>Ga0182015_10001050_pt1 | contig 37963 bp, 32 predicted proteins | sample 712P3MmetaG_FD_120478 | JGI IMG/M metagenome (GOLD analysis project Ga0182015, IMG submission 120478) | Permafrost microbial communities from Stordalen Mire, Sweden - 712P3M metaG | ecosystem: Environmental > Terrestrial > Soil > Wetlands > Permafrost | place: Sweden: Stordalen | collected...
AGTGCGTTACGCTCCACAGTTGCCCAGCTCACGCCTGTGACAGCCCAACTAACCGCGGTCGCCGCATAGACGCCATGAAAAATCTTTGCAAACGAAAAAGATTTTGGAGGTTAATGTCATAGAATCCTTCCAGACCGCTTGGAACCCGTCACCCACTTCTTGACCGGCGCCTGTCTGGGACGCGCCGGACTCAACCGCAAGACCGCGCTAGCCACGCTCACGCTCACCCTCGCCGCCGAAGCCCCAGACCTCGATGTCCTCAGCCGTTTTCGCGGCCCCGCCTTCGGTTTCGCCCATCACCGCGGCTTTACCCACTCCTTCCTCGGAGTTCCACTCGACGCCGCCGTAGTCGTCGGCTTCGTCTATCTCATCTGGCTACTCCGTGGCCGCAAGCTGAAGGATCCCAATCTGCCTCCGCGCTGGGGGCTGCTCTTCTTCTACGCTTGCCTTGCCGGCCTCAGCCACATCCTGCTCGACTTCACCAATAACTACGGCGTCCGCCCGTTCTGGCCGTTTTCCGAGAAATGGTACTCCTGGGACATCGTCTTCATCTTCGAGCCCATCATGTTCACCTGCCTGCTGGTCGGATTAATCGTGCCCGCCCTTTTCTCGCTGATCGACAAAGAGATCGGCGCCCGCCAACGCGGCCCGCGTGGCCGTATCGCCGCCACACTCGCACTGATCTCGGTAGTGCTCCTCTGGACCCTCCGCGGCTTCGAGCACCGCCGGGCCGTCAACGCACTCGAAGCCCGTACCTACATGGGCGCCGATCCAGCCCGAGCCTCCGCCTATCCCGACTTAGCCAATCCATTCCGCTGGTATGGAGTCGTGGAGACGACAAATTTCTTCGCCCTCGCGCCCGTAGATTCTCTCGCTCCCGAAGTCAATCCCGGAGCTACTGACGACGACAAGCTCGAGATCCACTACAAGCCGGAAGAAACTCCCATCACCCTCGCCGCCAAGCGCTCCTATCTCGGACGCGTCTATCTCGACTGGGCTCAATACCCCATCACCCAAACCGAAGTTCTCGAACCTCCCCAGCAAGGCTACATCGTGAACTTTCAGGATCTCCGCTTCGCGCAACTCCCCAGCCTGTTCAGCCGCCTGCGAGGCGGTGACGAGAAAGCGTCGAAACCGCTCGGCGCGGGCGTTCGACTCGACGGCAACATGAACGTCATCGGGGATGTCTACGGCTCCGGCCCTAATCGTGTAACCGTCCCCGCACCGTAAGCCAGCCAGACACGCTCATGTAGGGACAGCCGCCTCGGCTGTCCACCCGAGCGTAGCGAGGCTCTGGCAATTCTCAATCGTCCAACGCCGAATCCCTTGACGCATCCGCACTCCAGCGCCCACAATATCTTCTACGTCTTCTGAGGTGCTCATGCTCGCTTATTTATTTGTCATCCTGGCCGTTGCCGTCAGATTCCTGCCGCACCCCTTCGCCTTCACCCCTGTCGGCGCCTCGCTGCTATTCTTCGGCGCCCGCGGACCGCGCCGCCAGCTCTGGCTGCCGCTGGCCTTGCTCGCCGCCTCCGACGTCATCCTGACCACACTGATCTACCGCTATCCCCTCACCTGGGATCACTTCGTAACCTGGGCCTGGTACGCCGGGATGTTATGGCTTGGCACCACCCTGCGCCAAAATGCCGGAGCCCTCAGGATCATGGGCTCGGCTCTCGCTGGATCGATTGTTTTTTTCCTGGTGAGTAACTTCGCCGTCTGGGCCGCCTGGAAAGATATGTACCCGATGACCTTTGCCGGACTGATGACTTGTTACAGCGCCGGCCTGCCGTTCTTCCGCCGCGCCGCCGAAGGAGACCTACTCTTCACCGCCGCCATGTTCTCCGCGCCCGTGATGCTGCACTCGCTGGCCGGTCGCCTCAACAAATCCGGCGACAACCACGCCGCCGCCGCGTAAACCTACTTCATGTGGGGACAGCCACCTCGGCTGTCCCGAGGCGCGCGCATTACAGAGTATGATTGGCGCAGCGCTGTCAGCGCTGCGATAGTTCACCCCAAAAGTGTGGCGGCTTTAGCCGCCGAGGTCTGATTTCCTGCCCCGCCGCATCACCAGCCATACCACAAATCCCACCACCGCCGCCCCCAGCACCCAATAAATATGCCGGCGAAACACCGTCCCCATCAACTCCACGATCCGCGGCCCGAACCATAGCGTGAGCAAAGCCAACACCAAAAACCGCACAAACCTTCCGGCAAAAATCGCCGCCAGAAAGTCGCGGAACTTCATTTCAAACACCGCCGCTCCCAGAACAAAGATCTTGAACGGCATCGGTGGCGGCAGCATTCCCGGAAACATCAGCGTCCAAAACTCATGCTGCTCAAACGACCGGTGAATCCGCAGAAAGAGCTCCTCCGAAATTCGCTTGCGCAACACTTTTTCGCCGCCCAAATATCCAATGATGTAGAGCGGAATGCTGCCCAGCGCCGACCCCAACGATGCCATCACCACATAAAACAGCAGCCGCCGCCGATCCTGGTACACATACGCCGCCACAATCGCGTCCACCGGCATGCCCAGCAGCGCCGAATCGGCAAACGCGATGGTAAACACTCCCCAAATTCCCAGGTGCTGCAGCAGCGCCCAAATCCAAGCCGTATACCGCGCCAGAATGTGCCCCATCGTTTTCAAAGGAAATTTAGTGTATGTGAATCAACGCCCGTGGAAGGAGGAAGAACTCAGAGGCACAGAAACGCATGAAGAGGAGACTGCTATGAATGCTCCGTCTTCCCGTCCAGCAAATTCAGCGCGTGAGGCACCAGTTCCACCACTGCTTGCAGCGATTCCACCGCGCCGCTGGGACTGCCCGGGAGATTCAGAATCAGCGTCTTGCCCCGCACTCCACACACCCCGCGACTCAAAGGCGCAAATTTAGTCTGCTTGAAACCCTCGCTTCGCATCCGTTCGGCCACACCGTCAATCACGCGCTCACAGATCGCTTCTGTTGCCTCCGGAGTAACGTCGCGCTCTGCGATGCCGGTCCCGCCCGTGGTTACGATGAATCGTACTTCCAGCGCCAGATGGACAAGGGCGTTTTGAATCTGCATGGAATCGTCCTGCACAATTTGCTTCGCGACCACGTGAAAGCCGTGCATTGCCAAAGCCTCGGCGACCGCCGGCCCTGAAGCATCCACCCGTTCGCCGCGCGCGCAGGAATCGCTGACCGTAACCACGGCGGCCGAAAATCCAGCCGACCCATTCGCTTCAGCTGTCGAGGAGGACATCTTCCTCCTCTTCCGTTCGCCCACCGCCGCTGCTGGCTGCGCCGCCTGTTCCGGCGCTCGTGTCAGCACTCGCGGGCGCGGCGCCGCTCTGCTCGATTGCTTCTGCGGCACCATCCCGCTGCGATTCGTCCAGCAACCGCAACCCTTCCATCAGCAAACCTTGCGTGTTGAGCTGCGTGGTTTCCTGATCGGTCTTGCCCTCGAAGTTGAGTTCGAAGTTGCCGCCCGTCCAGCGCAGAACCTTGAAGACCGCCTGGTCTCCCGACAAAGATCCGTAAGTCGCGTGCTTCACCTGACCTTCAACGAAAAAGACTTCGCACTTCTCACCTTCGTTATTCAGTTTCAGCTGGCAGCTCTTGCGCCCCATTTCCAGCGACTGCATCAGATCGATCACATTCATCTGCGAAAGATTGCCGCGAACGACTCCGTCGGAAGGCGCCGTCTTCGCCATCTTCTCCAGCGCGATGCGATCCACCGTACGCTTGATTCGCTTCGTCGCCTCCTTCAGAAAAAAAGGTTTGGCCAGATAATCGTCCGCTGCATCCTGCGGAGATAGACGTTCATCAATGTCCGAGCGGCTCGCCATCAATATGGCTGAGAAATTCGCCGTCGCCGGACGGCTCTTCAGCTTCTCCACTAACTGGCGTCCATCCATCCCCGGCATGCGATAGTCGCACACCACCAGATCCGGAGGATCGTCCACTGCCTTCAACAGCGCATCCGCCGAATCGGTTGCAGCAACGACATGCGCGAATGGTGTGAGCGCGTGCTGTAGCATCCCCAAGACCATGGGATTGTCATCCACCAAAAGCAATTTAACGTCATTCGCCATGATTCACTTAGCGCGATCTACTTCACGCGCCGGTACTCTCCGCTGTTTCCGCCGCCCTTGCGCTCCAACACTATTTCCCGAATCTCAATTCCCTTATCCAGCCCTTTCAGCATGTCATAGACCGTGAGGGCAGAGATGCTCGCCGCGACAAGGGCTTCCATTTCGACGCCGGTTTCAGCTGTCGTGACAACTTTGGCGGTGATAGCGACGCCATTCTCGCATAGGCGCATCTCGACATCAACGTGCGACAGTGGTAGCGAGTGGCACATCGGGATGAGTTCGGACGTGCGTTTCGCGGCCATGATTCCCGCGATACGCGCGACTTCAAGCGGATCGCCTTTGGGATTTTGCGGCAGCGCTTTCAGCACCTCGGGCTTGATGAGGACAAAGGCACTAGCCTCGGCCTCGCGCTTAGTAGCAGCTTTGCCAGAGACATCGACCATGTGGGCGCAGCCGGAATCATCGTAGTGAGAGAGCTTTTTCGCCATTGCGGAAACTCTATCTTACATGGCTCGGCTCAGCGCAGCATCACCGCGATCCATTCGCCTGCGGAGATGTGTTCGCGATCGGACGGAATCACGATAAGGCAATTTGATCGAGACCTCGCCGCGATATCTCCCGATCCCTGCCAGGGAACGAGTTCAACCTGCGAGTTTTCGAACTGGCCGGAGAGAATAGCCGGAAGGAATCGCTTGAGTCCTGTCTTAACACGGATCTCGCTCTTCAAACGAGCATGGAGAAATGCGAGAGGACGCAGTGACATTCCTGCGAGCGCTTCGATCACGGGCCGGGCGAAGAGCTCGAATGTGACCATGGTGGAGACCGGATTGCCAGGGAGGCCGAAGAAATATTTATTCGACATTTGGGGTGAAGCCCCTTCGCGGGCGAGAGCTTGCCCTGCGCTCGTCGAAGGGGCACCCGCGCCACAGGGGATGCGCCCGAAGACCACGGGACGGCCGGGTTGAATTTTCGCTCCAGTAAAAAAGAATTCGGCGTGCATCTCGCCGAGCACTTGTTCGACCAGATCGTAGCGTCCCATGGAAACACCGCCGGTTATCAGCAGCAAGTCTGATTGCAAACCTCGCTCAATGAATTGACGCAACTGGTGCGGTTCATCGGGAGCAATCGGCAGCAGTACGGCTTGGCCTCCGTTTTGCTGGATCTGTGCCGCGAGAGAATAGCTGTTGGAGTTGCGAATCTGGGTGGGGTCGATGTTCGCATCGACCTCGACGATCTCATCGCCTGTGGCGAGCACTGCAACGCTGGGACGACGGAACACTTGCAACCGTGATTTTCCCACCGATGCGGCGAGTGCGATCGAGGACTCGTTGAGCCGTGTGCCTGGGTTGAGCAGAAGGCTGCCGCGTGGAGCCTCGGCGCCCTGAACGACGATGTTTTCGCCCGGCTCAACGTTCTTCGTGATTTCGACGCGGTCGTTCTGCAGGGACGTGTACTCAATCATTACTACGGCGTCCGCGCCTTGCGAGACCGGTGCCCCCGTCATGATGGAAAATGCTTCGCCGCGATTCAACGTGCGTGGAGGTTGGCCGTGCTGCGGGCCCGCTTTAATCACTCCCACGACGGTCAGCTGGGCTGGGAGTTTCGCGAGGTCGGCAGCACGCACGGCATAGCCATCACGCGTAGATCGCGGGAAGGGAGGGATGTCGCGATCGGCGACGACCGGCTCGGCGAGAACTCGGCCGGCGGAGTGCAGTAGAGCTACATTTTCGTGTTTGCCTGCGGATAGCCGCGAAGCGTGTTCCCCGACAATGCGCCGGGCGTCTTCAAAGCTTAGTACGAGAGATGAGGATGGCGGTGCGGCCATGCGTAGATCATAGAGGAAGGGTCGCCACTCCTTGCAAGAAGCGCGTGAAATCTCGCGCCCTGGCCATTTCAGGAACGGTTAGCGGGCCAGTTCCTGGCCAAGCACGATGGGATTGCTGGCAAAGGATACGCCGGTTTCCAGGTCGACGATGCGATTGCGGACAAGCTGCGCGATTTCGCCGTCGAAGTGTTGCATGCCCTCGCTAGCACCGGCCTTCATGGCGTCGAGCAGGGTCTTGCCTTCGCGCTCGCCTTTTTCGATGCATTCCCGAGTGCGCGGATTGGCTTTCAGGATTTCGGCCACGGGAACGCGTCCGCTGCGATCGGTCTTGGGTAAAAGACGTTGGCAGACGATATAGCGGAACGATCGCGCAAATCGCTCGCGAACTTTTTGCTGCTCGTCGGGAGCGAACGAGCTAACGATGCGCTCAACGGTTTTCGGCGCGTCCATGGTGTTGAGACTGGAAAGAACCAGATGACCGGTTTCGGCCGCTTCCAGGACGATCTCGATGGTGTCGCGGTCGCGCATCTCTCCCACCAGAATCACCTTCGGTGCCTGTCGCAGAGCTGAGCGGAGAGCATAGGCGAAACTGGGCGTGTCGCTGTGCAACTCGCGCTGATGAATTGTAGAGCACTTGTGGTTATGCAAAAACTCGATGGGATCTTCAATGGTGATGATGTGGTAATACTTCTCGCGATTGATGCAGTCAAGGAGCACTGCCAAAGTGGAGGACTTGCCTGACCCAGCGGGTCCGGTGACGAGGACGATACCATCGCGCAGCTTGGCCACATCGGCGAGATGCGCGGGCAGACCGAGCGAGGCCAAATCGGGGATCAATGTGGAGATCACGCGCATCACGACAGCGCAACTGCCGCGCTGAATGAAGATGTTGACGCGAAAACGTGCCACCCCTGCCAGACCGTAGGAAACATCGCACGATCCGTTTTCCCGGAGGGCGGCTACGGCCTGCTTGTTGTCTCCAATGAGGTCAGCAGCGAGGCGTCGCGTGTCATCAGCCGTCAGGCTGTCGAGTCCCGGCACCTGCACGGGGATGAGCTGTCCATAAACTTGGACCTGGGGCGGGCGTCCGGGAGAAAAAATCAGGTCGCTGATTTTTTCGGCAGCGCGCAGCATCGCAGCCAGCAGCGCTGGCGTAGCCACTTTGCCGCTGCCGGAATAGTCTTCCAGTGAAACCGAGATTGGCGAGATGCCCGGTGCTGCCATTCCATCCTCAGATTAGGGAATTGCACGCACCACAGAACGGAGAACGGCCGAAAATTTCGGCCTGATATCTCCACTTTACCGCGCCGGTGAAAGAAGCGTAAGGACAGCAAAGTACATAGCCCTTCGTAATGTGGGGGTGGGGTGCGAATGAAAAAAGGCGGCTGGTTGAGCCGCCTTTCCTGCTCCGCAGGTGGTGCAGACCAGGTAGATCGGAAGACGATCTAATTGGATTTCTTCGGCGGTGCCTTCTTCTTGTTACCGAAGCTGGTTTCGATCGGCGCCCCAATGCTGGTGAGCATAGCCTTGGCTTCTTCGGAGTGGCCGCCAGTGGGCACCAACTCGAGATATTTCTGGAAGGCTTCCGCCGTGCCCGGTGCGGCGACCATCTTGTCGCCCTGAAGGGTGGCTTTCCCCAGAAGGTTCACTCCCTTCTGGTAATAGGCTTCAGCTTTGGTGGGATCGGCCGCAATGCATTTGTCGAAGGCCTCGATTGCCTGATCGGCTTTGCCGGCGTTGGTGAGCACCGCACCCATGTTGAAGTAATACTGAGCAGCTGCGCTGGGGTCGGCTTGGGCGGCCTGTCCGTAGGTCTTTACGGAGTCGTCAATCTTGCCGGCTTTGCCGTAGGCCTCGGCGAGATTGTTGTAATAGGCTGCGAGAGTCTTGGTGGCGTTCGGGTCTTTCTCATTGGTGGCGGCTTGCTTGAGTTGCAGCGCCTTCTGGTAGGAATCCACAGCCGAATTGAGGCGTTTTTGCTTTTCCGCGGCATCGGTTTGCTTGGTCGCTGACATGCGATAAGCGTCGCCGAGCTTGAACCAGATCAAATCACGGGTGGTGTCGATCTCATTGGCCGAGTTGAGATCGGCTAACGCCGTGTCATAATCGCCGGCGTCGGAGGCGACCTTGGCCGCTGCCAGCTTCTCATTCAGTTGCTTAACCGTGCCGACTTCCTTCTTTTGTTTCTCCTGGGCCTCCTGCTGAGCCTTGATCTGCTCCGGGGTTAAACCCTGACCCTTGGCCTGTTCCGTAGCCAGTTTCTTCAGGTCGAAGTCGAGGGTATTCTCGTCAGAAAGAGTGACCGCAAACTTGTTTTGATGGAAAAGCTCCTTATTAGCTTTAGCGTCATCTGCGCTCTTATACAACGTCACGTTGTAAGTGCCAGGTCCTATGCCTAGAGAAAAGTATTCGCCTTTTTTGTTGGTCTTAAGGGTGTATTTCTGGCCGTTGTCCTGATTGGCGAAAACCACGACTCCGTCAACGATCGGATTGCCATCGACGTCTTTACACCCCCCCTTCACCGTTGCTGAGCCGACCTGTGAAACGACCGGGGCGGCACATATTCCCAGCATTAAGAGAACGAGAGCGAACACTGCGAGGTGCTTTTTCATTTTTGCCTCCCGGCAGAAAATAAGCATGGATTTCCGACTATTCCTTAAAAATGCGTACTCGAATCTCAAGTTGCGTTCTACCGCTCCACCAGCGGAAACAGCCAAAATTGCTAGACTCTCTCCATCACGGCGTAGGGAATTGGATCTTTAACCCCCGCCGCCTTGAACGCCTGCAATCGCAACCTGCAGCTATCACACACACCGCAGGCGCTGTCCTCCTGTTGATAGCATGACCAACTTAAATCGAACGGAGCATTCAGTTCAAGGCCAAGGCGCACAATTTCCGCTTTCCGCATGGCGATGAGCGGCGTGACAATTTCGATGTTGCCTTCTTTCGTCCCCGCACGAATCACTCGGTTGAACGCTTCATAATACGCGGGCCGGCAATCGGGATAGCCGGAACTATCTGGTTCAACCGCCCCGATATAGATCTTCGTCGCTCCCAGCACCTCGGCCCAGCTAACCGCAACGGATAAGAAGTGCGCGTTTCGAAAGGGTACATAGGTGACAGGGATCTCATGGCCGGCGGGCGGACCAGCGGGTACGGCGATGTTCTTGTCGATGAGTGCGGAGCCTCCGATGGCGCGGAGAGCCTCATTGCGCACGAGAAGTTTGTGCTGAATGTTCATGCGCTGACAAATTTCAAAGAAGGATTGCCGTTCGCGCTGTTCCGTGCGCTGCCCGTAACTGACGTGCAATGCCGCCGTGGAATAGTCGTGGGCGGCCAAGGCGGCGCAAACACAGGAGTCCATCCCTCCGCTGAGTAGGACAATCGCACGTTGGGTAGAGTGCGTCATGATGTCGGATCAATTCTTGCCGCTCGGCGACGATTAAGCACTAAACTCCCTTTACCGCCGGATCCCAAATAAACTTGTGCAGTTGAAGTCCCAGCCGTGCAGGAACGTCATCGGCCAACATCCACTCGGCCAATTGTTGTGGATCGAGCAGACAGTGCGAGCTGTCCCGCGCCCCTTTGGCATCTTTGCGGAACGCAGGCGAGAACAGCACAGCATTCACACGCTTTGCCAGGTTGTGTTCCCGCATGAACTCGCGGGCAAACTCATAGTCGGTCTGGCCGCTGAGCACGAATTTAATTTCGTCGTCGGCCGTCAGGGTTGCAAGATTTTCGGTAAGAAAGGTGCCACCCTCACCCGAATTCGGACACTTCACGTCTACGATCTTAATCACCCCCTCGGGAACCCGCTCCAGAGGCCTTTCTCCGCTGGTCTCCAGTAATACGCGATATCCGTCTTCCAGCAACTCCTCCATCAGCGGCAGGAGTTCTCGCTCCTGCAGCATGGGCTCGCCACCAGTGATCTCCACTAACCCACGCTTTGGACTGAGTCGCCTCACTTCGTTCAAGACGTCTTCCGAAGTCAGTTTTCGCCCGCCCTGGAACGTATACTCGCTGTCGCACCACGAGCAGCGCAGGTTGCATCCGGTCAGGCGCACAAACACACAAGGCAGTCCAGCATGTGTGGATTCTCCCTGCAACGACTTGTAAATTTCGGTAATCTGCATGGAACGTGGCTAGTGCGGCGGGGTAACCGCTATTCGCTGTACCTTGCGGTGGTGGTGTCGGTTTCAAACACCGTGACATCTTTTACGCGTACGCGCCCGCTGGTGACGTTCTTTAACCGGGTGTTCGACTCATCATAAAAATACTTGGCCAAATTCTCCGCTGATGGGTTGATCACCGTGAACGGTTCAATGTCGTTGATCATCTGGTGATCGAGCCGGTCAATGACGTGTCTCATTACCTCGCGCAGATCCTTGAAATCGAGCAGCAGCCCGGCTTTGTCCAGTTCGTTCCCCGCCAGCGTGACCCGGATCCTGTAATTATGCCCGTGCGGATTTTCGCATTTGCCTTTGTAGTTGCGCAGGTAATGTCCTGCTGCAAAGGTGTCGTCAACCGTAACTTCGAACATGCGTCCCCCGGCGGCTGGAAGTGACTCGGTTCAGGCCGCGCCCTGTGGCGAACCCTCTATTGTATCGCTCACTGGCGCTATTCTGCTTGACTCGGTGCCCGCACAATTGCGGCGAGTCATGCGTCTTTCGGGGCGAAATACTCCATACATCACATCTCAGCCACCCACACCGAAAAACTCCTCGACCACCCGCAATTCCGTAGTCTTCTTGTAATTCGGCAAGCTCTCAATAAACACCCGCCCATACTGCTTCTTGAGAATGCGATTGTCGAGCAGCACCAGCAAGCCACGGTCGTGCAGTGAACGGATCAAGCGTCCGAAGCCTTGTTTCAGCGCGATTACGGCCGCGGGCACCTGATATTGAAAAAACGCGTTGCCGCCATCGGCATCAATCGCTTTGACCCGCGCGGCTACCACGGGATCGCTGGGCACCGCAAACGGCAGGCGATCGATGATCACGCAGCTCAACTGCTCTCCCTGCACGTCTACGCCTTGCCAGAAAGACGAAGTGGCAAACAGCACGGCGTTCGGCGTGAGGCGGAACTCCTCGAGCAGCGCGCTCTTCGGCGCATCACCCTGCCGCAACAAGGGGAACTCCAATTCGCCGAGCAGCCGCTGGTAAACGTCATTCATTTGCGCGTAACTGGTGAACAGGACAAACGCGCGCCCACGGGAAATTTCCAGCAACTGGCGAATGCGCTCTGCTGCCTTGGCAGTAAACTGTGGCGTGCGAGCATCAGGCAGATCGGGTGGCACATAAAACAAAGCCTGATTCTCATAGTCGAAGTGTGACGGCAGCACGGACTCGCGGGCATGTTCGAACCCAAGCCGCTGCCGTATATATTCGAAGCCTCCCCCGACGGCGAGCGTAGCGGAAGTCAGGACCGCGCATTCGAGCTTCGACCAGAGGCATTCGCGCAGGATTGGACCAACATCGATTGGCGTAGCTTGAAGGAAAACGTTTTGCCTTCCGGTTGTCGCCGTGCCTCTGTTTCTCTGTGGCGAATTGGTTCTTCCACCGCGCCGCTCGATCCAGAATACGGTGTTGCGATCGTCCGATTCCATCGCGAAGTTCAGTTGAACCTGGAGTTCCTGGGCGCGCCGAACGAAGTTGAAAATCTCCTGCGGTTTCTGCGGTAGGCCTTCGAGTTCGCCCGCCAGCCGCATCAGCGCTTGATTCAGTGCGAGAAACTCGTCTCCGTTTTCTTCCAGAAACTCCCGGCGCGTCTCGAAGGCAAAGCGTCCTTCACCTGGCGGCAAAAGTGAAAAAAAGACCTGCGCCCGTTCGCGTAAACTGCCCAGTGCTCCTGAGATCGACGCAGAAAGCATTCGATTATATTGCAGCGCCGCTTCAACCTCCCGGGCCAAATCCTCCACTCGCAGGTTGCTTATGGAAATTCCGAAGTAATTGCCGGCCACATCCTCCAGTTCGTGCGCTTCATCAAAAATAACCGCTGCTGCTTCCGGCAGGATGCCCGCGTCGGGGGCACCGTCGGCCTGTAGCTTGATGGCAAGATCCGCGAAGAAAAGATGATGATTGACGACGATGATGTCGCTTTCCATCCCCCGCCTTCGCATTTCAGTGACGAAGCAGCGCTCCCACTCGCTGCACTTTTGCCCGATGCAAGCGTCGGCGCGGGCATCCAGTTTGTGCCAAAGTGCGCTGGTTTCGGGGAGTTCAGCGAGTTCCGCTCGATCCCCGGTCGCAGTCGTCTTCTCCCACGCGGCAATCGCGCGATATTGCTCGATCTCTTCCAATCCGTTCAGCACTGGCTGACCGGTGAGATCGTAAAGCTTTTTGCGACACAAATAATTGTTGCGCCCTTTCATGTAACAAACCGAAAGCCGCGAGCCGGAAGTCCGTTCTCCGTATAGCGCCTGCTCCAAGAATGGAACGTCTTTGTAGAAGAGTTGCTCCTGCAGATTCTTGGTGCCCGTCGAGATGATCACGCGCTTGCCCGAACGAATTACCGGCATCAGGTAAGCCAGAGTCTTGCCTGTGCCGGTGCCCGCCTCAACGATCAAATGCCGCTTCTCTTCCAACGCCTGTTCAACCGCCTGCGCCATCTGAAGTTGCCCTCGGCGGAATTCATACGCCGGATGGGTGTGTGCAAGTACTCCGCCCGGAGCGAAGAATTGGTAGAGTGAAGCTTCTTTTCCGCCGGGTGCGGGTGGCGGAGACGGGGCGGAGGATGCGGGCTGGGAACCTAAAGGCACAGGAGTCTCTATAATAAACAGTTGTTGTCATCGGCTGCTGATTTCGCCTCATTTTGACTCAACCCACTTACAACTCGACCAGCACTCTCGCCACCACCGCGGCCGGGGTTCCAACACTCGCCATCGTGGGTCGGCCCAACGTTGGCAAGTCCACGCTGTTCAATCGTATCGTGGGCTCGCGTCGGGCTATTGTCGGCGATGAGCCTGGGATTACGCGCGACCGCCTCTACGGCGACGCGGAGTGGCGTGGACGCCGCATCTGCATCATCGACACCGGGGGCATTCTTCCCGAAGACAAGGATTTCATCCCATCGGAAATTTTCCGCCAGGCGCGGGTTGCATTCGACGAAGCCGCTGCCATCGTTATGGTGGTTGATGGGCGCGCTGAACTGGCCGGACCCGACCTCGAACTGGTTCGCCTGCTACGCAAGACCGGGCGCCCGCTATTCCTCGCGGTCAACAAGGCCGATTCAGAAAAGCAGGGGAACATCGTTGACGAGTTCCATCGCCTGGGGATCAAGCAAATGTTTCCGATCTCAGCAGAACACGGACGTGGGATCGACGATCTACTGGATGCGGTTCTGGAAGTCCTGCCGGCCCAAGAACTAGCCACGGAGGACGGGGAGGACACAGAGGAATCTCAGGGACAATCTCAACCACGAGATGCGACAAACGCAGAAGAGGAACCTGTTTATGAGACTAAGGTGGCCATCATCGGGCACCCCAACGTGGGCAAATCCACGCTGCTGAATTGCCTGACGGCCTCCGATCGTGCGATCGTCTCGCCGATCCCCGGCACGACGCGCGACGCGGTCGACGAAATTGTCGAACACGATAGCCGCCGCTTTCGCTTTATCGATACCGCTGGCATCCGGCGCAAAGGCAAGACTCACCTGATGGCGGAAAAGCTTTCGGTGGTAATGGCTCGCAAGCATCTGGAAGGCGCCGACATCGCTCTGCTCGTCATCGACGCCACCGAAGGCGTCAGCCAGCTTGACGCGGCTATCGCCGGCTACGCTCACGAGAGCGGCCGCTCGATGATTATCGTCGTCAATAAGTGGGACCTTGTCATCAGCGGCGCAGTTAAGGCCGGACGACCGTCGAAGGCCATGCGGATGCGGGAGAGCAAGCGCCCTGGAGACCGCGACGCATACGAAGAGCGGCTGCGTCATGATCTTAAGTTCCTGAACTACGCTCCCATCGTCTTCATTTCGGCGAAGAGCGGTAAAGGCACGGAGAAAATCTTTCCACTCCTCGAACAGGTTGCCACTGAGCGCCGCAAGCGCATCCCCACTTCGGCCATGAACCGCTTCATCGAAACTGTGGACTTTGAGCGCGCATCTGTGCCCATGAAATCGCGCGTTAAGATTCTCTACATGACGCAAGCCTCGGTCGCTCCGCCCAGGTTCGTGCTTTTCACCAACCGCGCGGTGAAGCTTCACTTTTCCTATCAGCGGTTTTTGGAAAACCAGATCCGGCACGCCTTTGGCTTTTTGGGGACGCCGATTTGGATTAAGAACAGAGCAAGGAGCTAGAGTTGGTACCCTACGGCAGGCTGGAGCGACTTATTCCCCAGCCACGTCTCGATCCATCGTCAGCAGTCCCACTCGCTCCACGCCCGCGTGATGTGCCACATCGATTACATCGGCTACGTACTGGAAATCGACATCAGCATCTCCGCGCACGAAGACGACTTTCTCGGCGCGAGTCAAATAAATCTTCGCGAGCCGCATTTCCAGATCTTCCCAGCGCACTTCATCCTGATTGATCTTCACCCTGGGTGGCTGATTCTCTGTCGTCCACACGACTTGAATCACGACCGTGCGCGACTGCTGCTGCTCCGCAGTCTGCTTCTGATCCGGCTGCGGAATTTGAGCTGTCTCTCCTTGCTCCTTGTCCATCGACACCACGACCATGAACACGATGATCAGCGTCAGCAGCACATCGATCAGCGGCGTGACGTTAATCTCCGGACCGCGCGCACCCCCGCCTGCCATTGAGAACGGCATAGAAAGCTCCTCATTAGCACGCGCGTGTCTGCAACATCAGACACCTGCAACCCAGTGAGAGTTCCCCGAGATCGGCTTCTTTTATCTCCCGATCACGCATTATTGGAAAGATTGGCGACCGTTGGTTAAAAAGGGCATCACTGCTCTACCCAATCGGATCTGCAGTGGGCGGTAGCGGCGGGGGCTGGGGTGGAGGAGCAATTCCCGACGGAATCAGAGGCGCTGCTGGAGCCGATGCGGGATAAAGCGCCGCGCTCAGCCGAGGATAACGTGACGCGAAGAAGTAAATCGAATATGCGGGAAAGAATACGATGACTGGCACCGAGATTAACGCGATCAAGTAAAGAAAAGCCGCGAGCAAAACGCTGCCGACCACTACCGCCAGAGTGATGGTGTAAGCGTTCCAGGTCAGACCAGCCGTCTTTCCCGTGAGGACGGCAATGATGCTTAGTCCCACGGTTGGGATCGCAATAATCAATCCCAGAATCAGCGTCGCGATTCCAATCACAATTTCGGCGCCGATGGCCATCAGAATTTTCATTCCGAGGTAGCCCGCATATCCGGCCTTCTCGGCTTGAATCATTGGCCAAAGCCGCTGCCAACCCTCGATTGCCCCAATATCCTCCAGCGCCATTTGTGGCACCACGAAATCTTTGGTCAATACGAAGATCACGTATATCAGTACCAAGAAAGCAACGAATACGAAGAACAGAAGGATCCCACCTAGAATGAGCGAGACCAAATGTTCTTTTGGCGCCCTAAGCCAGCCGAGTGCAAAAGCAAAAGCCGCGGGAACTCCAATCAGTGTTACCATGCCGGCGATTGTGACGAAAAGGTAAAGCAGCTTCCACAGGAAATATCGCCAGCCGGGGCCTTGCCTAAGGCTCCAACTTCGGCTGATGCGGCACTCTTTCGCGAGGATGCTGTCGAACAAGACGAACCGCATCACACTGCTGACGTACATCAGAATGATTCCGAACACGAACGCGCCGATAACAATGACTGAGATGAGAGCAATCAGGAGGGCCGGATCGATTCCTGACAAGCTTGGAGTAACGGAGTGCGGTGAGGTTCCCGGGTGGCGGGGAAAGTGGAAGTTTGAGCCGTTGAATCCGCCGCCAGAGCTGAGTTCGCCGGCCAGCAGTCCGACCACCGCGAGCTTGGTCCACTGACCAAAGCGGAAAGGCTTGAATAGTTGCTGTTTGGTATGTTCAACGGCAAGGGCGATCGCGTCAACAGCGGAGATTGGCAAAGCGCACCTCGGGCTGGCTCAGCAGCAAGGTACTGCGAATTGTGCCACGGATCAAATTAATTCTGACTGATGTTTATTCGTACCGGAGGGCCTCTACGGGGTCCAGCTTGGATGCTCGCAGGGCTGGAACCAATCCGCTGGCCACGCCGACAAGCAGCAGCACTGCGCTTGAAAGTATGACCGTCATCATTGAAATTCGCAGATGGATATCGCCCTGCCCGGAGTCGTCCTCAAAGAGCGGCCCCATCATCGGCAAGGTCCCAACGCAGCAGGCGATGAGATAGGAGAGTCCCACACCGATCGCGCCGCCCAGGACCATGATCAACAAAGTCTCCGCCAGAAACTGCAGCTTGATTTGACTTTTCTTCGCGCCCAAAGCGCGCCGCAGGCCGATCTCGCGGATCCGTTCATCCACCGAGACCAGCATGATATTCATCACACCCACACCGCCGATACCCAGAGTCAACGTTCCAACAAACGCCAGCAACACTTGCAGACCAATGGTCAGCGCATCAATTACTGGACGGAATTCGTCGCGTCCGAACATCTGAAACGCTTTAGGATCGGTAGGAGAAAAATTCTGCCTCGTGGCCACCGCGGCCAACACTTGCGCCATCGCCCTTTTCTCAAATTGCGGAGCGATTGGCTCGAACACCAGTACGGCGGCGTAACGCGTGTTCCACAGATCGCCGGCGGTGGAATAGGGAATCCACGCGGAATCATCGTCACTGCTGAAATAATTGCTGAGCTGGATCTTGCGCGCCATCACGCCGATGACGGTGAAGCGCACTCCGCCCACTTCCACCGTTTCTCCGATCGCGGGACGCCCGCTGAAGAGTTGTTCCTTGACGCGTCCGCCTAGAAAAATCACACGCCGTCGTTCCAATTCATCCGCGGCATCAATCCATCGCCCCTCCGCAGGCACTTCGTTCCGCATCTCGCCGTACTCCGGGCAAACTCCTCTCACAGCTGCTGTTCCCACCATGCGGTCGCCATAAGAAATCCCCGGCCGGTTCACGGTTTCGCGGCACACATGCTTCACCAGAGGCGCCGTGGCCTTCACCAAGTCGAGATCTGCCTGTTCGATAACAACTTTCTTCCCGGCTCGCTGCCCGCCCGGCTGTTCGCTGGTCTGCTGCGGCCAGCAGATCACCACACTCTTGCCGAAAGCGTCGAACCCGTGCACAAGAATGCTGCGGAAACTGCTGCCATAAGCGATCAGGAGCGTTACCGTCGCGATTCCCCACACGATGCCAAGCATTGTCAGGAAACTGCGGGTCAGGTTCCGCTTTAGCGCAATCCAAGCCTCGAGAATAATTTCAATCAACATGCGACGGTTCGCTTTTATCCTCCGGCCTCGTATCGCAAGGCTTCAATGGGATCAATCGATGCCGCTCTCCGCGCCGGATACAGAGCCGCGCCCACGGCTATCGCGCCCAGCAGTCCGGCGGCCACGAGTCCGGATGTCCAATCTGGAATTAGGCCGGCAAAGTAATCCGGCATAGGCAGTAGGTCCACCAGCGCGCAGAATCCGAACGCTACGCCGAGACCGATGGCACCGCTGACCAAGGCTATGATCAAAGCTTCGACAAAGAACTGCCGCAAAATGGTCCCTGCCGGCGCACCGAGCGCCTTGCGCACACCGATCTCTCGCGTCCGCTCGCGTACCGCCACCAGCATCACGTTCATTACGCCAAGCCCGCCCAACAGAAGTGTTACCATTCCCACCGCACCCAGAAAATATTTCATGCCATCGGTCATCTGCCGGAATGCCTTGGCCTCCTGCACGGTATCCCAGATGGGGCATGCCTCCTTGTCGTTTGGATCGTAACGATGCATGCGTGCCAGGGCGACTCGCACTTCAAGCTTGCAGGCCTCATGCTGCTCCACCGATTTCGGCGTCACTAACAATTGATCGAAAGTAGAGGGCGAGCCAGGAGGTTTGTCGGGAAAGTCGCGCCGCATCGCGGAAAAAGGAATGAAGACTTTGTTTACGTCCCAGCCGTCGTAGCTCGAATCCTGTTTCTTTTTCTCCTTTACGCCAATCACGACGAAAGGGAAATCATTCAAGTAAATGTTCTCGCCCACGGGATTCCGCCCCGGGAACAACTGCTTGGCCGCATCTGATCCCAGGAAAGCGACGGGCCTCGCCTCGCGCATGTCGTCCCAATCATAGAAGCGTCCCAGCCCCACATTAAGACTGCGAATCTCACTAAATTGCGGGTAGGATCCGGTCACCGTGAACGATGCGTTGTTGAAATTGCTATGGGTCAGAACAGTTTCCTGCTCCAGTTCCGGGATCGCATATTCGCAATCGGGCGCCTCCGCCTGCACTACCGGCACATCCGGATCGTCCCAATGGATCAGCCGTCCAGCGTGCGTTCCACCTGCCTGCAGGCTGGTGCGGCCATGGAAGACGATCATCACATCCTTGCCCAGAGTTTTCGATTGCTCCTCTTGGCCTTTGCGCAAGCCTTCGCCAGCCGCCACCATTAGCACGATCGAGACAATTCCCCAGGCAATGCCAAACATGGTGAGGAATACCCGGAGTTTGTGGGCCCAAAGGGTTCGTACCACATCGACAACGAGGTCTCGCAGGGTCATCGCGCTTCTTAATTAGACGCAACCGGACGGGTTAAGTGAGCCCTGGCCCGGCTTGGTCCTCTAGTCTGTATACGGATTCGATTCGAGATTTGTTGCAGGAACTCTTGCGGAGATCACGTTGCTCGGGGGAAACCTAGCCTATGGTGGGAGTTGAGACAGCTTTCATCCATTCGTCAAATGAATTCAGAGCCAGCTCGCACTGCACCCGGTGCCGCTCCTTGCGATCGCGAATCTTTTTCCCCAGCGCAGGTAGAAGATCAAATGTGATATTGGCCGGCTGAAAGTGCTTGGCATCCGCATGAGCAACGTAATGCGCCAGCGATCCAAACGCCGAAGCTCGCGGCGGCGGCAGCGGTTCGGTTCCGCGTAGCAAGGCTGCCGCGTGCATACCAGCCATCAGGCCGGTTGCGATCGATTCAACGTAACCCTCGACTCCACAAATTTGTCCGGCAAAGAAAACTCGCGGATGTGCTTTCATCTGCAGGGTCTCGCGCAGCAAGGCCGGTCCGTTGATATAAGTATTGCGGTGTATCTGCCCATAGCGCAGGAACCGTGCATTCTCCAGGCCCGGAATCATGCGCAGCACGCGCGCCTGCTCGCCGAACTTAAGATGATTCTGAAAGCCCACCAGATTGTAGGAATCTGCGCGCAGATTTTCCTGCCGCAACTGCACGACCGCATAAGGCATCCGTCCGGTGCGCGGATGGTTTAGTCCGACCGGCTTCATTGGGCCAAAGCGCAGGGTATCGCGTCCGCGGCGCGCAATCTCCTCGATCGGCAAGCAGCTCTCGAAGTAATTCAGCTTTTCCCAATCACGCTCCTCCACCGACTGCGCCGCGAGGAGCGCATCGTAAAAAGTGTCGTATTCTTCGCGCGTCATCGGACAGTTAATGTAGTCAGCCGACCCCTTGTCATACCGCGCCGCCAAGTACACGCGCGACATGTCAATCGAATCCGCTTCCACGATTGGACTGATCGAGTCGTAAAAATATAAATGCTGATTGCTTGCACCGGGATTGGGTGGGGCCGAGCAACTCAGTCGGCTGGGGTCTGTTTCATTCGGGGCCGCGCTTAACCGTCCAATTTCCGCAGACAGCGCTTCGGAAGTCAGAGGCCCCGTGGCTACGATAGTGACATTTTCAGTAGCCTCGTCGATTTGCGACACCTCTTCCCGCCGCACCTTGATACGTGACTCGCGCGAAATCGCCTCGGTCACCCGAGCCGCGAACGCGACACGATCCACCGCCAGTGCATGCCCCGCTGGAACCGCGCATTCGCGCGCAATTTCCAGCAGCAGCGAGTCGGCTCGCCGCATCTCTTGCTTTAGCAGCCACGGAGCCGTATTTTCGGAATCTGATTTTAAAGAGTTCGAACAGACGAGTTCCGCAAAATCCACCGTCTGATGCGCCGGAGTCGACCGCACCGGCCGCATCTCGAACAACTCGACGTCTACCCCCAGTCGCGCACACTGCCATGCCGCCTCGGACCCCGCCAGTCCGGCTCCGATGATTTTGACGGTGCACATCTTTTGATCGTAGCAGGCGGAATGGAATACAGCGCAAGGGCGCAAATGTTAGCGGCTGGTAAGTATCTGGTTGAAGCGACTTTGCTCACCGGCCGGCCAGCGTCGATTGGCTGGCCACGCACAGCCAACTGTCGTTCTGGCGGATCCATCTGTCCGTAAAGCGTTCCCGAAGCCTGTAAGGTTCCCGGTTCGTCTCTCCACTTTCACGGTACACGCCGGTTACAACTGCAACCGCACCATAAATATGTAGGTTCATCGATTCGCTGACAATCCGCTCAGGGTGCAGAGCCTGCGACCGTACGCTCGCCACGTATGCTGCTTCATCCATGAGCTTGCCGTCAAAGTCGACGTAAACCAGCTCTCCGCCGAGCAGCATATTCAGCGCGGCTGCGTCTTTTTGGTGTACGGCTTGGTTCCACGCGTTCTCCAGGGACAGAATTCTGACTCTACAGATTCGAATCGAGCGTTAGGGCAGAATCGGAGTCGCTTCGGCCGCTACGCATAACCCAGTTTTTTCCCACAAGTACCCAGGTGTCAATAAAGCGTCCATGCCGCAGGTAAGGTCTCCCGTTGTCTATACCCTTGACCCGATAAGTCCCGGCTGCGATGGCGGTGCTTCCAAACAGATGCACACTCATATCTTCGGCCACGATCTGCGACATGTGCGTCTTGTTCGCCTTTACTCGGGCCAAATACGCTTTAGTCAATAACTTGCCGTCATAGTCAACGTACACGAGAGTATTGTCGAACAGTGCGGCGAGGGCCTTAACGTCCCCATGCTCTTGCGCCAGGTCCTATGCGTGTTCCAAGGCGAGTATGTTCGAGCGGTACCCGGAATCGTGGGGGTTCTGGGCTGTCGCGAACACCGATGCCGAGCAAACCAAAATTATGACGCACCCAAGATTTTTTATAGCACTGTCTCCTTACAGGTATCGGCATTCCCGCTGGTTTTCTGCAGTTCAGTGGACAAATGCCACGATCGCCAGTTCGTCCCAGATTCATCTATCATGAGCGAAAGGACTTACGGTGGAGGAGGATTTGATGGCACGTATTAGTCTGGTTGCCCCGGAGGGCGCATCTCCTGAAGTGCGCGAGATCTATGAGACCACGCTCCGCGGCAAGCCGGGCAACGTGCAGAAATCTTTGGCTCACCGCCCGGAGATGCTTAAGAACTTTCTAAGCTTCTACGCCAGCGTCGGCCGTTCCCTCGACCGCAAACTGTACGAGCTTATTTATCTTCGCGTCTCATTTATCAATGGATGCCGCTATTGCACGCAGCATCACGTGGCGTCGTCGAAACGCGCCGGCCTCACCGGGGAAGACTGGGCGGCGCTGAAGGCAGGAAATTATTCCCGTTACAGTGAGAAGGAACGAGCCTCTCTAATTTACGTGGAAAAGCTGACCCGCGCTCCTCACGAAATCAATGATGCGGACTTCGATGAGCTCAAGAAACAATTTTCTGATCCCGAGATCGTCGATCTCCACATGCTCGCCGGTCTGGCAAACCTTACTAACCGCCTCACTGACCCGCTAGGATTGGAACTGGAGTTCCCGGAGGAGAAGGTCTAAGAAATTGAGTGATCGGGCAATCGGGCGACTTGGCGCGAACTTGGATTTAATTGCGGAATTAGGCAATCGCTCGATTGCCCAATTCCTACAGAATCTCCCGAGCATCGCCCACACGCCGCGTCACGCGCTCGCGGTCCAGATACTCCAGCAACGGAATCGCGTACTTTCGGCTCACTCCCGTCAATTCTTTGAACTTGGCGACGTCAATCGTCGCCGACCTTGTTTTAAGAAAGGAAATTTGACCACGCAACTTTGCCAATGCGCTACGATGAAAGACGAGATCGTGGGAAACTTTGACCAACACCTTATCTCGCAACAGCAACGTCACAATTTTTTGCGCCCGCGTCTTGTCGATCTTTAGGCCCCCCATCACTTCATGGAGAGCCGGAACTTTCAGACCGGCTGAGGCAAACGCGCGCTCAATTTCATTTTTCGATTCGGCTTCTTCCTCCTTCATGACCACGCCATGACCGGGCAGGCGCACCACGTCGCCAACAACTTCGATCTTCTTCTCGCGGACCAGCATGCCGAGCGTTGCGTCAAATACTTCGGCTGATGCTCTCGGCGGCTCGCGCAATTCTTCTTTGTTGACTCCATTCACGAGTGGGTTCTGTTTGTGAAAATCACCAACCGTGCCCACGATGTAGAGCTTTAACGCTTCTAACTCGGGCAAATCTACAAATAGTTCGCCGATCCGCACGACTCGGTTATTCTTGATTGCCTGCCCCATTTGAGCCTCGATAAAACCCTTCGTCCAACCAGTCTCTGCAATCAGTTGGAAGATCGAGATTCCCGCCTGACGCCTTCGCGCGATCCGTGCTCTCAGAATCGCTTCGGGGTTGCCGCTCGCCAGTACTTTCATGAAGTTGGCTTGCCCCGGCATACGCGGAATCGGCGCCGCATCGAGTACAGTTCCACCCCCGATTGTCACCACTGGCGAAAACTGCCGCAGAATGAACCGGTCTCCGGGTAAAAGCAGTGCGGGTTCTGGCAGTTTGAGTCCTGCGAACGCCTGTTCGCCCGCTGCAATCCTCTTGGTCCCGTGGAGCAAAACCTCTGCAACGGTTTCCATTGTGTACGAGTGAAAATGCACTCGCGCTCGATACTTCAATGGGTGTTCCGCCGAAGAGAGGAGACGCAAGGAAACGTCTGCGCGCCGAGTAGTCCCAAATGTTGAAGGAGGTGCCAGAGTCATGCCTCGGGACAAGTCCTCCGTGCTCGCCCCCGCAAGGTTAAGTGCGGTCCGTTGACCGGCAACAGCCGATTCCGCCGCTTGTCCATGCACCTGGACGCCACGCACGCGCACACGGCGTTCGGTGGGAAAAACTTCCAATTCGTCTTCGCGGCGAATCGTTCCGGCCACCAATGTTCCGGTCACCACCGTCCCGAAGCCTTTCATGGTGAACACGCGATCAATCGGTAAGCGAACGATCGCATGAGAATCTCGCGGCTGCAGTTCGGAGGCCGCGGAAACTATTGCGGTCCTCAATTCCTTCAATCCCGCGCCGGTCAAAGCACTCACAGCGAGGATCGGGTTCCCCTGATCGAGGAAGGTCCCACGCAGAAACTCTTGTACTTCCAACCGCACGACCTCAAGTGTCTCGGCATCGACTGCATCCGATTTGGTCAGCACACTGATGCCGCGCTGCACGCCCAATAGTTGCAGTATGTCGAAGTGCTCCCGCGTCTGCGGTTTGATCCCCTCGTCCGCTGCGATCGCCAGCAACACCAGATCAATGCCGCCCACGCCGGCCAGCATGTTGCGTACAAAGCGCTCGTGCCCGGGGACGTCGACAAAGCCCAGCCGCAAGGTTTCGCCGGTCGGTTCAGGCAGATCCAGGTGGGCGAAGCCCAGGTCGATGGTGATGCCTCGCCGCTTCTCTTCCTCCAGTCGGTCTGCATCAATCCCGGTCAAAGCCTTGACCAGCGCGGTTTTACCGTGATCGATGTGTCCAGCCGTACCTACGATAATGGATTTCATCTGGCTGGATATTACCGGAAACGGGTTCACCATTGAAAAAGTGAATCATTCCAGAAATGGGGATGACGGCTTCCCCCGCAGATGCGACAATAGAGTCTCTCCATGACCATTACCATGATTTCTGCGTTTTCTCCGGATATCCTCCGGCAGCACGGCCTTACTCCGGACGAATACGAAAAAATCAAGCAGCTTCTCGGGCAACGGGAGCCCACGCTCACCGAACTCGGCATCTTCAGCGTGATGTGGAGCGAGCACTGTTCTTATAAATCGTCGCGCGTGCACTTGAAGCGGTTGCCCACGCGCAGCAAGCGGGTTCTGCAAGGTCCTGGAGAGAATGCCGGCATCATTGACATCGGGGACGGTTGGGCGTGCGCCTTCAAGATCGAGTCGCACAATCATCCGTCGTTTATCGAGCCCTTTCAAGGTGCAACGACCGGAGTGGGTGGAATTCTGCGTGACATCTTTACGATGGGCGCGAGACCGGTTGCAGTCATGGATTCGCTAAGGTTCGGGCCCATTACGGCCGGACAGCGGAGGGCGGCTGTCCCCACACAAGCTGAGGTCCACAAGAATCACTCGATTCTCGAAGGCGTGGTCAGCGGCGTCGCTTCTTATGGCAACTGCTTCGGCGTGCCCAATCTGGGAGGCGAGACGAAGTTTGAGCCGTGCTACTCCGGCAATCCGCTGGTGAACGCTTTCGCCATGGGGTTGGTCCGCAAGGACGAGATCTTCTATGCGCGTGCTGCCGGGGAAGGCAATCCGGTGATTTATGTCGGCGCCAAAACCGGACGCGACGGCATCCACGGCGCGACGATGGCTAGCGAGGAATTTAGCGAGGCATCGGAGGCGAAGCGACCCAACGTGCAGGTCGGCGATCCGTTTCTTGAGAAGTTGTTACTCGAAGCTTGCCTAGAGGCTATGCAGACCGGGGTGATCGTCGGCATTCAGGATATGGGCGCTGCCGGACTTACCTGCTCAACGTGCGAGATGGGCGGGCGTGGTGGCGTTGGCATCGAGATCGAGCTCGATCGCGTCCCACAGCGCGAAACGGGCATGACGCCTTACGAAATCATGCTGAGCGAATCGCAGGAACGGATGCTGCTGGTCGCGCAGAAGGGCCGTGAACAACAAGTTTTCCGAGTATTTGAAAAGTGGGGACTCGATGCAGTCGAGGTCGGCAGGGTCACGACTGATAATAAATTGCGCGTGCTCCATCACGGCGAAGTAGTCGCAGAGATTCCGAACCAGGCGCTCACCGACGATGCACCAGTGTACAAACGCCCGCTCGCGCGCTGGGAGCCGCCCGTGTCCCGCGAGATTCCCGGACACATTAAGCTCGACGGCGGCAGTGATTTCACGCAAGACCTCAAGCGGCTTCTGGCGAGCCCGAACATCTGCGGCAAGCGCTGGGTATGGCAGCAATACGATCACATGGTCCAGACCAATACGGTGGAGGCTCCGGGCGCAGGCGACGCGGGCGTGATCCGGATCAAAGGGTCGCAACGTGGCCTCGCCATGGCGCTCGATGGCAATGGGCGCTGGTGCTATCTCGATCCGCGGTTGGGCGCGATGCATGCCGTGGCCGAAGCCGCGCGTAAGGTGGCTTGTTCGGGAGCAACTCCCGTCGGTGCAACCAATTGCTTAAATTTCGGCAATCCTGAAAAACCGCACATCATGTGGCAGTTTTCGCAAACTATCGATGGCATCACCAAAGCTTGCGAGGAGTTGGAGATCCCTATCACCGGCGGCAATGTCAGTTTCTACAATGAGACGTTGGGCGAAGGCATTTATCCTACGCCGGTGCTGGCAGTGGTGGGCATCCTCGAAGACGTGCACAAAACTGCGAAGGTGCATTTCACGACGGCTGGCCGCACGATCGTGCTATTGCGCGGCGAGACGGCCGATATCACCGATGTGGAGAGTGAGTTCGGTTCGTCGGAATACGCAAAAGAAGTTTTGGGTGCGGTGTGGGGATATCCGCCGGAACTCGATCTGGAGAAGGAAGCTGCGTTGCAGAAGGCGGTCATTGAACTGATTCAGCATAGCTTGGTGGAATCGGTGCATGACTGTTCTGATGGCGGCTTGGCGGTGGCATTGGCGGAAAAGGCGTTTGCAGAAAATGTCGGTGCGCGCGTCAACCTTACGGCGAACGGACTTCCAACCGAGTTTGTCCTGTTTGGCGAGGATGCGAGCCGCATTGTGGTCTCCTGCGACCCAGGAAAGCTGTCGCGAATCCAACAGGTGGCAGAGAAAAATGGAGTCTCTGCGGATGTGATCGGGGAAACGATTCCTGAGCGGCTGGAAATTGCGTTGGGTGACCATGTGGTGGTGTCGGTGGCAGTTTCGGAGTTGAATCAGACGTACGAATCCGCATTGGAATCGACTTTGCGGACTGATCCAGAGCTTGTGGCCGCAGACTGAAGCGCCGGACTTTGCGCGGCAGACGGCCGAGGACGGCTGTCTGCGGTGGTTTAAGCTAAAGGCTAATTGCTAAATGCTGATTTCAGATAAATTCCACGAAGAGTGCGGAGTGGTAGCGATCTTTGCTCATCCCGAGGCAGAGAAGCTTGCTTACCTGGGATTGCACGCCTTGCAGCATCGCGGGCAGGAGTCGGCTGGCATTGTCACCTCCGATGGTCTGACTTCGCGAGTGCACAAGGCTATGGGCCTGGTCGCCGACATATTCACCGAAGATGTGCTCGCGAAAATACGCGGCACGCTAGCCATCGGCCACACGCGCTACTCAACCGCTGGCGATTCGGCGCTGCTGAACGCGCAGCCGATTCTGGTGGGCTCGAATAAAGGGTCGATTGCCGTGGCGCATAACGGCAATCTGGTGAACGCGGCGGAAGTTCGCAGCCACCTGGAGCGGCAAGGATCAATCTTTCAGACGAACAGCGATACCGAAGTGATCGTCCATCTGATCGCACTTTCGCGGGAGCATACTCTGCCAGAAGCGATCGCAGATGCGTTGCGGCGCGTGGAAGGCGCGTTTTCGCTGGTGGTCATGAGTCCTGACCGCATTATTGCGGCCCGCGACCCGCGAGGCTTCCGTCCTCTGGCTATGGGACGCATTCCGGCGCTGGAAGGCCAGAAACGTGACACCATCGTCTTTGCTTCAGAGACGTGTGCTTTTGACCTGATTGGCGCGACCTACGAGCGCGACGTGAAGCCCGGCGAATTGGTCGTCGTTGGGCCGGAAGGCATCACCTCGCGTTTCTATTCAACCGCCGCGCCGCAATCAAGCTGCATCTTCGAGCATGTCTATTTTTCGCGTCCAGACAGCGTGGTGTTTGGCCGCGCGGTGCAAACCAGTCGCGAAGAACTGGGACGGCAGTTGGCACGCGAAGCGCCGGTGGAAGCCGATCTCGTGGTCCCTGTGCCGGATTCGGGCGTGACTGCGGCCGTGGGATACGCCGCCGAGAGCGGCATCCCGTTTCGCTTCGGATTGATCCGCAATCACTACGTCGGACGGACGTTTATCGAGCCGAGCCAGAGCGTGCGTGATTTTGGCGTGAAGCTGAAGCTGAATCCGGTGAGGTCGCTTCTGGAAGGGAAGCGCGTCGTGCTGATTGACGATTCCATTGTGCGCGGCACCACCAGCCGGAAGATCGTTCGCATGATTCGCAGCGCGGGAGCAAAAGAAGTTCACATGCGCATCTCGTGTCCGCCCACCGTTTCTCCCTGCTACTACGGCGTGGATACGCCTTCGAAAAATCAGCTGATTGCGGCCAATAAATCGATCGACGAGATTCGCCAGTACATTCGCGCGGATTCCCTCGCCTATCTGTCGCTGGAAGGCCTTAGGAAAGCTTGCGGGGACGGAGAGAAAACTTCCTATTGTTCGGCTTGCTATACGGGCAAGTATCCTACCAACGTCGTGGACGTGGAAGAGATTCAGCCGGCGGCCGTTTCGCGGTAACAGCAGATTATCTTCGTGCGGGTGCTTATCGTGCCGTCAGCAAACATAGCGGCCTAGATCTTCTTTCGGGCCGCTACCACGCGCGGAATATCCTGTAGATCCTTGACGATTCGGATATCTTCCCACCCGGTCAGCCATCGCTTCGTATCTTCCGCGATGGTCCCGCTGATCTCCATTACCAGCCAACCGCCGGGCCGGAGCGCGGCCTGGGATTCTGGTATCAGCCGCGCGATCAATTCAACACCGGTGGGACCCGCAAAGACGGCGTTGCGCGGCTCGAACTTGCGAACTTCGAGTTGGACTTCATCTTTCTCCCACTCGCCCACATAGGGAGGGTTGGAGACGATGACGTCGAAAGAGTTGTCTTCGAATCCAGTCAGCAAATCAGCTTCGCGAAAATGAATGCGGGATTCCAGTTGGTGACGGGCGGCGTTGGCACGGGCGATTTCGAGCGCAGCGGAAGAGATATCGGTAGCGTGAATTTCGCCTTGCGGCAATTCCTTGGCGAGTGCGAGCGCGATGCAGCCGGAGCCCGTGCCGACGTCGATGAGTCGGAAAGGGCCGGCGGACGACAGTGTCCGACCCACGCAAGCCAAGACAGTTTCGATGACGTGTTCGGTTTCAGGGCGCGGGATCAGCACGGCGGGCGTGACGATAAAATCCATGCCCCAAAATTCCTGGTGTCCGGTAATATACTGAGCCGGAACCCCGCGCCTGCGCTCCGCGAGTACGGCCGTATAACGACTGATTTCATCGGGCGTGAGATCGCGCTCCGGATGCGCGTATAAGTAAGCCCGATCGCATCCCAACGTGAACATCAGCAGAAGTTCTGCGTTCATTCGAGGCGAAGGGACATTCTCTTCAGTCAGTCGCTTGAGCGCGGACCAGAGCTCAGCTTTCAGTTGCACTGCATCATTTCAACACACACGCACGCCGCAGGAATAAAAAAGAAAAATGAGGAAAGGGCGAAGGTTTCTTTACGCCACGCGCGGATTCAGTCTCGCGATTTCCGAGTTGAGCACCGCTGCGAAGGCGACCCACGCCGCGTATGGGATGAAAGCATTGGCGGCTGCGCGATCTACTTTTCGAGCCGCTTTGATGTAGGCAAAAATCATGCCCTCCAAGGCAATCGCGTCGGCCAGGGCGAGGGTTGGACTATGTTCCCCAAAGAAAAGCTTAGACCATTTCGCGTTGGTGGCAAGCTGTGAAATCCACAGGCGCAACGCATGTTTGCGCTCTCGAGACGGAGCGGCGCTCCAGATACGCCAACCCGACCACGCCATCATCGCGTACAGCATTGTCCAAACCACCGGATACACGTTCCTTGGAGGCGTAAAACTAGGTTTGTCCAGGGGTCGGTACCAACCTGCATGGCTTTCCTTGCGACTGTAACGGGCACCGTACCAGGCGGCGCCGGCCGTCGCCAGTCCAAAGCCAGTAAGCGCCAGCAGAGAGCGAGAATTGCCTTTCGACATAGTGCACCTTAGGTGCTGAATCAGTCCTCACGGGTTGCTGTTACCGCCGCGGTTTCTGTTGAACTTGGGGGGTGAACGGTTCTTTACGCCACCGTCGCGCCCTCTTCCTTTAGTTTCTCCGCCTGATAGTGCGTGGTCAGGGCTTCAATCAGCGGTTGCAGCTTGCCATCCATCACAGATTCAAGCTGATGAATCGTGAAGCCAATGCGATGATCGGTAAGCCGGTTTTGCGGGAAGTTGTAGGTACGGATCTTCTCGCTCCGGTCGCCGGAACCGACCATGGCCTTGCGCTCTTTGGCCAGTGCCTGCTGCTGCTTCTCCGTCTCGATTTCGTAGAGGCGGGAGCGCAGAACGCGCATGCCTTTTTCTCGATTCTTGATCTGCGACTTCTCGTCCTGACAACTCACCACCGTGTTTGTGGGGGTGTGCGTAATGCGTACGGCGGAGTATGTGGTGTTGACCGACTGGCCGCCGGGCCCCGATGAGCAGAAAGTATCAATCCGCAGATCCTTCGCCTCAATCTTGATGTCGACATCCTGGGCTTCGGGCAGCACCGCCACCGTGACGGCTGAGGTGTGGACGCGCCCTTGCTGCTCGGTCGCGGGAACACGCTGCACGCGGTGCACGCCGCTTTCGTACTTGAGTTGAGAAAAAACGCGCTTGCCTTCGATGATGGCGATGACTTCCTTCAAGCCGCCCGCCGACGACTCCGACGAAGAGAGCACCTCAACTTTCCAATGCTGCGTTTCCGCATATCTCGTATACATCCGGAAGATCTCGGCGGCAAAGAGCGTGGCTTCGTCTCCACCCGTGCCAGCCCGGATTTCGAGAATAATGTTTTTCTCGTCATTCGGATCTTTCGGCAACAGTAAGACCTTCAATTCTTCTTCGATGGCCGCTATGCGGGGCTCAAGTTTGTTGAGTTCTTCCTGCGTGTAGGCCCGCATCTCCGGATCTTTTTCGTCGACGAGTATCGCTTTGCTTTCGGCGATGCCTCGCGTCAGTTCCTTGTACTCGCGGTACTTCTCGACCACGGACGCGATTTCGCTGTGCGCCTTGGCGGTCTTCTGGTATTTCGCCGAATCGTTGACGATATCCGGTGAGGCAAGAGCTTGGGTCAGCTCTTCATAACGGGCTTCGATTTGGTCAAGACGTTCAAACATGATGCGCTTTCGTGGAGGCGTAGCTCACTACGTCTCGGTTTTGCCGGAGCCGGGGAGAAGCGGCTGGACGTAGCAAGTACGTCTCTACGGCATTGTAGATGAGGAATAGGAAGAGAGAAATATTCGCGGCGGAGCCGCTAGGCAATCACCAAGTCGCCGCCGTTTTCTTTTTCGAGAGCCATCGCGCGATCGAGGGCGACGATGGCGCATTGTGCTTGCTCGTCCGAAGGAGGCTGTGTGGTAATGCGCTGCAGCCACAGCCCGGGCGCAGTCATCAGCGCGAAGAGCGAGCCGCGATGCTTGGCCGCGAAGCGAATGATTTCGTAGGAAACGCCGGCGATTATGGGCAGCAATGCGATACGTGACGCGAAGCGGGCCCAGAATGTGGTGAACGGAATCAGCATGTAGAAGCCGATCGAGATCAGCATCACCGTCATCAGAAAACTGGTGCCGCAACGGGGATGGAAAGTCGAATACTTCTGCACGGCTGCAGTTTCGAGCGGATCGCCGTTTTCGAAGGCGAATACTGTCTTGTGCTCGGCGCCGTGATACTCGTAGACGCGTCGAATGTCCGGGAAGAGAGAAACTCCCCAGATAAATAACAGGAACAGGATCAAGCGCACCGCGCCGTCGATCAGGTTAAAGACAATCTGGCCGCCGAACGTGGGATTGACCTTTTTGAGTTCCGTGGCCGCCAGCAGTGGCAGGTACTTGTACATGAAAATGAAGAATGCCAGGGAGAGGATGACGTTGCCTGCGGCCAGCCATCCACTGATCGAGGCAGCTTTCTCGCGAGTCTGCGCCTGGGAGGATTCCGCCTCGCATCGCTTCGGCGAGGCAGCTGTCGCCTCGCTTTGCATCACCTCTTCAATCGCTACGTTCGCTGAGAAACGCAGTGCACGGTAACCCAGAGACATGGCGTAACCGAGCGTCATCACCCCGCGAACAACGGGCCACGCCATCCACTTGTGTTTTTCCGAGGGACGCTCGAGCGGTTCGCTCATGGTCACCACTTCGCCGGAAGGTTTGCGGCAAGCAATCGCCCAGGCGTGCGGCGAGCGCATCATCACGCCTTCGAGAACGGCCTGGCCGCCTACCAGCGTCTCTTCGCCACTTTCAAGGGCGGGCAGAAGCTGCAAGGCCACCAGAAAACGCACGAGATTTCGCAGAGAACGCACTGTAATTAGATGCTCCGGGCGCTGCAACGCGCTAACCACTAGATTACCACAGGGAGGTTACATTCTTGGGTTACGACTGGATGCGCTAAGTGTTTACATTGACGCCGTTTAACGGCCTGGAATCAGCACACCGAGAGGCTTTCGTCTATCCTCGAAACGACATCTTATCGACATGCGTAAGCTAGCTGCAACCTGCGAGGCGATAGCAAGCACCACGAAGAAGCTACAAAAGACAGCCATTGTGGCGGGCTATCTGAAGTCGCGCAGCGTCGACGAAGCTGCGGTCTCCACGGTGTTTCTCTCCGGAAGACCCTTTCCCGCATGGGAAGAGACAACTATGCAGGTGGGTGGTTCTCTTTTGTGGCGAGTTGTCGCCGGGCTTTCGGGGAAAGATGAGTCCGCTCTTGCCAGTGCCTATCGTAGGCATGGTGACTTGGGCGCTGTTGCTGCGGAAGTTCAGCCGGAGAAATCCGGGCAAGGCTTGCGAATTCTCGAAGTTGCCGATACCTTCCGGCAAATCGCGGCGGCGCGTGGGCCAGCGGCGAAGTCAGCGATAGTTCGCGACCTTTTGTCGCGGGCCACACCCCTCGAAGCCAAGTACATCGTAAAGGTGATGACCGGTGACCTGCGAATTGGCCTGAAAGAAAGCCTGGTTGAGGACGCGATTGCCAAAGCCTACGGCGGCACGCTCGCCGACATGCGGCGCACCAACATGCTGTTGGGGGACATCGGGGAGACGCTTCGCCTGGCGGTCGAAGGTAAGCTGGCGACGGCCAAAATGCGGCTGTTCCATCCTTTGGGTCTCATGCTCGCCAGTCCGATCGAGTCGGCGGAAGAAGGGCTGAGTTATTTCGCCGAGGCCGCGGTGGAAGATAAGTATGACGGCATTCGCGCCCAGGCCCATGTTTCGCAGGGCGAAGTGAAGTTCTTTTCTCGTACACGAGATGAAATCACGGAATCGTTTCCGGATTTGCCGGACGCTCTCGCAGGGCTGCCACGGGATGCGATTCTCGACGGTGAGATTGTGGCGTGGGAGTACCCGCACAATCTGGTGCAGACGCAGGCAGTGGTGGACGAATCCTTCTCAGAAGCCGGCGACGCTAGGGCCGCAGAACTCGGCCGGGCGCGACCGTTCTCCGTTTTGCAGCAGCGGCTCGGCCGAAAAAAAGTTAGCGAGAAAATGCTGCAGGAGATTCCAGTAGCGTACCTGGTGTTCGATGTTCTATACGCGGGCGGCGAGTTGCTGATCGATCGTCCGCTGAAGGACCGGGCGGGGATCCTGGATGAGTTGCTGGCTGCAGAAAGAAAGGTCATTTCCTACCGAGACGTAGAACTGAAGAATATGGGAACCCAAGGGAAGTTTACGTTCGGAAACGCGGAAGAGATTGCGGCGCACAGCATCATCCGCGCGCCCATGTTTCGAGCAACTTCGGCGGACGAACTAGAAGAACTTTTTACCGCTGCACAGGCCCGGGGCAACGAAGGATTGATGATCAAAGACCTCGCCTCAACCTACACACCGGGCAAGCGCGGCAAGTCGTGGCTGAAGATGAAGCGCGAGTTGGCTACGCTCGACGTGGTCGTGACCGCAGTTGAGTACGGCCACGGTAAGCGCGTGGGTGTGCTTAGCGACTACGCCTTTGCCGTATGGGATGGTCACCGGCTAGCGAACATTGGCAAAGCGTACTCCGGACTCACAGATGCCGAGATTGCATCGATGACGCATTGGTTTCTGGAACACACGATTGAGGATCAGGGCTTCCGGCGCACCGTTGAGCCAAAGATCGTGCTGGAAGTGGCGTTCAATAACATGATGCAGTCGGATCGTCATGGCAGCGGCTACGCGCTGCGCTTCCCCCGGATCGTGCGCCTGCGGCCGGACAAGTCGGCGGATGAGGCGGACACGATCGAGCGGGTGCGAGAGATTTTCGAGCAGCAAAACGGCAGCGCTTAGACCATGTAATGGCAAGATTTCCTTTCGCCTCCGAATATCTGTGCGTTAGGGATGAATCTTCTCTTTCCTTTCCAGCCTTGCAATAAACTGCTCAATTCTTCGAGCGCGAGTCTCCGCCTTTTTGACTGTTTGAATCCGAAAAAGGACCGCATATCGGTTCGCCCGATCAAGAGCCTCGAAAAATGCCTTGGCCTGCGGATTCGTGTCCAGCGCTTTTTGAAAGTCAGCCGGCACGGTTGCTCGACTGGGAGAGTCATAGGCTGCATCCCATCGTCCGTTCTTCTTGGCACTTTCAATTGCCTCGAGCCCCATTGCTTTCATCGCTCCGCACGCAAGCAGCGCCAGAGCTTTTTCGCGGTTAATCTTCGACCAGACGCTCTTGCCCGATCGCGGGACAAATCTTTGGAGCCAAGTCTGTTCGCTTTCGGGCCTTTTCTGGCCGTCGATCCATCCGTAGCAGAGAGCAACGTCGAGCGCTTCCTGGTATGAAACCGACCGTAGCCTCGAGCCTTTCTTCGCCACCCGGAGCCACAGGCCAGTGCTCTTGCGATGGTTTTCCTCCAACCATGCATCCCAGTCCTTTTTGGACTTGAAGAGTCTTACGGGAGAACTGTCTGAGGTGATCGTCTTCACGCGAGTCTAGTGCCCATGACTGTGGTAGTGATGCTCGGCACTATCGCCCACCGGCATCACACACCCGTGCGCCACCTCGCACTCCACGTGCTCGAACTGGATGGTGGTGTGGTCGATGCGAAAGTGATGATGCAAGCGGTCTTTCACGTCGCGCAGGATGCGCTCGCTGACTGAGGGCGGAATATCTGCAATCGCGATGTGGCAGGAAAGCGCGTGGGTTTCTGAACCGATGCTCCAGACATGAAGGTCGTGCACATCGTTGACGCCCTCGATGGAGCGAATCGCGGTTTCCACCAGTTCCAGCTTCATCCCGCGTGGCGTCCCTTCCAGCAAAATATTCAGCGTTTCGCGCACGATTCCGAACCCTGACCACAGGATGAGCACGCCAATCCCGAAGGACAACGCGGAATCGATCCAGTAATCTCCCGTGACCAGAATGGCCCAGCCACCGGCGATTACAGCCGCCGTCGAAAGGGTATCCCCCACTTCATGGAGCAGCGCACTGCGGATATTCACGTCGCCGCCGGAGCGATAGAGCAGCAGCGCGATCACTCCGTTCATCACCACACCCGCACCGGCGACCCACATCATGACCGAGGCCTGCACGTGCTCCGGATGATGCAGACGCCGGAAAGCCTCGTAGAAGATGAAGAAGGAAACCGCAACCAGCGACACAGCGTTGACCAGCGCGGCCAAAACTCCTGCGCGATGGTAGCCGTAGGTCTTGGTGGAACTCGCCGGACGCGATTGCAAATAGACGGCAACCAGAGACAGCAGCAGAGCGAGAAAATCGGAGAGATTGTGTCCGGCTTCGGAGAGTAATGCCAGCGAATGGGCACGAATGCCGGCCACCACCAACAACACGATGTAGGCAAGAGTCACGCCCAGCGAAATCTTCAGTACTCGCTTGGGACCGCCCCCGCCATGAACGTGGACGTGCATCCTTTAAGTGTACGGGCGGGGAAGGCTGCGTTCAAGGCTGGCTAGAGCACTGTAAAATGATCAGCGGTTGAATAGTTTCTGAAGATAGCGGTCGTTATACAAGGTGGTCGTGCTTTGAACGAATTCGAGAATCCGGTACATCTTTTCGCGGGATTCGCGGCTCATCTCCTTGAATTGGATCGCTACTCCCGATCCTGGATGGATTCTGGCTATGGTGCCTTCCGAGCTCAAATTCGCGTCGTCCATGGAGAACACTATTTTGACATTCGAGCCGGGAGTGAGGATGGCGCTGGTCTCGACATAGCAGCCTCCCAGGCTGAGGTCAATCAGGTTACCGAAAATCGGGCCCCCGCCCGACTGAGGATGTAATTCAATCGTAAGCCGGCATTTCATCCGCGTGTGCAGCCGCTGGTCTTTCCGGGAGGGTTGTTTTTGTTTCTCCAGATACATGCGGCGGTCCGCTTCGGTGAGCAATTGTTCGGCATCGTTTCCATCTTCCGGAGACACAGCCAGCCCCACACTCAACGACAGCATGTCTTCTCCGCAAACGTCGAACCCGGCCTGCCGTGCGAGGGGGCGAATCTGCTCCACCTTCTTGGCTGCTGCGTCGGCGGCCAGGCCCGGAGCAATGACCACGAATTCATCGCCGCCCATGCGGGCGACGTAGTCATATTCGCGGCAGCTATCTTTCAACGCTTGTGCGAACAAACGCAAGACCCGATTTCCTTCCAAATGCCCGAAGCGATCGTTGATTTTCTTGAACCCGTTCATGTCACAGACCATCAGCGTCAGCGAAGCATTGTCGCGCTTGCAACGCGCCAGCTCGCGGTCGAGCTGCAGGAACAGCGACCGGGCATTGGGCAGGCCAGTAAGATAGTCAGTGGTTGCGGAGCTCTCCGCCTGCTGATATTTGAGCGCATTCTCGATGGACAAAGCCATCTTGCCGCTCACCGCCAGCAGAATGCGCAAATGATCGGTAGTGAAAGCGTCGCGTTCGGAGCGGTAGAGTGCGAGAACACCGATCACGCCCGTCACTCCCTCGAGAGGCAAGGCCAGCGCTGAGCGCAAGGTGCTGAACTTGGCGGGATCGTTCAGGTATCCGGGTTCCACCGAAGGATTTCCATTCACAATCGGTTTTTTGTTTTGCGCCACCCAGCCTGAAAGCCCGTCACCCACTGGAATTCGAAGAGAGGCGAACAACCGGTAGTTATCGCCGTTTACATATTCTGGAATTAGCTCATCGCCCCTTCGGATGTAAATGGCAATCGCATCATAGGGAACCATCGGTTTCAATTTCACGGAGAATACGGAGAGCGTTTCGCCCAGGCTCAATGACGCTCCCAGATCCTGGCTTAGCTCAAACAGACTCTGGGCCTCCTGGCGTGCCGCCGCAATCGACGACAGGAAGGTTGCTTCTCGACCTGGCGTATCTGAAACATCTGTACTCTCGAATCCCGCGGCCGGTGCCGGCCCGCGCGTGATCTTGAGTCCGGCAGAGAGGGCCAGGCTGCCATCTTCCGTCGATTTTGCTCGCGCTAAATTCTCCAGAGATTTGTATCGCCTCTTCAGGACTTCGACTACCTTCGGATCAAATGACTTGCCCGCTTCCGCCGCCAGTCTCTGCATTACGTCATCCAGCGGCACAGCGCGCCGGTATTGTCGGTCGGACGCCAAGGCATCCAGATAGTCGACTGCGGAAAGGATGCGCGCGCCAATTGGAATTTCCGTGCCCTTTAATCCAAACGGGTAGCCGGACCCATCATATTTTTCGTGGTGGGCCCGCACAATCGGCACTACCGGGTAAGGGAAGCGAACGCGTTCCAGAATTTCCGCGCCGACCACGGTATGGATCTTCATCTTCTCGAACTCTTCCGGAGTCAGCCGCCCGGGTTTCGAAATGATGTGTTCCGGTACGGCCAACTTACCGATGTCATGCAGCAGCGCCGCGGCATGGAGCGCTTCGAGTTCGGCCCCTTTTATGCCCAACTCCTTGGCTACCTCGATGGCATAGACGCGAACCCTCTGCAGGTGATCGTGAGTAGTCTGGTCTTTGGCCTCGATGGCCAACGCCAAGGCTTCAATCGTACGAAGATGCAGGTTCGCCATCTCTTCGACGTGCCGCTTTTCATCTTCCAATTTGCCCAGATAGAGGCGGTAAGAACGGTAGATGATGTAAATGGCGGGAACGAACAGCAGTGAAGTCTCCCAATTGAAGCTGTGGTTGACCCAGGAAATCGTGCCCGCAATGCCGGCCCCTACCAGGTAATACGGGAAGGACCAGAAATAACAATCCACCAGAATCTTCCGAAGTGGTTTCCCTTCGCTGAACGAGATCACAACCGCAATGCAGCCGGCATTGACGATGAAGTAGATCGATGCCGTGACGCACAAAAGCAGCGGACGGCTCCCGATGAGATCATTGCAAAAAGGGTTGTGGTAGACGAGATAAGCTACCGCGGTGGAGAGCGCGCCCGCACAAACGTTGAACGTCAACTGAATAGCGGTTGGCTGGCCCGGAAACAAACTCTGGGCCAGCATGGCGACTCCACCCAGAGTGAGAGCCTCGGAATAACCTAGTTCTGCTATCCCGACCAGAATGAACAAAAAGTTCACCGAAAGAGTTCCGGTGATGCCGGGCAGGGTGACGCGCAATCGAGACGCCAGAATCGCGATGCCCAGATAGCAGATGAATTCCGCGATGTTTTTGCTACTGGGATGGAGAGCGGCCAGCAACAAAGACGCTGTACCCGCTGCAATCACCAAGGCGACGAAGACCTGCGCCCCCGCGGGCAGACTTCTCCACGAGTTTGTGCTGGCAGACATGAACTGAACTGGTAATCGCTCCGCCGATGCCGCCAGCGCGCGAGTTCCCGGTTTCTAGGATAAATAGCTAACCAGCTGACTCACAATCATTTGAGCCATACCCAGGAAACTTCAGTAATGCCTCTTAACGGGGAGGAAATCCGACTTTGGGAGAGAAGTGGCCCGAATGCCGCCCAAGCATCGGGCTACGGCCTAATCTGGCAGCCTATATTTCTTAAGGGATCAAAGGATTGGTGGCGGCGCGTGGACTCGAACCACGGACCTACGGATTATGAG
>Ga0182015_10001051_pt1 | contig 37954 bp, 37 predicted proteins | sample 712P3MmetaG_FD_120478 | JGI IMG/M metagenome (GOLD analysis project Ga0182015, IMG submission 120478) | Permafrost microbial communities from Stordalen Mire, Sweden - 712P3M metaG | ecosystem: Environmental > Terrestrial > Soil > Wetlands > Permafrost | place: Sweden: Stordalen | collected...
GCGAATCAAGGGCCGGGCCCCACCAGAGCATGTCGCGCTCGAACCACCCGACTGGGAACGTGCGGGCCATCGGTCAACCGGCCGCGGCGCCCCGCGGGGAAGACGGGGGCACCGCCATGGGATGGCGCAGGTCCGCCGCGCGCCCCGGCCCGGTGGCAGCGGCCGCGTACACGACCACGCGCGGGAGGAGGGGGAACCGCCTGAGCGGCGGGTCCGTGAAATCGAGGCGCAGGTCGAGCACCGTCGCCCAGAGGTCCCCCTTGAAATGGGGGGGCCTGCCGACGACCAGGAGCCGGAGGTAGCCGAAGCCTGCGCAAAAGGGGAGCGCCGCAAAAATCGTCTTCGCGAGCCAGCGGCTCCCGCCCGCGCCGTCGCCCAGGAAAAACTCGAGCGCCAGCGCGATGCTGAGGATCGTCCCGACGAAGAGGGGCCAGAGGTCGTTGAATCCCACCCCGTCAAACCCGAGGTACCCCACCCTCGCCCGCCTTCCCGTGTTGCTCGGCGTGTAGGGAAGCTGCGGTTCTTCGCTCTCCTGCTGCATGGGCGGCGCGGCCTGACGGCTACCAGGCGGGAAGTGTCCCGAGCGTCCAGACAGGGTTGATGATCCCTATCCGTATCGAGAACCAGTACACGCCCGCGGAGATGGCCGGTATGCCGATTGCCCAGGCAGCCTCCTCGAGCTTGTCCTGCTTGTCCTGCGCCCTGTAGGCGCGCTGCGCGTGCTTGATCCCCTGCCAGACGGAGCCGGCGAGTCCGAGGGTGAAGAGCCACCCGAGGAGGTCGGTGGCCTGGAACGCGGAGGCTAGAATGAGCAAGGGAATGCGGTGATCCATGTAATTAGACATGTCCTATATAACGTCATAATCAAGACATTTTGGCGAATAATCCGGGTTGCGATCCCGATTGGGGATGCGAGAGGCCCCTAATATGTCGCCTGCCGACCGGCACGTCCTCGCGAGCCTGCGGGCGCCTCATTGCGGGGCGGCGCGCGCGGCGCCGGCTTCCGCCGGTCTAGAAGCGATGGTGCGGGTGCGGGGAATCGAACCCCGATTTCAAGCTTGGGAAGCTCACGTGATAGCCGTTATACTACACCCGCTAAACCACTTGAACGAGACGACGAACCCTGCAAGAGACTTGGGTCGCGTCAAACAATAAGGACGCGAGCCCCGGGAAGCCATCTCGGCGTTCTCCGCAGGGGAAACCAAATGAAGGGTTACTGCCTTTGGCCAAGGCTTTTCGAAATCATGGAAAAGTCGGATTTCGCCTCCGCTTCGCCGCCGACCGATGGATCTCATTTGCTCGCCTATGAGGCGGTTCCGCTGCTTGAATCCCATCCGGGGTACCAAGCACCTTTATAACCCAACCGGTGTCCAATTCCGCTTCCGCCAAAATCCAGCCACCCACGACGGAACTCGTCCTCGAGTCAGGTCGCATGGAGGCGCACTACTGGCGTGATTTGTGGCGGTACCGCGAACTGCTCGGATTCCTGGCCTGGCGCGACGTCAAGGTCCGCTACCAGCAGACGGTCCTCGGCATCGCCTGGGCGGTGGTCCAGCCACTCACCTCCGTCGTCATCTTCTGGTTCGTGTTCGGCCGCCTGGCCAAGATGCCATCGGGCGGCCAGCCCTACTTCATCGTCGTCATGGTCGGGCAGCTCGCCTGGCAGCTCTTCGCAAACACGCTGGGAAACACGAGCGGCAGCCTGGTCGGCAGCGCCCAGCTGATATCCAAGGTCTATTTTCCGCGGCTGATCGTTCCCCTCTCCTCGGTCCTCGTGGCGTGCATCGATTTCATTTTCATCTTCGTGATCTACGTGATCGCCGCCGTCTGGACCGGGACATTGCCGGGGATCCACGCGCTCTGGCTCCCCTGCTTCATCGCGCTCGTCCTCCTTCTGGCCATCGGCGCCGGCCTCTGGCTCGCGGCCCTCACCGTCCGGTTCCGCGACTTCCGGATCCTCGTCCCCTTTCTCCTGCAGATCGGCGTCTTCGCGACCCCCGTGGGATACCGGACCGACTACCTGACCCGCTTCAAGGAGATCCTCGCCCTCAACCCCATGACCGGGATCATCGACGCCTTCAGGTGGTGCCTGCTCGGCGGCGACGAGCCGTTCGCATGGTACAGCTTCGGCTTCACGCTCGTCTGGACCGTGTTCCTCCTGGCGACCGGCATCTGGTACTTCAGGCGCACCGAGAAGACCTTCGCGGATGACATCTAGCCATGAGTGAAACCGCGATAAAGGTGGAGCGGCTCTCAAAGCTCTACCGCATCAGCCACCTCGCGAGCCAGCGGACCGTGCGCGACGCCGTCCACCATGGGATGCGGCTGGTATGGAGGCGCCTGCGATGGAACGCCCGGCCGACGCGGGAGGAGTTCTGGGCGCTGCGCGATGTCAACTTCGAGGTGAAGCGCGGCGAGGTCGTCGGGATCATCGGGCGCAACGGCGCCGGCAAGTCCACGCTCCTGAAGGTCCTCTCCCGCATAACCGAGGCTACCACCGGGCGCATCACCCTGCGGGGCCGGATCGCGAGCCTGCTCGAGGTCGGGACCGGGTTCCACCCCGAGCTCAGCGGTCGCGACAACATCTACCTGAACGGGGCCATCCACGGGCTCACCCGGGCCGAGATAAACCGGAAATTCGACGAGATCGTGGAGTTCGCGGACGTGACGCGGTTCCTCGACACGCCGGTGAAGCGCTACAGCAGCGGCATGTACGTGCGCCTCGCGTTTGCCGTGGCCGCCCACCTGGAGCCCGACATCCTCGTCGTCGACGAGGTGCTGGCGGTGGGCGACGCGGCCTTCCAGAAGAAGTGCCTCGGGAAGATCCGCGAGGTCTCGAGCGCGGAGGGGAGGACGGTGCTCTTCGTCAGCCACAACCTTTCCTCGGTGCGGCAGCTCTGCACGCGGGCGATGCTGCTGGAACAGGGCCGAGTCGCCTTTGACGGGGCCCCGGCGGCGGCCATCTCAGCCTACACCCAGAGCGACAAGACAAAGTCCGAGTACAAGCACATCGCGGGCGACGGGGCGGCGCGGATCACCCGCCTGAAGATGCCCGGGGACGCCGGCTCGGGGGCCATTGCGCCCATATTCGGCGAGATCGTCATAGAGATCCAGTTCGAGGCCAAGCCGTCCGCCGGGAGCCTGGAGTTCTTCATACTTGTCTACTCGGACGAGGGGGAGTGCATCGCCGCGAGCTTCCAGACGGACAGCTGCCCGCGGCTGGGCGCTGGCTCCGGGGGCGGGAAAATGTCGGTCGCGTTCAGGAACCCGTTCGCCCCGGGCCGCTACCTCGTTTCCGCGGGCATCTTCGACCCCTTCCGCCAGTTTCACGACTGGGTCGAGTTCGCGGAAAGCTTCGAGGTGCTGCCCGGCTTCGCCGATGGGCGCGCGTTTGACCAGCGGCTCGGCCGCGTTTCCCTTGAGGCAAAATGGACGCCGTGAAGAATCCCCTACCCCTCTGGAAGCGCGCCGTCCTGCGGTTCGACCGCTGGCTGCAGGGACTGCGGGCGGATTCCCTTCGCCGTCAGTTTGCCTCCTGCGGGCGCGACGTGTCCATCCAGTGGCCCGTCGTCATAAACGGCGCGGACCACCTCAGCGTGGGAAACGGCGTCTCGTTCAACGCCTTCGTGCACATCTGGGCCCAGGGGGGCGTTGCCCTGGGCGATGGGACGCTTGTCGGGAGCCACGTCACGATCACGTCCCTGACCCATGCGACGGACGCCCCCAGCTTCGCCGAGAGCCTCGTCAGCAAGCAGGTCGACATCGGCCGCAATGTCTGGATCGGGGCGCACGCCGTCATCCTGCCCGGGATAAGGATCGGGGACGGCGCGATCATAGGGGCCGGTGCGGTCGTGAACCGCGATGTCGCCGCGGGCGACGTCGTGGCGGGTGTCCCCGCCGTCTCCATCCGCGCCAAGCGGTCCTGACCATGGGATTCACGCGGAAAAAGGGCCGCCTCCTGGGTTTCCTCGCGAGGAGGATCCGGAGCCGCGGCTGGCCGCAATTCTTCCGCGGGCTGCGCGAGCGCAGGATGTCGTACGTGGCGATGGAGCTCGCCGGGCTGCTTCCCCCCCATGCAGCGACGATCGTCGACGTCGGCGCGCATAGCGGACTCCTGGCGGAAGCCCTGGACTTCCTCTACAGCCCGAGTCGACTCTGGGCCGTCGAGCCCAACCCGGCCCACCGTGCGCAACTTGACGAGCGCTTCAGGGGGCGTCCCCAGGTTGTCGTCGTCGGCAGCTGCCTCGGGGAGGCAAGCGGGGAGGTGGCCTTCAACGCCTACGAATTCGACGCCGCGTCGTCCGTGTTTGAGTGCGTGGACGGCCACATGGCGTCGCTCGGTCTCAGCGAGCGCAGCAACACCCTGACCGTCCCGATGACGACGCTTCGCGAGCTGATGCCGAGGGACCTGCCGGTCCTCGACCTGCTGAAGATCGACTGCCAGGGCGGCGAGCTCTCCGTGCTGAAGGGGGCCGGGGAGCGGATCCGCGACATCCGGTGGGTGTACTGCGAGGTCTCCTTTGATCCGATCTACAAGGGGGCGCCCCTCTGGGCCGAGGTGCATTCGTTCCTGCGCTCATCCGGCTTCGAGCTGCGCGGCCTGAGCGGCTTTTCGGGGGCGGGACCATCCATCCAATGGGCCGACGCCCTGTACGCGAACTCGAGGCTCGCGGCCGCGGTGACGGCATGACCTTGCCCCACGCAGCAACAGCCAGCCTCTCAAGGCTCCCCGCCGCCCCGGAGGCCGGCGCCGGATGGCCGTGGTCGGTCGAAACGGGTCGCCCCGCAGCAGCCGCCGCCTGGCCGAGGATCACGATCGTCACGCCGAGCTACCAGCAGGCGCCCTTCCTTGAGGAATGCCTGCGCTCCGTGCTCCTGCAGAACTACCCGAACCTCGAGTACATCGTGAACGACGGCGGATCCACCGACGGGTCGGCGGACATCCTGCGCGGCTACGAGCCGTTCCTGGCGCACTGGCAGTCGCGGAAGGACGGCGGCCAGGGCGACGCCATCAACCAGGGATTCGCGCGCGCAACGGGCGAGATCTTCGGATGGCTGAACAGCGACGACCTGCTCCTGCCCGGGGCCCTCTTCGCGGTCGCGGCCGAGTTCGCTCGCCCGACGACGGACATCGTCTACGGGGACGCCTTGAACGCGTACGAGGACGACCACTCCCTCCAGTACTGGCAGGGCTACTGGGTGCGGCCGTCGTTCCTCCAGTTTGGGGGCGTGATCTCGTCCCACGCCGTCTTCTGGCGCCGGTCGGTCCACGTGCCGCTCTGGGCGGAGCTCAACTGCAACGTCGATGGCGAGCTGTGGCAGCGCCTGGTGCCCGGCCGCACGCTGAGCTACGTCGCCCGGCCGCTCGGGGTCTGCCGGATCCACGGCGACACCAAGAGCAGCTCCGAGAAGTGGCGCGAGAGGTGGCGCGCGGACGATGAGATGATATGGGCGCGCCACGGGCGGCCGACGGCAAGCAGGGTTTTCCGAAAATGGTTCGCCCTGAGCCAGCAGGCCTTCAAGTGGGCGAGCTGGCGCTCCAACCGCGCCGCGAAGAGGGAGGCGATCGCGTCCTGCCGCTGGGACAGCCGCGCCTGGCGAGGGCCCCGTCCATGAGCGCCGATCCCCCGTCGCTCGCGCTCTGCATCCCCGCGTTCAATGCGGCCGGCTTCATCGGGAGGCTGCTGGACGGCGCCGTCGCCCAGACGAGGCCCTTCGACGAGATCTGGGTCTACGACGACGCGAGCACGGACGACACCTCGGAGATCGCACGGAGATATGGTGCCCGGGTTGTGCGCGGCGAGACGAACGTGGGATGCTCGTCCGGCAAGAACATCGTCGCCGCCCGCTGCACAAGCACCTGGCTTCATTTCCACGACGCCGACGATGCCCTCGAACCTAACTTCGTCGAGGTTGCGCACCGGTGGATCGCCCGGACCGACGCGCCCGACGTGGTCTTTTTCAACTACCGCAGCCTCGGCCATGAGGATGGTTTGCCTCTCGGGACCCGCGAGTTCGACGGGGCCGCGCTCCGGCGGGATCCCCTTCGGTACTGCCTCACGGAACAGATAAACCCGTTTTGCGGCCTCTACCGCAGGGAGACCTTCATCCGCGCCGGCGGATGGGACGAGGATCGGCGCGTGCTCCAGAGCGAGGACCAGGCCGGCCACCTCCGGCTCGCGCTGGCCGGCCTCCGCTTTGATGCGGACCCCACCTTCACGGTGATCAACTATGTCCGCGCCGGCTCGATGACCACGAGCAACCTGCCCGGGGCCCAGCGTTCGACCTTCGAGGTCCTCAGCAAGGCGGCGCAAGCCGTGCCCGCCATTTATAAGGAAGTCGTCGCCGAGAGGCTCTGGGGGACGGCCGGGCTCTCCGCGGCCTACGGCGACTGGGATAACGCGGACCGGTCCGCCGCCCTGGCGCTGAGGCTGGCCCCAAGGCCCCCGAATTCGGGCTCAGGCTGGTTCCGGTGGCTCTCGGTCCGCAGCCCCCGCCTCGCGCTGCGGCTCCGCGAGAGGCTGATCCGGCTGTTGCGGCCGGGCGCCCGTTCGGATCCCGTGTATCAACGCGCCCGAGGCGCCTAAAGCCTCCATCCCCCCAATGGACCCGCTCGTTTCCGTAGTGATCCCCTGCTTCAACGCCGCCCCATGGCTTGAGGCGACCCTCGATTCGGTCCGGGCGCAGACCTGGCGGCGCCATGAGATCATACTCGTCGATGATGGCTCCTCGGACGGGTCCGGGAAGCTTGCCGAGCGATTGGCCGGGGCCGACATGCGGGTCCTCCACCAGAAAAACAGCGGGCAATGCGCGGCGCTGAACCTCGGCCTCGCGGGCGCGCAGGGGGAATTCATCGAATACCTTGACGCCGACGACCTCCTTGCGCCTGACAAGATCGCCCTGCAGATGGCCCGCCTGCGGGAGCTTCCTCCCGGCTGGCTCGCCACCTGCGCATGGAGCCGCTTCGACACCAATCCGGCGGAGGCCGTCTTCAAGCCGGAGGCAATCTGGCGGGACCTTTCCCCGGTCGAGTGGCTGGTTGCCTCGTGGTCCGGCGGCGGCATGATGCACGGCGCAGCATGGCTGTCCCCGAGGGCCGTCATCGAGACGGCCGGCCCCTGGAACGAATCGCTCACCCTTATCAACGACCTCGACTATTTCACCCGCCTCTTGCTTTCAAGCGAGGGGATCGCCTTCTGTCCGGGCGCCCGGACCTACTATCGCTCGAATGTCGCGGGAAGCCTGAGCCGCAGGACGGGGCGGCGCTCCTGGGAATCCGCTTTCAAGGCCACCGACCTCAGCACGACCCGCCTGCTCGCCCGCGAGGATTCACCCAGGGTGCGCCTGGCCTCGGCCATCAACTACCAGCGCCTGGTCTACAGCGCCTACCCTGACGTCCGGGACCTTGTCGCGAAGGCCGAGACGCGCATCGCCGAGCTCGGCGGATGCGGCCTGGAGCCGGGGGGCGGCGCGGTCTTCCAGAACCTCAGGCGCGTCGTGGGCTGGAAGCTCGCACGCCGCGCCCAGATCGTCGGCAGGAAGGCAAGGGGCCAGACATCATGATTGCCGTCGTCTCATCGACTGTCGCGCCAAGCCCGCTTCCAAGCCACGACGGGGCGCGCACAACTCTCAGCCCCGAGCAGCGCCTGGATCAGACACGCGAGACGGTCGCGTCGCTCGTCGCGCTCGGCGCCACGGATATCTTCATCGCGGACAATTCGCCGGGACCGTGGCTTCGCGACCGGGCGTCCGTGCTTGCACCGGCTCGCGTGCTCCACCTGAACCAGCCCCCGATCAGGAACAAGGGCATCGGGGAACTCTGGCTGCTGCTCGGCTCGCTCGAGGTGCTTCCCGAGGATGCCCCGGTCCTGAAGATATCGGGCCGCTACCGGATTGGTGCCGGAACCGGGCTTGCCCTCAGGGAGGGCGACGATATCGCGGCAAGGGTCCAGGGCGGGGGCGCCACCGGCGAGATCTCGACCCGGTGCTACCTAGTCAGGAACAAGTCGGTGGCGGCGCGGCTCTGGCAGCGTTCGCTCGATGAGGTCTATGCCGAGCGAAGCCGCATCATGGGTCCGCGTTCGCTCCTTCGCATCATACGTAACTCGGTCCGCCCGGGAAGGGACGATTTCCCCTACTCCGATCCGAACACGCTCTCGCTCGAACAGGCGTCCTACAGGGCGATCGGACACCTTGGCCTTCGCATGAGGCCCATTGCCAACCTGGACGTTTCGGGCACCCTGGGAAGCTGGACCAACCCCCTGGTGAAGGAGTGAACCGCGGCCCCCATCCTCCCGCAGGCCTCCGATACGAATCCACCGAATGCGAATCTTCCTGAGCTGCCAGCAGGCACTGAAGGCGCATGCCGTGCCGGCATTCGCATTCTGGGAGTACTACTTCAGGAATGCCTTGGCCGAGGCGGGCCACGAGGTCGTCGAGTGCCCCGGGATCGACTGGGCCGAGGGACTGACCCCCCTTTCACCCGGGGAAAGGGCCCGCTGGCTCGAGCGGACGTGGACCCGGACAGTCGAGTTTCTCCGCGCCGAGCACGGGCGGAAGCCGATAGGCCTGTTCCTCGGCTACCTCTTTCCCGATCAGGTCGAACCCTCTGCGATCCGCGCAATCCGGGAGGTGGGGGTTCCCGCCGTGAACTTCTTCTGCGACAACGTGCGTGAATTCACACAGGTGCCCGCCCCGTTCAGGGACTTCGACCTGCACTGGGTGCCCGAGGCCGAGGGAAGGTCCCTCTACGTGTCGGCGGGCCTTCCTTTCGTCTATCTGCCCATGCCGGTGTGGGTCCAGCCCGGGCTCAGGACCATTCCCCCGAGCGAGAACGAGTCCGTGGTATTCATCGGCTCGCGCGATGTGCTCCGCGAGGATCTCCTCGGGGACGCCGTGGCTCGGGGCCTGGACGTGCAGATCTACGGTTCCGGATGGCGGGACGCCGGCCCGGCGCCCTCCCGCTCGGTGGCCCGGATGCTCCTTGGCCACGCGGGATTCGTGCGCAGGGAGGGGATCCACGGCGTGTCGATGCGCGCGACCTACCGGATGAGGCCGAAGCGTCCCTACGGGCGCATTGAGGAGCGCTCCCATGCCCCCTTGTCCGAAGAGGCGTATTTCGAAACGACGAGGCACGCGCAAATCGCCATCGGCGTGAACCGCTGCCCATCCTTCCGGCGCTCGTTCTCGGATCCGCTTCGCTATTCGCGCCTGCGCGACATCGAGGCGCCCATGCTGGGGGCATGCTACCTCACGGAGATGGCTCCGGGGATCCCGGACCTGTACGAGATCGGCAAAGAGATCGAGACCTACCAGGACGCGGGCGAGCTGGTCGAGAAGGCGAAGCGTCTCCAGGAGGACGCCGCCAGGCGCCTCGAGCTCCGCAGGAACGGGCAGCGCCGCGCGCTGGCCGATCACACGATTGCAAGAAGCGTCGAGCACATCTCTCGAAAGCTGGGGATCACCACATGAGGAGCGTGCTGCCCGCCGCAACCGTGACCACTGGAAAACACACGGACATGGGCATCGAGGGAATCCGGGGGATTGCGGCATTCTTCGTCGCCCTCAGCCATGTGTTTTTCAGCAACATTCTCGACCCGCAGACACACCTTAGCCCCGTCGTCGCCAGCCTCGAAGCCGGGCACGCCGGCGTCCTGGTTTTCTTCGTGCTTTCGGGTTACGTCATCAGCTGGACCAACTCGAGGGCCTACTCACCGGCGGCCGTGCGGCAATACGTGAAGAGGCGGTGCGTGAGGATCTACCCGATTTACCTCGGGGCGATGCTGCTCACGCTCGTGGCCATCCGCACAAGCGGGCTTTATGAGCCGCTGCGCGTGCTCGTCGGCTCCCTACTCTGCCTTCAGAATTTCAACGGCTATTTCGGGCTGTCGCTCAACCCGCCGAGGGTAAACGGACCGCTGTGGAGCCTCAACTACGAGTTCCTCTACTATGCGCTCTTCCTCCTGCTCTGGCGCTATCGGCCCAGGTTGACGCTCGTGTTCCTGCCGGCGCTGCTCGCCGGAATCCTCGCCTGGTTCGCCCCGCGGCTCATGCCGCTCTTCATCGCCAGCTACGGCTGCGGATGGATCTTCTGGGCCTCGGGATGGTGGCTATCGGCGCAGCCCCACCTGGAGGAGGGAACCCATGATCGGACACCCCTCGCCACCTGGATCCTGCTCATTTTCGCGAGCCACAACATCAATGGCATCGCCCGGGCCTGCAACGCGCTGCACTTCTATAGCAACGACGCGGGCATGGTGAGCATTGCCGACCTTGGACTGCTTCCGGCCATCCTGCTCGCGTTCGCCGCTGTCGCCCACAGGAGGCTGCCCTGGCGGAAAGGGCTGATGGTCGCGGCCTGGGCGGTCTGCCTGGTTCCGATCGCCGGAATGATCGCAACAGGCCGGCTATCCACCCATGGGAACTGGATCGTGGGCACCTGGGCGGTCGCCTTGGCGGGGCTCCTCGCCGGGTGGCGGTCCACCCGCTGGCTGAAGCCGTTTGCGTGGTTTGGGGGAATTTCCTACGCCTTCTATGTCGTGCACTTCCCCCTCCTGTACCTCGTGAAAGGCCTGCCGCTGCCGGCAGGCACGCCCGCGGGGTTCGTCGCGCGGGTCGCCGTCTGGGCGGCGATCGCGGTCGCGCTCTCGTGGTTCCTCGAGAAGCGCTTTCAACCCTGGATCAGGCGCCGGCTTCTTGGCGGCCGAACCTAGCCGACCCCATGGGACGCATCTGTGTCGTCTACCGTCCCGAGCCCGAGACCGACCGCTGGCTCCCCGGCGACCGCTGGCTGCGGCCAGCGGTCAGGCGCCTCGTCAGGGGCAGGCCCCGACCCGGCGGACTGGAAAAGGTGTTCATCAACCTTCGGCTGGGACTCGAAAGACTCGGGATCGCCCATGAGGTGAACCCTCCCTTTGGGCGGCTTCGCCCGGGAGACCTTGTCGGTGTCCTTGGACGGGGGCGCCACAGCCTCGACGGGTATGCGCGCAAGGAACCGCTCGTCGCCGGGATAGGCCTCATGACCCATCCGAGCGAGTGGCCGACGCTGTTCGAGGATTATCCCGTCGCATGCTACCTGCAGCACAGCGAGTGGACGGCCGCGGTCTACCGGCGCTATTTCGGGGATCGCTGCCCCGTGTGGCCGGTCGGTATCGACACGGTCCAATGGCAGCCCGCGCGGGGCGGCGGCGAGAAGCCGGTGGATTTCCTGGTCTATGACAAGATCCACTGGGAAAGGCCCAGGTACGAACGCGATCTTCTCGGCCCGATCCGCGGGTCCCTCGAAAAGCTCGGGAAGTCATGCGTGAACCTTCGGTACGGCAGCTACGGCCCTGGCGAGTTTCACGACGCGCTGTCGCGTTGCAGGGCGGCCATCTTCCTGAGTCCCCATGAGAGCCAGGGCATCGCCTGCCAGGAGGCCATGGCGTCCGGCGTCCCGATCCTGGCCTGGGATCCGGGCTTCTCCCAGGACCCGGAGAGGTTTCGCTGGGGGGAAACCGAGATCCCGTCGACATCCGTCCCCTACTTCGATGGGCGGTGCGGCCTGCGCTTCTCCGACTTCCCGGAATTCGAGCGCAACCTCCCGGCCTTCCTCGAGGGCCTGCGAGGGGGGGCCTATTCACCGCGCGACTACATCCTCGAGAACCTGACGCTGGAGAAGTGCTCCCAGCGATTTGCGGACATACTGAGGGAGAAGCTCGCCTGAGCGCGTGAATCCCATGCCCCGCATCCTGATACTGTCCTCCGGGCCGCTGTGCCGCAATCCGCGCGCGTTCAAGGAGGCGACCGCGCTCGGCGGTGCGGGCTTTGGCGTCACGGTCGCTACGATAGCCAACATCGCGCGATTCGAGGAATACGACCGGGAGCTCCTCCTCGGGGCGCCCTTCCGGAAGGTGTCCGTTGACCGGACATCCCTGCGCCCCGCGGACCGGCTCAGCGCATTCGCGGAGCGGGGCATGGCGTGGCTCGCGCGGCGCGCCATCCCGCTCGGGATTGAATCCCCGAAATCCCTCGGGCCGGTTCACGCGCTCACCGCCCTCGCCGCGGGCACGCCGGCCGATCTAACGATCGTCCATACCGAGCTGCCCTTCTGCATCGGCGTCGAGCTCATGCGCCGGGGGCGCAGGATCGCCGCCGACTTCGAGGACTGGCACAGCCGCGACCTCCTTCCGTCGACAAGGGCCTCCCGGCCCCTGCGCCTGCTTGAGCGAGTGGAGCGCGCGCTCATGCGGGGAGCCGCGTACACGAGCGCCCCTTCCGGGGCGATGGCGATGGCCCTCCAGGCGGCCTACGGGGGGTCCACTCCCGTTGTCATTCCCAACACGTTTCCCCTTCAGCCGAAGCCACCGCGGCTGCCCCGCCAGGACCCGCCGGGCTTTTTCTGGTTCTCGCAGACGATCGGCGAGGGCCGCGGCCTCGAGGCCTTCCTGGCCGGCTGGGCCCTGACCCGCGCGCCGAGCCAGGTGAGCCTCCTCGGCGACGTGTCGGATTCCTACCGGGAGCGGCTGACCGGCCTCGTGCCAGCGGGGAGGCGAGGTTTGCTGCGCTTCCTGCCGATCACCTCGCCCGGGAACCTCCCGGAGGTGATCGCGGCCCATGACATCGGGCTCGCCCTCGAGCCCGAGACCCCGGAAAGCAGGTACCTCACGGCGACAAACAAGGTCTTCCAGTACCTCAATGCGGGACTCGCCGTGGTGGCCACGCCGACGGCCGGGCAGAACGAGGTGTTGGCGCGCGTGCCCGGCTGCGGGCTCATCGTCAGCCTTGCCGATCCCGCGCCGCTCGCCGGCAGCCTGGACTCACTCCTGGGGGATCCCGCGCGCCTCGCCGAGATGGGAGCCGCCGCACGGGAGGGAGCGGCCCGCGAGTATTGCTGGGAGAGGTCGGCTCCCCTGCTTGTTGCCGCCGTCTCCGAGGCGCTTTCGCCGAACCGGAAATGAACAGCCGCTCGGCCACGCTCCAGGTAAACCTCTCGCCGTCCGACTGGAGGCATGCCAGCCTCCTCCTGCCCCACCAGGTCCGGACATGGCGGGGACAGGTGTCCGAGATCCTCCTTACGGTCGACCTCCACCGGAGCGCCGGGCGCTTCTCGGCCGGCTGGGAGGCGGGCCGCGACAGGATCATGGGGCTCGCCCACTCGATCGAAGGGGCCCGCGTGGAGGTCATCGACTACGGCGCAGAGGCTCGGGCGCGCGTCTCGGCCGAGTTCTTTGGAGGTGCGCCTGTCCCTGAGAAGGATTTTCGCGGCGGCCCCTATTACGCGTACTTTTTCGGGCTGAACGCCGCGAGCCACGAGCTTGTCCTGCATACGGACGCGGACATCTTCTTCGGCGGGGGCAGCCAGACATGGATTTCCGAGGCAACGGAGCGCATGGCGAGCCGCCGGGATCTCCTCGTGACGGCGCCGCTGCCGGGACCCCCGCGCGCCGACGGCCTGCTGACGCAACTGCGTTCCGCTCCCGACCCGGAATCCCCGCATGCCCACTATCTGGAGGCGATGAGCACCCGCGTGTTCTTCATCGACCGGCAGCGCTTCCGGTCGGCGATCGGGGCCCTCACCCCAAGGCCGCCGCCGTCGCTGCGCAACCGGGTGAAGGCCTTGGTCGAGCGCAACCCGGATGCGGACCTCCCGGAGCACCTCTTCACATCGGAGATGAAGGCGCGCGGGCTCGTTCGCTACGACTTCCTCGGCTCGCTGCCGGGAATGTGGTCGCTTCACCCGCCATACCGGGGCGCGGACTTCTACGAAAAGCTGCCCTCGCTGGTGGCCCGGGTGGAGTCGGGCGACATGCCCGACGCGCAAAGGGGCGACCACGACATCAACGCGAGCCTGGTGGATTGGAGCGATGCCCTGGCCGCACTGGCCAGGAACCGCTGGTGGCGACGCATTGCCTCCCGCTAGGACGCCCTTCCGCAACCGGTCCCCGGCGGGCAGGATCAGTTGAAGTTCCGGCGGCCTTCCAAGGCGCTCCTCAGGGTGACTGAATCGGCATAGAGAACCCCTCCCCCGCTCGGAATCCCGAACCCGATGCGGGTCACGCGAACGCCGCGCTCGGGCGGCAGGTGCTCCTGGATGTAGTGGCATGTCGCCTCACCCTCGACGTCGTTCGGCAGCGCGAGGACAAGCTCGTCCACCTCGCCGGCCTGGACCCGGGACAGGAGGCCCCCGAGGTTCAGGTCCTCGGGCCCGACACCATGCAGCGGGGAAAGCTTACCGTGGAGCACGTGGTAGACGGACCTCCAGGACCCGCTTCTCTCGATCGCCACAAGGTCGGGCACGTGTTCGACGACGCAAACGCAGCGTTGGTCCCTCCTCGTGTCGGAGCAGATCGGGCACAGCTCGTCCTCGCTCAGGTTTCCGCAACGGCTGCAGCGGCGGATCGAGCGGGAAGCCTCCCCGAGCGCGGCGACGAGCGCCTCAAGCTGGTCCGGCTTCCCAAGCAGGAGATGGAGCGCGATCCGCTCCGACGAACGGTATCCGATCCCGGGTAGCTTCCGAAGAATCTGCTGAAGTCTCTCGAAGGCGTTGGAAGGGCCCATCAGAAGATTCCCGGCATCTGGAAAGCCGACGTAACCTTCTGCATCTCGCTTTCATTCAATTCCTTGGCCTGTTTTCCAGCATCCTGGACTGCCGCTAGAATGGTATCGGAGACGACCTTCGAGTCCTCCTTGAGGAATTCCGGGTCGAGCGACAGGGCGACAAACTTCCCCGCGGCGCTCACCTTCACCCTGACCGCCCCGCCGGCCGCCGTCACCTCGATCTCGCGGGCCTCGAGCTCGGCCTGGAGCGTCTCGATTGAACGCTGCATCTTCTGCGCCGTCTTGAGGAGTTTGCCAACGCCAGCCATGGAACACAGGTTGCGAATCACAGGGAAAATAACGAGGCGTTTTTTGAAATTTTCCGTGAGATAGACACACCTACAGTGTTAGATGGCGCCATGCCCGCCCCAACCGTTCTCGTGATCGTCGCCGAGGGATTTGAGGAGGTGGAGGCCATAACGCCCATCGACCTGCTGAGGAGGGCGGGCGCCGTCGTGACCACAGCCTCCCTCGAACCGGGGATACATGTCGCCGGGCGAGGCGGGGTCATCGTCCATGCCGATGCCACGCTCGCCGCGGTGGAGAACTCCCCGTTCGATTGCGTCCTGCTGCCGGGGGGCCCGGGTGTCAGCCGCCTCCTCAAGGATCCCCGCGTCCTGGACATCGTCCGGCGCCAGCACGGCTCCGGGGGATGGATCGCCGCGATCTGCGCCGCGCCGGTCGTGCTGAAGGCCGCCGGGATACTGGAGGGCAGGCGCTACACGGCCCATTTCTCGGTTGCGGCGGACCTCCCGGCAGCGCAGCTCGGCGAAAGGGTGGTTGTCGACGGGAGGTTGATCACCTCGCGGGGCGCCGGGACCGCCCTCGATTTCGGCCTCATGGTCGTCGAGAAGCTCCTTTCGGCCGAGAAGGCGGCCGAGGTCGCGCGGTCCATCTGCGCGTGAAAACCCGCGCCGCTGAAGGTTTGCGCCTAGGCGAACGCGCGGGTGTGATGTTTATTCATTGGGCAGCCGCCCCCTTACACATAAATGCGCGACCATAAAAAGCTACCCGTCGCAGTTGTCCCGGAAGGGTCGGGTTCGGCGGAAATCCACAGGCCATGTGCGGGATAGCCGGATTCGTAGACGCCTCCACTCCGGCCGAGAAAAGGGAGCAGGCCGTCCAGCGGATGTGCGCCTCGATGATTCACCGGGGACCGGACGATTCCGGAATGGCAAGCCGCGGTCCCGCCACGATCGGCATGCGGCGGCTGTCGATATTCGACCCGGTAAACGGCCAGCAGCCCATGGTCACGCCCGACGGCCGCTTCACGATCGTCTTCAATGGCGCCATCTACAATTTTCGCGAGCTTCAGGCGGAACTGGAGGCCTCCGGATGGGGCTTTCGCACACACTGCGACACGGAGGTGCTGCTTGCCGCCCTCGCGCAATGGGGGCGGGAGGCGCTGAAGCGGCTCCGGGGCATGTTCGCCTTTGCGCTCTGGGACTCGGCCGACGAGTCGCTCCTCCTTGCCCGCGACCCCTTTGGAATTAAGCCCCTCTACTTTGCCCACGACGGCGATCGCCTGTTATTCGCCTCCGAGGTGGCCGCGCTCCTCGCGTCCGGCGCGGTCAGCGGCGAGATAGACCCGGCCTCGGTCGCGGACTACCTTGCCTGGTTCGCCGTGCCGGCGCCCCGGACGATCTACCGCCAGGTGTTCAGCCTCCAGCCCGGGGAGTGCATGCTGTTCTCGCGCGGCAAGCGGGAGATCCACGCGGGTTGGTCGTTCGGGTCCATCCCCGCGGACCCCTCCCCGTGCGCGACGCGCGCCGAATTCATCAAGAGGCTGCGGGAACAGCTCGATGACACCATCCGGGAGCACGTGATCGCCGACGTGCCGGTCGGGGCATTTCTTTCGGGGGGACTCGACTCGGCCGTCGTCGCCGGCCTCATGTCGCGCGCGAGCGGCAACGCGCTGAAGACCTTCTCCATCGGATTTGAGGAAGACGGCTTCTCGGAGGCCGACGACGCGGAGGCCAGCGCGCACCACTTCGGCGCCATCCACCATACCCGGATCCTGACCGGCGACGAGGTGGCCCGCGACCTGGACAAGTTCCTCGCCGCGTGTGACCAGCCAACGGGGGACGGAGTAAACACCTATTATGCGAGCCAGACCGCCCAGCAGGGGGGCGTGAAGGTCGCGCTCTCCGGGCTCGGGGGGGACGAGCTCTTCGGGGGCTACCCGTCGTTCCGGACGATCCCCACCCTGGCCGGGAAACTGCCCCTGTGGGGCCGGGTGCCGCGCCCCCTGCGGGCGCTCGCGGCGGGCCTCCTCAACCGCGGGGGAACGCGAGCCCGAAAGCTGTCGGATTTCCTGCTCCACGCCAGCGACGCCCACGAGCTGGGGGCGCTCAATAGGAGGGTCTTCTCGGAGTCGAAGCGCTGGCAAATGCTGGCCCCGGACGCGCAGGCGACGATAAAGGACTCCCCGCCGTTCCACCCGCAGCTTGAGTCCCTGCGCGCCGCGGTTTCCATGGATGACCTGTTTTCGCTCGTGAGCGCCTGGGAGCTCCGGACCTACATGGCCGACGTGCTGCTGCGCGACAGCGACGTCATGAGCATGCGCCAGTCGATCGAGCTGCGTGTCCCCTTCATAGACAGGCCGCTGATCGAATGGCTCTGGCGCCAGCCGTCGCGGTTCAAGGACGACCACCGGCACCCGAAATCGGTGCTCGCGGCGGCAGCCTCCGACGTCCTGCCCGCGGGGATGCTCAGCCGAAGGAAGCGTGGTTTTACGCTGCCCTTTGCGATTTGGATGCGCTCAGACCTGCGGCCGTTTCTCGATCACACTTTTTCCGCCGGAAGCATCGGGCAGAGCGCGCTCTTTTCCACCGTGCCCGTCCAATCGATGTGGAGCGACTTTGTCTCCGGCGGAGACAACCGCGAGTGGTCGCGAGTCTGGAGCCTGGCGGTGCTGATCAACTTCGTGAACCGCAAGCAGGTTCCCGGCACTGCCTAGCGCCCCCGCCCGCCGAAAAGCGTGAATTCACTCCTCCTCACACCCGAGCTCTTCTCCGGCGAAGGAGGAATAGCGCGCATACTGAGGCTTTATCTCAAGGCACTCTGCGAGATCTCGGGCGACAAAGACCGCGTCCGCTTCCTCTCCCTGAACGATAGTGTCGTGGATTCGATCGAACTCCGGCGCTATTCCAGCAGCGCCCTCGCCGAATGGCGGGTGTGCAACCGCCGGAAGCTGGAATTCTGCCTGGCGGCGCGCCGGATGTGTGCCGAATCGGACCGCGTCATCTGCGGTCATGTCGCGCAGCTGCCGGTCGTCTGGCTCGCTTCGAGGATGAATCGCAGGTTTACGTACTACGTGGTGGCCCATGGAATCGAGGTTTGGCGCCCATTCTCCTGCCTGGAGCGCCGGGCGCTCAAGGGCGCACGAAGGATCATCTGCGTCAGCGATTTCACGCAAAATCAGCTTCTGGAACGGTGTGATTTCCTGGCCGGGAAGACGGTTGTGCTGCACAACGCACTGGACCCCTATCTCGACCCGGCAATGACGAGGGTCGCTTCGAAGGGGCCGCCGGTGATACTTACGATTTCCAGGCTCTCGTCCGCTGACAACTACAAGGGGATCGGGCACCTGATCGCGGCCATGCCTTCGGTGAGGGCCGTCTTTCCCGACGCAAAATTGAGGATCGTCGGGCGAGGAGACGGCCTGCGGGAGCTGCAGTCCCTTTCACGCCGGTTGAAAACGGAGAGCGCCGTGGATTTCGCCGGCTACCTGAGCGATGCGGAGCTGGCGGGAGAATTCGAGCGTTGCCGGCTCTTCGCGCTGCCAAGCCAGAAGGAGGGCTTCGGCCTCGTCTACCTCGAGGCCATGGCCCACGGCCGTCCCTGCCTCGGCGCCCGCTCGGGCGGCGTGCCGGAGGTGATTACCGATGAGACGGGCGTCCTTGTGGAATACGGCGATGTGCCTGGCATCGGGGCTGCGCTCGCGGGCGCGCTTGCGCGGGAATGGAATGCCGAACCCATCCTTGAGCGGGCCCGGCTGTTTTCCTATTCAAGATTCAAGGTCCGCCTGGCTTCGCTTCTCTCGACGTGATTCATCGAACAGCAAACGCCGGCAATACGCCCAGGGCGCCGTTTCCGCGCCGGGGCAGCCGCCCCTGAGCCGAGCGCTTCCCCGCCATGGCAGCACGTCCCGCTTCTGATCCGCTCGACCGCTACACTGAGATAGGTGCGCTCTGCGACAAGGTCAGGACGGCCATCAAGCGTACGATCATTTTCCTTTCCGTCGCGCTCGCGGCGGAATCGGTGATCCTCCTCTTTTCGAACCGGCCGGGGGCGGCTGCATTCACCCTGATGAGCCTAAGCACCTGCGTGGTCCTGAAGGCATGGTGCTCGGACGCCATCGGACTCCCGCTGCTCCCGATGATGGTGATCCAAAGCCTGATCATCTACGGTGTTCCCATTGCGGTCGGCCATGAGGTCATACTCTCCTATCCAAGGGAATTCGTCACCAGTGCCGGCGTCGAGGTGCTGATTTTCGACATCGCTATGCTTCTTGCATGGAAAATGGGAATGCGGATGTTCCGGCCGTCGCCGCCGATCAGCTACGCGCTGCAGGAATTCAGAAAGGGCGGCTCAATGGGATGGGCAAAGCTGGGATTTGGCATGGTGATCGCGACGACGGCCTTCTACGTGCTGCAGAGCCTGAACCTGACCGACCGGATCTACGAAGCGCTGCCCAGCGGCTCCAGCTCGATATTCGCGGCGCTTGTCTCTGTCATCAGCGCCGTCGGGTTTTTCCTGGTCTCCATGGCGATTGGGGGACGCGGCGCGTCGCCCTTGGCAAGGGCCTCCTTCTGGGCGCTGCTGGTTTTCAACGGGATGATGTCGGCATCGGAGTTTCTGCTCTATTCCGCGGCGGCCAACCTCATCACGGTCGCCATCGGCTTCTTCTGGAGCAGCGGACGGATCCCCTGGCGATACCTCACCGTAGCGATGCTGAGCCTCTCATTCCTGAACACGGGGAAGACGACGATGCGGGAGCGCTACTGGGGGAATGATGAATACGCGCCGAGTGCACCGGTGACCTTCGTTAGGCTCCCCGAGGTTTATGCCGAATGGCTGGGGGTCAGCTATGATGCATTTCTGGAAAACCAGACTAGCCAGAATACCAGCCCCAGCGAAGGAAGGACGGACGCCAACAAGAACCAAACCCTTCTCGACAGGATCGACAACCTGCAGAACCTGCTTTTTGTCATCGACGCCGTGAAGACGGAGCACGTGCCTCCCCTTCACGGGGCGACCTACTCGCTCATCCCGCCGCTGCTTGTCCCGAGGATATTCTGGCCGGACAAGCCGCGCAGCCACGAGGGCCAGGTGATTCTGAATGTCCATTTCGGAAGGCAGGACCTCAATTCCACCCTGGCCACCTACATCGCCTGGGGCCTGCTGCCCGAGGCCTACGGCAATTTTGGCCCGATTGCGGGCGCGATTTGCATCGGAATCTTTCTCGGCGCGTGTTTTGCCTGGATCGAGAATCTTACCGCAAGGAAGGTCGTGCTTTCGATGGAGGGGTTCTTGTCCCTGAGCCTACTCATGAACCTAATGAACTCATTCGAGATGGTCGCGAGCGTGCTGGTCACCTCGACCTTCCAGTCGTTTGTCATCGTCATCGCAGCGAGCGCGCCCTTCGTTCGCAGAACCGCAAACAACAAGCCCCAGGTGAAAGAGGACTGAACTGCTCGATACCCCATTGAATTCCAAGCAAAGTCTCGTCTCAAGGGCCACGGGCATGCTGACGCTGGGGTGGTCGGACACGCCGCGCGGACGCACGTCTCTCAGGAAACTGGCTTCGGGAGCGATGCGCGCCTGCCTGCGCCTCCGCAGCCGGGTTCTGCAGGCCGGGACGCTCAGGTCCTTTCTCGTGGTCTCGCCGCATCCGGACGATGAGGCACTGGGATGCGGGGGCCTGATCGCATTGTCGGCAGGGGGCGGAGCCCCCGTCTACGTCGCCTACGTGACCGATGGCGCCGCCTCGCACCCGCGGCATCCGCGGGTTTCCCCTCAGGATCTCGCGCAGATGAGGAAACGGGAGGCGCGTGCAGCCACGGCAATCCTGGGGGTCGAGTGGACGCGCGTCAGCTTCCTTGGCGCGCCTGATGGGCGCCTGTCCGATCTTGACCCGAAGGCAAAGGAGGAGATCGCCGTCAAGATTGCCATCCTCATCAAGGAGGTCACCCCTGACGCCATACTGCTGCCCTGCCGCCGCGATGGAAGCGACGACCATGGCGCCGCCTTCAGAATAGTTCAGCTTTCCCTGCTTCACGTGGATCGGGCGCCCCGCATCCTCGAATTCCCGATCTGGTCGTGGCGGAACCCCATGCTCCTGCTCAAACCCCTTTTCACCAGCCGTGCCATATGGCGCGTGGAGCTCCATGAGGCCCGAATCGTGAAGGCGAATGCCATACATGCCTACGCCTCCCAGGTGACGCCGCTTTCCCCGGATGAGCTGCCTGTGCTTTCAGCGGATTTTACAGCCCAATTCATGCGCCCCGAGGAATACCTGTTCGAAACATGAGCGAGCCCGCAAATCAGGGCACCCGCCGGAAGGTCCTGATCGTCTCCCTTCATTTCGCGCCCATCAACACGCCCGACATGCAGCGCATCCGGATGGCGCTCCCCTACCTCAGGGGCTGCGGCTGGGAGCCCGTCGTGCTCGCCGTCGCGCCCGATATGGTCGAGGGGGCCGTGCTCGAGCCGCTGCTTGAAAGGAGCTACCCGCCCGATGTCAGGATCGTGCGGGTCCGGGGAATCCCGCCATCCCTGACCCGCTGGGCCGGCGTCGGGAGTCTGTGGCTCCGCTGCGGCCGCGCCGTTCGCGCCGCGGGGGACAGGCTTCTCAGCTCGGAGGCGTTTGACCTGGTCTTCTTCAGCACGACCCAGTTTGACGCGTTCTCGCTTGGCCCGCGCTGGAAAAGGAGGTTCAAAGTCCCCTACGTCCTCGACTATCAGGACCCCTGGGTAAACGACTACTACAGCAGGACCCGCACGCGCCCGCCGGGCGGCTGGCTGAAGTTCGGGTTTTCCCAATGGTGGGCGCGCAGGCGCGAGCCAGGCGCTCTTCGGAACGCGTCGGGCGTGGTTGCCGTCTCGGGGGCCTACGGCCCGACGCTGGCAAAGGCCTACCCCTGGTTCGATCCACAGAGCGTCGTCGTGCTGCCCTTCGGCGCGGCCGAGAGGGACTTTGCGATCGCCCGCTCGCACAGGCCAGCGAATCCGCTGGTCCCCTTTGGGGACGGCCGCATCCACTTTGTCTACACCGGGCGCTGCGGTCCCGACATGTCGACTTCCCTGAAGATCGTATTCCGCGCCTTCAAGAAATACCTTTCCGCGCGCCCAGAGGAGGCAGCGCGAGTGCGGTTCCATTTCATTGGCACGGACTATGCGCCGCGACCCCTCGGGCGCGAATGGGCGATGCCCGTGGCGATCGAGGAGAAGGTCGAGCAATACGTGGTCGAGCAGTGCTACCGGGTGCCCTATTTCGATTCCCTCTTCTACCTCACCCACGCCGACGCGCTGATCGCAGTCGGCTCCAATGACCCGACCTACAGCGCATCGAAGATATTCCCCTATGTCCTGGCGCGCCGCCCGATGCTTCTTGTCTTCCATGCCGAGAGTCCGGTGCTTACCATGGCCCGTGCGATGAAGTGCGGCCAGTGCTACCCCTTCCGCGAGACAGCCGACATTGACACCCTGGCCTCCAAGGTGTCCCAGGAATGGTTTCTGGATGGTAAGATGAGCGAATTTGTCGAGGCCGACCTGTCCGCATTCCAACCCTACTCGGCGGAAAGCATGACCAAGCGGCTGGCGAAGTGCTTCAACGCGGCCCTCGGTATCAACCAGCAAAGGACGTGAAGAACCGAAAAGGCGCCCCCTTGCGACTCGCAGTGGTTCTCTCGCACCCCACGCAGTATTATAGCCCATGGTTCCAATGGCTGCGGGCCCACACCGACGTCGAATTCCGCGTCTTCTATCTCTGGGACTTCGGGATCGTGAAGCAGGAGGATCCCTTTTTTGGCGTGGCGGTGAAGTGGGACGTCGACCTCCTGTCCGGCTATGAGTCGGAGTTTGTCCCGAACGAATCCAAGCGCCCGGGCGCAGAGCATTTTTCGGGCTTCAGGAATCCGACGTTGCCGGCGCGCCTCGAATCGTGGAATCCGAACGCCCTCCTCCTGTTCGGCTACAAATGGGCGAGCCACCTGCGTGCCGTCGCGTGGGCCCGCATGCATAGCGTGCCGATCCTTTTTCGCGGCGATTCACACCTGTTAGGCCGCCCAGATCCCGGCCTGCGAATGAGCCTGCCGCTGCGGCTCCTGTTCGCCCAGTTCGCGGCCTTCCTCTACGTGGGCTCGGCCAACCGCGAGTACTTCGAGAGGTTCGGGGTGCCTGCTCGAAAGCTTTTCCTTGCACCCCATTCCGTCAACGCGACCCTCTTCGAGCGCGGCATCCCGGCGAATCGGGACGGGGCCTCGGTGCTGCGGCTGCAACTGGGCCTAAAGCCGACGACAAGGGTCATGCTCTTCGCGGGAAAGCTTGTTCCGGGGAAGCAGCCGGTCGAATTGCTGCGGGCCTTCCAGGAACTGAGCCCCATCGACACGGCGCTCGTATTTGTCGGGGACGGATCCGAGAGGGAAAAGCTCCAGGCAATGGCCGCGTACGCCTCCGGGACAGCCGGCAACGCGCTTATCCGGTTCCTTCCGTTCGCCAACCAAAGCGAGATGCCCTCGCGCTACACGCTGGCCGACATCTTCGTGCTGCCATCGCGGGCAGACACCTGGGGGCTGGCCATCAACGAGGCCATGCACATGGGGGTCCCGTGCATCGTGAGCAACCGCGTGGGCTGCCAGCGCGATCTGGTGACCGACGGCGAGACCGGATGGGTTTTCGACGCCGCCGATCCGTCAGCCCTCAAGAATTGCCTCTCACGCGCCCTTTCCGACATCAGCTCGGGCGCGCGCAGGGGCGAAATCCAAGGTGCCGTGCTGCGGCGGATCGCAGGATATACCTACGCCCAGACAACGGAGGGGCTCCTCAAAGCCCTGGCCTCGCTGCAACCCTAACGCCGCCGGGATATTCGCCCCGACCCATTGAGAATCAACATCGTCACCGGATTCTTCCTTCCCGTGCCCCCGGTGAGCGGCGGCGCGACCGAGAGGTCCTGGTACGGTCTGGCCAAGATGTTCGCCTCACGCGGCCATGCCGTGACCTTCGTGTCGCGGGCGTGGCCGGGACTGCCCGCGGCCGGCGAGGAGGAGGGAGTCGCCCACATCCGCGTCGCGGGGTTCGACCATACGCGCCACCTCGCCGTGAACCTGCTTCTTGATTTCGCCTGGGGAATCCGCGTCTCAAGGGCGTTGCCGCCCGCCGACGTCGTGATTTGCAACACGATCACGCTGCCGGTGTGGCTGCGGAAGCTCGTGCCGTCGGCGGGCAAGGTCGCCGTCATGATCGGCCGGGCACCCAAGGGTCAGGTGCTATTCTACCGGGGGGTCGAGAGGATCTACGCGCCAAGCAGCTCGATAGCGGGGCAGATTGCCCAGCCCTGGGCATCCCGGCGAACCCGGGTGATCGGATACCCCATCGACTGGCAGCTGCACGCCCAGTCCGCCCACAGGGGCGGCCCGCCGCTCGTCATCGGCTACGCGGGGCGCCTGCATCCCGAAAAGGGCATTGAGATCCTCGTGAAGGCTGCGGCGCTGCTGGCGGGCCGCAGCGACCTGCCTGAATGGAAGCTCAGGATTGTCGGGCCATCGGCGGTGAGCGCGGGCGGCGCGGGCGAGAGCTGGGTCGCGGCCCTGAAGGGCGGCGCGCAGGAGGCGCTCGGCAGGCGTGTCGAGTGGCTTGGACCCGAGTTTGACCCGCAGAAGCTCGCCCGCCTCTACGGCGGCATGGACGTCTTCTGCTACCCCAGCGTCGCCGAGAAGGGCGAGACGTTCGGCGTGGCGGTCGCCGAGGCGATGGCCGCGGGGTGCGCGGTCGTCGTCTCGGACTTGGGCTGTTTCAGCGACCTCGTTGAGGACGGAAGGACCGGGCTCGTCTTTGACCATTCATCGGGATCGGCGGAGGCAATCCTCGCCGATTGCCTGGGACGCCTCCTGGCCGACGAGGCCCTGCGCAGCGCCATCGCGGCCCGAGGCCGGGAGCATGCGAGGCGGTTCGATTACCCCGAGGTGGCCCGGAACATTTTGGACGATATCGCGCTTTTGACGGGCGCCGCGGCGGAAAAGCCGCAATAGTCGGGCCATGCCAAAGGAAGAACCCTACCTCGGCCGGGGCGCCTCCACCCCCTATTCCGCCGGCGAGATTTCCGCGCGGATCCTTTGGTCGCTCGTCCAGGCGACCGTGTTCCGCCGGAGCCCGCGCGCGTGGCACGGGTTCCGGGCGCGCCTGCTCAGGCTTTTCGGGGCGCAGATACCCGAGCCCGCCAGGGTCGTCATCTTTCCGTCGGTCAGGATCGTTTTCCCGGCGAAGCTGCGCCTGGAGCCGCGCTCGATGATCGGGCCCGGGGTGGTCGTCTACAACCTGGCGATGGTCCACCTCCGCAGGGGCGCCAACGTGAGCCAGAACTGCCACCTCTGCGCCGGCACCCACGACTATGGCAGATGGTCCATGCCGCTGGTGACGAAGCCGATCACGATCGGCGAGAATGCCTGGGTGGCGGCGGACGTCTTCGTCGGGCCGGGCGTCTCGATCGGCGAGCTTTGCGTCGTGGGAGCTCGGTCGGTCGTCGTCAGGGACACGCCCCCCAGGACCGTCTGCGCGGGCAACCCTTGCCGGGTCCTGAAGGAGCGAATCCCTCCCGCCGCGTGAATTCCTGCCACATTGTCCCGAGCCTCGAGGCCCGGCACGGGGGCCCGAGCAAGTCGGTGCTCGGGCTCGCGACCGCCCTTGCCGAGGGCGGCAGGGTGGAGCTCCTCACCACCGACCCGTCGGAGGGATGGACCCGGACGGCAGGGCAGCTGGAGATCCGCGCGTTCCGCCGGGACTGGCCCGGCTCAGTCTGCGCCTCGGCGGCCCTGAGGAGGCACCTGCGGACCGTCACGGCGGAGGTTGTCCACCACCATTCGGTCTGGCTGCGGACGCTCCACTACGCGCATCTTGCGGCACGCCGCCTCGGCGCGGCGTTCGTCGTCTCGCCCCGCGGGATGATGGATCCCTGGGCGTGGAGGCACCACCACCGCAGGAAGGCCCTTGCCCGTGCATTCCTGCACCCCGGGGCGTTTGAGGCCGTCGACGGCTGGCACGCGACCAGCGAGGACGAGGCGCGGTCCCTGCGCGAGCTCGGCTTCAGGCAGCCCGTCTGCGTGGCTCCGAACGGCGTCGGCTCCCCGTCAAGGGAGGACCTGGCGGCCGCGGAGGCCCACTGGCGCAGGTTGATGCCGTCCCTCGGCGCGAGGCCCGTGGCGCTGTTCTATTCGAGGTTCCACCGGAAGAAGCGCCTGCTTGAGCTCATCGATTCGTGGCTCGAGAACGGCCCGTTGGACTGGCTGCTCCTCGTGGTCGGGATCCCCGAGGAATACAGCCCGAAGATGCTCGAGGACTACGTGATGAGGGCCGGTCATTCCGGGAGGGTCCAGGTCCACGACGGCGCCGGTCATCCCCCCCCCTACGCCGTAGCGTCCCTCTTCCTGCTGCCTTCCCACGGGGAGAATTTCGGGCTTTCGATAGCGGAGGCCCTTGCAAGCGGCGTGCCCGCGCTCGTCACCGACACGACGCCCTGGTCCGGCCTCAACCGGAACGGGGCCGGATGGTGCGTTCCCTGGCCCGAGTTCGGCGCCGCGATCCGCCAGGCGACGTCCGAGGGCGTGGAGAAGCTTGGCCGCCGCGGCGCGATAGCCCGCGAATGGGTCCTGCGGGAATTCTCCTGGGGTGCGGCGGCCCGGCTTCTCTCGGGTTTCTACGCGGGACTCCGCGCCGACGCGAGGGCGCGCCGCCCGTGAGAGAAGCCCCGCGCCAGCATTCCGCGACGAACCTCGAGCGCCTCGTCGCGGCGCACGTGGCGATCTTCGTGATCGGTGTCTCGTGGGCGTTCGGCGGCAACGCGGACTGGGTTCGGACACCCATCTCCATCTGGGGATCGCTCGGCGCCCTGCTGACGGCGACCCTCCTCCTGAGCCGCGGCGCGCGCCGGAGGATAGCCGCCGGCACGATCCATTGGGCATGGCCCGTCGTCATGCTGAACGCCCTCGTCCTTGCCTCGTGCCTCACGCCCGGATTCAGGGTGCTTGGCTACGGGAGCGACGTGTACCTGATGCCCCTGCGGGTGCCCTGGTGGATCCCCAGCGCCGCCCGAGCCGAAACCGCCCTGCGCGCCCTGTGGCTCTTTGACGGGATTTATTTCTCGTGCTTCAACATCGCGCTGGCGATCGCGCACCGGAGGCTGATCCGCGTCCTCCTCGCGGTGGCCGTCGGCAATGCCCTCGTCCTCTCGGTATTCGGGACGGTGCAGAAGCTCCTGGGATCGGGCGGCATCTACTTCGGGGCGGTGAAGTCCCCGCAGGACTATTTTTTCGCCTCCTTTGTCTACGACAACCACTGGGGCGCCTTCATCCTGCTCGCCATGGGAGCCTGCCTCGGCCTGGTCCTGCGGTATTCAAACGGCACGCGCGGCGGGGGATTCTTTCGCGGCCCCTCGCTGGCCGGCCTGGTCGCGGCGTTCCTGATCGGATTGTCCGTCCCCTTCAGCGGGTCGAGGGCGTGCACGCTCCTGCTGGCCATCCTGGCGGCGGTCGCGTTGGCAAAGGGCGCCCCCAGGGTCTCGAGGTCCCTTCGCGCCTCGGGGGCGACCCCGGCGCTCGCCTACGCGGGCCTGATCCTGGCCGCGGTGCTCGCCATGTGGGGCGCCTGGACCGTGGCCGGCGACGTCATACGTTCCCGCGCTTCCAAGGCGAAGGAGCAGGTCGCCGCCATGTGGGCCGAGCGCGGGATCGGCGCCCGCGGGATCCTCTACGGGGACACCTGGCGGATGGCCCGTCCGAGGGCGGCGTTTGGCTGGGGGATGGGCAGCTACCCGAGCGTCTTCGCCCTGTACAACACGCAGGTTGCCAAGGGTGACCACATCCCCGTCGTCTATCATGACGCCCATTCGGACTGGCTCCAATCCGTCGCGGAGATCGGCTTCGCCGGGACAGCGCTCATCGGCGCCGCGGTCGTCCTGCCGGCATGGGCTATGCGCAGGCTGCGCGTGTCGCCGATCCCCTATTTCCTGCTGGCCGGGTGCATCCTGGTCGCGGCCTACGCTTGGGTCGAGTTCCCATTCGGCAACGTGGCTGTCGTGCTCTCGTGGTGGATGAGCTTCTTCTGCGCAGTGCAATACGTCCGGCTGACCGGAGCGCCGGGGACCCACCCGGAGGCCTGACCATGTACTCGGTCGTCATCCTAACGCTGAACGAGGAGAGGGCCCTGCCCGGCTGCCTCGCGTCGCTGCGGGGCTGCAACGACATCGTCCTGCTCGATTCCGGATCGACCGACGGGACCGTGCGTCTGGCGGAGGGCGCGGGGGCCCGGGTGTTCACGCGGCCGTTTGACACGTTTGCCGGCCAGAGAAACCATGCCCAGCAGTGCATCGAGTTTCGCAATCCCTGGGTCTTTCACCTCGACGCCGACGAGCGGATGACGCCCGGGCTCCACGATGAATGCGAGCGGGCGTCCTCCCGGGCCGACCTCGACGGTTATCGGGTGGCCCCAAAGATGATGTTCGAGGGCCGATGGATCCCGCACTGCACCGACTATCCCGCGTACCAGGCGCGGTTCGTCCGAGCCCCCGCGTTTGAGTTCATACAGGTCGGCCACGGGCAGAGGGAGGCGCCCGGCATGCGGGTCGGCACGCTCGTCCAGAGCTACCTCCACGACCTCTCGGTTTACGGGACCGAGGATTGGCTGGCCAAGCACCGCCGGTATGCGCGGGCCGAGGCCGAGAGGGCCGTCTCTGGGGGCCCGGACCGCGCGCCGTGGGCCAGTCTCTTCTCGTCAAGAGCCCTTGTCCGGCGCCGCGCCCTGAAGCGGATGAGCTTCATCCTGCCATTCCGGCCCGCGTTCCGATTCGCCTACCAGTACGGCCTGCGCCTCGGGTTCCTCGACGGCGGGCCCGGGCTTCGGTACTGCTTGCTGCTCGCGCGCTATGAGGGCTTCATAGGGGAAGAAATCGTTAAATTGGGAAGTAGGGGTTAACCTTGGCCATCAATCCAAACCGCAGGATTTCGCTGCTCCTTTTCGCCTCGGACGTCGCTTCCGTCATGGTGATTTTCAACATGGTCATGTTCCTGAGGGGCGTGGCGTCCGAGCCGATCGTCTGGGCCCTCTTTGCGCCGGCGCTGGTCCTGATCACGTCGCTCCACCTGATAGACGGGTACGGCGTGCGTGCGGACATGATGAGCGTCGACTACGCGAGCCTCCACCTGATCGCCACCTTTTTCACCTGCCTGACGACGCTCCTTCTCACCTTTGTGTTCATACCGGCGGGATTCGGGCTCCAGTCCAGCCGCGCGGTCATCCTCCTGAGCTTCGGCATCCTGGGTCCCCTGACCCTGGCCTACCGCAGGGTTCTCTACAGCAAGACGGTCGTCTCGAGGGGCGAGCGCAACATCGTCTTCGTCGGCGAGAGGGACGACTACGACCTCTTTGCCGCGGAGTGCGCCCGGATGGGGACGAGGATGCCGCTGCTCCACGCGGACACGAGGGAGGGCTTCGGCGCCTTCGAGGCGGTGCTCGATTCCATCGCCCGCTCCGCGATCCTGGTCGAGGCGATAGTCGTCAAGGAATCGGGCAGGGAGCTGCCCCCGGAGATACCGCTGAAGCTTGTCCAGCTGTACTTCGACGGGATCCCGACGTACACGCTCGAGATCTTTCACCAGGTCTACTGGCGAAAGATCCCCCTGTATCGCATCAACCCCATATGGCTCTTCCAGGAGGGCTTCCAGATCGCAAGGGAGCCGGTCTTCGAGCGGATCAAGCGCATTTCAGACATCTTCCTCTCGGTCGCGGGGCTCCTCCTGTCGGCGCCCATCGTCGCCGTGGCGGCAATCGCCATAAAGCTTGATGACGGGGGGCCCGTCTTCTTCGCGCAGACGCGGGTCGGCAGGCACCGCGTCCCGTTCAAGCTCCTAAAATTGAGGACGATGCGGGAGGCGACGGCGCAGGGGGATCCCTACACGAGGCAGGGGGATGCGCGGATAACCCGCGCGGGACGCCTGCTGCGCACCGCACGGCTGGACGAATTCCCCCAGCTCTGGAACGTGCTCTGCGGGGAGATGAGCCTGATCGGCCCGCGCGCCGAATGGGACCGCCTCGTGTGCGAGTACGAGCGCGAGATCCCGAGCTACCATTTCCGGCACCTCGTGAAGCCCGGCATCACCGGCTGGGCCCAGGTGAACTACCGCTATGGAACCGGTGTCCTAGACACCCTAAGAAAGCTCGAGTACGACCTCTATTACATCCGAAACTTCTCCTTCATGCTCGATGCATCCATCGTGCTTAAGACATTTCATGTCATGATCCTGCAAAAGGGACGCTGAACATGAGGAACCGCTACGATTTTGTCGCGATCGGGGGGGGATGCGCCGGGTTCAGCGGAGCCCGGATAGCCGCGTCGCTGGGCATGAAGGCCGCGGTCATCGAGGGCGCGCGCAAGCTCGGCGGCCTCTGCATCCTCAGGGGATGCATGCCCTCGAAGACCCTCATCTACTCGGCCGAGGTCCTGCACCTCGCGCGCACCGGCCGGGATTTCGGGCTGCGCGTTCCGCGCGCCTCCGCGGACATGCCCGCGATGCATGCGAGGAAGAGGCGGATCGTCGGCCTGTTCGCCGAGGACAGGGCCAAGGAGCTCAACTCGGGGAAGTTCGACCTCATCCATGGCCACGCCCGGTTCGTGGACCCGCACACCGTCGAGCTGCAGGATGGGCGCCGGATCCGGGCGAGGCGTTTCCTGATCGGCACCGGCTCAAAGGTGAGCGCGCCGCCCCTTCCCGGCCTGTCCACCGCCAAGTACTGGACGAGCGACGACGTGCTCGAGCTGGACTTCATACCGCGCAGCGTGATCATACTCGGGGGCGGCATTGTCGCCTGCGAGCTCGCCCAGTTCCTGGCCAGGATCGGCACGCGCGTCTCGATCATCCAGAGGAGCCCGCATCTCCTGCGCGGACACTCGAGGGAGGCAAGCGACGTCATCAGGAAGGCGTTCGCGGACGAGGGGATCGAGGTCATCACCCACACCCGTGTCCTCGGGATCCGCACGGGCCGGGGCGGCGCCTCCGTGACTTTCAGGAAGGGCGGAAGGACCCTGCGAAGGAAGGCGGCCCACCTGTTCAACGCCCTCGGGCGCGACCCGGACACCTCGCGGCTCGGCCTCGGGGCCGCGGGCATCAAGGCGGAGGACAACGGCCGGATCATCGCCAACCGGTGGCAGCAGACGACCGCCCCCCATGTCTACGCCGCCGGCGACTGCTGCGGGCCGCATGAGATCGTCCATGTGGCGGTCCAGCAGGCAGAGCTGGCCGCCCGCCACTCTGCGGGAGTGAGGGGGTTGAAGCCCGTCGGCGACGCGACCTTGCTCAACGTCGTGTTCACGGATCCCCAGATGGGAACGATGGGGTGGAAGGAGAAGGACCTGGTCAAGAAGCGCATCAAGTACTACTCGGCGAGCCATCCCTTCAACGACCACGGCAAGTCGATCCTCATGAACGCGAACTACGGGTTCGTTAGGGTCTTCGCGGCCGCGCGCACCGGCCGGATCCTCGGGGCCGAGATCGTCGGAAAGGAGGCCGGGGAGCTGATCCACTGCTTCTCGACCCCGATTGCGATGGGCGCGACCATACACGACATGCTGCAGGCGCCCTGGTACCACCCGACCCTGTCCGAGATCGTCACCTACCCCCTCGAGGAATTGGCGAAGATGATACCGTCGCGCCCGTCAAGCGCTACCCGCGCGCTTCGCCACTGAGGCGCAGCAGGTCGCTCAGGTAGACCCGTCCCACGTAGATCGCCTTCCCGACAATCACGCCGTCGAGGTTCGGGTGGTTCTTGCCAGTAGCTATAAGGCGGGCGACGTCCTCCCGCCGGCTGACCCCCCCGCTCGCGATCACGCGCGCCTCCACGGCGCCCAGCATCGCCTCCTGCGCCTCGAAGTTGGGCCCAGTGAGCATGCCGTCCGTCCCCACGTCGGTGTGGATAAGGGTGCTGACGCCGAGGGCGTCCATCCGCCGGGCCATCACCAGGGCCGACATCTTCGTCGTGTCGACCCAGCCCTTGACGGCCACCTTGCCGCCCTTCGCGTCTATCCCCACCGCGATCCTGTCGCCGTAGGCGGAAACCAGCTCCGAGACGAACGCCTCGCTCTCGGCCGCGCGGGTGCCGATGACGACCCGGGCGACCCCGAGCGACAGGGCGAGGTCGACCGACTTTCGGGTCCTCAGGCCACCGCCGAGCTGGATCTTCAGCCCGACCGCGGCGATCCTCTTCACGACCGGCAGGTTTCGGGGCTCGCCGGAAAAGGCCCCGTCCAGGTCCACGACGTGGACCCACACGGCGCCCGCGGCCTTGAACCCCTTTGCGACCACCGCCGGGTCCTCGGCGTAGATGGTCTCGGCGTCGGCGCGGCCCTGGATCAGCCGGACGCAGCGCCCCCCCTTGATGTCGATGGCGGGATAAATCGTCATGGAGTGCGGGAAGGTCACACGTACCGGGCCCGACGCCAAGGCCCTTTTTCCCCGTTGCGATCCGCGGCCGACCAGGCGAGGCTGGGCCCCCCTCCCACCCCCACAGATGGCGCACTACAGCCCCCCCGTTTTTCTCACCGAACTCCTGCACGCGCGCTCGCCGTCGGGCTACGAGGCCGAGGCCCAGGCCGTCTTCGACCGGCACGTGAAGCCGGCCGCCGACACCTACTCAGGCGACGCCCTGGGAAACCGGATCGCCACCCTCAATCCCCCGGGGGACCCGACTCTCATGCTGGCCGGGCACATCGACGAGCTCGGCCTCATCATCACGTACATCAACAAGGACGGCTTCGTCTACTTCGACACGATCGGCGGGCATGACCGCACCGTGATATCCGGTCGCCGGGTGGTGATCCAGACGGCCAACGGCCCGGTCAAGGGCGTGACCGGCAAGCGCGCGATACACCTGATGGAGGAGGCCGACCGCAAGAAGGTGCCCGAGATCCATGAGATATGGATAGACATCGGGGCGCAGTCGAAGAAGGAGGCGCTCGAGCGGATCTCGATCGGCGACGCGGCCACCTACGACCACGAGTTCGAGCTCATCCACGGGAGCATCGGGACCGCCCGCGCGTTCGACAACAAGGTCGGGGCGTACGTGGTCGGGGAGACCCTCATCCGGCTGTCCAGGGAGCCGAAGAGGACCGCGGCGAAGGTGGTCGCGGTCGCGACTTCCCAGGAGGAGATCGGCGTCCGCGGCGCGATCGGCTCGGGCTACTCGGTCGACCCGCAGGTGGCGCTGGTGGTGGACGTCGGGCACGCGACGGACCATCCCGACTGCGACAACCGGAAGTACGGCGAGACGAAGCTCGGCGGCGGCCCGATGATCTGCCGCGGGCCGAACATCAGCCCCAAGGTCTTCGATGCCCTGGTGAAGGCCGCCAAGAAGCTGAAGATCCCCTACCAGGTGGAGGGAGACCCCCGTGCCACCGGGACGGACGCGCGGGCGATCCAGGTCGCGCGCGGGGGCGTGGCGACCGGCATCGTCAGCATACCGCTGCGCTACATGCACACCCCGAGCGAGGTCGTCGACCTCGAGGACGTGGAGCGCTGCGTGAAGCTTTTCGTCGAGTTCTCGAAGGGCGTCGCCAAGGGCGACTACCGCAACTGGTGAGGCCGGGCGCGGCGGCTAGGCCGCGTTCTCGGTCGGCCCGACCTTGGGCGCGCGCCTGAGGGTGGGACGGCGCCTGCCGGCCACGGCCGCGGCGTCGACGATGACCTCGGTGACATCCTCCTGCTGCGGAAGGTCGTACATGATCTCGAGCATCACGCCCTCGAGGATCGCCCTGAGCGCCCGCGCGCCGGTCTTCAGCTCGATCGCCTTCAGCGCGACCGCCTTCACGGCGTCCGACGTGAACCGCAGGCGAACGCCCTCCATCGCGAAGAGCTTCGAGTACTGCTTCACCATCGCGTTCTTCGTGCGCAGGAGGATCTTTTCCAGGTCGGCCACCTTGAGCTGGTCAAGGACCGTCACGACCGGCAGCCGGCCCACGAACTCCGGGATCATCCCGAAGCGCACCATGTCCTCGGGCGCGATGCGGCGCATCATCTCGTCCGGCGCGATCTCCCTGTCCTCGGCGTTCTGGTGGAAGCCGATAGAGCGGTGGCCGAGGCGCTTCTTGACGATCTGGTCCAGGCCGACGAAGGCGCCGCCGCAGACGAAGAGGATGTTCGCCGTGTTGACCTGGATGTACTCCTGGTTCGGGTGCTTGCGGCCGCCCTGCGGCGGCACGTTGCAGACGGTCCCCTCGAGGATCTTGAGGAGGGCCTGCTGCACGCCCTCGCCCGACACGTCGCGGGTGATCGAGACGTTCTCGGTCGTCCGCCTGATCTTGTCGATCTCGTCGATGTAGATGATGCCGCACTCGGCGCGCTTCACGTCGTAGTTGGCGTTCTGGAGGAGCCGGAGGACGACATTCTCGACGTCCTCGCCGACGTAGCCCGCCTCGGTCAGCGTGGTCGCGTCGGAGATGGCGAAGGGAACGTCGAGTATCCGGGCGAGCGAGCGGGCGAGGAGCGTCTTGCCCGAGCCCGTCGGGCCCACGAGCAGGATGTTGCTCTTCTCGACCTCGACGTCGCTGAACTCCGGCGAAACCGCGGCCGGGTCCCTCGGGGACTGGCCGGACTCGAAATTGAGGCGCTTGTAATGGTTGTAGACCGCCACCGATAGGACCTTCTTCGCGTGCTCCTGCCCGATCACGTAGTCGTCCAGCACCTTCTTGATGCCGGAGGGCTTGATCATCCGGAAGGCCGGCTTCACCTCGATCGCCGGCTGCTTCACCTCGCGGTCGATGATCGTCTTGCAGACGTTGACGCACGAGTCGCAGATGTAGACGCCGGGCCCGGCGATGATCTTCTTCACCTCCGCCTGCGACTTCCCGCAGAACGAGCACAGCGTCATTCGTGACGATTTGGCCATGGCTGGTGAGTGTGTTTTTGACCGCCCCCCTGTCGAGGGCGGAATCTACCCAGTCCGCCGCCTCAGGCGGCGGTCTTGACCACGAGAGTCTGCGCCTCCCGGGTCGACGCGACAACGTGGTCCACGATCCCGTACGCCTTCGCCTCGGGGGCGCTCATGTAGTAGTCGCGGTCCGAATCCTTGTCGACCTGCTCCTGGGGCTTGCCGGTGTGCCGGGCGATCACCTCGCTCAGCGTCTTGCGCCAGCGCAGGATCTCCTTGGCCGCGATCGTGATGTCGGCGGCCTGGCCGCCCGCCCCGCCCGAGGGCTGGTGGATCATGACGCGGCTGTTCGGCAGGGCGAAGCGCTTCCCCTTGGTTCCCGCGGCGAGGAGGACCGTGCTCATGCTGGCCGCCATGCCGATGCAGAAGGTCTGCACGTCGCACTGAAGGAAGTTCATCGTGTCATAGATCGCCATGCCGCCCGTGACGACGCCGCCCGGGGAATTGATGTAGAGGTGGATGTCCTTCTTCGCGTCCTCCATCTGGAGGTAGAGGAGCTGGGCGATCACCAGGTTCGCGACCATGTCGTCAATCGGGGTCCCGATGAAGATGATCCGGTCCTTCAGGAGCCGGGAATAGATGTCCATCGACCGCTCGCCGCGGCCGGTGTTCTCAAGGACGATGGGGACGTAGTAGCTCACGGTTGTGTTACCGAGAATGTAGCCTTGGAGACAAGGAAATCAACCGACTTGTCGAATATTATCGACTGGTGCACCGAGCGGAGCGCCTCGCGGTCCTTGGAAAGGTCCTTGGCGATCTTGTCCGGCCTCTGGTTCGAGCGCGCGGCCTCATTGCGGATGTAGAGGTCGATGTCGCGGTCCGACACGGAGATCTTCTCCGCCTCGGCGACCTTCGCCAGGATGAGCTGGACCTTGACGCGGCTGGCCGCGGCCTTCCTCGCGCCCTCGAAGAGCTCCTTCTTGTCCTTCTCGAACTGCTCGGCGGGGATGCCGCGGCGCATGTTCTCCTGGATGAACTGGCGCAGGACGCCCTGCGTCTCGGCCTCGACGAGGCTTGTCGGGGGCTCGAAGGCGACCTTGTCCGCGAGAGCCTGGGTGACCTGGCTCCTCTGGGCCGCGCGGTTCCTGTGCTCCTTCTGGAGCCTCAGGTTCGTGCGGACCTGTCCCTTCAGGCCCTCGAGGTCGTCCACCTTGTGGGACTTGAAGAACGCCTCGTTCATCTCGGGAAGCACCCGCTCGCGGATCTCAAGGATCTCGATGTCGTAGTCGGCGCTCTTGCCGGCGAGCGCGGGCACGGGCTTGAAGTCCGCGGGGAACGAGATCGCCACCGTCTTCCTGTCGCCCTTAGAAACGCCCATCATGTGCCTGCCGAGGCCCGGGATGATGCCCTCGTTGGCGCCCTCGACCTCCTCCCATGTCTGGGGGACCTTTGCGTAGAGCTGCTTGTCGCCGGCGATCTCCGCTATCTTCCTGCCGTCAAGCGAGCCCTCGTAGGCGAGCTTCACGTAGTCGCCCTTGCGGGCCGGGTGCTCGGCCGCCTTGAAGTCGGCGGACTCGGTGCGGATGGCCTGGATGACGTTGTCGATCTCGGCGTCCGTGGGGTCGACCGGGGCGATCTGGGTGGCGAGGCCGACATAGTTGGGAAGCGTGAACTCCGGCCTCACGTCGACCGTCACGGTGATGGCCACCGGCGAACCCGGCTCGATCTTGCCCTCGTCGACGCTGACGACGCTCAGGACGTCGAGCTTCTCCTTATCAAGGGCGCCGCGGTAGGCCTTGGTGACCACCTTCTGCTTGAACTCCTCGGCTATCTCCTTGCCGAACCTCTTGATGACCATCGACGCCGGGGCCTTTCCGGGGCGGAAGCCCGGCAGCCGGGCCTGGCGGACGTATTCCCCGAGGACCGCCTGGTGCTCCGTGTCGACCTCCTCCTTGTCCAGGGAGACGACGAGATTTCTGCGGGAATCGGAGACGGTGCTCAGTTGGACGTTCACGGAGTATATGCTGTTGATGCTGTGCGGATCGGGTAAGGGTTCAGAGTAGGTTGATGTCGGTTTGGGTCAATGCCGGATTGGCCTTTAACCGGGCTTGCCGGGGCGCCCACTCAGGCGTTTCGTGACTTTTGCAAGATGCCGAGCCTCAGCCAGATTCTCCGGGATCATCCGCCCCTCCTCCTGATCGACGCAGCCTCCGAAAGGATACAGGCCGGCCTCCTTGCGGAGGGAAGCGAAGCCCGCTGGTCGTCCCGCAGGGAGGAGGCCGGGGTCGGCGTGTTCGAATGCCTTGACGAGCTGGATGTGGACATCGGCTCCATCGGGGCCTTTGCGTTCTGCGAGGGGCCGGGCTCGATCCTGGGGATCCGCACGTCGGCCATGGCGCTGCGGATGTGGAACGTGCTCAGGGAGCGGCCCCTGTTCGCCTACAACGCCCTCGCGCTTGTCGCGCGCGCCCTGGGACGGCCGGGCGCCACCCTGATCGCGGACGCGCGGCGGGGCCTCTGGCACCGCACTGCGCTCGGGGGCCCCTTCGAGCGGGTTCCGGCCGCCGGGCTCTCCGGCGAGCTCGTGACGCCCGAGGGATTCCGGCACTGGGATCCCCTCCCCGCCGGCACCACCCTGACCCCGTATGACCTGGCGGCCCTCCTCGCCCTCCCCGCGGTCGCCGGGGCGGACCTTTTCCGGGCCACGCCCGAGCCGGACGCCTTCCTGCACCAGGAGCCCAGCTATGCGAGGTGGGTGCCCCAGATCCACCGCGCCCCGTGAACCCCTCCCATTCGCCGCTCCCGCTGCGCTGCTGGGCCGAAATCGACCTGGCCGCGCTTGAGCGCAACCTGCGGCTGATCCGGGCGTCGCTGCCACCGCACATAAAGTACGTGGCGGTCGTCAAGGCCGACGCGTACGGCCACGGGCTTCAGCAGGTCGCCGGCCGGCTCATGCACGCGGGCGCCGACCTGTTCGCCGTCGCCAACATCACCGAGGCCGCCCAGCTGAGGGAGCTCGGGCCCGGCTGGCCGATCCTCCTCCTGAGCCCCCTCCTTCCCGACGAGGACCGCTTTGCCGCCGAGAACGACCTGGCCGTGACCGTCTCGACCGAGGACGAGGTGGCGCGCCTCGACAAGGCAGGCCGCGACGCGGGACGCGAGGTCTCCGTGCACCTGAAGATCGACACCGGGATGGGCCGGCTCGGAGTGTGGCACGAGGAGGCGCCCGCCCTTGTGCGCCGCATCA
>Ga0182015_10001052_pt1 | contig 37943 bp, 32 predicted proteins | sample 712P3MmetaG_FD_120478 | JGI IMG/M metagenome (GOLD analysis project Ga0182015, IMG submission 120478) | Permafrost microbial communities from Stordalen Mire, Sweden - 712P3M metaG | ecosystem: Environmental > Terrestrial > Soil > Wetlands > Permafrost | place: Sweden: Stordalen | collected...
TGCACTTCTTCGGGCTCGTTCACCGGCACGCCGTCGCATTCCACCCACGCGTGAGCCTCGAACTTTTCGCCGCCTTTACGGACGCCGATCCGTACGTTTGAAGCGATTCCTTGCCTGCCCAGCAGCCACCAAAGCGCCAGGGATTTTTCAAGGCAGGTAGGCGTGCCGAGGCTGCGGTAAGCGGCTGATCGCACCATTCGAGCCGTGAGCGAGACCTGCTTTCCCAGTTCGGCGGAGTCCGCCAGCAGCATGCCGGAGCTAGCGGCCGGGATGCGCTTTTGAAGATTAGCTTGGGTGGCGCGAAATCCACGCAGCCGCAGGTTCAAGGCTATCCAGGGCAACAGCGCAGAGGCGCGCAGGAAAAGGCCGCGTGCGGTCGGATCCAACCTGCTAAATCGTCGGAGTGGTTCCCACATCGGAGGGCGTCAGGTTCAAGAGACCGCTGTCAGCCAATTTTTCGAGCAATTCCGCTAGATTTTCGCGAAGCGTATCAGGGTCCACATCGTATTCATCGAGGAGTTGCCGGTAGGCGGTGTCGATGTTGGGCGCGGCTGTCGTTAATTGCCACATGCGCGTGCCAGTCTCATCCAGCCCAAAGTACCGCTCGGTCTCAAGGTTTAGCAGCACGGCTTCTTTTTCTAAGAACCGAACCAGTACGTGAGCAGGCACGCTTATTTTGTCCGAAAACGAAATCATCACCGCTCCGTAAATGCATCTCGATAACTATCTAAGCTCAATCCGGGCTGTCTTGATTGTATCGAATTGTCGTGTTATCGCCGTCTCACAAAAATCGAAATGGTCCTAAGTCCTTCTGGGCTCAAAGACTTCTGCTTCGCGCCCCAGTCGATAAAGGATTCAGATCACTCAGATTCAGCAGGGAAAACCGTGTGCTGCGATGGCGGCATCGGTGCATCCCCTTTACGGTCGCGCCACAAAATCCAATTCAAGACCTTGTTGTTAGCTTCATCCGCGTGTCGCCAATCCATCGCAGCAGATTCTTTTGCGCCAGGTGCGCTTCCAGAATTGGTCTTATAGATCAATCCATTCTGGCGATTACTGTAATCCGCGTCAAAGGGCGGCTGGCTCGCCGCGCCAGCAAACAGCGACGACATCACCGGAGCGTACGCGTCATTGTGGTTCATGGGGGGCAAACCGAGCAGCGCCTCCATGGTGCGGATCAGGCTCACGGTAGTGAAGAAATCGTGCTCGACGTAAGGTTGGTTGGGATTGCCCGGCGCATATTTGCTCACAACCAGCGCGATGCTTCGGTGCGCATCCACGTGGTCGGCCCCATCTTGGGCATCATCCTCCACGATGAACATCGCGGTGTCATCCCAATAAGGACTGTGCGATACCGCTTCAACCACGCGGCCCACTGCCAGATCGTTGTCCGCCACCGATGCCGAAGGAGTCGGGAAGCCGGGCCGCGTGCCTCCGGTGTGGTCATTCGGCAAGCGAAGCAACACGTAGTTAGGTAACTCCTGAGTTTTCTTGTTTTCCTTGCGCGCCCGTACAAAGCCATCAAATTCGCGCAAAAATTCATCTACGCGAAGCTGGTCCGGGTAGTCAATTTTGAAATCGGCATACTTGGGATCGAAATGCCCGCGTAGTTCAGGCTTGGTAGCCACATCCCGGCGCAATACGGGCACAGGCCAGGGATAAGGGCTCTGCGCACCCTTGGATTTGCCATCGTTGGCAGGCAGCCGCTGTCCTTGCTTGATGGCATTAACGGCGCATGCGCCTCCCTTGTCTGACGGAGTTCCTTCTTTCGGCGACGCCGGTGCGTCCGGTTCTTCTCCACACCATTCGCTGGCCACGAATTCGCCGTAGTGCCGGTAAGTCAACCCATGCCGGGCTACATTACCCCATAAGTATCCGGTGCTGGGTTCATTTACGTCCGGTTCGCCGTGTTCCAGAGGAGACTCGTCGGCCACCAACCCCTCGAAATCATAGGTTCGCTCTCGACTGCGGTAGGCGATTTGCCAGGTCTTCTCGTTGTAGTCGCTAGCTCTCGCGGCGGTGGACCACATGTGTCCATCGCCCGATACCTCTCCCGAATCGTAAAAATTATCAAGCACGCCAAACAGCAGAGCTAGTTTATGTTCATTTGGAGTGACGTCCGTGCCGTAAAGGGTCAGCGACGGATCGCCGTTTCCAACTTTCAAATCGCCCAAAATCTGATCGTACGTGCGATTCTCTTTGATGATGTAGATGACGTGATGAATTGGATTAGTAACGCCTGCAAAAGGAAGCGCGGAAGGGTCGGCCAGTAGTTGCATCTGCTCCTGCGCGGTGCGGGTAAACGCAGGAAGGTTTTTTTCAATGTCGCGGAGGCTCAATCGTGCGACAGAGCCGTGGAGCAGCGCGGCGATGTAGGGGTGAGGCTTCTTGTGGCGTGACGGCTGCGCGGGTGCATCGCCCCCATTTGGGCCTGTACCAGAACCCTTTCCTGTCGCGATCAGCAGATCGTCGCCGGCCACAGCTACCGCCAATGTGTACCACTCTGTGGGGACGAAGCCTAACGCGGACAATTGTGCAGCGCGTTGACGAGGGTTCTGCAGAGTCGTGGTGTCAAATACTGCAACCGAATCCGTAGCGGCGCTAGCAGCGAACAATCGTTTTCCGTCTTTGCTTTGCGCCAGCCCATCGGTTTCGTTGCCGCCAAATTGTTGGTTTGGCAGTCGTGTGGAAAAGAAGGCCTGCACGTTGCCCGAGCGGGTATCGACGGCGGCGACAGAATCCGCGTTGGCCAACGCTACGTACAAAACACGTTCGTCCGGCGAGAGGAGCATCGCCGTTGGGTGGGAACCCGGAGCCACCGGAGATTTAGGCACAACCAGTGGAATGCGACGCGCAACCTTTCTGTGCTCAACATCCAGTTCGGCGACTTGCGAACCATTCCACAGACTGCACCACGCGCGGCGTCCGTCGCGCGTCGCAATTACGGTGTAGGGAAAAGTCGAGGGCATAAAGCGGTGCGTGCTTAGATCGAATTGAGCGATCTCTTTGCCGGATTCCGCATCGAGCAGAATCACATTGTCAGAAAGATTGTTGGCGATAAGAAGCTGATCCTTCTGCGACCGCATTCCGGTGATGACTGCCAGACCAGCAGGGTAGGGAATTGCTCCTCCTGGGCGGGGCTTCCCCAACCCCCGAGCAATGTGCGTTCCCCTTGGCACCGCTTGCAGCGGGATCTTTAGAAAGCGATCACGGGTCAGCATTCCTTGTTCGAATCGATAGACAGCTATGCCGTTTCCGGTATTTTCGGCGTGTTCGCCAGTGGGATCGCTAATGGAACCGATCGAAGCATACAGCCGCAAGGAATCGGAACTAAATGCCAAGCCCACAAAATAGCTTTGGTGCGCGTCCTCCGACAGTCGGTCCTCAGGGAAATCGACGACCTGATTGGTTTGCAGATCAACAATTGAAATCGACTGCTTCACCTGTGATTCAGGAGTGCCATAGCCGTTATTTAGAAGCGCAGCGTAGCGTCCGTCAGGGCTCAGCGCGATTGTCTCCGGAAAACCATTGGTACGTTGCGGTGCGCCGGGCGTTGGCCGGATTATGGTTTTACTGGTTGAAAGGTGGGTTTGCTCTTGCTCTTGGCTCGACGCTAAGGTAACCAAAAGAATTTGACAAGGCAGCGCGAGTAAACTCCATGTTCCAGCACGCATTTTAGTCTCCCCAAGCAGTTTGAGTCGCCGCCATAAAGATAGCGGATGCCATTGAAACGCGGAGCTTGGGAGAGTGCAAGTTACAAAAATGAAACACAGTATTGGCAGTGCCGCGGCCAGCGTTTACGCCGGAACGTCGCCGTCCGGCGGTTGCCCTAATGCGGACGGCCTCACCTTTGGCGGCTCTAAATTGTACGCCGTATTGATCATCCCAAAGTGCGAAAACGCCTGGGGAAAATTCCCAAGCAGGCGATGATCCACTGGATCGTACTCTTCAGATAGCAATCCGAGATCGTTACGGATCGCTAAGACGCGGTTAAATAGTTCGCGCCCCTTGGCATGTCGGCCCTGCAGCGCGTAGTTGTCCGCGAGCCAGAATGTGCAGGGTAAAAATGCAGCTTCACCGTGTGGCAAGCCGTCCACTTGGGAATCTAGCGTGTATCGATTCACAAATCCCTCCTTGGAAACAAGGCCTCTCTCGATCGCTTCGACGGTTCCACGAATACGCGGATCGTTGGGCGGCAAGAACCCTACGATCGCCATCATCAATAGGCTGGCATCCAGATGCTTGGATCCATAAAACTGCACGAAAGAATTCAGCGAACTGTCAAAACCCTTCTGGCAGACCTCCTCATGGATTTGATCACGAATGCTCCGCCACTTTTCCAAGGACGTGTTAGGCAACCAGCCCTGCTCGACGGATTTGACGGCGCGATCTATGGCCACCCAGGCCATCATCTTCGAATGAGTAAAGTTTCTCCGCGGGCCGCGCACCTCCCAAATTCCTTCGTCTGGCTCTTGCCAGGCTGTCTCGAGATGCTCAATCAGCGCGATGCCGATGCCGGGAGACATATCTTTATTCGGTTGAATGCCAGCCTGCCGGCACAAGTACAGCGTGTCGATAATTTCACCGTACACATCGAGTTGAAGCTGATTGTAGGCGGCATTGCCGGTGCGCACCGGGACAGAATTTTCATAGCCCGCTAGCCACGGCAACTCCAACTCTGTTAGCCGCCGCTCTCCGCGCAACCCGTAAACAATGTTGAGCTCCGACGGTTTACCGGCCACCGCGCGAATCAACCATTCGCGCCATTCACGCGCTTCGTCGAGGTAACCTGCGATCACCAGCGCGCGGAGCGAAAGCGTCGCATCGCGTACCCAGCAGAACCGGTAATCCCAGTTACGAACGCCGCCAATAAGTTCCGGAAGGGAAGTCGTAGGAGCGGCGACGATAGCTCCCGTGGGGGCGTAGGTGAGCGCCTTCAGGGTGATCAGCGACCGCCTTATCGCTCCTCTCCATTGGCCATCGAAGGCGCACCGTCCGATCCACTCGCGCCACCATTCCTCAGTTTCTGCGATCGTTTTTTCGACATCGACATCTTCAGGTTCGTCCCTGTATGACGAATACCAAGTGAGATTAAACGGAATTTTTTGGTCAGCCGAGACGGTAAATTCGGACGTGGTTTTGAAGTTTTCTCCGTGAAGTTCCACTGGTGTGCGCAAACGCAGAGTATCGGGGCCAGCTATAGCAATAACCCCATCATCGGTTTTGCGGACCCACGGGACGATTGAGCCGTAATCAAAGCGAATCGCCAGTTCCATCTTCATAGGTACTTGGCCACTCACCCCTGAGACCAGACGCAATACCTCAGGCGTGTCATCCCGCGGACTCATGCAATCAACGAGGACGACCGTTCCGGCTTCCGTTTCAAATGTCGTTTCGAGAACGAGAGTGTCCTCGCGATACCGGCGTTCGACGCGTTTGACCTCGCAAGCCGGGGTGATCAACCAGCGTCCGTTTTCTTCTGTGCCGAGCAATGCCGCAAAACAAGCGGCAGAGTCAAAGCTAGGAAGACAGAGCCAATCAATGCAGCCTTCCCGCGATACTAGGGCAGCAGTGTGGCAATCGCCGATCATCCCGTAATCTTCGATTCGAGAGGGCACCAGGAACTCCTTTCAACCATTGTTGGATTCGAACCCACGCCATTTCGATAAGGAATCCGGTTTATAGAACAACTTATCCGGTATGCTCTATCGAGGAACTATTTGATGTGCCGCGAGGCAGCCTCGATTCGCGGGGGGATCACCTATAGACACATTGACTTTTAGCTCGGTATACAGGATTGTGTGTCCCTCAGTTCTCTTTGTTCCTAATGTGGTACGAGCCCATTTCGCGGATATCGGCGCGTCCATGTGCTACAGCAGGAGCTAACGATTGCAGAAGCGCAGCCTCTTATTGGATATGGTTTTGGTCAGCGATCCGCGTTTGCTTTGCGTGGTTCGCGCGGCGGTCGAGCGTTTAACCGAAGTGACCGGATTCACCCCTCCCGAATGTCGTTCTATCACTCGTGCGGTGGACGAAGCTGTAGCCAACGTAATTCGCCACGCATATGGCGGTCAACCAGACCGGCGTATCGACTTATCCTGCAAACGTATCACCGCCGCGGTAAACGGAGAACAGCGCGAGGGTCTGGAAATCCAATTGCTCGATAAGGGGTTACCTTTCGACCGTAGCAAGCTCACCGCCCGCTCTTTAGATGAAGTTAAACCCGGCGGCCTTGGGTTACACTTCATTCGCGACAGCATGGACATTATGGAGCATCGCCAGGTAAAAGGGGTGAATCGACTCCGCCTCGTTAAATATCTTAGTGCAGATGGATCAGGCCCGGAGCACCAAGGAGAGTAACTTTGCAGATTGCCGCCCGCCGATTAGACCAGGTCACCATTTTCGATATCACCGGACACATTGATCTTGCCAACTCGCCTGAGTTGCGCAAAGCCTTGCTAAAAGAATTGCGAGAAACCAAAACTCCTCGCGTCATTCTGAATCTCACCGGTGTGCGCTACATCGACAGTTCGGGTGTGGCTTCACTGGTGGAGGGATTGAAAGCTGCACGTGACGAAGGCTTGCGTTTCATCTTGTACGGATTGAGTCCTGCCGCTCGCGAAGTCCTGCAGCTTTCTCGCTTAATCAAGATTTTTGACGTGGTCGATGACGAGCAACAAGCGTTAGCTTAGATTCCCCAACAATTCAGATCGTCGGATCGAGGGCTCTTGGAGTTTGCTTCTCAAGTCGGATCAAATGTCATTGGTGGCCTCGAATACCTCGGCTCTCTCGCGGAATTGGGCGGCAAGGCTGCGTATTACACCTTCGTCGCTCCCTTCCAGGGTAAACCGGTACGGCTGCAGAGAGCCATCTCTCAGGCTCTTGATGTCGGGGTCCGGGCGCTTCCTATTCTCTCGCTGATCACCTTTTTCATTGGTTTGATTCTCGCCCTGCAAAGTGCCTACGAGCTGAAGAAATTCGGCGCCATAAGTTTTGTTGCAGGAGCAGTCGCCATTTCCATGTCGCGCGAGCTTGGCCCTCTGATCACCGCGATCGTAGTGATCGGTCGCTCCGGTTCCGCCTTTGCCGCGGAAATCGGCACGATGAAAGTTACCGAAGAAATCGACGCCCTGGAAACCATGGCCATCAATCCCATTCATTTCCTGGTAACACCAAAATTTCTGGCCATGATCGTCATGCTGCCGTGTCTGACCATCTGGGCGAACCTCATGGGCATCCTTGGCGGGTCGTTATTCGGCGTAGCGCAGGCTGATTTTACCTTTGTCCGTTATATTCAGTCTTCCGTCGACGCCCTTTTCCTGCGCGATATCATCAGCGGACTGGTAAAAAGCGTGATGTTCGGTGTGACCATTACAGCTGTTGGATGTCACGAAGGGCTCGCGACGGGTGCTGGTCCCGAGCAAGTGGGGCGCTCAACGACGCGCGCGGTGGTGATGTCCATATTTCTGGTGGTTCTCGTCGATTTGATATTTACGGCATTATTCTTTTTCATGAACGAGTAATACGGGGAACACCGAGTGGCCGAGGATCTTGACGATAAGGCGTTGCCGAAGGTGATGATCTCCTTGCGGGACTTGCGCGTGAGTTACGGTGCCCGGGAGATTCTGCACGGCGTGAGTTTTGACGTAATGCGCGGCGAAACCATGGTTATTCTCGGCGGCTCAGGCTCCGGTAAGAGCACTTTGTTGCGAACCCTTGTAGGACTCGAAAAACCGACTTCCGGCAAAATCGTTTTGCGAGGGAAGGACTTATCCACGGTCACCGACGAAGAAATGGACGACATTCGCAGGAAGCTTGGTATGTCTTTTCAAGGCAGCGCTCTGTTCGGCTCCATGACCGTGGGGGAGAATGTGGCTCTGCCGCTGCGGGAACACACCAAACTGGAAGATTCCACCATCGAGATTATGCTCCGCCTAAAATTGGAACAGGTCGGCTTGGCGGGCTTCGAAGATTACAAGCCTTCGGAGTTAAGTGGTGGTATGAAGAAGCGCGCAGCCGTGGCGCGAGCTTTGGCCATGGACCCCGAAATTCTGTTCTTCGACGAACCGTCCGCTGGTCTCGATCCCATCATCGCTGCGGGTATCGATCAGTTGATCCTGGAATTGAAGCGGGCTTTCAAGATGACCATCATCGTGGTCACTCACGAATTAGCAAGCGCTTTTCTGATCGCGGACCGCATGGTGCTGATCGACAAAGGCAATGTCGAGGCCATAGGCACCGTCGCGGAAATGAAAAACAGCACCCAGCCGCGACTCCGCCAATTCTTGGATCGCGTCGCTGAACCGGAAGTAGCGCGCGAAATGGATTATTTGCAGATGTTGACCAAGGGGTCTGGCCGCACTCGCGGTGACTCTGCCTAGAGGAGCGTCTGATGGAAGCAAGACGGGAACAAGCAGTGGTCGGATTGTTCGTGATCGTCGCGACGGCCGTGTTGATCGCTACGGTGTTCGGTATTACCGGTGCCTTTGGCCGCACCACGAAAACGTATCACGCCTTCTTTCCCTTCGCAGGGGGCCTTGAAGTGGGCACCACCGTGCGTTACGCCGGCGGTCCCAAGGTCGGACGCATCGAAAAGTTGAGAATCGATCCGCAAAATCCGGCCAGCATTGAGACCGTCTTGAGTGTGCAGTCGGACTTGCCTGTCAAGACCGACAGCCACGTAAGAATCATGAGTATGAGTCCGCTGGGCGACAACCATTTGGAAATTATCCCAGGCAGCCCGAAGGCCGCCTTGGCACAGGACGGGTCGACATTAACCTCGGACCCCTACCTTGATCTGAACGCCATCACCGAGCGCATCAACGATATCGCGCCTGAGGCCCAACAGTTGCTGCACACACTCAACGCTCGAGCCACCGAATTACAGGTTACGATCGACCGCGTCAACGATCTCCTAAGCGCCCAGAATCGTGCGAATCTGTCAGGAACACTGGCACAAACCCATCAGATGATTGCTGAAGACCGGCCACAGATAAAAGCCACGCTCGGCCATTTGAACGCCTCCAGCGAAAAACTGGGGCCTTTACTGGATGATCTGCGCAAGACTTCCGCACAAGCCAACGAGACGCTAAATCATGTGGACGCCATGATTGGCGATAATCGTGCCGATGTTCGCCAGGCGGTGATCGATCTCCGCAAATCGTTGGCGACGGTCACAGACCTGACCGGACGCCTCGATCAGACACTTGACGTAAATTCTGAAAACATCGATGAGCTGCTCGAGAATTTCCGGCAAGTCAGTCAGAACCTCAAAGAATTTACAGATACGATCAAAGCTAAACCATACACTTTGATTCGGTCCAGTACTCCTCGTGAACACAAAACGGGTGATCAGCGATGAATATCGATTTAAAGAGTGAAGTCAGACGCTTCGTGGAAGGGAATTACCGCTCAAATCGTACGCAGCGGAATTCGTGGAAAGCTGCGCCGGCCGTGTTTGGGGCCATCTCTGCGCTCGTGCTCTGTGGCTGTGGAGCTGCTCGCCCCATGCACTATTATCAGTTGTCCGTTCCGGCGAATATGGGCCAGGTGCAGCCAAATCCGTCGGGCGCGACTCTAGCCCTCGTGCCCTTGCTCTCCTCGAATATTTACCGCGATGACCGCATTGTGTATAGCGAAGGCCCAGAGGAAATGGGCACGTACGAATATCAGCGTTGGACAGAGCCTCCGGCGGCGATGATCGACGAGGTGGTGTTACGGGAGCTTCGCGCTTCCGGTCATTTTCGCGAAGTAGTCACTCAGCGCAGCGCCAGTCATGCTGATTTTGTGCTGCGCGGGCGTCTATACGATTTTAAGGAAGTGTCGGGAGGCCCGTTGCTTGCGCGGGTTACTCTGGAGTGGGAATTGTTCGACTCTAAGTCCGGCGCGATGGTGTTGTCCCACCACTACGGCCATGACGAACCCGTTGCCAGCAAAGATGTGCCCGCCATGGTCGCGGCGCTTGATCGCAATGTTCAGAGTGCTGTTAACGAAATGAAGGCCAGCCTGGACCAGTACTTCGCGACCGCTTCGACCAACAAGTAATTTTGTTGGCAGTCGACAGACAGCAATCTCAATCTGCAGGGACGGGATTCGGATTTGCTGATGGCAGTGCTTTTGTTTCAGTCCGGCTCGGCACCAAGCTCTTCACAATTACGTATAGCACCGGAATAAAGACCAAGTTGAGCGTGGTGGCCGCCAGCATCCCACCAAATACCGTCGTGCCAACTGAGATGCGGCCCGCGCGTCCTGCCCCTTGCGCCAGAACCAATGGAAGTACGCCTAACATAAAAGCGAACGAGGTCATCAGGATCGGTCGCAAACGGATGCGGGCCGCTTCCACGGCGGCGTCCACGATGGACATACCCTGCGCGCGTAGTTGCTCGGCGAATTCCACAATCAAAATTGCGTTTTTACTGGCTAACCCGATTAGCATGACTAGCCCGATCTGGCAATAAACATCGTTTTGTAATCCGCGAAGCGCCTGCGAACCGATGGCACCGAGCAACGCTACCGGAACAGCCAGCAGCACGATGAACGGCAGCACAAAGCTTTCGTACTGTGCCGCAAGCGTCAGATACACCACCAATAGTCCAAGACCGAAGAGGATCGCCGCTTTACCGCCGGATTGCAGTTCTTCCAGCGAAAGTCCGCTCCACTCGTAGGTCATTCCGTTGGGCAAAACTTTTTTGGCAAGCGCTTCCATGTCCGCGATGCCATCGCCAGAACTGCGGCCCGGTGCGGCAGACCCATTGATTTCTGCCGACCGAAAAAGATTGTAATGGCTAATGACTTGCGGATTGGCGGTTTGTTCAACGGTCACCAGGTCATCGAGCGGAATCATCTTTCCACTATCGGAACGCAGATAATATTGATCGATATCTTTCGCATTCGAGCGGTAGCGCCCGTCGGCTTGAATGTAAACGCGATACGAGCGGTTATTAAAATCGAAATCGTTGACGTAGACCGACCCCATATACGTCTGAAGCGTGTCGGTGACCTGACTCAGCGGAACCTGCAGGCTCTTTGCTTTTTCCCGATCAATGCGCACGAGATATTGCGGATCGTTGGCCGTGAAGCTGGTAAATAAACCTGTCAATTCCTTGCTCTGATTGCCCTGTCCGATTACTTGATTAGCCGTATTGGCTATCGTTTGTAACGAATTGCGGCCGAGATCTTCCAATTCAAACTGGAACCCACCGAAGTTGCCAAGGCCTTGAACAGCCGGCGGATTGAACGGAATTACGAGTCCCCCGGAGATGCCAAATAGTTTCGGACGGAGATCCTTCAGAATTTTCTCTGCAGAGTGTGCGTACCCTTTTCTTTCCTCAAACGGTTTCAGGTTCGCGAAGACCATGGCGCGATTTGGCGCACTGCCTGTGAAACTGAATCCCGTGACGGAAAATACGCCATTGATGTCAGGTTCTCCGGCGAGAAGCTTCTCCACCTGCTCACAAACGTTACGCGTATATTCCAGAGACGCGCCCTGAGGTGATTGCACGATCATCATCACGTAACCCTGGTCGTCTTCAGGGATAAAACCGCGCGGAACGATTTGGTAAGTCCAGTAGGTCAAACCGAGCAATGCGAAAAACACCAATACGGCCGCGAAGCGCCATCCAATTACGCTACGCACCGTTCGGCTATAAATGTTCGTTCCGGCTTCGACAACCCGGTTAAAGGCACTGAACACGCGCCCTTGAGCGCGTTCGCGATGATGGCCGAGCAAAATCGCGGACAGCGATGGCGTCAACGTCAGTGCGTTGAAGGCCGAAATCGCCACCGAGAAAGCGATCGTCAGCGCAAATTGGCGGAACAGAATGCCGGTGGTTCCCGGGAACAGGGCCACCGGCACGAACACCGCTACCAGAACTAGCGATGTTGCAATGACCGCCCCGGCCACTTCTTTCATGGCTACCGAGGCGGCATTGTGTGGTTCAGTGATGCCTTCAGCGATGTGACGTTCCACGTTTTCGATCACCACTATGGCGTCATCGACGACCAGACCTGTTGCTAGCGTGATGCCGAACAGTGTGAGCGTGTTAATGGAAAAGCCAAGCAGCTTCACGAAAATAAATGTTCCGACCAACGAAACCGGAATGGTGATCGCGGGAATCAGCGTGCTGCGCCAATCCTGCAGGAAGACATAGATCACGAAAACTACCAAGACGATCGCTTCGAGGAGCGTAATCAGCACGTCCCGAATCGACTCGCCGATCACCGTGGTCGTGTCAAAGGCCACGGCATACTTTAGTCCAGGCGGAAATGTCTTCGAGAGAGCCAGTAATTCAGCTTTGGCAAGCCTGTCTACATCTAGGGCATTCGCGCCAGGCAACTGAGTTATGGCCAGGCCCACGGCTTGATGGCCGTCGAAAGTTAGAATCGATCCGTAGTCTTCGGCGCCTAGTTCAGCGCGTCCTACGTCCTTCAGTCGGACCAGAGTGCCGTTCGCGCCGGTCTTCAAAACGATATTCTCAAATTCGGATGGCTCAGTTAAGCGTCCAATCGCGCGTACACTTATTTGGAACGACTGACCAGCCGGAAGAGGAGCCTGGCCGACTTGGCCAGCAGCTACCTGCACGTTTTGTTCTTGCAGAGCGTTCAGGACATTCGTCGCTGACAATCCGCGTTGCGCCATGCGCGCCGGATCAAGCCACAGGCGCATCGCGTATTTGCGTTCACCGAAAATCACAACGTCCCCAACCCCCGGGACACGCTTGACGGCATCCTTTACATAAATATCGAGGTAATTGCTGAGGAACAGACTGTCGTAAGCCCCGTTTTCAGAATAGATGCCCGCGGCAAAAACGAATCCACCAAGCTGTTTGGTGATGATGACGCCGGTATTTTTCACCTCATTTGGTAAGCGACCCAAAGCCTGGTTCACGCGGTTCTGCACGTCTACCGAGGCCAAGTCGATGTCGCGAGACACATCAAAAGTAACGGTGATCTGGCTGGTGCCGTCGTTACCGCTTGTGGAACTGATGTACTTCATCCCTTGCACGCCGTTGATCGTCTGCTCAAGAGGAATGGTGACGGCCGACTCGACGGTTTGAGCGTTCGCGCCGATATAACCGCTAGTTACCACGACTTGCGGAGGAGCAAGGTTAGGAAATTGCGCGACGGGGAGCGACGGAATGGAGATCGCCCCACCCAGAATAATCATCAGGGCGCATACGGTAGCAAAGACCGGGCGGCGGATGAAAAAATCAACAAACAAAAGCGGATTCCGCCTTCCGTTTAAGTTGAGAAACGAAGTTCATTTTGTGTTTAGCCGCTAACGCCCTGCACCGGGGGCAGACGCCTCGGAACCAGCCTGTGTGGTTGCCGTCTGAATCTGTTCCGTCACTGGCATACCATCCTGCAAAAATTGCGTACCTGAAACGATGAGATGGTCGCCGGGTTTCAAACCATCGAGCACCACATAATCGTTTCCTACGGTATCGCCGAGTTTCAAGCCCACTTGTCGCGCGACCGTTCCGGACCCTTCTTTGCTCGCTACGAAGGCAAAGAACCGCCCATTAATTCGCGACACAGACAGAACCGGGATTACCGGTCCCTCGTGTTTGCTCCAGATCACTTGTGCGCGCAGCTGCTGCGAAACGCGCAACGCCCCTTTGGGATTCTCTACCGATGCCTTGGCCAGAATTGTCTGAGTATCGTTATCAACTTCAGGCGAAACGAAGATGATGCGCGCGTCGCTTATGGGCTTGCCGGATTCGTCTAGTAAGTGCACTAGCAGACCAATCCGGACATCTTTCCCGCGCCCGGCAGGCACGTAGATGTAGGCCTCCAGCGAGCCAGGTTCGTCAACCGTTGTGAGCATCGTAGTAACTGCCACACGGTCGCCCTCTCGTACTGGGATGTCGCCGATGATCCCGTTCATGGGAGCTATCACGCGGTAATAATGCAGCTCTACCTGTTGCTGGTTCACCTGTTCTGCCAGGGAATTCAATTGCGCAAGGGCCGCGTCGTAAGCCGTTTGCGCATTGTCGAACTCCTGTTTGCTTACCACCCCGGCGTCGAATAACTTGTGTTCGCGGTCCAGTTGCGTTTTGGCGTATCGAAGATTGGCCTCCTGTGCAGCGCGGCTAGCCTCTTGGCTATTGAATGTCGCTTGTTGTTTCAGAGGATCAATCTGAAGAATGGGCGTCCCAGCTTTTACCTGGTCTCCGGATTTGACGTAAATCTTTGTTATTTGCCCTTCCACCTGCGGGTTGATGACGGCAGAATGTCGGGACTTCAACATCGCCAAATACTCGCTGGAATCCTCAATCTGTTGGGTCTGCACAACGTGGACCTGCACCGGCATGGCCTGCATCCTGGGCGGCCCGGCGGAGCTCTTTTGACACCCCGACATCATCCCGCCAAGGACAAAGACGAGGACCACAGACATAGTTTTGGAAATCATTGTTGGTTGGATCCCTGAATCACTACCGGACATGGCTGGGGCAGTTCGCTGTCAGAACACACCCAGAATTTTACGACAACGTCAGGTCTACACCAACCCTATAAAAACACTTGTTTATTAGACGCTACAGGTCGGTATCCGTTACTTGTGGAATTGTGAGGAGACTAATAGAAATCCCGGGAATTGATGCGCTTGCCAGACAGCCCTAGTTGCAACACATCCATCTGCTCGGGACGATCGAACACCTTGCCGGGAAACAGGTTTTTCAAGAGCACTCGCACACCGCCGAAAGCCACGCCAAAAACGATGGCTACCAGCATGAATGCTCCAGTCGCAATGATGATCTTCGCGAGTACCGAAGTGATGGGAGGGTCGGTAATGGTGTGCGATGGCTCGTTCCACGTAACTTTCGTCTCGTAGTTCACTGCTTCGCGCAATCGGGCTGCATAAGCAGATGAACTCGGAGACAGAACAATTGCCAATAGTGAACCTTTCCGTTCGATGGAGGTTTCGTGTTGCCTCGCGGAAGTTGGCAGAGCTTGCTGTAAATGCTTCCAGTGCAAGCCCGCGAGTTGAGGCGTAGGGTACTCGATGAGCAGCAACGCCGCATCCTCACGAGGCGTGCGATACCGCGCGAACATCGCCTCAGCACCTGAGTTGAACCCAACTTCGTCGGTGATTCCAGCATAGTCCTGCCGGGTCACCGAGGCTAAGGCCGCGCGAAAAGCGGCTGGACCCAGAGCATATCGTTCAGTGCCGGGAATACGGTCCCGGGCGGGCAGATAACTCGGGATCGGCGGCGGAGTCTTGTCAGCTTTTGCGTCCACCTCTCGCGACAGCACATCTAGCTCGGACGGGTCTATGGCGGCTGTAGGATCGGCGACTATCACGACATTGCCTACCCGTGTTAACCCGCCGTTATTAGTCGCCACGGCGGCGGATGCCCCGACCGCCGCCCCGACCGCCGTTCCCATGGGGTGCAGCAAATACGTATACGCTTCGTAAGCTCCGCTTGAGTCGTGAAAACGGTAAGTGATCACCGTTATTGCCGCGGTCCCGTTCGAATAGCTCCGAGATTCCGCCCCTTCCAGTCCAGACTCGATAAACACAATTTTCTCTTCCGGAAGTGGGGCCGCCGACTGAACGGTACCGCTCGCGGTCCAGTGTCCGAAATGAGAGGGAAGCAGTGCTTGGGCCTCCAAAGAGGGCGCCGTCAAGATAAGCGCCAGAACGAGTGAGCGTGTTGTCATAGAGCCACTTAGGTAGATGCAGGAAGATTACTGTTCGTTTCTTGATTGCGCAAGCTTGGCACTGGCCCGCTTAGAAGCGGACGGAGCGGAAGTTGTGCTGGAGGCCGTGTCTGGCGGTAAATTCAAGGCCACGCTATTGAGGCTCTGCAGATAGCTCGCGACCCCCTGGAACAAGCCCTCTGCAACCCGTTGACGGTGCTCGGGTTTCTTTAGCAGTTGTTCATCAGCCGGATTGCTCAAGAAAGATATCTCCGTCAGGATTGACGGCATGTCCGCACCGATCAGCACAACGAAGGGCGCCTTGCGAACGCCACGGTTTTTGATCGTCTTGTTGGTTTTCTGCTCGCGCTGCGATAAGGAAGTCTGAATGTCTTCCGCGAATTCCTTGGATTCGTCGATTTTCTCGTTGCGCGCTATTTTTTTCACTAGGTCTTCGAGTTCGTGAATCCCTACATTCGAGACAGCATTCTCGCGTGCCGCTACTTCCATGGCTTCAGGTGAACCCTTTAAATTCAAGTAATACGTCTCGATACCGCGCGCGCCATGATCCTCGCTGGAGTTGGCGTGTATCGAAATGAACAGGTCCGCATGCGCTTCGTTAGCGATCGCGGTGCGCTCTTCCAACGGAATGAAAGAATCGTCCGAGCGCGTGAACACTACCTCCGCGCCAGGTAGCCGCTGTTTGATAATTTTCCCAAGGCGCAGCGCCACATCAAGGCACAAATCCTTTTCCATCAGCCCTGTCGGTCCAATGGTGCCGGTATCATGCCCGCCATGGCCAGCGTCTATCACAATGCGCCCGATCTTGAGGCCCAGCGCACGGGTCAATGTGGACTGGCCGTCATGCGTCGGTAGCGGCGCGGCCACCGGTTGAACCGTTTCGGATTTCGCACCCGCTTTAGAGTTTCGCGACAGCGTTTTTGGACTGGCCGGTAGCGAATTGGTAAGGCCACCCTGAGGCTTTTCGTCCACGGCCTCAGCTGCTGAGTCGTTCCCCGTTCCAACAATTGTCCCCGGCGGGTTCTGTCCTGCCTGGGAGTTGTGGCTGGCTCTAGCTGTTTTTGCTTCCGCGGGAGGAAGCGCCTTTCTGAGCAGATCAACCACAAGCTGCGGTGGATTCTCAGTAGTCGACACCACATATTCCCTCACGCCGTCGACATCCAGCACTATGCGCACCACCCCGCTATGATTTTGTGCGGTGCGAACGGCAGTGAGTAGGTCGCCGTCCACCTTTACGGCTTCGTGCGCCACTTCCGGCGTAAGTCGCGCTTCGTGCAAATCAAAGAAAATCCGGTCTGGGTTCGACAGTCGACCAGACGCATACTGCACAGTACCCTCAAGGTCGATGATGACGCGCGTCCCTTCCTCCGTGATACTGCTACGGATGCGCCGAATTCTGGGAATTCCGGAGGCGGCAACAGGACCGCCGGTCACAGGGGGCAAGGTAGCGCTGGCTTCTTCGCGAGGCAGCGCAGGCTCCGAAACGCTCACACTACTCGATCTTGCGTTCGCCGCCGGTTTTTCGCTGTTCTGCAGCATCGCCAATTCTGCGATACCTTCCTGAGCCGCGCGCTTGCGCGTCGACCGCGGGAATCGCTTCAGGAAATCCTCATACGTCAGCGTCGCGCCAGTATAGTCGCCAAGCTGGTCTCGCTGGATCTTCGCGCACTCCAACATGGCGTCCGCTGCGTAACCGCTGGCCGGATAGTCGTGCGATAGAAAGCGATAGGTGTCCACCGCGGATTGATAATAGTTGCGACCAAAGCGCTCGCCCATTTCCGCGTAAAGTTGCGAAATAGCCAGCAGCGCGTCAGGAACTTCACTGGCCCGAGGCGTAATCAGATAAACGCGGCGATAGCTGGTGACCACTTGGCGATAATCGGCCAGGGTGCGCTTCGCAACAGGCTTGACGTTCAGCGCGGTGCGCTGCTGCTCTGCGCGCTGCAGTTGTGCAGCAGCCTGCTGTTTCAACGTAGCGGTTGGCTCGGCAGAATAGCCGGCGGTAACGGTAACTAAGGCAGCGAGCAGAACCACGGACAAGAAGAAAAATGGCGAAACGCGGGCGAACATCCTGCGCGCATTATCTGGAGCACTTGGCATCAGGTCCCGCATTTCTTATCGATGCGCCTCGCGATGACCGCCGCTGATCGTGACTTGGACGACTGCCTCAATCGTTAATGAAGATTATTCTACCGTTAGAATCGACATCTCGTCGAATCGGCCGTGATCGTACAAAAGCGTCAGAAAGGTGTCCTGAGCCCGGCCGGAAGTACGCATTCTGCACTTTCTGCACATAGTTTTGTGTCTCACGGAAAGACGGAATGCCGTGAGCACGGTCTACTGCGCCTTCTCCAGCATTGTACGCCGCTAAAGCCATATCCAGGTTCCCGTCATATCGCTCCAGCAGGGTCTTCAAATAATGAACACCGCCGTCGATATTCTGTTGCGGGTTAAATACGTCATTTACGCCAAATCGTCGGGCCGTCGTCGGGATTAGCTGCATCAAACCGCCAGCCCCCTTGTTTGAGAGCGCTATCGGATTCCAGTTCGATTCTGTCTCAATTACAGCGCGAACCAGTGCCGGATCCACATGATGGCGTTCCGCTGCTTCTCGTACCAGTTTTTCAACTCCGTCACGGTCCATGGTTACCGCCGGATGCGTGCGCCCCACGAAGGGCGTTTCACGAGGCAAAAAGATGTTTGTCCGTTTTGCGGTGCTCAGATTGATTCGCAGTGGAGGCTCGGCGTTAACAAAGAGACGACGGCCATCCAGGTCCGTACTCGTCGCGATCTGAGCATTGCAGGGCACAGCGAAAAAGCTTAGCACTCCGAGAATGAGAGATGCCGAAATCGCGATGAGTTTTAACATGTGTACCCAGGGAAGGCTTAAAAAATTCGGTGATCGTCTTGGTCTTGAGGTCGCGTGACTCGTACTGCATGAAACTTACGTAGATTCAACAAACTTGTACGCGCGGTCCGCGGACCCATTTCCAGCGCTGCGGGATTATAACAAAGGCTCAATCAGCGACGGTACGCCCTGCAAGGCACTTTTTAGGCCAGCTGTGTCCTTACCGCCAGCCTCGGCCAAATCGGGACGCCCGCCCCCGGAACCCCCGACCTGTTTAGCGAGGATCTGTATAAGCTTGCCTGCGTGGACCTTAGGTGTCAGATCTTTGGTAACCCCCACAATCAATGACACTTTGCCATCTTCCGGCATCCCCAGAGCGATGACTCCGGAGCCGAGCCTTTGCCGTAGGCTGTCGACCAGTTGCCGCAAGCCGTCGCGATCCACGTTTTCCACTTCGGCGGCAATTAGTTTTACGCCTTTGACGTGTTGCACTCGCGCGACCAGATCGTCCATCTGGTTCAAAGCGCCCTTGCGTTTTTGCAATTCCAGTTCCTTCTCCAAGCTCTTCGCAGTTTGCGAAAGCTTTTCTACGGTACTAAGAATCGCGTCTTCGCCCACATTCAATTGGCCAGCGAGTTGGCTCAAAATTCGCGCTTGAGCCTGATAATGTTCCAAGGCACCGATGCCCGTTACCGCTTCGATGCGTCGTACCCCGGCAGCTACGGATTGTTCGCTGACAACCTTCAAAATGCCGACATCTCCGATGCGATGGACATGCGTACCCCCGCACAGTTCCTTGCTGAAAAAACCGCGCGGCGCATGGGGATCGGGAATCGTGACCACGCGTACGTTGTTCTCGGGATATTTGTCGCCAAAAAACGCCAGCGCACCTGAAGTTAAAGCATCCTCAAGCGAAGTAACGTCGGTTTGCACAGTTGTGTTCAACCGAATCTCTTCGTTGACCTGTTGCTCGATGTCGCGTAGCTCATGTGGATCGAGGGCCGCAAAGTGTGTGAAATCAAAGCGTAACCGCTCTGGCGAGTTCAACGAGCCAGCCTGCTTCACGTGAGTGCCCAGGGTGTTACGGAGAGCGGCATTCACCAGATGGGTTCCGCTGTGGTTGCGCATGATGCGCGCGTGCCGCTCCGCATCGGCCACCGCGGTAACTCGATCCCCGACCCGCAGCGTCTCACGAGCCGTGACCCGGTGCGCAACCAGCCCGGCCACGGGATAAAACGCCCCGCTCACGTCCGCCAAGCGCTGCTCCATGGAATGATCATAAAACGCGCCAGTGTCCGCCATTTGCCCGCCCGACTCGGCATAGATGGCGGTACGGTCCAGCACAACTTCACCGCTCTCGCCGGCTGGCAGTTCGTTCACCGGACCGTTCTTCGTGATGATCGCCTCGATACGAGCATCTTTGGCGATAGTGCCAAAGTAGAAAGCCGGTTCGGTCTTGAATGTCTCCGCGATTTTCGCGTATGCGGGATTGGCAGATTCTTTCGACGCGCCCTTCCACGACGCGCGTGCACGCGTGCGTTGCTCCTGCAAGGCGCGTTCAAACCCCGCCCACTCAACCGCAATCCCGCCGTCGCGTGCGACATCTTCAATAAAATCTCGCGGCAATCCATAGGTGTCGTAGAGCATGAACGCTTTTTCGCCGGATAATGCTGCGGACTCTGCGCCACCGGCAGTGCTGTTAGTGCCATCGCCGGAATACTCCGCGAATTTCTTCAAGCCCACCGTGATCGTGCGAGAGAACCGCTGCTCTTCGCCTAGCAGTATTTGCCTGACACGATCGAAATTTTCCTCTAACTCTGGGTAAGCCGCACCCATTTCCAATTTCACCGCGTCGGCCATCCCAGGCAGGACCGTGTTTGGCGCAGTCGTCTCAGCCTGCAGCAGGTTGGCGTGACGCAAAGCGCGGCGGATAATTTTGCGCAACACATACCCACGTCCCTCATTCGAGGGAATGACACCGTCAGACACCAGGAAAGTCGCCGCTCGCGAGTGGTCAGCGATGATGCGCAAGGACGCGTCGGACGCTGAATCCTGGCCGGCGCGAACCTCCGTGAGTTCAGACGCTTTTTCGATCAACGGCCGAAATAAATCCGTGTCGAAATTGCTGATTACGCCCTGTACCACCGCAGCGAGCCGCTCCAGTCCGGCACCTGTGTCTATAGAAGGCTTTGGCAGCGGTGCTAAAGTGCCCGATGAGTCGCGATTGAACTGCATAAAGACCAGATTCCAGATTTCCACGTACCGGCCGCAATCGCAGGGAAACGCACAGTCCGCGTGACCTTCGTCGGAAGCGATCGCGCCCATATCGTAATGAATTTCGCTGCAAGGGCCGCATGGTCCGGTGTCTCCCATGGCCCAGAAGTTTTCCTTCAATCCCGGAATAGGTACGACCCGCGCCGCCGGCACATTCTCACCGAGCCAGAGTGACTTAGCCTCTTCATCCACTCCCAGAACAATTCCCGGGGCCACTTCGGCCCCTCCAAAAACCGTTACGTAGAGTTTACTTTTGTCGATCGCGAACCACTTAGGCGAAGTAATTAAATCCCAAGCGAACGCAATGGCCTCTTTCTTGAAATAATCGCCGAAAGAAAAATTGCCCATCATCTCGAAGAAGGTGTGATGTCGCTTGGTGAAGCCTACGTTCTCCAGATCGTTGTGCTTGCCGCCTGCGCGCACGCACTTTTGCGCCGTGGTAGCCCGTTTGTAGTCGCGCTGTTCCAGTCCCAGAAATACATCCTTGAACTGATTCATACCGGCATTGGTAAACAGCAGTGTCGGGTCGCCATGCGGTACGAGCGAGCTACTGCGCACAATGCGGTGGCCATTGCGTTCAAAAAACTTCAGAAAGGTGGCTCGGATCTCGTTGCCAGTCACATAGGCCTCAGTTTCGTAAGGGAATCGTCACTTCATTATCGCAGAGGTACGCGAACCGCAACAAATGTGCTGACTTAACTGCGAACCATCGCTCTCAACTATAGGGGCGTATTTGCAAAATGTCTGAAGGGGCGGGCGTAATCACTATTCAAACTGCGTCTTGGTCGGTGGCATTCTCAATGACGGGAACTTCCTCGCGCGTAACCGAGCGCAACTCGCTACGCACTATCTCCGATGGAAACCCGGCCCGCAACAGGCTGCGGAACACGGAAGCAATCTTGCGCTCGTCAATTTCGCCGCGAAACAATTTCAGCTTGCGTTCAATGCGCTGCCGCACAATGACCCGTTCGTCGGTCTCCTTGGCCGATTCTTCTAAAGCGACATCGATATGCGGGTCGGGAACGCCGCGAGCGCGTAATTCCCGCGCAATCCGAAACTTGCCTTGCTTACGTATCTCTGCGCGCTGTCGTGTGAATTGTTTCGCGTACCTCGCGTCATCAATCATGCCTTGCCGTTTCAACCGCTCTAGCACCGACTTAACCATGGCCTTATTATCGCTGCGCCGCTCCAGCGATTTCTTCATCTCGTGCACGGAATGAGCTCGACGCATCAACGCCCGCACCGCCATCTCATACAACTCCGGTTCTGATTCCAGCTTGCGTGGCGCACGGAACATATGCCGAGCATAGAAGCTGAACGGTCCGGAAGCAAGCTGACCGCAGGAGACCCGGCTCACATCGTACGTCCTTCTGCGGTTTCAAACGCTCACGCGAAGCAGTGTTCAATCGGATGGAGGAACGGAGCGGTCGAGTTTGTCAGGAATGGCGTTACTTGCGGGCGAAGCGCTCGAAATCGGCCATCTGTCGTTCCATCTCTTCGCGCGCCGAGTCGGAAGCGGAGCGTACGCCTTGAATGCGTAGTTTGAACTCGTCGGCATTGGAAGCGCGCAACAAGGCTTCGTCCAGTGTGATGAGCTGCTTGGAATAAAGATCGTAGAGCGACTGATCGAACGTCTGCATGCCGTATTGGCTGGTGCCGGCGGCAATAGCGTCCCGGATCAAGCGCGTCTTGTCAGCGTTGATGATGCAATCCCGGATGTAGCCCGTTGCAATCATAACTTCCACCGCAGGAACGCGGCCCTTGTCGTCGGCCCGGCGCACCAGGCGCTGAGAAATCACAGCTTTCAACGTGGCCGCTAGTTGCAAGCGGATCTGCTTTTGTTCCGGGGGAGGGAATACCGCGATAATGCGCTGAATCGTTTCAGTGGCGTCCAGAGTATGCAACGTAGAAAGGACGAGATGCCCCGTTTCCGCGGCTAACAAGGCCGTAGAAATGGTTTCCAGGTCGCGCATTTCGCCGACGAGAATGACGTCAGGATCCTGACGCAAAGCAGCGCGCAACGCTGTGGAGAAATTCGCCGTGTCTACCTCCACCTCACGCTGGTTAATAAAACTGCGTTTGTCTCGATGCAGAAATTCAATCGGATCTTCGATGGTGATCAGGTGGTCCGCACGGTTTGCATTGATGCGATCAATCATCGCTGCAAGGGTGGTGGACTTGCCCGATCCAGTGGTTCCGGTAACCAGCACCAGCCCGCGCTGCTCTTCGCAGATGCGCCCAATCACGGATGGCAAATTCAACTCTTCCGCAGTGCGGATCTTGGTGGGAATGACGCGCAAAACCATTCCGACGTTTCCACGCTGCTGGAAAACGTTCACGCGGAAGCGTCCTAGCCCCGCTACACCATAGGCCATATCTAGTTCTGCGGTCTCCTTAAACTTTTGCTTCTGGCGGTTCGTCATCATGCTGAACGCCATCGAGAGCATTTCTTCAGGAGTTACACGGGGCACGTCCGACAGAGGCAGCAGCACACCATCAACGCGGAGATAAGGGTGATTGCCGACTTTAAGATGCAGGTCGGATGCTTTGCTTTCCACGGCGCGACGTAGGAGGTCGTCAATGCTCAAGGCCATAGCAATATTATCCCCGCAAGACTGCAGCTTATAACGGACAGTAACATCCGTGGAACTGCCCCGCAAGAAAACAAGCACCGCCGGTTACCGGCTAGTTACCGCAGATTAGAGCACAAAATGGCACATCTGCCCAGGATCGATCCGACTGCTCGCACACTAGTGGACTAAATTTAATTTGGCTTGAGGTAAAGCGAGTCATATAACAACGCAGCGGCGAACCCGCCTGCCAGAGGTCCCACCCAGAAGACCCCATGATTCGCCCAGTGCGTGGCGGCCAGTGCCGGTCCGAAAGCCCGCGCCGGATTTAGCGCTCCACCTGTAAATGGTCCCGCAACGAGAATACCCAGCGCATAGACCAAACCGATGCCAAAACCTGCAATCGACCGGAACGTACCCCGTTCTTCTAAAGCGGCGGCGAACACAACAAAAACAAGAAAAAACGTTCCCGCGGCTTCCATCGCCATGCCAGCCCAGCGCGGAAAATCCCGCGCGAATTCCGGCGTGCCCAAAGCGACGGCCCTCCACGTTTCATCGGGGATAATCGCTTTCAGCAGGAACGCGGCGGCGACAGCTCCTGCGAGTTGCGCAAGCCAATAGATGATAACATCCAGCGTGTTGAGCCGTTTCGTAACCCAGTAACCGATGGTAACTGCGGGATTGAAGTGCCCTCCAGAAATGTGCCCAATAGCCGAAAACATAATGGCAATGGCAAGCCCGTGAGCTAGTGCTATACCCAGTAACCCAATTCCACCAACACCGTGGAGAAATTGGTCCGCACAGATCGCACCTTCTCCAAAGAAAACTAAAGCAAAGGTCCCCAGAAATTCCGCCGTGAACTTTTGCGCGGTGGTGTACATGCAGTGTCCTCCCGGCCGGAAAATGACACGCGGCGGATTACGCGGCTGATTTTAGCTTGAAGTTTGTAAAGCGACTACAACAAGCATCACAAATGTTTCGTGACACCGGAACAATACTGACAGATTACAAGTTAGACTGGTCTAATCCGAACAAAGGAAGTGACCAAAATGAGAAGCAACTCGAAAAACATGCGGCGCGTCAAGAATGACAGGTCTTTTTGGATTAACGCGAAGCGGACACGACAGGGCTATTCACAGGAGTTAGCCAGTTATGGCGGTCCGCCTTGGAGCCGCTGGTGAGCGCAAAAAATTCATCCTGCAGTTTTCGTGTAATAGGTCCGGCCATGCCTTTTCCCACGGTGATGTGATCCACCGACCGGATCGGGGTGATCTCCACCGCAGTGCCCACAAAAAACACTTCGTCGACGATGTAAAGCATTTCGCGCGGGATGACGGTTTCCTTTACGGGTATGTCTAGATCTTCAGCCATCTTCACCACCGTGTCGCGCGTAATTCCCGGCAGAATGCTCGTGGCCAGCGGTGGTGTGAAAAGCGTCCCGTCGTGCACCAGGAACACATTCATTCCCGAGCCTTCACTGACATGCCCGCCAGAATCCAGGGCGATACCCTCGGCGTAACCGTTAAACGTAGCTTCCATGCGAATTAGTTGCGAGTTCATGTAATTTGCGGCGGCTTTCGACATTGCTGGCAGCGTATTCGGAGCAATTCGCGTCCACGAGCTGACCCCGACATCCACGCCTTTCGTAAGCGCTTCAGGCCCAAGATAAGCGCCCCAGGACCAACATGCCATGTACACATCAATTGGCGAATTCAAGGGATTCACGCCAACTTCGCCATAACCGCGCAAAACAATTGGTTTCACGTAGCAGGAATTCAGCTTATTCAAGCGCACCAATTCCGTGGCGGCATTGCCAAAATCTTCCACCGAATACGGCAGATCCATGCGGTAAATTTTCGCGGAGTTCACGAGGCGCTGCATGTGTTCACGCAGACGGAAAATGGCCGGTCCTTGCTTGGTTTCGTAGCAGCGGATGCCTTCAAACACTGCGGAGCCGTAGCTCACCACGTGGGAAAGTACGTGAATCTGCGCGTCGTCCCAGTTAACCCATTTTCCGTTCTGCCAAATCTTTTCCGTCTTTTGAACCGGCATCGCTTACCCCTTGAAAATTGCGCCATAACTCCCGAAATGCAGAATACGGTACCGCGTATGGACCGTCAATCTACCGTATCGTGCTTGTCACCAGTAGCAAGCACCAATATGGCGCGCTGTTCGCCATCCGCGAGAATATGCTCGCCGTGATTTGTCGATCATTAATGGTGGTGGGAACCTTGGTCGGGCTCAGAATTTTGATCCTTCGAATCTCCTGAATCATGGCTGTAGGGTCTCTGTCCGTTTGCGCCGTCATGATGACCCGTTTCAACCGCGTGATATGCGGCTTGTGCTTCGGCGATGAGTCGGCCCGTGCGGTTTTCGTAAATTCCTAGAACCAAAAATGGTATTGCGGTAGCCGCAGCCCAAATCTTTGCTTGGCGCGGAATTTTGGATTCCGGCTCCCATCGGAACAATTGCGCAGACACAAAAAAAGTGGTCACCGCCCAGAACGAAAGAGCAACAACGTCGAGAAGTAGATGATTAATCGAAACGGAAAAGTAGATAGCCCTTTGCAGCGCCGTGACCAGATAAGTTGACGGCAAAAACACACCGATGTGTTGTACCACGGTAGGAAGAAACGACACCGGGAATGTAGCGCCCGAAAGAAATATCAACGGAAGCCACAGCAGCTGATTTAGAACCTGTGTTTCCTGCATCGTGTTGGTGACGCTGGCCACCACCAAGCCAAGCGAAGCAAACGACACCGTTCCCACGGTGACGAGAATGAAGAGAGCGACCACGTCGCCAACGCTGCGAACGTGAAAGAACAGCATCGCGAAAATAATCTCCATCAAAACGGTAGGCAGCGTAAGAACATAGTTTGCGACGATGCTGGAAGCCAGCATGTCACTAGCTGACACGGGGGTGACATGAAACCGCCGCAGAATGCCTTGCTCGCGGAACATTACCAGTGCGGCGCTCAGGCCCCAGAAGCTGCCCATGACGGTCAAAGCTACGACCGGCCCCAGGAAATATCGAACGGAATCCGGAACACCCTTGGCGAAAATTCCGGCGTACAAAAAGAAAAACGCAAAGGGCATGATTACGCTGAAGAACAGGAACATCTTGTTGCGAATGGTCAGCTGAATCCGCATGCGGGTCAGCGCGGCAAAGTTCTTCAATCGCGTAACCTCCTGCCGGTAAGTTCAATGAACACGTCTTCAAGTGACGGGGTCGCGATTTCCAGCGATACGATTTCGTTTTCTTGGGATTCCAGATGCTTTACGAGAGACACAATGGCTTGCGGCGGTCGTTGGCAATGCAGAATATAGGTTTCACCGAGGACGCGACATTCCGATACGCCCTCCAATGTTTTGAGCACTTCTTGCGGCTCCGGCCGGGCTAAGCGGACCTCCAGCCGGCTGTTGTCTCCAGAGCGTTCTTTTAGTTCGCGCGGCGAACCGAGGGCGATGACCGTGCCGTGATCCACAATGGCCACGCGATCACACAGCCGCTCCGCTTCTTCGATGTAATGCGTGGTCATCACAATCGTTTTTTTCTCATGGCGGAGCTCAGCGATGATGTCGTAGATTTCGCGGCGAACCTGTGGATCCAGACCAGAAGTGGGTTCGTCGAAAAAAAGTACTTTTGGGTCGTTTACTAGCGCCATCGCTAGGGCAAGCCGCTGTTTCTGGCCTCCGGATAGCTGGCTGTAAAAAGTATTGCGCTTTTCCTCCAGGCCAAATCGTTGCAGCAATTCTTCGGGTTTTCGGCCGCGATGGTAAAAGCTGGCAAAGAGTCGAAGCGCCTCGATGACACGAAGTTTGTCTGGGAGAGATGTCGCCTGGAGCGCTGCACCTATCTCATGCTTCAGCTCCTGCGGGCTTTTCTGCGGATCGAGTCCACAAACAGAAACTCGACCGGAATCCGGAGTGCGCAAACCCTCCAGAATCTCGACGGTAGTCGTTTTGCCTGCACCGTTGGGACCTAACAAACCGAATACTTCGCCTTCCTCGACTGCAAAGCTGACGCCGCGTACGGCCTTCACATCGCCGTAATGCTTGACCAGATTCTCAACTTGCAGGATGGAATTATTCATCTGCAAGAGTTATAGCACAGCTGCTGAACCGGCACCCTGGAAGGCTTTCCGGGTTGAGCGCGTAACAGAGTCACAGGGTAAAAGAGGGAGAAGGCGCGTAATGAACGAGGCTGAATGCTTCGTGCGCGTGATACTGACGCGTAAATCGACTCTGTGTGTGAAGCCGTTCCGCTCCAATGGTCTTAAAAGGTCAGTTCAACTTGCCTCTTGCTGGTGCCTTGGTATTTCTTGATTGACGGTTTTTTTTCTGTTTAGCGGGTTTCCAAAGATGGCGGTCTATTTTCACGCGAGATTCAACGAGCTCCACGCCTTCGCTTTCCAGAAGTTTTTTCTGGAGCATCGCGTGCGGCCCGCGGATCAGAAGTTTTCCACCCGCACCCACAACCCGATGCCAAGGGATACCTCGACCCGACGGGGTTGCACCCATCGCGCGTCCGGCCGTGCGCGCGCCTCCGGGCAAACGCAGAGCGGCAGCAAGGGCGCCATACGTTAGAACCTTGCCGCGAGGAATGCGTTGCACGAACCGAAACACGGGCTCCCAGGACATTTCATGTGCTCCAAAAAACAGCGTTCATCCTATGGCCGCGACATTACGTATAACAAGACTAAAATGCGGCAACCGTGTTTAACAGATTGTAAGAAGAAATTCCAACAGGCTGATGCGGAAACATGATGAAACAGAACCAAAAATTCGATGAGCGATTCGAACGAGAAGCCTTAACGTATGGTTACCGTTTCGATGCAGCTTGCTCTCGAATAACCCATCAACCGATTGACGCTGTAGTGGAAGTCGAATACACTACGCGCAATGAAGTTCAGGTGAGGCTAAGGATGGCTTTTGTACGGCGCAAAGGGAACACTTTTTACCTGGTGCACAACGTGCGCCACGGCGGAAAAGTGCAACAACTACACCTGGCGTGTTTGGGAAAACGCGCGCGCATTACCGACCAAGTAGTTCGCCAAGTCTCCAAGAAACATCCCTTCATAGAACTCAACTGGCGGTCGCTACGCGAGCAACTGAACGGCCGGTTGGATCTGGCGGACCCCGATTCTCCGATGGTGCAACAACTTATAGCGAATTTACGCGTCCTCAATATGGACTTGGCGGATGTGTTTCCGCCGGTGTTCCGAATTTCTGAATCGCAAGCAGTGGCACAGGAATTGCTCTTACAGTTGCGACTGCTGCAATCTACGCTAGAGGTCAAGCTGGATCAATTTGACCGCAGCGGCGTGCGATTCGGTAATGTGTCACGGCTAATGCGTGGCGCAAGGAGGCGGTCATGAGTTCGACTATTCTTCCGCTCGACCCCAGCAAGCGAAGCACTGGCACCCTGGATTTCGAAACGTCGCTGCGCTCGAGAATCGTGGGCCAGGACGAAGGAGTTCAGGCGCTCGTCGAGTTGTACCAGGTTTTCTGCGCTGGATTGAACTCGCCCGGCCGACCGGTTGGCAATCTGCTGCTTCTCGGTCCCACGGGCTCGGGAAAAACGCGCATAGTCGAAGCTGCCGCGGAAATTTTGTTTGGGGACGCGCGCGCTATTATCAAGGTGGATTGCGCCGAATTTCAGCATTCACATGAGATCGCAAAATTGATCGGCTCGCCTCCAGGCTATTTGGGCCACCGCGAGACGCACCCTCTGATCACTCAAGAGGAGTTGACGAAAAGCCACACGGAAAAATTAAAGCTCTCATTTTTGTTATTCGATGAAATTGAAAAGGCTTCCGACTCGCTGTGGCAGCTGTTGTTGGGAATGCTGGACAAAGCGACCTTGACGTTGGGCGACAACCGCAAAGTGGACCTGTCTCAGACTGTAATTTTCCTGACGTCAAATCTCGGTGGCGGCGAAATTACCGAGATGATGAACGGCGGGCTTGGTTTCGTTCAACCCAAAGACAAACCTATTGCAGGCTTGGACAAAAAAGTAGAGCGCACCGCTTTGGAAGCTGCGAGACGTAAATTCTCACCGGAGTTCATGAATCGCCTCGATAAGGTCGTGGTTTTCCATCCTTTGCAGAGGGAACAACTCGAAGAGGTTTTGCAGATCGAGTTGGCCAATGTTCAGAAGCGGGTGCTGGAGACTGCCAAAGGGCAATTTCTGTTCCGCGTTACAAATGCCGGTCGCGATTTTCTCTTGCGAGAAGGTACCGATCAGCGCTACGGGGCGCGGCATTTGAAGCGCGCCATCGAGCGGCACGTGGTATATCCGCTGGCAAACTTACTAGCCACGGAACAGGTGCAGCTCGGGGATCTGGTGCGCGTGGATTGGGACGGCGAACACAACCTGCTGACTTTTGTTCGTGAAGGTGAAGGCGCGCTAGTCAGTAATGCGCCACCATTGGTTGCGCGTGCAGCTGCGGCGGACGACGTAAGGGATGGCAAAAGCGTGGATGCTCCGACTGAAGTTATCGCTGAAGCTACCAGGAAGTCACGAGCGGCATTGCCGGCAGCGACGCCTGCTGCTGCGCCACAGGGGCGCAAGAGACCCGAACGTTGATCCGCAACAAACGCCATCGTCAGGACGAGACCTTCGCGATGGACTTCACTCCAACGATGTGAATCAAAGTGCCGATAATGGCCGGTTTTTGTCGTGCGGCGCGTGACACAAACTGTTTCATAACTCTCAAATTGGCCTTTGCTGAAACACTGTCTCAGCAGATGAGACGGTTTCCACCACTGCAATATCCGCAACCTGCTTATTTTAATCGGGTTACTTCCTGCCGCCCGCGCGTCCGGAATTGGCATTCATCCTGCTATATCTCACCTCAGACCGCTTTGAGACTTACGTCGCCTTCCTCACTCATTGGGCCAGGCGGAGAAGGACTGGGGAAATGAGAGCTGCTGTCCGACACCAACTTGATCCGTCAATTCGCAGCACGGATACTCGCGATTTTGAGTCCACCTTACGCTCCAAGATTGTTGGACAGGCCGAAGGCGTGCAATCTTTGGTCGACATGTACCAGGTATTTTGCGCAGGGCTAAATTCGCCGGGGCGTCCGGTAGGCAATTTGCTTTTCCTCGGGCCGACTGGATCCGGCAAGACCCGAATCGTCGAAGCGGCCGCGGAAATATTGTTTGGCGACGCACGCGCCATCATCAAGGTGGACTGCGCGGAATTTCAACATTCACACGAAATCGCGAAGTTGATCGGTTCACCCCCGGGCTATTTGGGCCATCGCGAGACGCATCCGCTGATCACTCAGGAAGCGCTGGCGGCTAGCCACACCGACAAGCTGAAACTCTCCTTCCTGCTGTTTGATGAAATCGAGAAGGCGTCCGACGCTCTTTGGCAACTGCTGCTGGGCATTCTGGACAAAGCCACATTGACCCTGGGTGACAATCGCCGCGTAGACCTTTCACAGACTGTAATTTTCTTGACCTCAAATCTGGGCGGCGGGGAAATCACCGAATTGATGAATGGTGGTATGGGATTCGTTCAGCCGACAGACAAGCCGGCGACCGGCCTAAACGAAAAGATTGAGCGGACCGCGGTGGAAGCGGCGCGCCGCAAATTCTCGCCGGAATTCATGAACCGTCTCGACAAAGTGGTGGTGTTCCATCCCCTGAAAAGAAATCAGCTGGAGGAAGTTCTGGAAATCGAACTGGAGCATGTACAGAAGCGCGTGCTTCAAACCGCCAAGGGCCAGTTTCTGTTCCGCGTCACCACCAGTGGGCGCGAATTCCTCCTGCAGGAAGGCACGGACCAGCGTTACGGTGCGCGCCACCTGAAGCGTGCGATTGAACGCCACGTTGTTTATCCTCTGGCTAATCTACTGGCTACCGACCAGGTGCAACTCGGTGATCTGGTATGCATCGACTGGAATCGCGAATTGAACGCCCTGACGTTCGTGCGTGAAGGCGAAAACTTGGCAATGCCCGCGCGTCGACTGGAACCACCGGTTGCGCGTCCGGCATCCGTGCGCAACGGGCGGACCGTGGAAGCACCTCCGGCAGTCGGGCCTGAACAAATGCCGCGTATGGCTCGCTAAAACAACTCAACCTCACAGCCCCGGGCAGATTTTGACCCGGGGTTCATTTTTGGACCACGACATAGCCTGATTGAATCCGGAGAAAACCCTCAGCTAATCCGCTGCCTCGGATCGAGCCGACGGGGGCTTCCAACGCAGGATGGGCTTACGTGCAGCTCCGACTTCATCCAGTCGTCCCACGCGTGTCGAATGCGGCGCGGTTTTAACAATTTGCGGGTTGGTCGCTGCTTCCTGGGCGATCGCCTTCATGGCATCAATAAAGAGATCGCACTCTTCCTTGGATTCCGATTCCGTGGGCTCAATCATCAACGCGCCAGGCACGATGAGAGGGAAAGCTGTGGTGTAGGGGTGAAAACCGTAGTCGATGAGCCGCTTGGCTATATCCATCGTGTTGACGCCGTTTCTTTTCTGTATGGCGTCGCTAAAGACAACCTCGTGCATGGACGGCAGTGAGTACGGCAGGTCGAATACACCTTCAAGTTTCTTGCGAATGTAGGTAGCGTTTAATACCGCGTCTTCCGTGGCCTGGCGGATGCCAGGACCGTACGCAAGGATGTACGCGAGCGCGCGCACCAGTACACCGAAATTTCCAGCAAAAGCTTTCACGCGGCCAATCGCCTCCGGCCTGACACTTTCCAATGCGAGATGCCCACCGTCCTTCTCCACTAGCACTGGGACCGGCCGAAACGGCTCGAGGATTTTCTTCATTGCCACCGGACCTGCGCCTGGGCCGCCGCCACCATGCGGAGTAGAAAATGTCTTGTGAAGATTTAGATGCATCACGTCGACGCCCATGTCCCCGGGTCGCGTGATACCGGCCAGCGCGTTCATGTTGGCGCCGTCCATGTACAACAGCGCTCCGCGTTTGTGCAGAATGTCGGCGATTTCGGCGATGCGCGGCTCAAAAATTCCGAGCGTGGAAGGATTCGTTATCATCAACGCCGCAACATCTTCGGTCACTAGATCGCGCAGTTTGTCCACATCAATCTGACCATGGGATTCGGACCGAATATTCTCGACTTGATAGCCGGCAATCACCGCGGTGGCAGGGTTCGTCCCGTGAGCCGAATCTGGTATCAAAACTTTCTTGCGCGGATTCCCCTGCTTTTCCAGATAGGCGCGAATCAGAAGCAAGCCGGTCAGTTCACCCTGTGCGCCCGCTGCGGGCTGCAAAGTGATGGAGTCCATCCCAGTGATCTCGAGGAGGCACTCTTCAAGCAGCTTTATGATTCTCAGACACCCTTGTGATAGATCCTGAGGTTGATAGGGATGTTCCGTGGCAATGCCATCCAAACGTGCGACAAATTCATTTACCCGCGGATTGTACTTCATGGTGCAGGATCCTAATGGGTACATGCCAAGATCGATCGCGTAGTTCCACGTGGAGAGGCGTGTGAAGTGGCGCAATACCTCGATCTCGCTTACTTCAGGAAAGCCTGAGACTCCATCTTCGCGGTAATCGGAGCCTAGCAAGTCCGCGCTATCGGCTGCTGGAACGTCGAGCGGAGGAAGTTCGAACGCTCGTTTGCCATGCGAGGATTTTTCAAAGATCAGCCCCTCGTTCTGACTAACATTTCGCGACGCTTTCTTGATGTGGTCGCTCAACCGTTCGTCGCGATCCGCCTTGGCAGCCGGTTCCGTTTTGTAAGAGTCGATCATCGAAATTTAAACCGGTTGTTCCAGCACAGCGCGCAATACGCCGGCAAATTTCTCGATTTCTTCGCGCGTAATCGTTTCGGTAACGCAAACCAGCGCATGTTTGCTCAGTTCGGGATAATCGCGGCCTAGCACGAAAGGTCCAATAATTTTGCTGCGCAGCAGTTGGGCATTGACGAGCTTCACCGAACGCGGCAATTCCACTGTGAATTCGTTGAAAAACGGTGCCTTAAACGCCCGTCGTACGCCAGGGATCTTTTCGAGCTCCGTTAAAGCGAACCTTGCTTTAGAGAGATTCTGATGCGCCATCTCGCGCAATCCTTCTTTTCCCAGCAGACATAGGTGGACGGTGGCAGCTAACGCGCATAACGCCTGATTTGTGCAAATGTTCGATGTAGCTTTCTCACGGCGGATATGTTGTTCGCGAGTGGCCAGTGTCAATACGAAACCGCGGCGGCCGTCCACGTCGGTCGTCTGTCCGACTAGGCGGCCGGGCATTTGACGCACATATTTTCCGCGGGAGGCGATCACTCCCGCGTAAGGCCCGCCGTAACTGGGAGGCAGCCCAAAGCTTTGTCCCTCCATGGCCACGATATCGGCGGCGGAAGGCGGTTTCAAAATGCCCAAAGATACTGCTTCGGTGATCGAGACAACTAGCAACGCCCCGGCTCCACGCAACGCCTTGGCAACTTCTTCCACGGGTTCAATTGCGCCAAAAAAATTCGGCGACTGTAGGAGCACTGCGGCGACATCATCCTTGAGGGACGATTGCAGCGCTCTTGCATCGACGGAGCCGTCCGCCTGGAATGGCACTTCCTCGACGCTCAACCCTGAGTTTTTTGCGTAAGTTCTTAGTACCGCTCGATATTCAGGATGCACCGATCGCGCCACCAGCACGCGTCGCCGTCCGGTTAGCCGTTCGGCCATTAAGACTGCTTCAGTTGTGGCCGTGGATCCGTCGTACATCGACGCATTAGCGACCTCTTGGCCGGTAAGTTGGCACATCAGCGTCTGAAATTCGAAAATCGACTGCAATGTGCCTTGTGTGATTTCCGCTTGATATGGTGTGTAGGAAGTTAGAAATTCGCCGCGCTGAATAATAGTGTCGGTGATTACCGAACGAAGATGATTGTAAACACCTGCGCCAAGGAAACTGGTGTAGCCCAAAGAATTTTCGCTAGCGCGCTCTTTGAAATACTTGATAATTTCCGCCTCTGAAAACGGCCCTGGTAAATTCAGCGGCTCTTTCAGACGGTATTGCTCCGGAACGCTCAGAAACAACTGATCCACGGACTTGGTGCTAACCGCAGCGAGCATTTCCTCGCGTTCGGCGGGGCTTTTCGGGAGATAGCGCATCAGGCGGAAGCTTCCTTATTCTTTTCCGCGATGAAAGCTTCGTAGGCTTTGCCATCCATAAGTTTAGAAAGTTCACCTTGATCGTCGATCTTTATGCGAATCAGCCAGGCGGAATTGTGCGGATCGGAATTTAGCTTTTCTGGCGTAGCTTCCAGATCGCCATTCGCCTCCGTTACCTCGCCGGAAACCGGAGCATAAATCTCACTAACCGCTTTCACAGATTCTACCGTGCCGAAAGATTTTCCCGCTTGAACTTTTGCTCCGGGCTTAGGGAGTTCCACAAAAACAACATCGCCCAGTTCGTGTTGCGCGTAGTCAGTGATCCCAATCGTGCCGAGCCCGTCTTTCACGTCAATCCATTCATGCTGCTTGGTGTACTTGTATCCCACCGGATATGTCATCAAGTCCTCTCTCGCACTTCAGACCGTGCTGGCAATGTGCTGCGCCGCTGGTTTTTTGGCGCGCTTGTAGAATGGCGTTGCGACTACTTGAGCTTTCGCTTTCTGGTTGCGAATTTCCACGTAAATGGGTGTTCCGATAGCCGACAGCGCTGCTGGCACATAGGCCAAGGCGATGTTCTTACACAAGGTCGGCGATGGCGAGCCGCTGGTAATCATCCCGATCGGTTCACCCTGCTCGTTCAAGCACCGATATCCATCACGTGCGATTCCGCGGTCGACCATTTCGAGCCCAACGAGTGTCCGTGCGACCCCCTGCTCTTTTGCGATCCCTAGCTCAGCGCGACCAACGAAGTCGCCCTTTTCCATTTTACAGTAACGGTCGAGTCCGGCTTCCCATACGTTAATGGTCTCGCTGATCTCGTGTCCGTAGAGCGCCATCTTGGCTTCCAACCGTAAAGTGTTGCGGCAGCCGAGACCGCACGGGATGATTCCAAATTCGCGGCCCGCTTCCAACACTTTATCCCAAACGCGTTCGCTGGTGGCCACGTCCACCGGCACATAGATCTCAAATCCATCTTCACCGGTGTAGCCGGTGCGGGCAATGAGAATATTTTTCAGTCCGCATACGGTTCCGTGAGTAAACCAATAATTCTTTATCGGCCCAAGAGGGACATCCGTAAGTTTTTGCAGCACATCCACTGCGCGCGGGCCCTGGATAGCGAGCTGCGTGTACGCATCGCTCAACTCTTCGACCTCGCAGTCAAAGCCTTTGGTATTTTCGCGCACCCAATCAATGTCCTTCTCGCGAGTTCCTGCGTTGATCACCAGAAGAAAATCGTCTTCTCCAAGTCTGTGCACGATTATGTCATCGACGAACGTTCCCGTCGGATACAGCATGGCTGAATAGTGCGCTTGGCCGACGGCCAGCTTTGCTGCGTCGTTCATGCTGATGTGCTGGACGGCCGCCAGCGCCCCCCCATGCGCGCCTCGCGTCGAGATGCGAATGTCTCCCATATGGCTTACATCGAAAACCCCGACGCTGGAGCGCACGGCCTTGTGTTCGGCGACCAACCCTCCTGTAGCGGGATATTCGACCGGCATATCCCACCCCCCAAAATTCACCATCTTTGCGCCTAGGCGGCGGTGCACGGCATTCAAAGATGTCCTGCGGAGTTCGAACATGAAAGATGAGTCGACGGGTTTACTCCACGTAAACGGGGTAGAACGCTGATACTAGCATGCACCTCTTATGGGGTCAAAAACGCGGCTTTAGGGCGCGCAAACGTCTGCTGTTTCTTCGGTACCGAAGCCGGATCGGTTGTCTTGCCGCGACATCCCATGGTCAGGTAGAGTTTCTTCAGAGGCCTTCATGCGCGCACAGGTTGTTTGCATACAGTGTGACAAACCCGAGGAGCACTGCACTTGCGAAAAATATTGCACCATTTGCCAGGGTCAAATGGCAGTGCGCCTGTGCATGGACGGGCTGTACTACTGCCCGGACTGCAGGGAAGCGTGCGACGTGTCCCTCGCCGATAACCGTGCCCGCTGAAATTCAAAAGATCGCCATGCAGTTCGACCCGGATATACGACTGGCGGCAGCGGCCGGAGGCGTCGCGCGCTATTTGGCTGATGCAGCAGGCTTGGCTGCCAAGGTGGTTGCTGACTTGCAGTCGGCAATCGTCACCGTCTGCAATTCCCATCTTTCGCAACTGCGCGACTCCGGCCAGCGATTGGAAGTAACAGTTACTCGATCACCTGATCGCATTGAAGTTGCCGTGACCCGCCATGCGGCGGCGCACTCCGACATTGGTGCGGAGCTGCAGAAAAATCTTGCAGGGGTTGATCAGGTGCAACACGAAAATAAATCGGATAAAGCAGTTACCCGCCTAACAAAGTTCGTGAGTGAATCTGCTTCCACCAATTGAGACGCCGATTTTTGGTCGCCAAACTACATTTTGAATGCGAAAGTGTTGTGCCGGATCAACGAAGCTACTTGATCGTTGGTTAGGGTCAGGTGCAGGACGACACGGTCCCCGGAAGGAGTAACCCGCGCCTGGTCGAGAAGATCGGCCAATTCCGGATTGTCTTTTTGCGCCTGATAACGTTTGTACAAAAATCCAGCGGCCAGTAACTGCGCCAGGGTATTGGCATCTTCCGTCGAACCGCAGACCGCTTGGAACTTGCCGTCCAACGAACTGCTGGCGTCCACGCTGATAATCATGTTTTGCATTCGCGTCACGAGTTTGGCAGCTTCTGGAAATTGTTCAATTTCCGGAGCCAACTGCTGCATAGCCAGCCGGGTATATGCGGGGTTCAACACCGCCCAAACCGTGCCGGCCCCGTTTGCATCGCTTATGAGGGGATAAAACTGGTCGTTGCGCAGCAAACCTTCTTCCGTGCCGGAGCGCACCTCGATCATTTTTTCAAGTAACTTGCGATGGCCGAAGGCGGCAGTGCTGGAATCGATGAACCAAAAGAACAAATCATTGGAGCCAGAGCCACTGCCAAACGCGTACATCGTGTATCCGTGCGTCTTGAAGGTTGGCAACTTTTGCTGCTTGAAATAGGATTCGGTATTTCCCGGATTGAAATTGCCTAAGGCGACTCCGACGAGTTCTTCCCCCGTAGGTACCGCCGAGGAGCCAGCGTTCGCTGTTTTGTCGGTCACACCCTCGGCAACGAGACCCCATGCCAGTTCTTCGACTTGCGAGTTCGGATCCACCCCGGCAGAGGCCAGGAATCGTTCAAATTGCTTGAAACGGTCAGGCAATAATTGTTCCTGTAACTGGGGAAACCACGGGAGGCTGCGCGCCTTTTTCAGGTCCACGTAAGCAAATTCCCCGATCTCCTTCGGGAAAAGGGCTATAGTGTCGGCTGTAAGACGACCCGCTCGCGCCGGTTTCGCGAAAACAAAACTCATTATCATCACCGCGGTGACCGCCAGCACCCGACCCGATATTCCTCTGAATCGGTTGTCACCCGCTCCAACTGAATTGATTCGAAAATCCATGTTTGCTTCCTTTCGATGACGCAGATATCTCAAAGACATCCCACTTAGGCAGGCGAATCTTTTCCCAGTCGTTCGCGCAGCGAGGCAA
>Ga0182015_10001053_pt1 | contig 37907 bp, 36 predicted proteins | sample 712P3MmetaG_FD_120478 | JGI IMG/M metagenome (GOLD analysis project Ga0182015, IMG submission 120478) | Permafrost microbial communities from Stordalen Mire, Sweden - 712P3M metaG | ecosystem: Environmental > Terrestrial > Soil > Wetlands > Permafrost | place: Sweden: Stordalen | collected...
CGCCGCGGGAAATTCCGCCAGCGGCGGCGGCAGCCACGCCCGCTTCCTCCGACGCCGAACCAAAGCCCACCGCGGCAGCCGGCGCGGCACAGAAACAAATTGACGCGTACCTGGCGAGCGCCGATCTCACCGACGCCGTGCAAATCCACGCCGCCGGAGACACGCTCACGCTTTCCGGCAAACTCACATCGCAGGAATATCGCGGCCTCATGTCCAACTTGCGCGATCTTCCCGCCGATGTTCGCATCGTCGATCACATCGAATTCGCCACCGATTCTCCCGCGCCTCAGACTTCCGCGACGCCGACACGCCCTTCCGCCGCCGCGCAAGTGGAAGCCGCCAGCTCGCCCGCCGCCGCGCCCGCTTCGTCAGCTGCCGCGCCCTCGGCCTCCGCCGCAGGCGCCGTCCCCGCGCTCACCGTCACCAGCCAGCCGCCCGGCGCCAACATCTTTGTAAACGGCCAGCGCCAGCTCACTCAAACTCCCGCGGCAATCAATCTTCCCGCGGGAACCTATCGCATCGCCGTAACCAAGCCGGGATTTGAGCCCTACACGTCTCAAGTGGAGATCCAAACCGGCGAGCCCGCTCACCTTGACGCCGAACTGTCTCAATTGGGTCAGGGACAAGGCTGGGTCGTGGCCCGCACCGTGCCCAAAGGCGCGTCGATCGCCGTCGATGGCGTGATGACCAGCCAGCAAACTCCGGCACGCTTGGATCTTCCCGCCGGCCAGCACCTGCTCGTCTTCACACTCGATGGCTACACCGCCGAAGCCAGCATCGCGGTTCACCCCGGCAAAGGCTCGCAAGTTTTTCAGGTCCTGAATCGCCCATAATATTGCCGCGCGCCGCACTGTTTCGCTTCGGAACCCCTCTCCCTTTAACGTAACGTTTCGTCCCATCTCCAAAATCAGCCGTGACGCATTCGCGTCCCTCCACCCCTAATTGCTTCGCTTTCTATCAGCTAAAGCCCCATTCTGGCGGCAGCGATCGTGCATTCATTAGCTGGGGATCCGTCCCCAGGGCCGCCAGCAAGCGTCCCGGCACGGTTCGAGCGACTGAGGGAACAATGCACCTTGAAGGCGTGGACCCAGACGCGCCCAACGGCGATGCCGCCACGAACTCCGTAACGGCACCCGTAACCGCACACGAGCGCTCCGGGCTCCACCTGGCGTCCGCCGCAATCTCGACGCTCGCCGCACCGCATGTCGCGCCTGCGCCGGTCGTCGAGGGCCACGCCGTCGATCGGCGCGTTTTGCGCCCCCTGAGGCGCATGGCGCCGCCCGCTCCCGACGCCAACGTGGGCGAATTCCTCGAAGCCTTCCGCATTCTGGTGCGATCCTCGCGCTTGTATCAACGCAATCATCCTCGCTGGACCGAAAGCCTGAATGCCTGCGAGCATCGCCTGCGCGATGCCCTGGCCGCCACGCCCAGCCTTCAGATCCGCATCGAACACGACGCGCTCACCGTCTCCCGCGGCGACGCCATCACGCCGCACGGCCTGCCCGTTCCCGATCCGCGCGGCGAGCTAAAAGGATTGGCCGAGGAATTCGCGCGCTGCTCCATTGCCTCGCTTGAATTTCTGCCCGCCGTGCATCTCGGCGAACTCGATCTGCTCTCGCAGCAAGTTGTGTGGGTCACGCGCCAGCGCCCGGTTTCCGCCGAGCGCGGCGTGACGATGTGGCAGCAGTGGCTTCGCGACGCGCACGTCTCCGGCATTCGCATCAACGTCCCGGCCGGCCGCCGCGATGAAACCGTCCTCGCGACTCTGGTCGCAGCGCTTCTCGGCTACGGCGATGCCGCCGCGGACGCCGCCGGCGCCACGAGCGATGACCGCGCAACTACCGCCGCTTCACGCGAGCAAACCATCGCCGCGCTCGGCCTCGTCGAACGCCTGGCCACGCTCGGCACGCAGCGCGCCGCATCCACCGAAGAAGCCGCGCGCCGCGCTCACGCCGTGCTCAGCGAGTCCGAACGCGCCGCCGTGGTTCTTCTCGCGCGCACCGTTTCCATCGCGCCTCCGGAGTTGCCGGCAGCCGCACGCGATGCCCACGATTCGCTGCCGTCATTCTTGAATCGCGCGGCCGATTATCTGATTTTGGATTTCGCGCGGCGAGCGCTCGCCGAAGGCCGCATCCAGCCCGCCGAAATTTCAACCGTGCTTTCCGATTTGGCGCGCACGCCCGGCGCGAAGTCCGGCGGCTGGGCTCCGATCGGCAGCGATGAACGCCGCGTCGCGGATTTGGTCGAGCGTTTTTGGGACGGCTTACCCTCGCGCGAAAAGCAGCGCATCCTGCACAGCGCCGACGCCTGGTGCGTCCCGCCCGCGGTCCTTGCGCGCCACCTCGATCCGATGCTTGACGCCGCGCGCGGCAATCGCAGCGGCGCGCCCGAACGCGAGGCCCGCGCGCTGCTTCTGGCTTACGCCGCCTGCCTCGATTCCGAAGAACCCCGCGCGCGCCGCGCCGTCGCCGCCGGGCTGGGTGAACTCGATCCGCAAATCGCGCGTCTGTGGCCGCACGCCGATTCCGAAGATTTCGCGCCGCGCGTGGTGCGCTCGCTGGCGCGCGAAGAATCGCCGGGAATTTCCGGTCTGCTCGCCGCGCTCGCCGAACGCCTCGCCAAGCGCGCGCTCGAAGGCCGCCACTACTCCGAATTCGATCGGATTCTCTCCGCGCTCGAATCCGCCGCTCACGATCCCGCGCAATCCCATTTCTCCGCGCTGGTCCGCGGCATCACCACGGACGACGCCTGGTTCTACCTCGTCGAAGACGCGCTCGCCAATCGGCCGCTCGATCCCGTGCTCCCGCGGCTGCTTCGCCGCGAACCCGCGCGGCTTCTCGATCGGCTCGCGCTGCTTTTGACCGCGCCCGAAGGAATCGACCTCTTGCCCCCGATGGTGCGTCTCGTGCGCGCCACAGGCGAGCCCGTGCTGGCGACTCTCGCCGCGCGCCTTCACGAACCGCATCGCCAACCGGCGCTGACCGCGATCAAACTTCTCGCCGCCGCCGATCCGCTGCGATTGATCGCCGCGCTGCCGCGAGCCCTGCCGAGTTGGGATTGGAATTTGCAGGACCTCGCGGTCTCCGAGCTCTCGCGCCTGCACGACGAAGCGCTGGCCTCGCGTGTCTCGCGCGCCTTCTTCGAGTGCGTCGAAGAAGCCCATCACCTCGTCGTGCCCGCGATGCTCGATGCGATCGGCCTCGCCAATGACGCGTCCGCGACTCCGCTGCTGCTGCAAATCGCCGCCGGCACTCACGCCACGCTGCGCGATATTTTCTTCCGCATCAAAGCCGTCGAAGCGCTCGGCCGCATGCACGCCACCGATGCCGCCGATCTCTTGCGCACCATCGCCCGCTCGCGCAGCGGACTCTCTTACATCGAGCCAGCCGGCCTGCGCTCCGCCGCCGACGAAGCGCTGGCGCTGCTTGAAAATCATCCCGCCGCGGCCCGCGTCCGCGCGCGCACCGAAGCGCTCGAAAAATCCGCGCGACCCTACTCCCGCCCGCGCCGCTACCAGCGCATTCCGCTGGCGTCATCCTTTTCCGCGCGCCTCGCCGGTTCGGTTTCCGGCTCCGCGCGTATCAACACCATCGGTCTTGGCGGAGCGTTCGTGCAATCCGCGCAGCGCATGACCGTCGGCGATTCCTTGAAAGTCGAAATCCGCACCGGCCTACGTCACATCCAGTCCACGGCCGTAGTCCGCAACGTCTCCCACGACGGCGGCGGCATCGAATTCGTCCACATGAAAGCCGAAGACCGCGAACTCCTCCGCCGCGTAATCGTCCGCCTCCTCCGCTAACCGGCCCGCCCGATTTCGTTTCAATCGAAAACCCATTCCTTACATTCCCCGGACGCGCTAAAGTGAGCGCGATGAATCCCACCATCGTTCTCGTCGCGCTCGCCGCCGCCATCGTCGCCGCTCTTGCCGCCAGCGTCTGGACGCGCCGCCGCCAGCAAGCCGAATGGACCCGCCTGCGTGCCGAGATGCAGGGCTTGCTTGCAAGCCAATCGCAATCGGTCGCCTCTCAGCTTGGCCAATTGTCTCAATCCGTCGTCCAGCAATTGGGCCAGGTCTCGCAGCAGGTGCAGAGCGGCCTCGCCTCCACCGGCTCGCTCGTCTCCGATGCGCAGCGCGCGGTTTCGGAGCGCCTGGAATCCTCCACCTCCGTGATCCGCGATCTGCAGCGCCAGTTGGGCGAAGTCCAGCAATCCGGACGCGATCTTTCCGCCGCCGCGCACATGATGGAATCCGTGCTCGGGGGAACGAAATCCCGCGGCACGCTCGGCGAAGTCGCGCTCGGCCGCCTTCTCGCCGACACTCTTCCGCAGGGCGCTTACACCGAACAGCACCGCTTCTCCACCGGTGAAATTGTTGACGCCGTCGTGCGCTTCCGCGACAAGCTTCTGCCCATCGATTCAAAATTCCCGCTCGACGATTACCGCCGCCTCGTCGAAGTCGGCGAAGAAGCGCGCAGGGGTTTCTCGCAAGCCGTTCTGCGCCACGCCGATTCCATCGCGCGAAAATACATCGTGCCCGGCGAAGGTACGCTCGACATCGCTTTGATGTTCGTGCCCTCGGAAGGAATTTATTACGAGCTTCTGCGCTCAGCCGACACGAAAGGCGTTCCGCTCGACGAATATTGCCGCAAGAAAGGCGTTCTCGCCGTTTCGCCCAGCACGCTTTACGCGCACTTGAGCGTCGTTCTGATGGGCCTGCGCGGCATGCAAATCGAAGAAAACGCGCGCCACCTGCTGGGCAGCCTCGCCGGCCTCAAAAAACAGTGGGACAATTTCGCTGAAGTGTACGAAAAAATGGGCACGCACCTGCGCAACGCCCAGCAAAGCTACGCCGACGCCGATCGCCGCCTGGAACGCGCTCGCGCCGAACTCGATCAGATGCAGCAAGGCTCGCTGCCCACCGCCGCCGCTGCGCCCGCGCTCGAACCCGCCGAAAAATAATTCACCTCACTCGCGCCACAGATATTTCTACGGCCGCCGCCCCGCCAGCCGCGCGCGCACGTAAAATTTCCCCGCCGCCAGCGGCACGATTTCGATCCGCGCCTCGTTCTCCGCGCCGCCGCTGCTTCGTACGCGCCGCACGTTCGGATCCGATTGCGCCGCGCCGCCCGCCGCCGCCCCGCCCGCTTGTCCCAGCATCTTGATCACCCCCGGAGTCCAATTTCCCAGATCGAGATCGAGCGGCTGGTTCGTGCCGCTCACGCGCACGATCAATGTCGCCGCCACTCCAATGCGCAGCGGGCCCGCCGGATTGATCGCCTCAACCGAGACGACTGTCACCGCCATCGGCGCCGGCGCGGTCCCGTTGCCTTCCACGCGCAGCTCGCCCGGCCCCAGCGGCGTATCCGGCGCAGGCAACAACACCAGCGCCGCGGGCGATGCCGCAAGTACCAGCGCCGCCTTGCCGCCGAGCGACACCTGATTGCCGTCCGCATCGCCCGCGAATCGCGCACCCGAAATCGTGAACTGATCCCGTGCGTCGATCACGGCCGGAAAATCCGTCACTTGAATCTCCGCCGCCGGCGGCCGCACCTCAATCGGCGCCGTAGCCGCGATCGAGCCGCCCGGAATCTGCGCGCTCAATTCTCCCGCACGGCCCGGGACCACAAAGCGCGCGCGCCCCGTCGCGTCGGTTTTGATTGCGCGCCCGTCGCTCAGCGCAACGCCCGCGCCTGGCACCAGATGCCCCGTCGAGTCCAGCACGGCCAGCGTGGCCGGCGCCTCGGCCACCAGTACAGGCGGCAGCACAATGCTGTGCGGAGGTCCCGCCGCATGGATTGCGCCTACGGGAGCGCAAATCGCTACGGCGAGCAGCGCCACAATCCATCGATTGAGCCGCGGTCTCATCGCGCGCGATTGTACCGCAGGCCGCCGCCCGCGCACTCCCGCTCAAAGCCGGTCCCACGTAACTACTTGCTCCCGTGCGTCTTGTAGAGCGCCACTCACTTTGTTAGCCTGCAATAACGATCGCAAATGGCTACGCGCGGCACGCGGAAGGTGGCCCTTGTACATTGAATCCGGCGCGCGCAGCGACGTCGGCCGAGTTCGCAAGAACAACGAAGATAGCTTCCGCGCCGAGCCATCGATGGAACTTTTCGTCTTGTCAGATGGCATGGGAGGCCAGGCTTCGGGCGAAATCGCCAGCGCCCTGGCGGTGGAAACCGTCGTGCAGCATTGCCGCACCGCTATGGCCAGCGCAAACGGCGCGCCGCCATTTTGCGGCGAACCTGTACCCGGTCTTTCGGACCGAACCAATCGCCTGGCCAGCGCGATTCGCCTGGCGAATCACAGGATTTTTGAATCGGGCGCCAGCAGCCCCGCGCGCAAAGGAATGGGCGCTACGATCGTCTCTTGCTGGATCACCGACCGGCGTCTTTCTCTCGCGCATGTCGGAGACAGCCGCGCGTATCTGCTGCGCAGCGGATCGTTCGAGCAGCTCACCGCCGATCATTCGCTGGTCGCCGATCTTGTGCGCAGCGGAATTTTGACGCCGCAGCAAGCCGAAGTCAGCGAGCAGCAAAGCATTCTTACGCGAGCGCTGGGCACGCAGCCCGCCGTGCAAGTGGATGCCGATGAACAAATGCTTTTGGCCGGTGACGTGCTCCTCCTGTGCTCCGACGGACTCTCGCGCACGGTGACGAATCCCGAAATCGCCAGCACGCTCGAAACGTATCGCGATCCGCAAAAGGCGGCCGACCGGCTGATCGAATTGGCGAACGAAAATGGCGGCGAAGACAACGTCACGGCGATCGTTGTGCGCGTGACGCCGGAACCCACAGGGTTACTGGCGCGCTTGCGCCGCTGGTTTGGCGGCAAGAAGTAACTGGAAAACGAAGGAGCATTCGATGGCGCGGCTGATACTGAAATTCGAGGGCGCGGTGCTGAAAGAAGTGCCGCTTGGCACTCGACCGGTCACGATTGGCCGCGCGCCCGACAACGACATCCCCGTCGACAATCTCGCCGTCTCCACCTATCACGCGCGTGTTTACGCCGAAGCGGGCCGCCTGGTCGTGGAAGACCTGAGCAGCCTGAACGGTACGTTCGTCAACGGACTGCGCGTCGAGCGTGCGATGCTGAATGATGGCGACGCCATCGAAATCGGCAAGCACCACATCGTTGTGGATCAGGAGCACGATGCCGCTGTGCCGCTCGATTCGCGCCGCAAAATCTCCGCGCCCAAAGTTAACGAAACGATGGTGCTCGATACCAAGGCCCGACGCGAGATGTTTGAAATGGCCGCCGCGCTCGGCGAACGCTCACAAATTTCTCCCGGCCGCGTGCGCGTTCCCACGCTCATCGTTCTGGGCGGCCGCACCGACCGCAAGGAATATCAGTTGATCGACCGGCTGACCGTGATCGGCAAATCCGAAATGGCCAGCGTCAAACTGCGCGGATGGTTCGCGCCCAACGTCGCCGCGCAAATTCACAAGCACGAAGACGGATTCTATCTGGGCCTGGGCGACCGCGTGCCGCAAGTCAACGGCGAAGCCATCATCGGCCCGACGCGCTTGAATGACGGCGACATCATCGCCGTCGGCCGCGTGCGCTTGAGCTTTCTGTATCGCGACTGAGGGCCGCGCGTGCGCGGCGGTTAGCCTCGACGAACATGCCCAGTGCCGCCAGCACAATCCCAGAACAAAATCACCCCGGCCTCATCCGCCGCGGCGCTCACGCGCTGTGGCGCCGCCGCGTGCCGCTCGCGATCAGCCTCGTTTTAACGATTGGCGCGCTGGGAATTTATCTCGCGGCATTCGTCGGCGAGCGGCCCACGCCGGCATTCGATTTTATTCATCGCCTCGAACTTGACGCGCTGGACACGCGCTTCCGCCTGCGCCCCGCGCGCGACGCGCATCCCGATCCGCGCATCGTCATCGTCGATATCGATCAGCGTTCGCAGGAAGTGCTGGGCCGCTGGCCGTTTTCGCGCGCCGAATTCGCGCATATGCTGGATGCTCTGCGCGCGGACGGCGCCGCCGTCGTCTCCTTTGACATTACATTCAGCAAGCCCGATGAAAGCTCCGCGCCGATCCGCGATCTCGCCAGCCAACTGGCCGCCGAAGAACAGCAGCAGGGCGTGCGCCTCGATCCTCGCGTTCGGCAGGATTTGGCTCGCCTGGCGAGCGCATCCGATCCGGACGATCAATTCGCCGGCGCCATTCGCCGCTTCGGGCCCGTTGTGGTCGGCAACTTTTTCCTGTACTCCGAAGCCGATCTTGAAGGCGTCAGCGAGCAATCGCTCGATCGCTACGCGAATATTCTTTCCGATTTTCCATTTCCGCAGGAACGCGCGGAAAATCCCAAGACCGGCCCCGACGATCTGGTTCGCCTGATGCAATCCTACGCGCCGTGGGGGCTCACGCCGCGCGGCACGCAGGCGAATCTTGAAACGCTCAGCGCCGCGCTGCTTGACGCGCACGGACAAACCGGATTCTTCAACGTCGAACCCGATCCCGATGGCGTGGTGCGTCACGCGCTGCTTGTTCTGCCGTACGGCCGATCGAAAGATCCCGCCGATTGGGACCTCTACGCTTCGCTCGATGTACAAACCGTGCGATTGTTCCTGCACGTTCCCGACGATCAGATGTCCGTGGACTTCGGCCCCGCCGGAATTTCCGAAATCGAATTCGGTCCGCAACTGGCCGCGTATCCCGATCCGATCGGCCGATTGCTGATCAATTACCAGGGCCCGGTGCGGACGTACCAATACGTATCGATGGCCGACGTTGTGAAGGGGACTTTTCCGCCCGGCACGTTCACGGGAAAAATCGTGCTGGTGGGCGCGTCGGCCACGGGAATCGGCGATCTGCGCTCCACTCCCTACGGCGGGGTGGATTACCCCGGCGTTGAGATCCACGCCAACGTGATTGACAACATTTTGAATCGTCATTCGCTCGAGCGCGGCCCGACGCAAGTCGCGTGGGATCTCGCGCTGATTTTCTTTTTCGGCATTCCCGTCGGCGTGTGGCTCGCGTTCGGACGTCCGGGATTACTGTGGACGCCGCTTCTGTTGCTCGCGGTTTTCGCGCTCGGCGTTTACGACGCGTTCCTGCACGCCTGGTGGCTGAATTTCACAATGCCGGCGCTGACGCTCGTCTCCAACGTCGGACTCGTGGCGCTGTATCGCGCGTTGGTTGAGGAAAAAGAAAAACGCAGAGTGCGCGGCGCGTTCCAGCAATATCTGAGCGCGGAAGTGATTCGCCGATTGCTGGAAAGCCCCGAACTGCTTGAGCCGCGCCGCACCGAAATCACGGTGATGTTCAGCGACGTGCGCGGCTTCACCACGATTTCCGAAAAACTCGACGCGCAGGAACTCGCGGCGCTGCTGAATCAATACCTTACGAACATGACGCGCATTGTGTTCGATCGCGGCGGCACGCTTGACAAATATATCGGCGACGCCGTGATGGCTTTCTGGGGCGCGCCCATCGAACAAGCGGATCACGCCGCGAATGCGTGCCGCGCCGCGGTGGAAATGCTGCAGCGCCTCGCGCCGCTGCAGCGCCAATGGGAAGCCGAAGGCAAACCGCGCGTCGATATCGGTATTGGCCTGCACACCGGCGCGGCTTCGGTCGGCAACATGGGCTCGTCGCTGCGCTATGGCTACACGGCGCTCGGCGACACGGTGAATCTCGCGTCGCGCCTGGAAGGTTTGAACAAAGACTACGGGACGCACATTCTGGTGAGCCAAAGCACGTTCGAGGAAGTCACCGCGCGAGCCGCTGAAGGAAACGGCGCCGCGCAATTTGTTTTCCGCGAACTCGATTTGATTCGCGTGAAAGGCAAAACGCAACCCGTCGGCCTATACGAATTGCTGGGCTCGCGCGACGCGCTCGCGAATGCCGCGGACCTCGACGAACGCCTCGCGGAATTCGCGCGCGGCCGCGCGTTGTACCGCGAACGGCGCTGGGTGGACGCGCGGGAAGTTTTCGCCGGCATCGCCGAGCGCTGGGCCGACGACGGCCCCGCGCGCGTCTTCCAAGAACGCTGCGAAGGCTTCCTGGTCGAAGAACCTGACGGTGCGTGGGACGGCGTCTTTACGATGACGCACAAATAATTTGCACAGTGCGCGCGCTCGCGATCCGGCGCACGCTAGCCGGGCGGCCAGCCCATCGCGCGGCCGCCGAGCACGTGCAAGTGCAAATGGAAAACGCTCTGGCCGACTTCCGGGCCGTTGTTGAACACGGTGCGAAAATCGGCGCGCTTTCTTTCCTTCGCGAGTTGCGCGCCGACCAGCAAAATTCTTCCCAGCAACGCCGCGTCCGCCGCCTCAGCCTCGCGCAACGACACCAGATGTTTTCGCGGACAGATCAGGATGTGTTCGGGCGCCTGCGGATTGATGTCCTCGAAGGCGAAAATTTCCGGATCCTCGTACACCAGCTTCGCGGGAATTTCTTTCCGCCCGATGCGGCAAAATAAGCAATCTTTCTCTCCCACTGTGGCCTCCTTCGTTTCGGCGGCGCGAATCCCAGCTCCGGCGGGAAGCCGCGCGCATTAATTTTTCGGATCGACGCGCACGACAAACGCCGTGTATCCGTGCTCGGCCTGCAACGTCTCCGCGACCTCTTGCGCCGCGGCTTCAAACGTGTAGCGGCCGACAAACACGCGGAACACCGTGCCGGTCGGCAAATCGAATTCCTGAACGGAGACGCTCGGGTAACTCACCGTGAGTTGATCGTGCAGTTTGTCCGCTTTTTCTACGTCGGTGAACGCGCCGATTTGCACCGCGAAAATTCCCACATTCACGTCGGTGGTTGCGGCCGGCGGCGCAGCCGTGCTCGGTGCGGGATGCGCGCCGGGATTCGCTTGCGGAGCGATAGTGCTGACGGTTGGCTCGGCTGGGCCAACCGGCGACGCCCCCGGAGCGGCGGGCATCTCGATCGGGCCGACGGAAACCAATTCGAGACGCACAGGCGCTGTTCCCATCGGCACCATGTCGAGCGCTTTCGCCGCGGCCAGAGAAAGATCGATGATGCGGCCTTCGACGAACGGACCGCGATCGATAATGCGCACCTCGGTCTGCAATCCGTTGCGGAGATTGGTGACGCGCACGATGGTGTTGAATGGCAGCGTGCGGTGCGCGGCGGTCATTTGATTCATGTCGTAAATTTCGCCGTCGGATGCGCGGCGCCCCTGAAACGGAAAACCATACCACGATGCGACGCCCTCTTCGACGTAGCCCGCGCCGGGTTCGCCGCCCGCCGCGGGCGTTTGCGGCGATGCGCTGCGCGGCTTCCGTTGAATGGTGGTGCCGGGCGCCGGAGTGGGCGGCGGAGCCGCGGACGGCGGCGGAGGAGGAGGGAAATTTGCGGTCGCGGCGCGATGCGCGCAGCCCGCAGCAAAACAAATCGCGAGAATCAGCGCGCCCAGAAAACTCGCGCGCGTCGCTCGCCTCCGTCGCGTGCCCGCGGACGGAATCACGACGGCCCCAACGTCATTTGTTGTTCTTTGCGCTTTCGTCCAGCTTGTCGGCCGCTTTGTTCAAGCGCTCGGCGGCTTCGCGCAGCGCTTTCGCCGTTTTGTTTTTCGTTTGCGGTTTGATTTCCATTTCGATCAGTTTGCGAACGCGCGCGAATTCCGCGTCCAGTTTTTTTCCGATTTCTTCCCAGGATTCCATGATCACTCCTTCTTCGGTCGCTCTGATTCGTTGATGCACGGCGCACTTTTCGTTTGCGGCAATTTTTTCGTTATTATAGGCGTGCCATCCGGCGTCATCAAGGAGCCTATCTCGTGCCGCTTTCACCGCGCGTGCGCTATCGTCTGGACCGCTGGCGCACCACAGTCAAAGGCTGGTTTCATTCCGAGCCGGCCGCGCAACGCCCGCGCATCTGTCCGAAGTGCGGATCGCTGGCGGGCGTGGGCACTTCGCACTGCCCGCAGTGCGGTGCGAATCTGAATTTTTCCATGGCCGCGGCGAGCAAATCGATCAGCCGGTTTTTGCCGCAGACTTCGCCGGCGACATATTTCATCGTCGCGCTGTGCGGACTGCTCTACGCGCTGAGCTACGTGCTGACGATTCGCACGGGCGGAGGCGCGGCGTCGGGCAGTCTGTTCGACATCGGCGGCATTTCCAACGATGTTCTGGATCGACTGGGCGCGTCGCGTCCGCTGCCGTTTGATTTGGCGGAGCCGTGGCGCTTCGTCACGGCGGTTTTTCTGCACGCCAGCTTGCTGCACATCGGTTTCAACATGTGGGTGCTCATGGATATCGGCCCGGTGATCGAAGATTTGTACGGTTCGGCGCGATATTTTTTTGCGTTCCTTTTCACCGGCGTATTCGGCTACGTGGTCAGCGCAGCATTCGGGCATTTCAGTATCGGCGCATCGGGCGGGTTGCTGGGCCTCATCGGATTGCTTCTGGCGATCACCACGCGCCGGTCGAATTCGGGCTTGCAGATGCTGCGCAAGCAACTTATTTATTGGCTGGTTTACATCGCCGTTCTCGGGTTCCTGTTTCGCGGCACGGACAACGCGGCGCACGCGGGGGGATTCGTCGCCGGATTCGCGCTGGGGAAGATTTTGAACGATCGGCGGCCGGCGGGAATCAGCGAGGAGCGGCGCGCGCAGGCGATGGGCTGGATCGCGGGAATCGCGGTGGCCGCGAGCTTCGCGATGATGTTGCTGAGTTATTTTCAGGGACAAGGCTAGCTCCGTTCAAGCGGCGCTCAGGCGGCGGGCGACGATCACGCTGTAGTGCAATCCAGAGAAAATCGTGAGCGCAAGCACGAGATCGCGCAGGATGGGCTGAGATACCGCGAGCCATCTCCACTGGGTGACGGCCAGCGAGAGCACTACGAACACAAATAAAATTTGCACGAGCGTGGTGGCCTTTCCGAACACGCTGGGTGGAAACGAACGGTAGCCGAGCACGAGCAAGATCACGACAGCCGTCATGAGCAAGAGAACGTCGCGGCTGAGGACGATGATCGCAAGCCACCAGCGCACTTTTCCGCGCAACGCCAACACCACGAACGAAGACGAGAGCAAAAGCTTGTCGGCGATGGGATCGAAGTAGGCGCCGACGGCGCTTTTTTGATTGAGCACGCGCGCCAGAAGACCATCAAGCCCATCCGTGAGCGCGGCGGCGACGAGCAGGCCCAGCGCCCAGTCGTAGTGCGCGTAGAGCACGGCGATCAGATAGAACGGCAGAAACCCCAGGCGCAAGAACGTCAACTGATTCGGAACCGTGAAAATTTGGCGGCGCATCGGGTTGCGGCTCAGGCGAATTGCGCGAGGTAATCGCGCAGCGAGCGGCCCACCTTGCGTTCAAAAGTTTCGGCGACAGAAGGAATCGATCCGCGCGCCTCATCGAGCGCGACGCGTTCGACGCGCTGCATCGGGAAAAACAACGTGGGCAAGCCGATGCGCTCGCCTTCCGGATCGAGCACCTGGAGGATGAAATCGTCGAAGGAAATCAGGTCAATGCCGCGCACGGTGACGCCGGCGTCTTGCAATTCAACGAGCTCGCCCCAGATTCTTTCCTTGGGCGTGTGCAGGCTTACGACGACGATCGAATGCGGTTCCATAAATTCGGTTTGCTCCCGGTTCTGACACTGTGACTTCAGGCGCTAAAGCCCCTCTTTTTTCTCGGCTGGTTACGTGGGAGCTAAAGCTCCCACCTCCTAAAGAAGTCGTCCCGGATATACAGCGCGCCTTCCCGGGATGAAGCGATTTCGTGTGCGTGCCAATCGTAGCTCATCCGCGCCCCGTGTCGAGCGCTCGGTGCGCGAAGCGTTCGCGGGCGGCCCAGCAAGACGCATCATACGCGGATCGTCTTGAGATCGGGCGCGATGAGTAACTGCGCTTCGGTCCGCGCTTGCACGTCTTGCGGCGTGATGCCGGAGGCGACTTCGCGAAGAAGCAGGCCGCGGGGTGTGACGTCAATCACGGCGAGTTCGGTGACGATCATATTTACGACGCCGGCGCCGGTGAGCGGCAGCGTGCAGGCCCGCAAAATTTTGGGGCGGCCTTCTTTTGTGGCGTGATCCATTGCGATGATCACGCGACGCGCTCCGGCGACAAGATCCATCGCGCCGCCCATGCCTTTCAACATTTTTCCGGGGATGGCCCAATTCGCGAGATTGCCGCGCTCATCGACTTCGAGCGCGCCGAGAACGGTGAGATCGACGTGGCCGGCGCGGACCATGCCGAAGGAATCGGCGCTGGAAAAATAACTGCTGCCGCGGACTTCGGTGACGGTTTCTTTGCCGGCGTTGATCAGGTCGGGGTCCTCTTCGCCCTCCCAGGGATAGGGGCCGACGCCGAGCATTCCGTTCTCGGATTGCAGGACGACCTCCATGCCGGGGGGAATGAAATTGGCGACGAGGGTGGGCGTGCCGATGCCGAGATTGACGTACATGCCGTCGCGGAGTTCCTGGGCGACGCGGCGGGCGATGAATTCGCGCTTGTCGATGTCGGTTCGTGGCATTGGGGCTCGATTTTGCATTAGAGCATTCTCATAAATCCCGTCATGCGCGTTTGCGGACTGTGCGTTTCTCGATGCGTTTGGCGTAATTTGTGCCTTGGAAGATTGCGTCGATGAAGATGCCGGGGGTGTGGATGTGGTCGGGATCGAGGGCGCCCAAATCGACGAGCTCTTCCACTTCGGCGATCACTTTGTCGGCGGCGGTGGCCATGATGGGATTGTAATTGCGCGCGGTGCGGCGGTAGACGAGATTGCCCCAGCGATCGCCTTTCCAGGCTTTGATGAAGGCGAAATCGCCGCGCAGGGCGCGTTCGAGGAGATATTTGCGGCCGGCGAATTCCCTTTGCTCTTTTCCTTCGGCGACCAATGTGCCCACGCCGGTGGGTGTGTAAAACGCGGGGATGCCGGCGCCGCCGGCGCGGAGTCGCTCGATCAGGGTGCCCTGGGGATTGAGTTCGACTTCCAATTCTCCGGCGAGAACCAACTTCTCGAAAAGTTTATTTTCGCCGACGTAGGTGGCGATCATTTTGCGGACCTGGCGGGTTTCGAGGAGCAGGCCGATGCCGAAGTCGGCCACGCCGGCGTTGTTGGAGACGACGGTGAGGTCGCGCGTTCCTTTGCGGCGCACGGCCGCGATCAGATTTTCGGGGATGCCGCAGAGGCCGAAGCCGCCCATCAGGATTGTGGCGCCGTTTTTTAGGTCGGCGATGGCGGCGTCGGCGTTGGGGACGCGTTTGTCCATGGTGTCGTCAACAGAGATTTGAAGTTTATCGCATAAATCGTTCGAGCGATGACGCTACGAAACAAGACGGGCGGAGGCAAGCCTGCCTGCCGGCAGGCAGGCTCCGCCCCTACGTCAGCCTGAACTGCTACTGCGAATCGCGGAGAATTTTGTAGAGTTCGCCGGCGGCGGCGAATTCGTCTTCGAGTTCGCGGCGGCGCAGGAGCAGGCGCAAATTTTCGATGGCCTGGGACATGCGATCGAGGGCGCGATCGATATTGTCGCTGTTGGTGAGGACGATATCGCGCCAGAGGGCGTAGGGGCTGCCGGCCAGGCGCAGCGATTCGCGCAGACCGCGCCCCGCGAGGATCAGCGGGAGGCCAGTCTGATCGGTTTGATCGCGAACGACTCCGGCGAGCGCGACGGACAATAATTGCGGAAGGTGAGAGACGAAGGCGGCGGCGCGGTCATGGCTGGCGGCATCGAGCCACAACGGTTGCGCGCCCAATTTGCCGAGCAGTGCGACGAAGGCGCGAACGCGCGGATCGGTATCGGGCGGCGCGCCGGCGCCGCGAATCAGGGCGTAGCGCGCGCCGTCAAAAAGTTTGGCGTCAGCCGCGGCCACGCCTGAAATTTCTTTTCCCGCCATGGGATGTCCGCCGAGAAAAATTGCGCGGCCGGTGAAACTTGCGGCGGCTTGTTCGCAGATGGCGCGCTTGGAGCTGGCGGTATCGGTGACGAGCGCGTGAGGCGAAACGGCGCGCGCGATTTCGGGGAGATGCTCGAGCACGGCGCCGACGGGCAGCGCGACGTAAACGAGATCGGCGCCGGCGACAGCGCGGGCGAGATCGGATTCGCCGCGATCGATCACATTGCGGGCGCGCGCGCGTCGGAGAACGTCGGGCTTATCCCAGCCGACGACGCGCGGACGCGGGCGCAATTTTCGCAGCGCGAGGCCGAACGAGCCGCCGATCAATCCCGTGCCGAGGATTGCCACGCGTTTGATAACGAAGGGCATGGCTCAGGCCACGCGACGTCCGACGGCAGGGGCGATGATGCGCAGCTCGGCCATGAGTTGCGCGAACTGTTCGACGAAGAGAGATTGCGCGCCATCGGAAAGCGCGTGATCGGGATCGCTGTGGACTTCGATGATCAGGCCGTCGGCTCCGGCAGCCACGGCGGCGCGGGCCATCGGCGCAACTTTGTCGCGCAGTCCGGTGCCATGCGAGGGATCGGCGACGATGGGCAAGTGCGAAAGTTTCTGGATGACGGGGATCGCGGCGATGTCCAATGTGTTGCGCGTGTACGTCTCAAAGGTGCGGATGCCGCGTTCGCACAACACGACATTGAAATTTCCCCCGGCGAGAATATATTCGGCGGAGAGCAGCAGCTCTTCGATGGTGGCGGAAAGGCCGCGCTTGAGGAGGACGGGCTTGCGGACTTCGCCGAGCGCGCGCAGCAGATGATAGTTCTGCATGTTGCGCGCGCCGACTTGCAGCATATCGACGTACGGCAGCATGAGCTGGAGCTGCGAAGGGTCCATCACTTCGCTGACGACGAGCAGGCCGTTGCGATCGGCGGCTTTGCGCATGAGTTTCAAGCCGGGCTCGCCGAGGCCTTGAAACGTATAGGGCGAGCTGCGCGGCTTGAACGCGCCGCCGCGCAAAACTTTCGCGCCCGCGGCGGCCACGCGCTCGGCGATCAAATCGATTTGCGCTTCGTTTTCGACGGCGCAAGGGCCGGCCATCACCACAACTTCCGGTCCGCCGATGCGCACGCCTTTGCCGAGATCGATGATGCTGCCTTCGGGTTTGAACGTGCGGCTGGCGAGTTTATAGGGCTGCGTGATGCGCAGGACCTGGCGCACGCCTTCGAGCAATTCAACGTCGCGGGTATCGAAGTCGGGGCGCACTCCGACGGCGCCAAGCACGGTGTGCGACGCGCCGGTGGAGCGATGAATGTCGAAACCCATGGCCACCAGGCGATCGATCACGTGCTGGATCTGCGCTTCGGTGGCTCCTTCTTGCATTACAACGACCATGTCGAAGACCTCTCGCTTTCTTTTTCGGCTACGATTGCGCCGTTCGAATTTGCGACGCTACTTGCGTTGTTCGTTCGGCGGCTTTGGCGCGGCTTCTTTTTCGTGCTCCTGCATTACGACGCGTTCTACCGAACGCGCTTCATCGAGAATTCGCTCGAAGAGGCGGCGAATCGCGGCGGGAGACAACGGGCCGCGGCTGGCGTTCTCAACGGCGGCGAGTACCTTGCGCTCGCGCTCGGGTTGGTAGACCGGCTGGCCATCGACGCGTTTCAACTTGCCGATTTCCAGAGCGCATTGCGAGCGCTCGTTGAGGAGCTCGACCAGGCGCAGGTCGATCTCATCGATGCGGCGCCGCCAATCCTCGATAGTCTTCACGCCTCGCTCCCTCGGCGGCTCAGGCCTTGCACGGCGGCGTGCTTGAGCGAGCGCACGCGCGCGCCGAGCGCTTGCGACGCGGCGTCGATTGAATCGGCGCGCTCGATTTCATCCACGAGCGCAGAGCCGACTACGGCGGCGTCCGCCAATCCGCCAAGCAACGATACGTGGCCGGGCAACGACACGCCGAAACCGACGGCGATCGGGAGTTGCGTTGCGCGGCGGACGCGGCGAATCAAGCTCGGCAAATCTTCGGGCAGCGTGTCCTTCGCGCCGGTGACGCCGGTGCGCGAGATCACGTACAGAAATCCGCTGGAGACTTCGGCGATGCGCGCGAGGCGCTCGTCGGTGGAAGTGGGCGCGGCGAGAAAAATCGTGTCGAGGCCGTGCTTCGCCATCGCGGCGCGGTAATCGGCGGATTCCTCGGGCGTGAGGTCGGTGATGAGGGCGCCATCGGCGCCGGCCGCGGCGGCTTGCTGGGCGAAGTGGTCGAGTCCCATTTGCAGCACGGGATTGTAATAGCTGAAGAGCATCAGGGGAACGTCTGTTTTCGCGCGGAGCGAGCGGACCAGATCGAGCACGCGGCGAAGCGTGGTGCCGGCGGCGAGCGAGCGTTCGATGGCACGCTGAATCGTGGGGCCATCGGCGACGGGATCGCTGAAGGGCACGCCGAGTTCGATCACGTCGGCGCCGGCCGCGGCCAGCGACAACACAAACGATTCCGTGGCGGCGAGCGAGGGATCGCCGGCGGTGAGGTAGGGGATGAGGCCCATCTCGCCGGACTGGCGGAGTTTGTGGAAGCGCGCTGTGATTCGCGTGGTCATTATATATATCGGTGCGATGTGCGCCGCGGCGGCTAGGCGAAGCTCGCGAGCATCTCCATGTCTTTATCGCCGCGGCCGGAAATATTTACGATCACGATCTGATCGCGCTGCATGCGCGGCGCGCGCGCGGCGAGTTCCGCGAGCGCGTGCGCGGATTCGAGCGCGGGAATGATTCCTTCGATGCGCGCGAGCAGGCGCGCGGCTTCGATCGCGGCTTCATCACTGACGGCGGTGTATTCGGCGCGATGTTGATCGGCGAGCCAGGCGTGCTCGGGTCCGACGGCTGGATAATCGAGACCGGCCGAGACGGAATGCGTGGTGGCAATTTGGCCGTCGGCGGTTTGCAGCACGTAGGTATACGTTCCCTGCAACACGCCCGGGCGCGCGCCGGCGAATCCGGAGGCGGCGGCCAGGCGCGCGGCGTGTTCGCCGAGCGTGGCGCCGCGGCCGCCGGCTTCCACGCCGAGCATTTTCACGCCGGCATCACGCAGAAATTCATGGAACAGGCCGATCGCATTCGAGCCGCCGCCGACGCAGGCCACCAGCAAATCCGGCAAGCGGCCTTCGGCCGCGAGAATTTGCGCGCGGGCTTCGCGTCCGATGACGCTCTGAAAATCGCGCACGATTTGCGGATAGGGATGCGCGCCGAGCACGGAGCCAAGAAGATAGTGCGTGGTGCGCACGTTGGTGACCCAATCGCGCATGGCTTCGTTGATCGCGTCTTTGAGAGTGCGGCTGCCGGCAGTGACGCCGACGACTTCGGCGCCGAGCATGCGCATGCGCGAAACGTTCAGGCGCTGGCGCTCCATGTCTTCCGTGCCCATGTAGACGACGCATTCGAGTCCCAGGCGCGCCGCGACTGTGGCCGAGGCCACGCCGTGCTGACCCGCGCCGGTTTCGGCGATGATGCGGCGCTTGCCCATGCGCACGGCGAGAAGTCCCTGGCCGAGACAATTATTTATTTTATGCGCGCCGGTGTGCAGCAGATCTTCGCGCTTCAGATAAATACGCGGGCCGCCGAGGTGCGCGGAAAGGCGCTCGGCGCGCTGCAGCGGCGTGGGCCGGCCGGCGAAATTGCGCAGCGAGAAATCGAGCTCGCGCTGGAACGCCGCGTCGGCGCGGGCTTCGGCGTAGGCGCGCTCGAGTTCGGCGAGCGGCTCGACCAGCGTTTCGGGCACGAAGCGGCCACCGTAGGGGCCGTAGCGGCCGCGCGCGTCGGGCCAGATTTGTGTGGTTGTGGCCATTGTTTCTCTAAACTATTCTCCGCCGAGCGATTCGAGCCGACAGATTGTGCCGCCCCCTGCCTGCCGGCAGGCAGGCTACGGGGCTGAGGCAGCGGCGCGCCTGAACGCCATAATTTATGAACGCGCTTACGATTCGCCGAAGCACGCCCCATTCCCTGCCGACAAGCGCCAGAATTTACAGCGGCGCTAAAATTTCAGCCGCTTCGACTTCGCGGAAAAACGCGCGAAGGCGCGCGGGATCTTTCTTGCCGGGGCGCGCTTCGGTTCCGCTGCAAACATCCACGGCGAACGGCGCGGCGGCGCGGATCGCTTCGCCGACATTTTCCGCGCGCAGACCGCCGGCGAGAATCACGCGGCCGTAACGCCGCGCGCGGCGCGCAATTTTCCAGTCCACCGTTTTGCCGGTGCCGCCATAAAGGCCGGGAGCGAAACCGTCGAGTAGATTCGCCCAATCGCCACGATACTTTACCAAGTTCGACGCGCGAAAGCCGGGCTTCACGCAGAATGCCTTGATCACTTTGTGGCCGCGCGCGCGCACAGCACGCGCATCGGCCGGCGATTCATCGCCCTGGAGCTGCGCGGCCTTCAAATGAATCGCGCGCGCCAGCGCGTCGACCACGTCAGGCCGCCAATCGACAAAAACGCCGACGGGCACAACGCACGACGGCAAGCGGCGAATGATATCCCACGCGCGCGCGGGCGAAACCACGCGCGGGCTGGCGGGATGAAAATTGAAGCCGAGCATCGTTGCGCCCAAATCCACGGAGAGGCGCGCGTCGGCCCAATTGGTGATCCCGCAAATTTTTACGCGCGTCATTTTCGGGGCGCGCTAGGCGCTCTCGCTCACCAGCGCTCGCAGCGCGGCCGAGGGATCGGCGGAGGTCATCAAACTTTCGCCGACGAGAAATGCGTCAAAGCCGGCGGCGCGAAGATGCATAAGCTGCGCGTGCCAGCCGAGCCCGGATTCGGCCACGGCGATGCAACCGTCGGGGACGGCTTCGATCAGCTCAAAGGAAGTCTCCACGCGCACATCGAGGGTGCGCAGATCGCGATTGTTCACGCCCACAATTCGCGCGCCTGCTTCGAGGGCGCGATCGAGTTCCTCGCGCGTGTGCACTTCTACCAGCGGCTCCATGCCCAGCTCGCGCCCCAGCGTCAGCAATTCGACGAGCGTTTCCTGGCTGAGCGCCGCGACGATCAGCAGAAACGAATCCGCGTTGGTGGCGCGCGATTCCCATACCTGCCAGGGATCGACGATGAAATCCTTGCGCAGAATCGGCAACGCCACGCGCTTATGTGCCTGGCGCATGTAATTTAGATCGCCCTGAAAAAATTCTTCCTCGGTGAGCACAGAAAGAGCCGCGGCGCCGGCGCGCTCAAATTGCGCCGCAAGCGTGGCCGCATCGAAATCGGAGCGCAGCACGCCGCGCGACGGCGAGGCTTTCTTTAGCTCGGCAATGACGTTGAAGGCGTCGCGCGTGAGCGCAGCGGCGAAATCGCGAACCGGATCGGCCTTGGTAACGCCCATGCGCAGCACGGCTTCGGGCAAGACGCGCTTGCGATAGGCCACGGCGTCGCGGCGCGCCTGGATGATGCGCGCAAGCACGCTACTCGATTGAGTTTCGGGCGCCATGGCAGCAACGACGGCTCCTTATGAGGGTGCGGAAACCATCAATGCTATGCCCTGCTCAAACCGAAGTCAATTTGGGCGCCGAGGGCGAAGCGGGCTAATTTGTGTCCGCGGCGCCGATTTGCCGAAGGTGATGGACGAGATGTCTCAGGTAATCCGTCGCCAGAAAACCGAGCGTGACGGGTTCTCCCGAGCCGATGCGGCAGACGGTATCTAGCTTAGCGGCGGGCAAGTGCGCGATGACATGCGCGAGAAAACGATTGTACGCCGCCCACAGCGCGACCAGCGCGGACCAGTCCGCTTGTTGGATGGCCTGCACACGTACGCATCCATCCTGGTCGTAACCGGGAAAATCCAACGACGGCTGCAGGGCCGCGCGAACGAATCTTTGGTGATTATTTGACGCCGAATCGATCAGATGTCCGATGACTTCCTTGCTCGACCAACCGCCGGCCAAAATGGGCTTCGCACTTTCAAGCTCGGCAATTTGACGGAGCCTCGGCTCGGCCGCATCGACCACGCGAACCAATTGTTCATTGAGTTCGTTCATGCGCGGCACCTCGCGGCATCCATTATCTCCGTCCGGCCGACGTGAATCCAAACTGGTGTTGCCGGCACAGCCCGCATGCCGAAAGTGCTGCCCGTGGCAAGGGGAATGAGAAATCTAATGCGTGGCTGATTCGTCCTCGTGGGTAACGATGTGCACGTCCACCGCGGGCGCTTCGCGCAGGAAGCGATGCACGGCAGTGAGATAGAGAAATCGCCGCCAGCCCTTCACCGCCGTGCGGCCAAAAATCACTTGCGTGATCCGCTTTTCGCGCACCAGCTCGGCCACGGCGTGCGCCACGCTGCGCCCTTTTGCGCGCACCACGATCGCGCCCAAATCCTGAGCGAACTGCAAATTCGCGGCCAGCGACCTTTGATCGGCGGGACTTTCGCCGGCTTTTAATTCCACGTACACCACGTAGAATTCCGCGTCCAGGCGCCGCGCCATGCGCGCCGCGCGCGCGATCACGTACTGCCCCGCAGGATTCGAGCTGATGCAAACCGCCAGGCGCTCGCGCACGGCCCAATTGTCTTCGATGGCCTTGGCGTCCATGTAGGAGCCGAGGCTGCGGTCCACATGCTCGGCCACCTGACGCAGCGCCAGTTCGCGCAGCGCGATCAAATTGCCCGCGCGAAAAAAATTCCCCAGCGCCTGATTCACTTTTTCCGTGCTGTAGACGTCGCCGCGCTTCAGCCGGTTCTGCAGCGCTTCCGGAGTCAAATCCACCATCACGGTTTCGCTGGCGAGCAGCGGCACCCAATCGGGCACCGTCTCTCGCACCGTGATGCCGGTGATCGAATGCACGGTGGGCGCGGCGCTTTCCAGATGTTGAATGTTCATCGTGGAGAGCACGTCGATTTTGGCCTGCAGAATTTCCTGGACGTCTTCGTAGCGCTTGCGATGCTTGCTGCCGGGAATATTCGTGTGCGCCAGCTCATCCACCAGCACCACCGCGGGGCGCCGCGCGATGATCGCGTCCACGTCCATCTCCTCAAAGATCGTTCCTTTGTATTCGATCTTGCGGCGCGGCACGGCCTCCATCTGCTCCGCCAATTCCAGCGTGGCTTTGCGCCCGTGCGTTTCCACCACGCCGACCACCACGTCCTCGCCCCGCGCGTGGCGGCGAATCCCCTCGCCGAGCATCGCGTACGTTTTCCCCACGCCCGGCGCGTAGCCCAAAAACAGCTTGAACGCGCCCTTGGTTTTTTCGGTCGGCGTGGCTACTTCCAGCCAATCTTCAGGACGCTTGGTCATCGGCGGGCCTTTAGCTGCGGACTCCCCTCGTCAACTGGCGCGACTGGGCTACAATGTCGGCATCGTGAGGATGCGTATTGCGGTTCGGGCATTTCGTTTCGCCGTATCGCTGGCCGTGGTTTGCGCGATCACCGCGTTTTACCGGCACGTCTTCACGGCCAACCCCACCACGATCGCGCTCACGTTCCTGCTTGGAATTCTAGCAGTTTCCGCGGCCTGGGGTTTCGCCGTTTCGGCGGTCATGTCCGTGGCGTCCATGCTGGCGTTCAATTACTTTTTTCTGCCGCCGATCGGAAAATTCACCGTCGCCGATCCGCAGAATTGGGCGGCGCTGATCGCGTTTCTGGCCACCGCGCTGATCTCCAGCCAGCTCTCCACGCGCATGCGCGAGCAGGCCGACGAAGCGCAGCGCCGCCGCCGCGAAGCCGAGCGCCTGTACGCCTTCAGCCGGCGCCTCCTCGTTTCCGGCAACGTCATCACCCTGCTGAACGCCATCCCGCGCCACATCATCGAAACGTTCGAAATGGGCGCCGTCGCGCTCTATCTGCGCGACAAACAAAAATTTTATCGCGCCGGCACTCTCGCGAATCTTGACGACGACGAAATGCGCCGCGTCACCGAGCGTCAGGAACCCATCATCGACCGCGGCCGCAACCTCTCGTTCATTCCGGTAACGATCGGCACCAAGCCGATCGGCAGCCTGGGCCTTTCCGGGCAATTGCTTTCGCGCGAGACTCTCGATGCCATGGGCACGCTCACCGGCATCGCCATCGAACGCGTGCGCGCCGTCGAGGAACTCGGCAAGACCGAAGCCGCGCGCGAAGGCGAGCGCCTGAAATCCGCACTGCTCGATTCCATTACGCACGATTTTCGCACGCCGCTCACCTCCATCAAGGCGTCGGTCACCAGCCTGCTCTCCGCGCCGCCATCAACCGCGCCGCCGTCGCGCGAACTGCTCTCCGTGATCAACGAGGAGTGCGATCGTCTGAATCAACTCGTCGGCGACGCCGCGGAAATGGCTCGCCTGGACGCCGGCGAATTCGAGCTCGAAGCCGGCCCGCACGAACTCGCCGCGATTGTTCGCGCCGCGCTTGACCAGTGCCGCAGCGTCCTTGGCGATCGGCCCATGCAGGTCGAGCTGCCGCCAAACCTGCCGCCGGTGATGGCCGACGCCACTCGCATCAAGGACGTCCTGGTGCGCTTGATTGAAAACGCCGACGCCTATTCCCCGAAAGATCGCCCGATCACCATCAGCGCCGAAGTGAGCGGCAATTTCGTGATCACGCACGTGGCCGACCGCGGCCCCGGCATCGAGGACGTCGAAATGGCGCTAATCTTCGATAAATTTTACCGCGGCCGCAATCAACGCTACCTTGTTCAAGGAACCGGCATGGGCCTGCCGATCGCCAAAGCCATCGTCGAAGCGCACGGCGGCACACTCGGCGTCACAAGCCAGCTCGGCCACGGCTCCGTCTTTTACTTCACACTGCCGATTGCGCGCGCCGGAGCGACGCACGGATGAAATCGTCCACCATCCTGATCATCGACGACGAACCGCAGATTCGCCGCGTCCTGCGCGCCACGCTTACCGCGCAGGGCTACACGACCATCGAAGCCAAGAACGGCATCGAAGGCGTCGAATCCGCGCGCCGCGAAAAACCCGATCTGATTTTGCTGGACATGAACATGCCCGAATTGGACGGCCTCGCCACCTGCCGCGAACTCCGCGCCGCCTCCGCCGTACCCATTCTCATGCTCACCGTGCGCGACGCCGAAAAAGATAAGGTGCGCGCGCTTGACGCCGGCGCCGACGATTACGTCGTCAAACCTTTCGGCATTGAAGAATTGCTCGCGCGCATCCGCGCCTCGTTGCGCCGCACTTCTTCGGCGGAGGTCGCCGAAGTGGCCATCGTCTCCAAAGGATTGAACATCGATTTCGCCGCGCGTACTGTTTCGCTGCGCGGCGGCAAACCCGTGCACCTCACGCCCAAGGAGTTCGATCTGCTCCACGTGCTCGTGCAAAATCAAGGCAAACCGATTTCGCATCGCCGCCTGCTGCAAGCCGTCTGGGGACCCGATAGCGGCGAGCAAACCGAATACTTGCGCGTCGTCGTCAATCAACTCCGCAAAAAAATCGAAAAGGATCCCTCGAAGCCCGATCTCATCCGCACCGAACCCTGGGTCGGCTACCGCTTCGTCCTCCCCACCGACGCCAAGATCCGCAACTCCAACCCCTGACGCCCGCAACCGCGCGAGCATCGGTCAATCAACAATATCGGGAAATGTTTTTCGCTGAATCTAACCTGAATGTGGTACAAACGACAGCAAGGCTTTTCTATGCCTGATTCGGGGGATGTCCATGTCATTTGAAGAAGCTCTCGACCTTCTGACGAGAGACGAGCGGTTCCACGCCACAGTCTACGCGATGAACAGCCTCCTGATCAGCAAGGGAATTTACACTCGCGAGGAATTTGAATCTCTCGTCAAGGAATGGGCGGCAAAGGAAATTCGCAAGAGGAGCCGCGCCGCACACCGCTCTACTATGGAAACTTCGCTGCGGGCTTAGTCTTCCAGTCCCGCCACGTCGGCCATTCGCAATCAGGCTTCTTCCCGCAGTGAGCGCCCAAATCGCATCGAACGCATTCGCAATTGCAGGCCGGCGTTGGCGGCTTGAATTCCTTAGCGGCTTTGCGCTTCTTCGGTTTCATCTTTATCGCGGTAGCTAACGGCTGAATATCACGCAATCCGTCCCAGTCCAACACCAATCACGTACGTCACCGCGCCTTCCACAGCCCCCACCAGCGTCATTTCCAATCCGCTCGACCACCACGGCCGGATCGTCACCAGCGATTTCGCCGCGCCCACGGCGAAATGCGCGATTAATGAAATCGTCGCGGCCCAAATCACCGCCGTGTATCCGCTCACGAAGAAAAACGGAATGATCGGAATCGACGCTCCGAGCGCGGTTGACAGCGCCCCCGATAGCGCCGATGTCACAGGTTTCCGCAGCCCCTCCTCGCTCGTATTCAATCGCTCCTGCGCCAGCGAGCGCACCAGTTGCGCCTTGTCACGCGCCAAATGGTCCACGAACAGATCGGCCTCTTCCGCCGACAGCCCGCGCACCTGATAACTCAGCGAAAGAATTTCCCGCGCTCCCGATTCGTCGAATTCCACCGCGTCGCGTTCGCGCGCGAACTCCGCCTGATAAATCTCCCGCTCGCTCTTCGCCGCCAGATACGCGCCCGATCCCATTGACGACGCGCTCGCCAGCATCCCCATCACTCCCGCGATGATCACAAATCTGCTGTTGCCCAGCGTCGCGCCCGACACACCGGAGACGATCCCGAATATCGCGCCCAGCCCGTCGTTCACGCCGTAAATCGCGTCGCCGATCCAGGCCGCCGCCTGCGGCTGCCCCTTCTGCCGCGCCGCCAAAAGTTCGTCGAGCGCTCTCCGCGCCTCCGCCGGAGAAGATTCCGCCAGCGGCCGCCGGTTGCGAATCAAATTGCTCAGCACGCGCGAGTGTTCGCGCTCGTCCTCGATCACCTCATTCAGAATTGCCGTGCTCGGCGCATCGCCGAGCTCCTTCAGCTGCTTCGCGTACTTCGCGATGTCGTGGCTTTCGTCCAGCTCCAGCCGCCGCAGCGCCAACCCCGTCCCGCCCACGCGATTCGTCAGCGTGTCCGCATCGCCCTCGAGCGGCCCTTCGTAGACCGGTTCGCCGCCGCCCAATTCGCGAATCCGCGCGGCCCACAAATCGGCGTGGTGCTGCTCGGCCTTTGCCAGAGCGCGAAACGCCACGCGCCGGTGCGGCTCGATTTCGCGCTCGGCCCACAGTTCATACGTGTGGCAACCGCGCATTTCCGCTTGCCAATTGCTGGCCAGAATGTTCAGGATTCGCCTGCGCTCGCTGGCGCTCAGCACGGATTTGTTCGCCGTCGATTCAGAATCCATCTCGCCGTCTCCACAATGCGTTCACGTTTCCTCGCACTATACGCGACCCGCGCGCGCAACAAAATCTCTCAGCTCTGCTGCCGACTGTCTTTAACCGCACAGACTCCGTCGCTCATTGCCTCTAATATCGAATCGAGGTTCGCATGAGCGACGCGCGAGTCGCCGCGAACCGAGAGGAGACTTTCAATGTTAATCCTACTCATCGTCCTGCTGTTGTTGTTCGGCGGAGGCGGCGGCTACTACGGCTATTCCCGATGGGGAAGTGGCGGCGGCATGGGCATCGTCGGCACGGTCGTACTCGTCGCGGTCGTCCTGTATTTTGTGGGCTGGCTGCGTTGAACTAGTCGCGCGCCCTGCCTTTGCAACGCGCCGTTCGTTCGCGCGACGAGGGTGCCGCACCCTGCGTTTTTCAGGGTGCGGGTTTTGATGTTCTCCCGGTGCGCATCGCGCGCGTGATCGCTCCCACGAGAGTTGACAAATCGATTCGGTGAAAAGAGGCAACGCATGAAGCGAAGCACAAGCGATAAAGCCGCAGGCGCATTCCACGAAGTAAAAGGCGCGATCAAACAAAAAATCGGCCGCGCGCTCAATGACCCCGGCCTACAAGCCGAAGGCCAAACCGAAAAAATCGGCGGCAAGCTCCAGAAAAAACTCGGCCAGGTCGAGCGAGTACTCCGCAAGTAGCCCGAAAATATTCGCTGCCCACAGCGGCGATAGCGCGCCGCGGCCGCCGCGCATACGTTAAGATACTCCGATGCTCTCCGGCCACGGCATCGCCACGGTGGTGCCATTCACCGCGCGCAGCCTGCGCCGCTCGCTGATTCACCTCGGCGGTCTCGGCCTGATACCGCTCGCCTTACTTGATAATTCCCCGCTGCCGATTCCCGGCGCCATGGACGTCGCCACAATCATCCTGGCCGCGCGCGAACCGAAGTGGTGGCTCTACTACGCGTTGATGGCCACCATCGGCTCGCTCGTCGGCGGCTACGTCACCTATCGTCTCGCGCGCAAAGGCGGGGAAGCCGCCCTTGAGCGCCGCTTCTCCCACCCTAAAGTCGTCCAAGTGATCAAGATCTTCGAGCGCTGGGGCTTCAGCGCCATCGCCATTCCCGCTTTGCTGCCGCCGCCTATGCCCATGGTTCCCTTCTTATTCGCGGCGGGGGCCATGCAGTATCCCGTAAAAAAATTCATCACCGCGCTCGCGCTCGGCCGCACCGCGCGCTACATGATCCTCGCCTATCTTGCCGCGATCTACGGCCGCAAAATCATCTCCTTCATCGTCAATCACGGCCATCCCGCAATCGTCGGCACGATCCTGTCCCTCATCACCATCGCCGTCGTCGCATTCTATTTCTGGCCCGCCGCCTGGCGAAAAAAACGCCCCCACCCCGCAGCCCAGCGCTCCTAGTTCACGCCGTGCAGTTGTAGCTCGGCGACTCCGCCCGAGCGCGCATGATTCGCGTGGGTGCCGCACCCTTCGTTCGTAAGGACGCGGGTTTTGACGTTTCCTCGCGCGCACCCGTACCGTTGCATTTTCGCCATCGCGCGTCCACACCGTACCCCGCGCGCCCGTATCGTACTGCTATACTGCCGCTTCGTTCCCCGCGGCGTGCCCCCCGCCGCCGAGCACAATGCACTCGACGCACAATGTGGCCGGCCTCTCCCCGGCCATCGCTGCCGACGACGCAATCGGCGCCGTGTCCGAACGCCCCATAGCCGCATCCATTCGCCCCTGGCTCGCCAGACTCACGATGTATTCCTCGATCTTCCTGGTTTGGATCTTCGCGATCTTCTGCTTCACCGCCGGCCGCGGCGATCCGCAGTGGCTCGCCCACTGGGACCGCTGGGACGCCGGCTCCTATCGCCAGATTTGGGTTGAAGGCTATCGCCCCGATCTCCGAACCCTGGCCTTTCCGCCGGGCTATCCGTATCTCGAGGGCGGCATCGCAAAACTTTTTTCAACATCGTTCCTCTCAACCGCTATCGCCCTGAATTTGATCGCGCTTTTCAGCGCCGCCGTTTTGATCTCCGAATGGCTCTCGCGAAAATTCTCCGTGTCGCCGTACGTTCTTTTTGCGTTTGTATTGTCCGCGCCCGCGTCTTACTTCGCTTTCACGTCGTACTCGGACGTCGTATTCATGCTCTTGCTGTGGATTCTGCTGTGCCTCACGCTCGCGCCCAGACAGCCGAGCCGCACCCGAACACTGATCGTGCAGGCTTCCCTTTTGTTTCTGCTTCCCTGGGTCCGCTTGAGCGGTTATGCGCTGGCTTCCTGGCTCTTCGCGCGCCGCCTCGCGGCTCTGGCCGTGATCGGCTCACTCGCTCTCTGGCTTGGATTCAATTGGAAAATCGCCGGCAGCCCATTCTATTTCCTGCGCGCGCAGCAGATTTTCGCCATGCCTCCCGGAAATTTCTTCCAGGGCCTCGCCACCAGCCTGCAAACCCTGTTTTCATCCGACCTCGCCAATGGCTACGCAATCCCCTGGCTGCAATTCGCTTTCCTGCCGCTGTTTTATCTGATCGCACTCGCGGCCGTAGCGATTTGGCTCGGGAAGCGCGGCGAAGGCTTGCTGGCGATCACGATCATCTCAATCCTTCTCATCTCCCATAACCAAGCCGATTGGCGCAGCGTCGTTCGGTACGACTTGCCAATCGCTCCCGTCCTCTGCCTCCCCTTACTTGCGAATCTGAAATCCCGAGCCACTTCGCACTGGTTCCAAGCGTCGTTCTACGCCCTGTTGACAGCCCAATTCGCCCTGCAATTCATCTTCGCCCGTCAATTCCATTCCGGCGCCTGGGGCTTCTAGTCCGCCCCGAAACGATGCGTTAGAACTCCTGTTTCACAATTCCCGTCCGCCGCGCGCGCCGCGGAACCATTCCACAAATCGCTTCAATCCCTCCGCCAGCGGCACTTGCGGCCTGTATCCCAGCATTTTTTCAGCGCGCGAAATATCCGCCCAGGTGATCGGCACGTCGCCCACCTGCATCGGCATCGCGCGCCGCGCCGCCGTACGCCCGGTGGCCTTCTCAATCGCCGCAACCAATTCATCCAGTCGCACCGGACTCGAATTCCCCAGATTGAAAACCTCGAACGCCCCGCCGCCCGCGCGCTCGCCGAATTTGTAATCGAGCGCCGCCAAAACTCCCGCCACAATATCGTCCACATACGTGTAGTCCCGCGCCGTGGAACCATCGCCGAAAATCGGCAGCGCCTCTCCGGCTTCCACGAGCGCCGTGAACCTGTGAATCGCAAGGTCGGGCCGCTGCCGCGGTCCATACACCGTGAAAAATCGCAGGCACACGATCTGCAATCCCCAAACGTGCGCGTATGTATATGCCAGGAGCTCGCCCGCCATTTTCGTCGCCGCGTAGGGAGAAATCGGCCGCAGCGTGGCTTGCTCCTCGGAAAACGGCACGGGGCTATCCGCGCCATACACCGAACTCGACGACCCGAACACGAATCGCGGCACGCGAAACTCACGGCACAACTCCAGCAAGTTCAGCGTGCCGCCGACGTTCACGCGTTCATAAAGCTGCGGCTGCTCGATCGAAGGCCTCACTCCGGCCCGCGCCGCCAGGTGAATCACCGCGTCCGGCCGCGCAGCCGCAAAAATCTCGCGCATGCGATCCAGGTCGCAAATATCGGCCTGCTCAAATTGGAATTCTCCGCCGCGCCGCACTTCTTCCAGATTCGCGCGTTTCCGTTGCGGCGAATAAAAATCGTCCAGCGCATCCACGATCGTCAGTTGCGTCCCGCGCCGCAGAAGCGCCTCCGCCACGTGCGAGCCGATAAAGCCCGCACCGCCCGTCAGCAGAATTTTCATCTTTTCCGTCGTCATGATCGTTTCCGTGCTAGCGCGCGCCGCTCTTCGCGTCGATTTGGGTCTTGGGCTGCTCGACTGGCGCGGCAACAGCCCGCGCGTCCGCAACCGGCGCGTGCGCGTCGCGCGCCGCATCGCCGCGACGCGCCGCCCACGCAATCCATTCGCTCAGCACAATCAATGTCCAAAGCGCGCGCGAAAAATCGCCGCGCCGCTGTCGATGCTCTTCCAAAAGCTCGATCGCCGCGCCCGGCCTCACTCCCGCCACAGCCAACCACTCCGCGCCCAGCCGCGCACGCGCCCAATCGTACAGCGGCTCCCGCAGCCAGCGCGCCAGCGGCACGGACAATCCGCGCTTCCTTCGATACACCGTGGACGACGGCAGATAGCGCCCCGCCGCGAAGCGCTTCAAGAAAACTTTCGTCTCAAACCCGCGCACGCGTTCCTTCACCGGCAATCGCGCCGCGAACTCCATCACGTCCACATCCAAATACGGCGCGCGCAGCTCGATCGCGTAGCGCATGCTCGCGCGGTCCGCTTTCGTCAGCAATCCCTCCGCCAGCGAATTCTCCAGGTCCAGCCGCTGCAACAGATCGAGCTCCGGCGCTCCGCGCGGCGCCGCGAAATCCGCGCGCCGCATTTCCGCCGGCTGCACGCCCAGGCGCGCCATCACCGGCGGCGAAATCGTCGAAGTCCACAACAAGTGGCGCGCAACCGCGTCAAGCCCTTCGCCCTGCACGAATCGCTTCAGCAAAAACGACAGCGTCACTTTCTTGTCCGCCACCGGCCAGCGTTCCACGCCCCAGCGTACCGCGCCGCGCACCCACCGCGGCAGCCGCGCGTATCGGCCGTAAATTCCCGCGCCGATATACGTCGGATATCCGCCGAATAATTCGTCCGCTCCTTCGCCCACGAGCGCGATCTTCACGTCCTGCGCCGCGCGCCGCGCCAGCAGCGCCGTTGGCACCCACGCCGGGTCGGCCAGCGGCTCGCCCGAACTCGCCACCAATTCCGCGATCGTGCCGGGCAGCGCGTCCGCGCCCACTTCGACGCAATGCAACTCCACTCCCAGCGCCGCGGCCACGCGCCGCGCATGCTCGCTTTCGTCGTACGACGCTTCCGCGAATTTCAGCGAGAACGCGGCAAGCCGGTATTCGGGCCGCAGCTTCCGCAGCACAGCGGCGATCAGCGAGGAATCAAGCCCTCCGCTCAGAAACACGCCGTACGGCACATCCACTTCGCTCTGCCGGCCGACAGCGCGGCGAAGCACGGTGTCGAATTCGTCGCTCATCGCTTTCGGCGAGGGATCCGCAGCGGCCGCCTTTTTCGCGCCCACAATTGGGCCCGGTTGCCAGCTCCAATATCGCCGGCTGCGAATTCCGCTCTTGGAAATTTCCAGCAGCTCGCCCGGCGCCACTCGACGCACGGCGCGGAACGGATCGTGCGGCGCGGGGAAAAATCCGGCGGAGAGATATCCGCGCAGCGCCTCCGTATCCGCCACGAGCGGTGCGCCCGCTCCCGCGGCCAGCGCCGCGAGTTCCGACGCGAACTGCGCTCCGCGCTCCGAAACGATCACGTGCAGCGGCCGTTCGCCCGCTCGATCGCGCGCCAGCAGCAATACGCCATCGCGCTCGCTCCACAACCCAATCGCGAACGCTCCCACCAGCCGTTCCACAAACGCCGCGCCAAGTTCCAGATACAATCCCGGCAGCACGGCCACGTCGGTCGCCGCGTCCACATTCCGTCCGCGCGCCGCGAGCCACTGTTTCAATTCCAAGTGGTTATCGATCTCACCGTTGCAAACCGCCAGAATTCCGTTCTCTTCATCCACAATCGGCTGCCTGCCATCTTCCAGTCCGCGAATCGCCAGCCGCACCGCGCCCAGCGTCGCCGCGCCGCGGCTATCCACGCCCAATCCATCCGGACCGCGGTGAATCAAGCAATCGAGCATCCGTGCGACTTCACTTTCGCGCGCCGCGGCGTCCTCGCGCGAGCCATCCCATTCGATCACGCCGCAAATGCCGCACATTTCAGCGCGCCCCCGCGGCAGTCGCTGCCGCAGCATTCGCAGGCGCGATCACGGCGCCCCACCATCCCGGCTCCATCGCCGTAACCGCCGCGCCGTGCGACGCCGCCAGCGCCGCAAGCTCGCTCTCACGATCCTCGCGCGCCAGAATCAAAACCGGCTGCGTGCGCCCCGCGAGCCACGCCGCGAAGCGATCCGGCGCCACAATCGTAGGAGGCCAGCTCTGTTCGTCATGATTCGCCGCAATCAAATGCGCGATGTAGTTGCTGGTGGTTTCAGCGCCGTCGCCGCTCACCAGAAACACCGGATGCCCGAGGTAAAACGGTAAGCCCGTGGAAAAACATTCCAGCATCGCGACGTCGCGCCCGGGATTTTGCATCTCGATGCGCTCGGCCAGCGGCCGCGACGATACCGAATCCGCATACGCACCGATTTCTCGCCGCCCGGCAATCAGCGTCACCGGCAGGAACAGCAGGAATCCCACGAACGCGACGCGGCACGATCGCATCACTCGCGCCGTTGCCGTCGTCGCGCCCAGCGCCACCAGCGCCACCAGCAGCGGCGCGAACAATCCGCGCAGCAGCAGACTCTGCGCATTGCGCACACCCAGCGCCGGCAGAAGCGCGCGCATGTGGAACACGTCCACCGCCAGCAGCGCGGCCAGCGCCAGGCTCGTCACCGCCGCGATCACGCTCGCGCGCAACACCACCTGCGCCGCGCGTCCGCCCGGATTTTCCCACGCCAGCGCGAATATTCTCGCCGCCAAAACGCCCAGCGCCACCACGCCCGGCAAAATGTACTGCGGCAGTTTCGAGTGCGACACCGAAAAAAACAGCGGCACCACAATCGCCGCCACGCCGAACAACCGGTCGGCCGGCAGCGCCCGCGCCCGCGCGCGCCATCCCGCCACCATCGCCTCCGGCAAAATCGCGCTCCACGGAAAGAAAAATCCCGCGATCACGATCGCGTAGTAATACCAGGGACCCGGCCGATTGAATTTCGCCGTCGTAAATCGCTGCAACGATTCTTCCACGATCCCGTAGTGAGGAAAATCCGGCCGCCGCAAACTGACGCCAATGAACCAGGCGAGAACCAGCGCGAAGAACACCGCGAGATTGAGCGGCGAAAATAGCCGGCGCAATGCGCCGCGCTTCCGCCGAACCGCGGCCAGCGCGAGCAACACCACAAGCGGCACCAGAAATCCCACCGGCCCCTTGATCAGCGTCGCCGTCGCCGCGGCAATCGCGCTCGCCAGATACCACGCGCGGCGCGCGCCGCCGGATTTCTCCTCCGCCACGAACGCCGCGAACAGCGACGCCCAGATCGCGAGCGCAAGCGCCATATCGAAGATCACCATGCGCGCCAACCCGATGAACATCGGCGTCGTCGCCAGCACCGTCATCGCGAGCGCGCCCGTGCGCCAGCCATACTCGCGCCGGCAGAACGCATACACCATCGCCAGCAGCGCGAAGCCGAATAGCGCCGACGGAATCCGCGCCGCGGTCTCCGACCGCCCGAACACCGCAAGCGAGATCGCCACGGTGCGGAAGTAGAACGCCGGCTTATCGAGGTACGGGATGCCGTTGTAAAGCGGAACCAGCCACGCTCCCGCGCGCTGCATCTCCAGCGCCACGCCGGCGTTGCGCCCTTCATCGGGATTCAGCAGCGCCCAGCTGCCGAGTCCGCAGAACACGCACGCCGCCGCGAACGCGAATGCCACCGCGCTCCACGCGCGCCCGCCACGATTGGATGATTCGTGCGCCGTAGGCTGAGATGGATGTTGGAGAGGAATCGGATGCGCCGCTCCCGCTGGCTGCGCGGTCATTGCGCCGGCGGCGGAATCACCCATCGAGGCGCATCGAGCGGGGCGGCACGGCGCGCGCATCCGGCGCCGGCGCGCTCAGTTCCACCGCCAGGGGGCGCTTCATTCGCCGCTCGAGCCACATCACGCCGCCCAGATCCACGATGCTCACCCACAGCCGGTCGAAAATTCCGTAATGCGTTTTGCCGCGGCGCCGCGGACGGTGCGAGACTTCGACGGAAACCACGCGCCCGCCCGCCGTTTGCACAAGCGAAGGAAGAAAGCGATGCATGTGATCGAATTGCGGCAACGAAAGAAATGTTTCGCGCGAAAAAAGTTTCAGTCCGCAGCCGGTGTCGGGCGTGCCGTCGCGCAACGCCATTCGCCGCACCGTGTTGGCGATGCGCGAAGACACGCGCTTCGTCCAGGTATCTTGCCGGCGGCGGCGCTGGCCGCAAATCAATTGCGGCGCTTCAGATTGCTGCGGATCGTGCAAAACCTTCAGCAGCGCGGGAATATCGGCGGGGTCGTTTTGTCCATCGCCATCGAGCGTGACGATCCACGGCGCGCGCGCGCCGCGAATGCCGGTGATCAGCGCCGCGCTTTGCCCGCTCGGTTCGCTGTGGCGAATCACGCGCAGTGCGGGACACGCCGTCATCGCGGCGGCCAAAATTTGCGGAGTCGCGTCGCGGCTGCCGTCATCGACGCAAAGAATCTCGTAGGTTTCAAGTCCATCGAGCGCGGATTGAATTTCGGCCAGCAGCGGTTCGATATTTTCCGCTTCGTCGCGCACCGGCACGACGACGGAAATCGCCGGAGGCAGGCCGAAATCGGCAGTGTCGGATTTCACGTCGGTAGCCGGCGCCCGCCCGCAACGCGGCGCGCCCCTCCTGAAATTTTGCAGAATCCCCTCGTTTGGGATGCTATCACAATCTACATCGTTGCCGATGCGAGGAGGAGCGGCGATGTGAATCATTGCTCACGGTGCGATTTTAGTTCCGTCAAACAAAGGGAGTGCTGCATGCGTGCGCCGCCGGACGATGACGTTGAATGATCGTTGAGAAGAAGAGCGGTGCGGGACGCGAGTCGGCCGCTGCCGTGGTGCAACAGACCGGCCGACTCACGACTGCGCCAGAATAAACCCCGCGCGGTTCGGAAGGCATAAGGAAGAGATAAGGATTTTATAAATTTGCTTCGCGCCGCACAGAAAGCCTCACGGGGTTTCGCATCGCGCGTGTCGCCCGGCCGCGCAGCATCGCGCTGCGGCACATGCCGCGCGAAAGCAGCGCGGTTTTGCGCGGCGCAACGCATACGGGGTAGAATCTGCCGGACTCGGAAATAGATGGCCTGCGCATGCGTATTCACGCGAGGTTCAGCATGAAGAGATTCGATTTTCTCACTGTCGCAATCATCGTGGTGATCGCATTCGGCGCGGCTTTGGGCGCTCGCGCGCAGGCCCCTGCCGCTGCGGCCTCGGCGCCGGCGGCCGCGCCGGCCAAGCCCGATAGCGACACGACACCCAAAGAAGAATCGTCCGTCACGGACCACACGATCAAGCTCGGAACGCAAACGATCCCCTACAAGGCAACGGCCGGCACGATTTTGCTGAAAGACGACAACGACAAACCGATCGCCAGCATTTTCTATGTGGCGTACGTCCGCAGCGACGTGAAGGACACGAGCGAGCGTCCGCTGGCGTTTCTCTACAACGGCGGGCCGGGATCGGCTTCTGTGCCGCTGCACATGGGCGCGTTCGGGCCGAAGCGCATCATGACGTTTGACGCCGAGCCAACGCCGCCGGCTCCTTACCGGCTGGTGGACAACACGAATTGTTTGCTGGATGCCGCGGATCTGGTGTTCATCGATCCGGTGGGCACGGGCTACAGCAAGCCGGTCGGCGACGGAAAGGGCAAGGATTTCTGGGGCGTCGACGAAGACGCGAAATCGCTGGCGCAATTCATCACCACCTACGTGAACCGCAACAACCGCTGGAACTCGCCGAAATTTCTGATTGGCGAAAGCTACGGTACGTTTCGCGACGCGGTGCTGGTGGACTATTTGCAGAATCACGAGGACATGTATTTCAACGGGATCGTGATGATCTCGACGGTTCTGGATTTCGCGACGCTTTCTTTCAATCCGGGCCAGGATCTTCCCTACGTTCTTTATCTGCCGAGCTACGCCGCGAGCGCCTGGTATCAGAAGACTCTCACCGACCGGCCCGCGGATTTGAACGCATTCCTGGCCGAAGCGCGGCAATTCGCTTCCACAGATTACGCGATGGCGCTGGCGAAAGGTTCGGCGCTGCCCGCGGCCGAGCGCGCCGAAATCGTGAAAAAACTGGCGCACTTCACCGGACTGAGCGAAGACTACATCTCAAACGCGAATTTGCGCGTGAGCTTGTTTCAGTTCATGAGCGAACTGGAGCGAGCCAAGGGCCTGACGATCGGGCGCTATGACGCGCGCTTCTCCGGGCCGATCTTCGATCGCCTCGAGGAATACGCGGCGTACGATCCGCAATCGACCGCGGTGTCCGGCGCATTCGCAAGCGCGTTCAATCAATATCTGCGCGAGGATTTGCAATACAACAAGGACCAGTCCTACCAGATGCTGAGCTATCTCGTGAACGAAGGCTGGGATTGGGATCACAAAGTGCCGGACAATTCTTTCGGGCGGGCCGCGCCGAATGCCGAGGCGGATCTGGTGGATGCGTTGTTTACGAACACGCATCTGCAAGTGGAAGTCGAAAACGGCCTGTTCGATCTCGCCACGCCATTTTTCGCCACGGAATATACGATGGACCATCTGAACCTGCCGGCCAGCTTGCAGGGCAACATCCACCTCCAGTATTACAATGCGGGACACATGATGTATCTGCACGAGGACGATCTGACGAAGTTGAAGGGCAATATCACGAACTTCATCGCGAACGCATCGAATCACTGAGGCGGCGCGCGTGCGCGTGCGCCGCTCGAACCGCGCCGAAAAAAGCCAAATATAGATGATGCGTCGCATTGAAAGCGTCGTGGTGCTGGGAGCGGGCACGATGGGCTCGCGCATCGCGGCGCATATGGCCAACGCCGGCGTGCCCTGCTCGCTGCTGGACATCGCGCCGAAATCGCTCACGCCCGAAGAACAAGCCAAGAATCTGGCGCTCGATAATCCGACTGTGCGCAATCGCATCGTGCGCGCGGGGCTTCAATCGGCGGTGCGAGCACGGCCCGCGGCA
>Ga0182015_10001054_pt1 | contig 37876 bp, 39 predicted proteins | sample 712P3MmetaG_FD_120478 | JGI IMG/M metagenome (GOLD analysis project Ga0182015, IMG submission 120478) | Permafrost microbial communities from Stordalen Mire, Sweden - 712P3M metaG | ecosystem: Environmental > Terrestrial > Soil > Wetlands > Permafrost | place: Sweden: Stordalen | collected...
CCATGCGCGTAACACAAGCTGTCCTCGCTGCCGGCATTGGTCTGCTCGCGGCCACGCTGCCGCTGGTAGCGCATCACTCGTTTGCCGCGGAGTTTGACAACGCCAAGCCCATCTCGCTGCAGGGCGTAGTTACCAAACTTGACTGGATGAATCCGCATATTTGGATCTATCTGGACACCAAGGACGACACCGGCACCGTCGCCCACTGGCAGTGTGAAGGCGGGCCGCCGAACGCGCTGACGCGCCAAGGTTGGAGCAAAGATGCGCTTAAAATGGGCGACCTAGTTACCATCGATGGCTTTCGCGCCAAGGACGGCACCAACACCTGCAACGCGCGATCGGTGAAGCTGCCGAACGGCAAGAGCGTATTCGCAGGCTCGGCCGAGGATGGCGGACCCTCCAAGCGCGCCCCCGCGCAGCAGTAACCAGCGGCGTCACCTATGTCGACTCGCATTCTCAGCTTCATCACCAGCGTTGCGCTCACGCTGGCTGTCGCGTCTTTGATCCCAGCGCGTTGCCTGGCGCAAGTGGCCGGAGTCCCAGAAACAATTCCTAAGTCCACCAGTGGCCCGGCGCCTCGCACTCCCGACGGCAAGCCCGATTTCAGTGGACTTTGGCAACGCCCCTACGTCCCCGACATGAGCAAGACCACGAAGGACCAGCAGGGCACTGCCGACCTTCCGTTCACCGAAGCCGGATTGAAAGCCTGGAAAAGCTACGACGCCGCCAATGGCGACTACACCGGTAGCTGCCTGCCTTTCGGCTTGATGCGCTCCATGAACTCGCCCGATCCAATCCAGATCATGCAGAACCCCAAGTATGTCGCGCTGCTCTATGAGCAGAACACCTGGTTTCATCTGATCCCCATCGATAAACAGCACGGCAACGGCGTCCCTACCTGGTTTGGCGACTCGGTGGGACACTGGGAGGGCGACACGCTGGTGGTGGACACCATCAACTTCAACGGACGAACGCGCCTGGACACCATCGGCCATCCGCATAGCGACGCGCTGCATGTGGTCGAGCGCTTCACACGAACCGACGCCAACCACATGGCGTACGAAGTGACCATCGACGATCCCAAGATTTTCACCAAACCGTGGACCAACAAGCGAACCTTCACGCTGCGGACGGATTGGGAAATCATGGAATATTCGTGCGAAGAGAATAACAAGGATCTGTACGACGGGCACCTTAAGCCGCCTCCGCGCTAGGGGTGTGCTGAAGTTTATCCCGGCTGCTGAGCGGCGATGAGCAGGCCGTCGGCGGACTCAGTTGCCGCCAGCGCCTCGCGCCCAAGAATGCGGCGATGCATGCGGCCGACAATATAGATGCAGACCGCCATCACCGCCGGACACACGGCCAGCACGGCGAAGACGTCGCGTACCGGAAGAGTAGTCGACAGCACGATTCCGCCCAGGATGGGCCCCGCCACCGAACCAATTTTAGCAATCGAAGTCGCCCAGCCCGCGCCGTTCGCGCGATAGGCGCTCGGATAAAAGATGCCGCAGATGCTGTGCATCCCGAAGTGGCCTCCAATCAGGAATCCACCGGTTGCCGCGCTGAGCACCAGGAAGGCGATATGGCCCATGCCGACAAAAGTTGCGGTGAGCAATAGCAGAGCGGTCATGATGGGCATGATCGTGATGGCGATCGCGCCGCGCTTATCGGTGAAGCGCATCAGCAACAGTCCGCCCACCGCGCCCATGGCCGAATAGAGCGACGCCGCCGCGGCAGCTTCCTTGCGGCTGTACTTCAGCGCTTCGAAAACCACCGGCGTCCAGTTCACGATGAAGAACACCGCCAGCGAGCTCGCGATATAGGCGATCCAGATCAGCGGAGTGATGAGGCGCAGCTCACCGCGAAAGAGCAGCGACGGTTTGAAGTCCTTGTTCTGTTGGTTTTCATCGCTGACGACGAACCGCGCGGCCGCGGGAACCGATTGACCGGAGGCGATGCGCCGCACAATAGGTGCAATGCGATCGGCGCCCAACCCCTTGCTCGCCAGGAAGCGGATCGATTCCGGGAGGATCACGAACAACACGCCCGCGCAGATGAGCGAGAACGCGCCACCAAATATGAATACCGATTTCCAACCGAACTTCGGGATCAGCCAGATGGCGATGGGCCCGCCCAGCGCGGTGCCCAGCGAGTAACCCATCATGATCACCGTCACGATGGTCGCGCGATAGCGCTTGGGCGCATATTCAATGTTGAGGGCCCAGGCCAGTGGCAGCATTCCACCCAGCGGCAATCCGTCGATGAAGCGCAGCGAGAGCAGCGACCAGTAGCTGTTCGCCAGCGCGAAGCACATGGTCAAGATCCCGAACAGAGCGGTGGCGAAGATCACGGCTGGCCGCCGGCCGATGCGGTCACCGAAATAGCCGAGGGCGAAGCCGCCGACCATGGTCCCGAACAGCCCCATGCTGAAGATGTTGCCGAGCTGGATCTTGCTCAGGTGATATTGGGCGCCGAAATACGGCGCGGCGAAGCTGATGAGATTGCTGTCCAGGCCATCGAAGAACGTGATGATCCAGGAGACCAGCACCAATCCGATCAGAAACCGGCCCAGCTTTTGCTGCTCGATGATCGCGGAAATGTCGATCGCAGAAATGTCGATCGCGGAAACGTCGATGGTGTTCCGTTCAGCCAACCTACATACGATATCAAACGTGTGCGGCCGCTACGGAACGGTGATCACAACTTTGCCGACCTGCTGATTGGATTCGAGGTACTGATACGCCTGGACGGTTTGCGCGAGCGGAAATGTCTTGGCGATTTTGGGCACGAAACGCCCATCGGCAAGCCGATCGACAACGTACTTCGTCGCTTTGGCGAGCACTTGGGGATCTCGCGACACTTCGCCCAAATTGTAACCGCGCACGCTCAACGCGTTGCCCAGCGCGCTCCTCAGCGGGAATGGCGTGGGCTCGCCCGACAGCAGGCCATATATGAAGATGATGCCGCCATTGGCAGAAGCCGCCGCGAGCTTCTCGACAAACGAGCCGGCCACGGGATCGAAGGTCAGCCGCGCGCCCTTGCCGCCGGTGATTTCTTTTACGCGCGCCACGTAGTCTTCCTCCGCGGTGGCAATCACGTGATCCGCGCCGAGGGCCAGTAATTCGGCCCGCTTCTTGTAACTTCGCGTGACTGCAATCGCCGTTGCGCCTTCGACTTTCACAATCTGAATCGCGGCTAGGCCGACACTGCTGGATGCCGCTGGTATGGAGACAAAGTCGCTTGGCTTTAAACTGCCAGCCGTCACAAGCGCGCCGTAGGCCGTCAAATATTGCATCCAGATGGCCGACGCTTCGACGGCCGAAAGCTTCGCTGGATATTCGCCTAACGCAGTCACGGGCACGATCGCTTCTTCGCCCAGCGTGCCGTAGCGATTTTGGGAGAAGCCGGGTATGGTCGCCACCTTTTTCCCCACCCAGTTTTTGTCGACCCCTTCGCCCACCGCTTCAACCACACCGGCAACCTCATAACCGACACGCGAAGGCAGTTGTGGCTGCTCCATATACATGCCGCGGTAGTACATGGACTCCGCCCGATTCAGGCCCGCGGCGTGGACGCGCAACTTCACCTCGCCTTTGCCCGGCTGTGCCGATGGCGCATCTTCGAGCTTCAGGTTTTCAGGACCGCCAATTTGATGGAAGCGAATAATTTTAGGCATCAAGGTTCAGGCGAGTGGATTGCCCTACTGCGGCTATTATAAACTAGGCATTTCGTCATGGAACTCAGGAAGAAACTGCAACGAATATTCATTCCAGCTGTGTTCAGCGCGATCTCGCTGCCTGGTCACGCCCAGACTTTCACGGCTGCTCAGGCTACCGAAGGCCAGTCGGGCTACAGCCAAAACTGCGCTGGATGCCACGGCGGCAGCCTGGACGACGGGGAATTTGCGCCGCCCCTCAAAGGCACGGCCTTCTCACAACAATGGGGCGGCAAGAGTGTGGGCGACCTGTTCACCTACATCCGCACCAAAATGCCACCCAGCAACGCAGGCGGGCTGGGTGAACCGGCCTATCTTCAGATCACGGCTTTCATACTTCAGTCGAACAATGTGTCGCTGACTGCAACGACGCTTCCGGGGGGCGCGCCCAGCGCAACCAGAGGCAGATCGCGCGCGCCCGCTCGTCCCTCGCCCGGCGGCGGGCTCTCGCCGTACGCCAGCCTGATTCCGGCGCCGCCCAAGCCCAATCCGCTCGACAAACTTACTCCCGTCACCGACGCGGAACTGCAAAACCCGCCGGCTGGCGAGTGGCTCACTTGGCGGCGCACCTATGATGACCAGGGCTTCAGTCCGCTCAAGCAGATCAACAAATCGAATGTCGCGCAATTGCGCTCCACCTGGACTTGGTCGCTGCCACCGGGCGCCAACGAAGCGACGCCGCTGGTCCACGACGGCATCATTTTCGTACACAGCTCCGGCGACCACGTCCAAGCTCTGGATGCAGCCACGGGCGACCTGCTCTGGGAGTATTCGCGAGAACTGCCGACGCCAAAGACTGGCTTCCTCAATCTGGTAAAACGCAACATCGCCATCTACGGCAATCACATCATCTTTGACACCTCTGACCTGCACGTGGTGGCGCTCGACACGAAAACCGGTGATGTCGCCTGGGAACACGAGGTTCTGGATCTCGACAAGAATCCGCGTTTCGGGCTGACCGGCGGCCCGATCGTCGCCAAAGGCAAGGTGATCATCGGAACCGAAGGCCAAGGGCCGGGCGGCAATATGATCGTCGCTCTGGATGCCGCCACCGGCAAGGAAGCCTGGCGCTTCTACACCATCGCGCGCCCCGGCGAGCCCGGCGGAAATAGTTGGAACGGGCTCCCGCTCGATAAACGCAGCGGCGCTTCGGTGTGGACCGCCGGCAGCTACGATCCCGCGCTGAACCTGGTCTTCTTCGGAACCGCGCAAACGTACGACACCGGGCCGCTGGTGCATCCGTCGACCGAACCCGGCGTTACCAACGATGGCCTGTACACCGACACCACGCTCGCGTTCGATCCCGACACCGGCAAGCTGGTCTGGCACTTCCAGCACGTCCAAAACGATCAGTGGGATCTCGACTGGGCCTTCGAACGCCAGTTGGTGCACCTCAAAATCAATGGGGAGGATAATAAGCTGGTGGTCACGTCCGGCAAGGAAGCCTACTACGACGCCCTGGATGCGGCCACCGGCAAATATGCTTTCTCCATGGATCTCGGCATCCAAAACGTAATCGCGTCAGTCGATCCAGTTACCGGCGCAAAGACCATCAACCATCAAGTTGTAATCGGCGACGGCGAGACCAAGACCGTGTGCCCGCACGCGGGCGGCGCCAAGAGCTGGATCCCTGGCTCGTTCAATCCCGAAACCAAGATCCTTTACGTGCCGCTCGTGGAGTCCTGCATGGATCTGATTCCGGTGGCAAAGGGCGAACGCGGAGGTCTGTCCTCCGGCGTGCGGTTCACGATTCGGCCACGCCTGGATGGCGACGGTAAGTACGGCCGCTTTGAAGCGATCAATCTCGAAACGCGCAAGCCGGTTTGGATCGATCGCCAGCGTGCGCCGCAGACTACCGGCGCGCTCGCGACCGCCGGCGGCATCGTATTCGACGGTTCGCTCGACCGCTATATTCGCGCTTACGACGACGCCAACGGCAAAGTGCTGTGGGAGACGCGCCTGAACGATGTTCCGAGTTCGTGCCCGATCACCTACAGCGTGAATGGCAGGCAATATGTTGCGGTGGTGGTGGGCAATGGAGGCGCGCACGCCATCACCTGGCCGCCGCTGGTGCCGGAGATCCAGAATCCGCCCGGCGGCGGAGCGGAGCTGTGGGTGTTCGAGCTGCCGGAGAAGCCAGCTAATCAAAAAAGCCCCTGACCAAGGATTCGGCGCGTCAGACATAAGCATGAGCAAGGCGATCGTTAGGCTCGCGTGCCTTGGCTTACAAAGCCACGAGGCTCGAATGCGGGAATTCTTCAAGAACCTCAGGAAGAATCTCGCTAACGACAATCCCAAGATCGAGGATCAAATGGTGGATGAATTCCGAGGTCTGATTCTCGGTCACTGACGAATGCCGAAGCTCCAATGGGAGCGGCTTCCCCGCGAAAAGTGGACGCATCTCCGCCAGCGCGCCAAGGAACGTAAGATTTCCTGGGAAGACCTCCTCGCACTCGAGCGGGCGTATCATAGACGAAACGCCATCCGAATCAACGACAGCCCTGACCGGCTGGGAGGCACACATGCGAGTTCACAGTCTCTGGATCTTGATCGCACTCATCGGCGCGCCGCCGGGCGCTCGCGCTCAGTGGCTGAACCATCCCACACCTGGAACGCCTCGCACTGCCGATGGCAAACCGAAGCTTACCGCGCCCACGCCTCGGGCATCCAACGGAAAGCCCGACCTCTCAGGAATCTGGCAGGCGGAGAGCACCCCAGTTGCAGAACTAATGCGGGCGCTTCCCGGCGGCATTGACGTTTTAGGAGAAGGGGTGCCATCGAAGTACCTCATCAACATTCTTACCGACGTCAAACCCGAAGATTCGCCCTTGCAGCCCGCGGCCGCTGAGTCGTACCGTCAGCGGATGCAATCGGCCGGGCGAGATTTCCCGACCTCTCGCTGCTTGCCGGCAGGCATTCCAGCAGCGAACCTGTTGGCCATTCCGTTCAAATTGATCCAAACGCCAAATGAGATTGTGCTGCTGTACGAGTACGACACCACCTTCCGCCAAATCTTCACCGATGGAAGAAAACTTCCGGATGATCCTCAGCCGGCGTGGCTGGGCTATTCGGTTGGCAAGTGGGAGAATGACTGGTTGGTCATCGACACCATCGGATTCAACGATCAGGCTTGGCTCGACGCTCTCGGCCACACCCACAGTGATGCGCTGCACGTGACGGAACGCTTTCATCGCCGCGACTTCGGCCACATTGAAGAGGAGGTCAGGATCGACGATCCCAAGACTTTCACCAAGCCCTTTAGCATCCGATTCAACCTGCGCCTGATTCCCGACACCGAGCTACTGGAAACGTTCTGTTCGGAAAGCGAGAAGGACCGGGTCCACCTGACGGCAAAGTAACCTCGCGCTTCTTGATCACTTCCACCACGCCACGATCGCCATCTACCTTCACCCAATCGCCAGTCTCGATCACTTTGAGCGGATCCTGATCGAGTTCGGTCACCGCCGGCACTCGCGTCACCACCGCGCCCAATGCGATCTTGGTGGTCATTTGATTGAAAATCATCGCGAGCGGCGCCGACTTGGTCAGCCGCGTCATGTGAAACGCATTCGACCATCCCGATGATCCCTTGGCGCCCGGAAACACCAGGACTTTATCTTTGAAGCTCTGCCCGCGCAGCTCGTGCCGCGTTTCAATAATGGTTCCGGTCATCGGATCGATGCCGCCCCATCCCGAAATTGTCTCGCGCGTCACCAGCGCTTCACCCTCCGCGCAACCGCCGACGATGCCGCGCCCGCGCAGGATAATCACCGCAGTTCCCCGGTCCAGCGCCCGGTCTGCGCGGCGTTGATGCAGTCTTCCGTTGTGCCGAACCACGCCTCCACGCCGACCATCGCCGGCAGGTAGTGGACCTGCTTCGCCGAATCGAGCGCGACTACCTTGGTTCCTTTGGGTACCGCGCGCGCGATGGCCGAGCAAGTGTCGGTCATCACCAGCCCGCCCGCGTCCTCGATCTTCTTGGTGAACCCGCTCATATCCGCAACCGTCTTCACGGCGCGCGACGTGAACATCCATAGATGCGTCTTGATCTTCTTGCCTTCGAGCAGCCGCGCAACCTCACGAAACTGATCGATCGACGCATGCGGGCAACCGAGCATCACATAATCCACATACGGATCACGCCCATTCGCGTTCAGCGTCTCGTACACCCTGCGGCGTTCCTCGGCGCCATATTTGATCGTCGCCGCCGGCTTGCGCGAACCGAGCGCCATCTCCAAGGTCGCGGCCTCCGGCGTCACGCCGACGATGTGATACATCTCGACTCCGCCCGACGACGCCGCGGCAGCGCCGAAATGTTTGTGGCGCAGCGGATCGGCCCGCCGAATCGCGCCAGTCACTACCGGAATGTTCTCCTCTACGGTGCCGCCGATGAAATAGCCGAGCATGCCCCAATCCATCACGCTCTCCACCGGCGTCGTTTCCACGTGGACGAGGTGCGTCCCGCGGCGGTATTCGTCGCGATGCAGGCCCCAGTCGGGGATCTTGCCAGTGAGGATGGCGGCGCTGGTGCTCTCGCGGCCCTCCGTATTGGTGCGCGCGCCGATCACCGAATTGCAGTACACCACGGCGGAGGACTCCATCCAGGCGCAATGCTCGCCCTGCACCGGCAGGTTGCCCGCCAGATACGGCGTACACGTCTTCATGATCCGGACTCCGTGCCGCGCCAACTCAGTTTCGTCTTCTCGTTGGTGCTCGAGCGCCTCACGGCTCATCCCCAGATCGGCCCAATGCTCCAGATCCATCCCGCCCTGCAAATGGCAGCAATTCCCTGTCGCCTGCGGCACGGACATGGCCTCGCCTGCATCTAGATCGTATAGCGAAAAGACAGCTTCGAAGCTCCCATCGCCCGCGTGTTCTTCGAAATACTTTTGGAGGAATAGCGTCGAGGATCCGGGCACACCCGCGATATTGTTGGTGTCGACCAATCGCTCGGCTCCCAAGGCTTCGGCATAGCGAACCAACAATTCCATGGCCTTTTGTTTCGCGACGCCGCCAGCGCCATCCAGCATGGCCTTTTCGTCGTCAGCCAGGATCATGGCTTCGGGTGACTAACCGCGCTCTTCGATGTGCTTCAATCGCGCATCGAGCACTTCTTCCACGCGCCGCAGCTCCGCGCGCCACAGATCGCGCATGTCGTCGAAGCGCTTGTCGATGCCGTCAAATCTGGTCTTAAAAAGGGCAATGACGAGCCCGATCAAGGCGGCGTTGAACAATATTGGGATGCCGATGGTGAGATAGAGCTGTTCGTTGGTCACCAAATGAAGTGCGCTCCGCCTGGGACTATTCTCGCACAGGGCGTTAGTCCTCGATATTCGTCTTCAGCCAGGATCATCATTCGCTTCCGGCCCTGCTCCCTGTGCCACCGGGTACATTTTGTCCCCTCCGAAATTCGGCTCTGCGGCGATTTCGACCCTCGATAAAGCGTTTGTCCCTTGCGCTGACCGTCTCTCTATAAACGCGAAGCCTAGCGCCCATAAAAGCGCGTTCCACAGCACCGGAATGCTGGCCATAAGGAAAAGCTGTTCGTTGGTCACCATCAATCCTCCACGTTCGCCGCCAGCCGCTTCCGAAGCGCCGCCAAGTCGACCTCATGCACGCTGCCCTTCCCCGCCAAATCTAGCGCATTTGCCGCCGCCGCGCCCATCGCGATGCACGGGCCCATCACGCGCACGCTCGACAATGCCGTGGCGTCGCCGTCAATGCAGCGCCCCGCGGCCACCAGATTATCCACCGCCGGCGGCGTCAAACTCCCCAGCGGCACGTAATGCACGTGGTCCGCGTCGAACGGCTCCCACACATACCCCTCCGCGTTGTGATGCTGCTCCAGCGGCCACGCCGTCCGCGCGATGCTGTCGGGAAACTTCACACCACGCCGAACCTCGTCCACCGTGAGATGATGCCGCCCCGCAATCCAGCGCGTCTGCCGGATGCCGGGCAGCCCGTACGAGCGCACGCGCGCCTCACCGAACGCCGCCGGAAACTCCGACCGCAAAAACGTCATCGTCAGATCTGCTTGTTCTTTACCTTCCAGACCTGTTTTCGAAGCACCAAAAGGATCCATCGGATTCTCGATATGCGTCATGTTCACCACCGCGGTAGCGCGTCCTGGAAAGCTCATGGCAAACCCGTCGCGGCGGATCATCCCGTACTGCGCGCCGCGCTCGCGAATGCGCTCCGACATTTCCGCGCGGCTGGGCTTGTGAGCCTCCTCGAAATTCTCGATCACGATCATCTGCGACCCGTAAATCACGCCTTCGGCCGGCTCGCGGCACTCGAGGCCCGCCCCCCACACCACCGCCGCATCGCCCGTCGCATCCACGAAGCCATCCGCCCGCACCATCACATCGCCATAGCGCGTCGCGAGTTCCAGCGCAGTGATCCTGCGCCCCTCGCGTTGCACGCTCCGCAAAATGGCGCCCAGCAGCGGCGTCACCTCCAGCTCCAGAACCTTCCGTTCCACCCACCGCCCCAGCGCGACCTCGTTATACAACGCGTTCAGCGACACACCGCCCATCACCAGGTGCAAATCGCCCGTGGCGCTCAAATCGCGAATGATATCGTCGGCGATCCCGTGCGTCAGTTGTTTGTTCTTCGGCGGATTGCCGAACAGCCCCACGATCATTCCGATGATGGAGTTCACCGCCTGGCCGCCGAGCGCCGGCAAGCCATCGATCAGGATGACCTGGCGCCCCAATCGCGCTGCTTCGATCGCCGCGGAAACGCCCGAGATACCCGCACCCACCACGCAAATATCCGCCGAGTGCTCCCGCAACGGCGGCGCGCCATTGCGCCGGACGACGCGCGTCTCAGGGCGAAAAGGTTTGTCGAGCATCCGTCACGAGCCCGTGATCTATGTGCCCATCTTGAGGGCGCTCTTCAGGAACGTGTAGCGATCCGCCCACTCGTCGATCTGCTTCGTGGTCGGCTTCCCCGCCCCATGCCCCGCGCGCGTCTCGATGCGAATCAGAATCGGCGCCGGACCCTCCTGCGCCTGCTGCAGCGTCGCCGCGTACTTCAAGCTATGTCCCGGCATCACGCGATCGTCGTGATCCGACGTCGTGATTAGCGTCGGCGGAAACTCCACGCCCTTGCGAATGTTATGCAGCGGCGAATACGCCCGCAGCACTTTGAAGTCCTCGGGATTCGCCGACGATCCATACTCGCCCACCCACTGCGTCCCGAACCCGAAGTTCTGGAAGCGCAGCATATCCATCACGCCCACCGCCGGCATCGCCGCGCCAAACAAATCCGGCCGCTGGTTCAGCACCGCGCCGATCAGCAATCCGCCATTGCTCCCGCCAAAGATCGCCAGCTTCGGTGTCGAAGTATACTTGCTTGCGATCAGCCACTCGCCCGCCGCGATGAAATCGTCGAACACATTCTGCTTCTTGGCTCGCATGCCGGCCTGGTGCCAGGCTTCGCCATACTCGGATCCTCCGCGGATGTTCGCCACCGCATATACGCCGCCCATCTGCATCCATTCCACGGTAGACGGCCGGAAGTTTGGCGTCTCCGCGATGTCGAAGCCACCGTACGCGTAAAGCAATGTTGGATTCTGCCCATCCAGTTTCAGACCTTTCTTGTAACTCAGAAACATCGGAACGCGCGTGCCATCTTTGCTCGAATAGAAAATCTGCCGAGTCTCATACAACGACAAATCCACCGCCACTTTGCTCTGCCGGAGCACCGTGCTCTTTGCCGTCTCCAAATCCAAACGGCAAATGGCCGGCGCAATGGTGAACCCTTCGAACCGGTAGAACATTCCCTTGTCCTGCAGCCGCGCGCCCGACCATGCGGCCGTCCCAATCCCCGGCATGGCGATCTCCGCGACAGTCTTGCCATCCAGCGTCAGCAGCCGCGCCACCGAATGCGCGTCCTTCATATACGACACCAGCAGCTTGCCATCCGCCATCTGCGCGCTATCCAGCGTCTCGGCGCGCTCCGCAACAATCTCCTTCCAGTTCGCTCGCTCGGGATGCTCCAGGTCCATCGCGATCACTCGGCCGCGCTGCGCGCCGTCATTGGTCTGCAAATACAAAGTCGACCCGATCACGGCGATCGGAGTGTAGCCGTAATCGGCTGACGGAATCAGCATCACTGTGTGCGGATTCGCAGCCCGCAGGTCTTGATAAGCCAGTAGATTCTTTCCCGGCACGCCGGTGTAAATATTGAGCAGCAGATACCGGCCGCCCTCCATCACCAGCGGATCGAGGCCCCAGTTGGGATGGTCCGGCCGCTCGTAAATCGGCTTGTCCGCCGATTGCGGATCGCCCAGCTTATGGAAGTAGACCTTCTCGTCCAGCGCCGCTACGGTGAGCAGCTTCTCCGGAGGTGGCTCGGCATAGCGCGAATAGTAGAAACCGCGATCATCCGCGGCCCACGAAATGACGCTCCCTTTGGTCCACTGGATCAGGTCGGACGCATCCTTGCCCGTTGCCACATCGCGGACGTGCCACTCCGCCCAATCCGAGCCGGCCTGCGCGACAGCGTACCCATACAACTTCCCGTTCCAGCTCGGCGCCGCACCCGCCAGCGCCGTTGTTCCGTCTTTTCTATACGTGTTCGGATCCAGAAGCTCTCGCGCCGGACCGTTCAACGAATCCATGACGTACAGCACGGACTGGTTCTGCAGCCCCGCATTGTGGAAATAGAAATAATGATTCCCGGCCTTGGAGAAACCTGAGAATTTCTCGTAATTCCAGAGCTCGGTGAGCTGCTTCTTAATGGCCTCGCGCCCCGGAAGTTTCGCCAGATAGGAGAACGTCAACTCGTTTTCCTGCTCCACCCACTTTTGCGTCGCCGCGGCGTCGGCATACTCCAATCCGCGATATGGATCGGCGATCTTGGCGCCATGATAATCGTCCACCTGATCGCCCTTGGGAGCAACTGGATAATTGAGCTTGGCAGTGTTGTCAGCGCCTAAAAATAGCGCCACGCTGGCGAGCAGCAGCAGAGTAGGTTTCATAGCGGGCCTTTCGGCTCCATTGTCGCAAAGTTGCCAGTTGCAGCGGCCTGCGGGCCCGGCTCGGCTCAATCAGCCGGATCCCGCAGGCGACGCCACGAACCGGTAACCTACGCCGCGGACGGTCAGCAAGTGCCGTGGACGGGTGGGATCGTCCTCGATGTAGCGCCGCAACCGCACGATAAAGTTGTCGATGGCGCGGGTGTCGGTATCCTCGTGCAGTCCCCACACCTTGGCGAGCATCGCCTTCCGCGATACACGCTGGCCCTCGTGCTCGATGAGATACCGAAGAACGTTGGCCTCCATCAGGGTCAGCGGAAACACCTGCTCGCGCACGTGCAATTCCAGCAGGTCGAAATGAACCGACTTATCGCCAAACGTGAAAACGTGTTTCGATCCGTCAGGTTCCGCGGGCGAACCCGCTGGCACTGCTGGCGCGGCACGCAGCCACTCTCGGCGGCGCAGCAGGCCTCGAATGCGGGCAATCAGGATTGAAAGGTCGAACGGCTTGGCCAGATAGTCATCGGCGCCGGCCGCGAAACCTCGCAGAACATCGTCGGGATAGCCGCGCGCTGTCAGGATCAGAGTCGGTACAAACTGACCGGACTCGCGCATCTGGGAAACCACGCCAAACCCATCGATGCCAGGCAACATAACATCCAGAATTACCACGTCGAACGCGGGCGATTCCGCCGTCAGCTTTTCGAGCGCGGCTTCGCCCGTATCGACCAGTTGCACCTGGTAGCCTTCGGCTTCGAGGTTAAATCGTAGCCCTTCGGCGAGATGCTGCTCGTCTTCCACTACTAATACGCGGCTCATCTTGTCATCTTGGCTTATTTGGTCAACTTCACGATCGGGAGCTGCAATATGAACGTGCTCCCCAGGCCGGGACCTTCGCTCTCGGCCCACGCGCGCCCTCCGTGCCGTTTGGCGACGGATCGAACGATGTAGAGCCCGAGCCCGGTGCCCTTCACGCGCGTCGCCAGCGGTCCCGGCACTCGGTAGAAGCGTTTGAAAATCTGTTTGAGCTCCATCTTGGGGATGCCCGGGCCTTGATCTCGCACCCGGAGGGACACGAACTTGTCCGCCACGGCTTCGGTCTCGACCAGGACTTTCACCGCGCTTCCAGAATACTTCACCGCGTTGTCGATGAGGTTCGATACGGCGGCGCGCACCTCGTCCTGGTCGCCCATGACGGTGACTACGGGACCTGGCACGTACTCGATCGACTCAGGCCCCAGCCGGTGCAAAGTACGCGTCCGCACCAGGCACTCCTCGATCACGCTGTTCAGGTCGATGGGGATCAGGTGCAGCTTCCGGCGGCTGCTGGATCCGATGCGTCCGGTGCGCAGCACTTGCTCGATCGTTGCAAGGAGCCGGTCGCTGTCGTCCACCATGGTGCGATAGAACTCCCGGCGTTTGATCTCGTCCACTGGGCGGGTTTGCAGCGTTTCCAGGTAGAGGCGAATGGACGCGACCGGCGTCTTCAGCTCGTGCGTGACGGCGTTAATGAAGGCGTCGTGCTGTTCGTTGCGCCGGATCTCGCGGACCAGAAACGTGGTGTTGAGGACCACGCCGACAATGATCGTTAGAAACAGCAGCGAGCCCAGGAAAAGCAGGATGCCGGTGTGCCAGCGCAGCAGCACCCAGCCGATGTACAGCAGAACGATGACCGAGATGAGCCCAACGCCGAGCGCGATGAAGAAGGCGATCGACCTGCGGCGTCCCGCTACTACCATGCTTCCAGGGTAACTGAAGCGAATTCTGAATTCTGAATTCTGGATTCTTGGCTAACTAGGCCGCTTCGCGTTCGGGAATCGCCGTATGCACCTTCGCGACGCGCACTGCCTTGGCGATGCCCAGGAACTTCAGGATCGAAATCTGAATCCAGGAGAAATCGATCTCATACCACGCCAAGCCATGCCGCGCCGAGGTGGGATGGGCATGGTGGTTGTTGTGCCAGCCTTCGCCGAAGGTGAGCAGCGCGATCAGCACGTTGTTGCGGGAATCGTCGCGTGTATTGAAGCGCCGGTGGCCCCACATGTGCGTGACGGAGTTCACCGTCCAGGTCGCATGCAAGCCAAAGACCAGACGCATGCAGGTGCCCCACAGCAGCAAAGGCAGCCCGCCGAACAGAAGCAGCAGCACGGACACCACCACGATCGGAATCCAATGGTACGTGTTCAAGATTGCGTAGAACGGATCCTTCGCCAGGTCGGGCGCGTACTTCGCCATCAGCTTGGTGTTGTTGTGTTTGGATTCGCCCACCAGCAGCCAGCCGATGTGCGACCACCAGGGGCCGTCGTGAGGCGAATGCGGATCGCCGGGCTTGTCGGAGTACTGATGATGGATGCGGTGCGTCGCCACCCAGAAGATCGGTCCGCCTTCCAGCGACAAAGTCCCGCAGAAGGCCAGGAAATACTCCAGCGCCCGGGGAAGCTTGTAGGAACGATGCGTGTGCAGCCGATGGTAGCCCATGCTGATGCCCAGCCCGACGCTGACCCAATAGAGCAGCACCGATATCAGAAAGGCGCGCCAGCTGAACATAAACAATGCCGCAAAGGCGCCCACGTGCAAGATGACCAGAACGCTGACGATGCCCCAGTTCAGGTTCCGGTTCTCATAGATACTTTGAATGTCGGTGCTCACGAAGTCTCCCGTCCCTTAAGTTCAACCGTATCAGGGAACTCTCTCATCGTTTGTAAGACTTGTGTAATATCGCTTTCAGGGAAGCGGGCGCCCTACCCAGCTCAGCTTTTTCCCTTAGGAGCGGCAAAGTGTATTAGATGGGGCATAATCAAGAGATGCCCGTCTCGGTCGACACCCTCCGATTGCAGCTCGATTACTCCGCCTGGGCCAGCCAGCGTCTGTTGGACGCCGCCGCCAAGCTCTCGCCCGAAGAACTCACGCGCGACTTCAAGACCGCCGACAAGTCCGTGCTGGACACGTTGGTCCACGTCTACGCGGCCGACCGCATTTGGCTGGCCCGCGTTCTCGCCGAGCCGCGGGCCACGTTCAGCGATCCCGAGGATCGCGATCTAACCCTGCTCCAAACGGACTGGCCTGCCCTGCATCAGCGCTGGAAGCTCTGGCTGCGGGATTTCAGCGATGACGACGTGCTACGGGTGATCTCCTACCAGGACACCAAGGGACGTCCCTATTCCCAGCCGGCCTGGCAGATTCTCCTGCACCTGGTGAACCATGGAACCCACCATCGGGGCCAGGTCTCGGGCTTCCTGCGCGCCATGGGGCATACGCCTCCGCCGCTGGACCTGATCGCGTACTACCGGTCGCTGTAAGGCCCGCTAGATCACGCGCGCGGTTCAGCTCTTGGCTTTCTTGACTTCGGCGACGAGGGCGGGGACGACTTCGAACAAATCACCCACGATTCCGTAGTCGGCCACTTCAAAGATGGGGGCGTTGGCATCCTTGTTGATGGCCACGATGGTTTTCGCGCCCTTCATACCCACCAGATGCTGGATCGCGCCCGAGATTCCCACCGCCAGATACATCTTGGGCGAGACCGTTTGACCCGAGCTGCCCACCTGGCGCTCCATCGGGAGCCAGCCGTTGTCGCAGATCGGCCGCGACGCCGCCAGCTCGGCGCCAAGCGCTTTGGCCAACTCCTCGACGATCGGGATATTGTCCTTTTCCTTAATTCCGCGGCCCACCGAGACGATGATCTCGGCCGACGTAAGATCCACCGCGCGCGCCGATTCGCGGAACGGCTCCAGCGGCTTGGCGCGAATCTTGTCGGCGGTCAATTCCGGCGTGAACTGCTCCACCTGAGACGTTCCCGCTTCCACCTGATCGGCGCGAAATGCCCCGGCCTGGATCGACACGAAGTGGGGTTCGCCTCCACCGGGCTTCACGTCCGCATTCAACTTGCCTTGGAAGAGCTGCCGAACAAAGATCGGAGCGCCCGATTCCACCCGCAGACCCACGGTATCGCTGACCAGGACCTTATCGAACCTGGTGGCGAGCTTGGGCGCGAAATCCCGCACTTGATAGGTGTGCGGGAAAAGCACGATCGAGGGACTGATCTTCCGGATGAGTTGCTCCAAGGCGGCCGTGAATCCGTCAGCGGTGTACGCCGCAAGCAACTCGTGCTCCACGACGTAGACGCGATCGAGCTTCTTGCCGGCAAGTTCCCCCGCCTGACCAACGACGGCCGCCGATACGGTTTGCCCGATCAGCGCAGCCAATTGCTGTCCCGCCGCCAGCGTCTCCCAGGACATGCGATGCCAAACGCCCGCCCGCTGCTCGGTCACCACCAAAACCCCACTCATATGACCCTCGCCTCGAACCGCAGCTTCTCCACCAGCTTCGCCGCGGCTTCCTTCGGGCTGCCTTCGATCATTTGCGTCTGTTTGCTGCGCTGCGGCAGGTAAACTCGTTCAATCAACGTCGCCGGCGTCACCGAAACGCCCAATTCCGCGGCCGTCAGCCGCTTGATTTCTTTTGTCTTGGCCTTCTTGATGCCCATCAGCGTCGCGTACCGCAGTTTATTGATGCCGGATTGGATCGTCAGCACCGCCGGGAGCGGCATCTCGACGTTTTGAAACCAGCCGTCTTCGAGCTCGCGCTTCACGCGAATGCCCGCGTCGATTTTTTCGACGGCCATGATGATAGTCGCGTGCGGCAGCCCCAGAAGTTCGGCCATGATGACACCGGTTTGCCCGTATCCCAAATCGTCGGATTGTAGCCCGGTGAGGATCAAGTCCGGTTGCTCGGTGGCAGCGGCCTTAGCCAGCAATTTGGCGACACCCAGCGTGTCGAAGGCGGCCAAGTTGTCTTCTTCGATATGAATGGCGCGGTCGGCGCCCTTGGCTAGCGCTTCGCGGATGGTTTGTGAGACCCGCGCTGGCCCGGCACAAAGCGCGACCACCTCGCCCGAGTGCTGCTCCTTCAGCCGCAGCGCCTCCTCCAGCGCGAACGCATCCGGTTCATTAGTTTCGAAGCTGAGATCGCTTTCCTGAATCCAACGGCCGCTCGAGTCGATGCGAAGCTGCGAGTCGCGAGCCGGGACCTGCTTGATGGAGACCAGGATTTTCACTGAATGTACCGCTTGAAGATCAGGCAGCCGTTGGTGCCGCCGAAGCCGAACGAATTCGACAATGCGTAGTCGATTTTCATGGGCCGGGCCTGGTGGGGCACATAGTCCAAGTCGCACCCTTCGCCGGGAACATCCAGGTTGATGGTCGGCGGAGCGATCTGATCGCGCAGGGCAAGTACCGTAATCCCGGCCTCTAGACCGCCTGCGCCGCCAAGCAAATGGCCGGTCATGGATTTGGTAGAGCTGACGGCCAGCTTATAGGCGTGATCGCAGAAAACACGCTTCAGTGCGGTGGTTTCGATCCGATCGCCCACCTCGGTGGAAGTGCCGTGAGCGTTCACGTAGTCGATCTGCTCGGGCTCAATGCCCGCGTCTTTAATGGCCAGCCGCATTACGCGGAAAGCTCCGTCGCCATCTTCCGAGGGGCTGGTGATGTGATAGGCGTCCCCGCTCATGCCGTAGCCCACGATTTCGGCCAAAATGTTCGCGCCTCGCCGCTGGGCATGCGCAAGCTCCTCCAGGATCAAAATGCCGGAGCCTTCGCCCACCACAAATCCGTCGCGCTCGGCGTCCCAAGGACGGGAGGCCTTCTCAGGCTCATCGTTGCGCTGCGAGAGCGCGCGCATGGCCGCGAAGCCACCGATGCCCATGGGAGTAATGCACGCCTCGGCTCCGCCGCAAATCATCACGTCCGCGTCGTTGCGTTGAATAATCTTGAAGGAATCGCCGATGGAATGCGCGCTGGTGGTGCAAGCTGTGGCGGTAGCGGAGTTCGGGCCCTTGGCGCCGGTGCGGATGGAAACATAGCCGGAAGCCAGATTGATGATGGTAGCCGGAATGAAGAACGGCGAGATGCGGCTGGGACCTTTTTCGAGCAAGATCCGGTGCTCGCGCTCGATCACCTCGAATCCGCCGATGCCGCTCCCTATGACAACGCCTACCCGTTCGGCATTCTGCGCATCCACCTTCAGGCCGGACTGGACCAGCGCGAATTCCGAGGCCGCGATGCCGAACTGAATGAAGCGGCCCATTTTCTTGATCTCTTTGCGCTCGATGAAACGCGCGGGATCGAAATTCTTGACCTCTCCGGCGATCCGGCAAGTAAAGGCCGCGGCGTCGAATTGTTCAATTCTGGAAATCCCGTTCCGCGCCTCGCGGATGGCCTTCCAGCTCTCGTCGGTGCCAATGCCAAGCGGGCTCAGCAAGCCGACTCCTGTAACTACTACTCTGCGCGACAACGATGGCTCCAGACGGGCTCCCGGCGGCTTACTTCTTCTTCTTGTTCTCGATGTAATCGATGGCGTCTTTTACGGTTGCGATCTTCTCGGCGTCCTCATCAGGGATATCAATGTCGAACGCTTCTTCAAACGCCATCACCAACTCGACGATATCGAGCGAGTCCGCGCCAAGATCATCCACGAACGAGGCGTTGTTGTCCACTTGGCCTTCGTCCACCCCCAGCTGCTCAACGATGATCTGCTTCACTCTCTGTTCAACCGACATGAATCCTCCCCACGAATATCAACCAAAGATGTCTGCAAACTCATTGATTCTAGCGATGGTAGCGGCTGGCCGCAACTACGCCGGCCGCAACTGTGCCGATCAGATCAAGAACGCAGGGTTTCCTGCCTCCACAATTGTAGCCCAGTCCGTTTGCCGGCACCGAGCCTTGCGTCTGGCAGTGGAGGCGGGCGAAACTGAGCCATGACCATTGCCCATGGGCTTGCGGCGCTGTTCTCGCGCGACCTGACCAGACTTATTCAGGAGCTGAAGGAGTTCCCGAACGATGAGACTTTGTGGGCGCGCGCGCCGGGAGTGAAGAATTCGGCGGGCAACCTGGTGCTCCACCTGGAGGGCAATTTGCGCGAGTACATCGGGCGGCAGTTGGGGCGCGTCGATTACAGCCGCGTTCGCGATCAGGAGTTCGCGCTGGCCGGCATTTCGCGCGATGACCTGGTTCAACGCATGGAAGACGTTAAGAGGCTGGTTACCAAGGTTGTATCCGAGCTCAACGACGGTCAACTGGCGGCGCCATATCCGGAGCGTGTTTTGGAGGCCACGCTTTCTTCGCATGATTTCTTGGTTCACCTGCACGGGCACCTCAACTTTCACCTCGGGCAGATCGACTACCTGCGGCGAATTCTGACCGAAGGCTCGGCGGTCGCCTTCGCGGGCCTGTAGCAACACACGAATGCCCCGGTTCATCTATCTGCACGGCTTTGCGAGCAGTCCCGGCTCGCGCAAGGCTCGTTTCTTCGCCGAGCGCTTCCGCGAACTAGGCATGGGCCTCGAAATCCCCGACCTGGCCGAAGGCAACTTCAGGAACCTCACGCTCACCGCGCAATTGAATGTGATTGCGCGAGTGTCCCGTAATGAGCCGGTATCGCTGATCGGTTCCAGCATGGGCGGATATCTGGCGGCGTTATACGCGGCGCGGCACCCTAGCCAGATCGAAAAGCTGGTATTGTTAGCTCCGGCGTTTTCCTTCGCCTCGCGCTGGCCCGAGACTTTGGGTGAGCCCACCATGGCGGAATGGAAGCGCACCAACACGCTGAAGGTGTTTCACTACAGTGAAGGACGCGAAGTGGAACTGGGCTACCAATTGGTGGAAGACGCCCGGCAGTACGAAGCCTATCCAGATGTCGGGCAGCCGGTGCTGATCTTTCATGGCCGGAACGACACCGTTGTTCCGCCCGAGTACTCAGTGAGCTTCGCCGAGCGCCATCCCGCTGAACGGCATCCCAATGTCCGCTTGCGCCTGCTCGATTCCGATCATGAACTGGGCAACGTGCTGGATACGATGTGGATCGAGACCGAAGAGTTCCTATTCGGCAGGAAACTCGATTCGCTCGTAGATGGCGGCCAGCGGCACTGAAACTCCGATCGACGCGATCGTCAGGACGTCTTCCGCGTGTAGAGAATCACGCAGGGTCCAAGTGTTGGCGTCTCCTCGGGTGTATTGCTCGATGCGGATTTGGTCCTGAGCCACCAGGATGTAATCCTGGAGCGACTGGACCTCCCGGTAGTGCTGAAACTTTACGCCGCGATCGTAGTATTCGGTGGAGGGGGAGAGGACTTCGAAGATGACGGCGGGATTCAGCAGAATATCCCCGCGGTCATCGGCCAGCAATGGCTGTCCACACACGGCCGTGACATCTGGGTATGTGTACACGCGAGAGGACACCCGAACACGGAAGTCAGAGGTGAACGTTCTGCACTGGGTTTTCCTTAGGCCGCGCGTACCTCACCGATTAGGTTTGCGCCCAATTCCGAGTGGCGCATACTTCCGCCCGACATAGCGATGATCTCGCCATCCAGGAACTCGCTGCGGAACTCCGCCGCTCGATCCAGCGCCAGGTACTCCTCGGCGGTCACCTTTGTGATCGGATTTGACGCCATTACCTACCTAATCGCAGTTTAACACCCATCAAACCTCCACCCATCCCTGCTTCTTCGAGCTTTCCGCCACCTTCTCGAGCAACCGCATCCCCAGCAGGCCATCCTCGAAGGTCGGATATTCCACCGGCGCCGCCGCATCCGCCACGCGCGCATAGAAACGCTTGAAAACCTGTTTGTGGGTGTCATCATAGCCCTCACTGTGGCCACCCGGAAGATCGGCATAAGCGGCCGCCCGCGGATACATCAGCGCCGGATCTTTCACCAGTATCCCATTCGGTCTGTCACGCTCGCCGATCCACATCTCGTCCGGCCGCTCCTGGTTCCACGCCACCCCCGCCTTGGTTCCGTAGATTTCCACAGTGAACATATTCTTCCTGCCCGCCGACATCTGGCTCACGGTAAATGCGCCACGCGCGCGATCGCCCAAGCGCAGCAGCACGGATCCAAAATCTTCGGTGTCGATTGGCACGCTATCGTAATCGCCCGGCTTCAACGTCTTACCCGCGAATGTCTCAACCGGCCCTTTGGGCTTCCGGCGTGTTTTGTGAAAGGTCGCGAGATCGGCGCACAACGCCGTAACGCCCAGACCCGTCAAGTGCTGGATCAGGTCCATCCAATGTGACCCGATATCGCCCATGGCTCGCAGCGCCCCGTTGTCGGTCGAATCCACGCGCCAGTTCCAGTCGGTTTCATACAGCAGCCAGTCCTGCGAATAAGTCCCTTGCACGATCAGGATTTCCCCCAGATCGCCGGCTTCGATCATGCAGCGCATCTGTTGAACCACCGGATAGTAACGAAGATTATGCTGGATGCAATTCGCATGAGAAGTTTGGGCGGCAAGTTCCACTAACTCTCGAGCTTCTTGCACCAGGATCGTGAAAGGCTTCTCACACAAGACGTGCTTGCCTGCTTCGAGAGCCGCGCGACAGATCGGGTAATGCAGCGCGTTGGGTGTCAGAACGTGTACTGCGTCGATCGTCGAATCTTCCAGCAGTTCCTGATAATTTCCGGTGGCGCGATTGACTCCAATGCTGTTACCGAATTGTCTCGCCCGTTCATCACTAGAGCCAGCGACCGCGGCCACCTCCACTTCAGGCAGACGGCGAAGATTTTCTGCATGCACCCTTCCCATGAACCCCGTCCCGATAATCGCTGTCCTCAGTTTTTTCATAAAAAAATTCGTCGAATGTGTCGATATAAGCGTAAACTGAGATTCTAGCGGACCGTTGACGTGAATGGAGTCAGTGGTCGTAAGGTCTTTTGTGAATGGTAGTAAGGATACAACTTAGTTCCGGGGCTCGGGTGCGGCAGAAACGCCGCAAGAATCAGCACGTTGCGTTAGCAATGGCCTCCTTGCTAACACCTGCCGCCGTGATGGCGTGCGTGCTCACTCTGTGGCGGTTGGCCGCGGATCTCAGCGTCACCGGGCAATTCCCCATTTCGGATGGACTGTTCTCGCACTGGCAAGTGTGGCTCACGGTCGCCGCCACGCTGCAGTTCTCTGCGATTCTGCTCAACCGCTATGGAAAAACAGAGGCGGCTCTACCGGAAACCGTAGACAGCGCGGATCGCAAACTAGCCAGCTCCAGATACTGATCAACAATCGCACAAGTTTCAAGTACCGGCTTGTGGCGGCGCGCCACACCCGGTGCACCCGCCGAACGCAGTTCGGCTTCTCGTGGAATCCAACCGCCTCTGCTAAACGATAGTCGCTGCAAAGCCGCACTGCTTCAGATCAAATCGCGAAACTTTGGCCGACCTCGTGCATCAGATGGGACAGAGGCGGTAGTGACATGGGAGCTTTCACGGTTGAGACTGCACCGCGGCCCGCGGCGGCAGAGGTTCAGTCTGTTCTTGCGAGAGCAGCTTCGGCGACAATCGGCTCGAAGGCTGCGACTAAACTGGAGATCCGTTTAGCGGGCGCTCTCGCCACTCCCGCGCTGGCGCTCATCCGACAACTCCCCAACATCGTTGTCGCATTGTTGACACCTGCCGCACTCGTGGCGCTCGCGATGGGCCTATGGCGCGTTAGCGCGGATCTCGACTGGGCCGGTGCGTTTCCAATCACCGGAGGGTTTTTCTCGCACTGGCAAGTCTGGATCGGGCTATCGGCTGCGTTGAAGATGCTATCGTCCGCGCTGCTGGCGTGGGACGATCGAACCCGCAAGATTACGGAACAAAACTGAACGATGTTCTGATATTCTGAGTCTTAGGCGGGTCTTCGGGTCATGTCCTTCCGCAGTCGAACGCGAGTCACTGGCGCTTTCTATATCCCGGGCTTCCCGAAGGGCGTGAAGTGGCTGCTGATCAGCAATGTCGTCATCTTCATCCTCAATTTCTTCGCCGATCGCGCTGGGGTCTCGGGCCCCCTCATTTTTCTCAAGCTCATCCCGGTCGCGGTGGTCAAGGACTTCTTCGTATGGCAATTGGCGACCTATGCCTTTTTGCACGGCGGTTTCGGTCACATCATTTGGAACATGCTGGCGCTCTGGATGTTCGGCGCCGACATTGAACGGGTCTGGGGAACTCGCCGGTTCGTGCAATTCTACTTCTTCTGCGCCGTGGGTGCAGGCATCTGCGTAGTCATCGCCAATTACATTTTGCCTTGGGGCAATCCGAACATCCCTACCATCGGAAGCTCCGGCGCTATTTTCGGCATCCTGCTGGTCTACGCCATGCTGTTCCCCGACCGCGAGATCCTGTGGGGATTCCTGATACCCATCAAAGTGAAGTACTTCGTGGCGATCATTGGCGCCGTGGCGTTTCTCAGCTCTTTCGGAGAGAATACAGGCGTCAGCAATTTCGCGCATCTGGGCGGATTGCTGTTCGGCTATCTGTTCCTCAAGACGCCGCGCCTGCAATTCGATCCGATAGAACCCGTCCGGCACCAGTATCGGGAATGGAAACTGCAGCGCGCAAAGAAAAAGTTTCAAGTGTATCTTCGCAAGCAAGGATCCGGGAAGCCGGGATCCGGCCGCGGACCAACGGTGAACTAGGGTTTAGAATAGATGAGTAGGCGGCGGAAAGCCGCAAAGCGGAAAGCCGCAAATACGTCGTTTTGATCTGTTTTCCGGCGGTGATGTTATGAAAAACTTCAGATTGGTTGTGGCGGGCGCGGTTGCCGCCGGTTTGATTGTGATCGCCCTCCCCTTTGCGATCGCACAGCAGGGACCAACACCCGATTCTTCGGAAACCGTCGCCAAGCCTCGGAAGAAGGACCCGCCCGCGCCACCCGCCGACGTCATCGACTCCACTACCAACGACTCCAGCAACACCACAAATTCCCCTTCCAACGCGACCATTCCGCCTTCCACTGACTCCACCGACTCTACCGATGAGCCGAAGATCCCCTCCAAGTTCAGCAAGAAGGACAAGCCCGACGTTCCCGAAGGCGCTCCCACCTTCCACAGCGACGTAACCACCATACAGTTGGACGTCGCCGTCCTCGACAACAAGGGCCATTTTCTTCCCGGCGTCCCACGCGAGAAGTTCCGTGTGCTGGAAGACAACGTTCCGCAGAAGATCACCACCTTCAACGTCAATAGCGAAGCGCCGATGACGATTGCGATGGTGATCGAATTCAGCAATCTCTTCCAGAGATACTACTCGCAAGGCTGGTATGAGACGTTGGTGGCTTCCTACGGATTCGTGCAGACGCTCAAGCCGGAGGACTACGTAGCTATCGTCGCTTACGATCTTCGGACTGAAATCTTGTGTGATTTCACCACGGACCGGGGCAAAGTTCAACAAGCAATGCAGCGTTTGCGGATCCCCGGATTTTCCGAGGCGAACCTGTTCGACGCGTTGGCCGACACCGCGCAGCGCATGAGCAACATTGAGGGCCGCAAAGCGATTCTGCTGATCGCCTCCGGGAGGGATACCTTTAGCAAGCTCACATACGACAAGGCCCGCAAGGCCGTGCAGGAAGCCGGCGTGCCCATCTACGCGGTCAGCATGCTACAGGCCATGCGCATCATGGCTGAACAGAACATGGGCGCCATCCAGCAGCTCGATTTTTTGCAAGCCGACAACGAGATGAAAACATTTGCGGCCGAGACCGGCGGCCAGGCGTACTTCCCCCGCTTCTTTGGCGAGTTCCCCAACATCTATCAAAGCGTTTCGGGCGCTTTGAGAAATCAGTACTCGCTCTCCTATCAGCCCTCCAATCAAGCCAAGGACGGCAAGTTTCGCAAAATCAAAGTGGAGCTGGTCGATCCCCAAACCGGCGACGCGCTCAGGATCAGCGAGAATGGCAAGCCGGTGAAATATTCGGTGATCACCAAAGCCGGATACACTGCGCCGCGCGACGTGGAGTGATCTGCGCGATAGCGCATCGCCCCTCTCGCATCTCCATTCAACTCTCGCGCACTTCCATTCAACTCTCGTAAGTCAAGGTCTCGATCTTTCGACTTTCCAATCCGATAGAAATTCGTTGACACTACCATTACTCCTCTGTTAACTTCGTTGGGTCCTCTCGATGGCAAATCCTTCTTCTCCGAATCCGCGCGGGCGGATTCTCCTGGTCGACGACAACTCATTGGGCCTCGCCGCTCGCCGTAGCGTGCTGGAAGAATTGGGTCACAAAGTGCAGACATCGGGCACACCCGCCGAGGCGCTCGATCTGTGCGGCAAGCAACGCTTTGATGTGGTGGTCACCGACTACAAGATGCCGAAGATGGATGGCGTCGAGTTTATCGGCCGCCTCAGGAAGCTGCATCCGGCGAGCGCGGTCATCCTCATTTCCGGCTTCACCGACACCCTGGGCCTCACCGAGGCCAACACTGGCGCCGACGTCGTCATTCAGAAGAGCAATCACGAGGTCACCCACCTGGTTCGCTCCGTGAATCGGCTGCTTCGCAGGCAACAACAACCCCGCAGGAAGCCGCCGTCTTCGCAAGGCGCTCCCAACTTGGATAAGCGCCCGGGTAAGAAGACGCGCTAGACACCCGCGTTACAGAACCGCGACCGTAAGGGAGCCGGTTTCGCGAGAGCTAAGTGATTCGGTGAGTATGCGGGAGGCATAAATGAATCGAGACGTGGCTCTGAAGATCGTGCTGGCCTTGGTAGGCTTGCTTTTTTTGCTGTTAGCTTATCCCTTGATCTTCTTCGCGCGGCAAGACCCTGCGTTGTCGATGATGTTCAGCCTTTACGTCACGCTCGGCATTTTTCTGCTTCTCGCAATCCGCAACCCATTGGCCTATCGCAGCCTGATCGCTTTTACAGCCTGGTCGAGCTTCGCGCATGCCGCCCTCATGGGCACTCAGGCATGGCGGAACATAGTTTCACGTGACGAGTTGTGGGGTGTTTTGGCCCTCGTCGTCATCGGCGTAGCCCTGATCGCGCTCGCGCCGGCCAAGCAGCGTGCCGCCGCTTATCAACCCGGTTGAACGGTGCGGTCCAGCGGGATCGGCCACCAGCCTGATGTCCGATTCGCGCGCGCGTTTGCTTGCTGCGGTATGCGGTACTCTGGCTGGAGAGTCATGGCCCAAAAAGAAACCGAAGACCTCACCCGCATCCTGATCAGTGCCGCCCTCAGCCGCACGGTCGGCATAATCGCCGAGCTATGTGTTGCCGATCTCGTCCAAGCCGGCCAGCCGCAGCCGGTGGAACATCTGGCTCGCGCCAGCAAAACCCATGAGCCATCGCTCTATAGAATTCTCCGCTTCATGGCCGGCTACGGCATTTTTCAGGAAACCGAGAATCGCCACTTCGACCACACGCCGCTTTCCGCGGCTTTGCGCACCGACGCTACCGGCTCATTACGCGCGGGCGCGCAACTGTTCCACCAAATATGTGCCGGCTGGGACGGCTTGGATCACACCATTCAAACTGGCGAACCCGCTTTCAACAAAGTTTTTGGCGCGCCCATTTTCGACTACATTCAGGCGCACCCGGAACTGGGCCCGCTCTTCGACGCGGGCATGACATCCCTGAATAGTTATGAAACCCCCACCATGTTGGACGCCTACGATTTCAGCGGCATCGGCGTCCTGGCCGATATCGGCGGAGGGAACGGCTCGCTCTTCTCCGCCTTGCTCCCGCGCTATCCCAACATGCAGGGGATCTTGTTCGACCTGGGCCACGTTGTGGGACGGGCCAAGGAGAACTTGAAGACCGCGGGCCTGGCTGGCCGCTGCCGCGTCATCGAAGGCAGTTTTTTCGAGAGCGTTCCGGCTGGCGCCGACGCATACCTTTTCCGCCACATCATTCATGACTGGACCGACGAACAGTGCATCCAGATCCTGGGTAACTGCCGCAAAGTGATTCCCGCCCATGGCAAGCTGCTGATCGCCGACTCCGTGGTTCTAGCCGGCAACGCTCCGTCCCCGGCCAAGGACATGGACATGGTCATGCTAACGTTCCCCGGCGGCCAGGAACGCACGGAAGCTCAGTTCCGGTCACTGCTGAAAGCATCGGGCTTCGAACTCAAGTCCATCACGCCGACCACCACGATGATCAGCGTAGTGGAAGGGAAACCAGTCTGATGCCCTCTTCCAGCGGATTGTGCGCGACGCTCGCGGCCGTCGTCTTAGTCTCCATTCCTGGTTTGGCCGCGGACCTTGAGGTGCTTCAACTGCGGCCGAACTTCTATATGATTGCGGGCGCCGGCGCGAACGTCGGCTTTCAGGTGGGAGCGGACGGCGTCGTGGTTGTCGACTCAGGTTCCGCCGCGAGCGCCGATGCCGTCATCGCTGCCATCCAGAAGGTCACGACACAACCCATCCGTTACGTGATCAACACCAGCGCCGATCCGGAGCATGTTGGAGGCAATGCCGCTGTCGCGAAAGCCGGGCAGACAATATTTACCGGAAACGGCGGAGCCGGTCTCGCCACCAATTTCCTGGGAGGCGGAGCGTCGATACTTTCCGTGGAACAGGTCTTGACGAGAATGAGCGGGCCGAGCGGGCAGCCTTCGCCTTATCCCGTTGACGCCTGGCCGACGGAAACATTCAATCAGCCGCGCAAGTACATGTACCTCAACGGCGAGGGCATTGAAATCTTTCATCAGCCGGCCGCGCACACCGATAGCGACGCGATTGTCTTTTTTCGCCGTTCCGACGTCGTCGTGGCTGGCGATGTCTTTGACACTCGGGCGTTCCCTGTAATCGATGTCGCCAAGGGCGGAAGCATTCAGGGCGAAATCGCAGCGTTGCAGAAGCTCGTCGATACGGCCATTCCGTCCGTGCCGATCGTATCCCGCGAGGAGGGCACGCTGATCATTCCCGGCCACGGCCGCATCTGCGATCAACTCGACGTCGTCGATTACCGCGACATGCTGACCATCATTCGCGACCGCATCCGCGATTTGATGAAGCAGGGCCTAACGCTGGAACAAATCAAAGCAGCCTCGCCGGCCCGGGGTTACACTCGCCGCTACGGGTCCGACACGGGCCCCTGGACCACCAACGATTTCGTCGAGGCGATCTATCGCAGCATGAGCGAGAAATGAGAGCCTGCCTCATCGCGGTTTTCGTCACGCTGTCCGCGCTATCCCTAGGTGCCGCCGCTCAGCCGCCCGCGGGCACCGCAAGTACGGCAAAAGCCTCCGCGCCTATCGATATCACCGGCTATTGGGTCGCATTCGTGACCGAAGACTGGCGCTTCCGGATGATCACGCCGCGCAAAGGCGATTACCAACCCGTACCCATGACTCCAGAGGCGCGCAAGGCCGCGGATGCGTGGGACCCAGCCGCCGACGAAGCCGCCGGCAATCAATGCAAGTCGTATGGAGCCGCTGCGATCATGCGGCTGGCTGCGCGCTTTCACATTTCGTGGCAGGACGACAATACGCTGCGGGTGGACAGCGACGCAGGCATGCAGACGCGGCTCTTCCACTTCAATGCACCACCATCATCGCTGCCGATGCCGCCGGATGCCCGCACGTGGCAAGGTTATTCCACAGCACAGTGGGAAAGACCGGCGTCGCTGAAAGTAGCGACCACCAACCTGCGCTCCGGATATTTGCGAAAGAATGGCGTTCCCTACAGCGAGAACGCTACCGTTACGGAATATTTCGATATCGGACCAATCCCAGGTGGCGGCCAGGTGCTGTTGGTGACCGCGATCGTCGACGATCCGCAGAACCTCCGGCAACCGTTTACAACCAGTTCGCAATTCAAGAAGGAGTCGGACGGATCGAAATGGGATCCAACGCCGTGTACCGCAAAATGAGTTCCAGCTCTACGCCACTCGCCGCGCTCCTGTGCGTGTTCGCCTGCCAGTCCGCCTTCGCGCAGGTGGAGCTCACCGGCTCCTGGACGCCAAGAAACCATGAGTTCCTCACGGGCGACGGCCTGCCGGTGGACTTCACGGGAATCCCACTCAGCGAGGAAGGGCGGATTCGCGCACTGAGTTATTCCGAGTCGCAGCTTGAAATGGTGGAACGCCAGTGCCAAGGGTGGCCGGCCTTTTATCTCGTCCAAGGACCATTTGGTTTGAGGATCTGGAGCGAAACGGATCCGCTCAAAGGAAACGTGATCTCTTATACCATCGGCGGATGGGAGGATCGGGCGCCGATGACGATTTGGATGGACGGCCGGACTCACCCGTCAGAATATGCCCTGCACACACGCTCCGGGTGCACCACCGGCGTGTGGGAAGGCAACACACTCGTCACCTACACCACCCACATGAAGGCCGGGTTCCTCCGAAAGACCGGCGCGCCCTCGAGCGACGAAGCAACCACGACCATGCGCTTTTACCGCCACGCCGATATCCTGACGATTCTCGAGATCATCGAGGATCCAATCTACCTTGCCGAACCGTGGATCCTGTCGAGAAGTTTTCAACTGAGCGCCACGCCTCAGCCTCCCATCGGGCCGCCCTGTATCACCGCCTACGAGGGGAGTGTTGGGCCAACCGCTCCGCATTACTTGCCCGAGAAGAATCCCTTCATCGATGAGATGACCACCAAATACGGCGTCCCGCGCGACGCCGCCATCGGAAAACCGGAGACGCTCTATCCGGAGTATCGGAAGAAAATTCCGCCAGCCGCTCCTGTTCAATAGAGCACCAGCTTGGCGTTTTCGTTCCGCTGGGCTTGACAACACTTTTGTAAGTGAACCATACTAACCGAAACTCGTCTTACCGCCGCCGATCCCCGCTGCCGATCGGTTTTGGTTTCGATTTCTAACATTATGAGAGCTTGCACTCGCCTTACTTCCGCCGCGGTCCTCATCTTGAGTGCAACCATGTTAAGTGCAACTATGGCGTCGGGCCAATCGCCGTCAACCGCGCAAGAAAGCGCGCCCATTGTACAACCGGGAGCTCCGGGGCAAGACAGCAAGAGGCTCACCAAGGAGACAGCCGCGGCCCCGGTTCAGGCGCCGTCTGCGGCTGACATCAGCTTCATGCAGGGAATGATCATGCACCATTCGCAGGCGGTGACGATGACGGACCTGCTTCGCGCCCGAACCAGCAACAAAGACCTGCGGGAACTCGGCAAGCGCATCAATATCTCGCAGGCTGACGAAATCAAATATATGAAACAGTGGCTCGCCGATCGCGGTCAACCGGCTTCTATGGAGATGGGCCATATGAATCACATGGGCGCAATGCAAGCGAGCGATCATATGGAACACATGCATATGGACTCCATGCCCCTCATGCCGGGCATGCTGACTCCCACGCAAATGAAGGCCCTGGAACAGGCCCGCGGACCAGCTTTCGATCACCTGTTTTTGACTGGGATGATTCAGCATCATACCGGAGCTCTGGTCATGGTGCAGGATCTCTTCGATACGCCGGGAGCCGGCCAGGACGCGATCCTGTTCGATTTCGCCACCGACATCGACAACACCCAACGCGCCGAAATTCAAATCATGCAGAACATGCTCCTCAAGGAGAAAAAATGATTGACGAACCAGCTTCCCTGCTCCCGCGCTGTGCCCTGACTCTCGCGCTGGCAGTAGCAGCCTTATTGCCGACACTCGGATCCGGGCAAGACAAAGTCCCCGCTCCGTCCTCGGTTCCCTCCAATCCGCGAGCCTCATCCGCCGATCCGCGCGTCGGGCTCAAGGCCGGGCTGTACGACGCTGGTGAAGCCGCTTTCGGACTGGAGAAGCTTGCTTCCCTGCCCAAGCCGCCGGGCTTCGCACCCGGCAACTTCTTTCCAAACTCGCAACCGCCGCCACCGCCGCCGCAGCCGCCGCCTCCAGGTGAGCCCGCGCGCCCACCCGCCGTTCAATACGGCTCGGCGAACTCGGATCTCGCGTTCAGCGGCAATCATGTTTTTGTCGGCAATTACAACGGCATCAATTTTTACGACATCGACAACCCGGCCGAGGTCAAGCTGACCGCTTCACTGGTCTGTCCGGGTGGTCAGGGAGATGTCTCGGTCTACGGCCATCTCCTGTTCATGTCGGCTGAAGCGGTAAACGCGCGGCTCGATTGCGGCACTCAAGGAGTACCGCTTCCGGCTGGTTACGTGCCTCCCGCGCCTCCGCCTCCCGCGCCTCCGCCTCCCGCGCCCGTCGTGCCCGGCGTCGAACCGGAGCGCAAGCCTCGCCCGCTTCCGCCTCCCAATCCGGACCGATTCCGCGGCGTACGCATCTTCGATATCAGCAACCTTTCGAATCCAAAACAGGTCGCTGCCGTGCAGACCTGCCGCGGCTCCCATACGCACACGCTCGTGACCGACCCCAACGACAAGGACAATGTGTACATTTATGTCTCCGGCACAGGCAGCGTTCGTCAGTCCGAAGAACTCACCGGATGTGTGAGCGGGGATGATCCATCCGCCGTCCCCAACACGTCTCTATTCAGCATTGACATCATCAAGGTACCGCTGGCCCATCCGGAGCTGGCAAAAATTGTTTCGAGCCCCCGCCTCTTCACCGATGCGAATACCGGAGCCGTCAACGGGCTTTGGAAACGCGGCAATCACGGCGTGGGCACCCAGACGACATCGGGAACCGATAAATGTCACGACATCACGGTCTACTCGGCCATCGGACTGGCCGCCGGCGCGTGTTCGGGTAATGGACTCCTGTTAGACATCCACGATCCGGCGCATCCCGTCCGCATCGATGCGGTAAGCGATCCGAATTACGCCTTCTGGCATTCCGCCACTTTCAACAATGCGGGGACCAAGGTTTTGTTCACCGATGAGTGGGGCGGCGGTGGGCAGCCGCGCTGCCGCGCGACCGATCCGATGAACTGGGGCGCCGACGCGATTTTCGAGCTCTCCAAGGGTAAGCTGACCCTGGCCTCATACTATAAGATGCCCGCCCCACAGACCGAACTCGAGAACTGCGTGGCGCACAATGGATCGCTCATCCCGATTCCCGGGCGTGACATCTTTGTGCAGGCTTGGTATCAGGGTGGCATCTCCATAGTGGATTTTACGGACACTGCGCATCCCATCGAGATCGCCTATTTCGATCGTGGACCGGTGGATGCGGCCAGCCGTGCCATGGCCGGTTATTGGTCCGTCTACTGGTACAACGGCTATATCTACGGCTCAGAGATCGCGCGCGGGGTTGACGTATTCAAGCTGGTGCCGAGCAAGTTTATCACCCAAAACGAAATTGACGCCGCCAATCAGGTGCATTTTGATGAATTGAACGTACAGAATCAGCCGAAAATCACCTGGCCCGCGAATTTCGTCGTGGCACGCGCCTATCTCGACCAGCTCACCCGTGGCAGCGCTCTCGACGCCGCACGAATTGCAGCGCTAAGTGCTCTCTTTGAGAAAGTCGAAGCATCGCATCGCAACCCGAAGGAAGTGTCCCGGCTCAAAACAGCAGCCGTAGAACTGGAGAAAGACGCAGCCGCGGCGAAAACGCCGGCTGATGCAGGCCGTTTGCGTGCATTGGCGGCGATCATGAAGGATAGCGGCTCTAGTTTCTAGCCGGCGGAACCTATCGGCGAATCGCAGCCACGATCGCACTCTCCACAAGGATTGAACCGATGCGTCCGGTAACGATCTTTACACGCACCTCATCGGTCCCAATGCCGAGCGCTCGTGCCATGGTTTCGGCGAAGCTCCCGTGACCGGTCTGGACCAAGCTCTGATCGAATCTCCCATAAAGCAGAGGGCGTCTGCTGCCGGTTGAAGCATCGCGACGGGCCGTGTCTTAATTTGGCGCCATTACCATCCAATGTCCAAAACGGCGCTTGATTTGATAACGCTGGCTGGGTGACTCCAGGGCAGCGCTCGCGACGATGTATTCAGCCCGCATATTGCCCTGGGCGGCCGGATTCACATCCAAGGATGTGCTTAAATCATTTGGGTCGGCATTGACGAGCATTCTGCGGCCCAAATACTCGTATAAATGCATGAGGGGCACATGGCGTCCGGCGGCTACGCGAGACGTTGGCCCGCCCGAGGCGTTTATCCAGGATGCCGCCTGCCGCAGTTCTGCCAGACTCAGAACGGATTCTTTTTCCTGGCTGCGGATGATTTTGTAGGATAGCCACGCGTTGCCTGGTATGTTCACGGCCAAAACTGTCAGAAAGGCGATCCGGGAGGCCTTCGATGGAAGGCCTCTCGCAAGGAACGTCAGGACAAAAGGAATGATAGGCATTCCTAAACGCCCCCCGTCGTAGCGCGACCAAAAAATCAATACGAGGATGTAGACGCCAATTATGAACAAGGCGATCCGGTCCTTTTGTTGACGCGGACCTCTTCGCATACCCAAGAAAATCGGAAGTGCAAACACGGCTAGCCCGAGAATAAGTGCCAGGGTCTCGCCGATCGCTAAGGCGTGCGGGAAGGCGTCGGAGTAAGGCAACCGGTCCGGGACATTTAGGAAGACCGTGACCAGCCAGCGTTGAGAGCCGTAGAGAATAGCTATCACGATCGAGCGGAGAGCAAAGAAGAGCAATCCGCCAAGCTGAGAGACGTGCAAGCGAGTCGCGTCGACCGGCAAAGTTGTCGCCTTCGAAAACCACAAGGCCACCGAAACGGGAACGACAAAGCAAGCCAGGCGCGACATGCGGCGAAGATCACCGTTCCACAGTCCAAAGGCGCCTAATCCGGCCGCCAACGCCAGAGCCGCCGGTCTCAGCACACACAGCGTCCCGATGAGCAGGCCGGCGCAAAACCACCACACCGCCAGCTGGCGATCTGATCTTTCGGAGTCGTATGTGGCCACGAACAAGGCCAGACCGCAAGTTCCGGCGGTAAAAAGCACGTCGGACATAAGCCAAACCGTGTATTGCGTGAAGGGGACTGATGTGCCAAACGAGATCAGGAGGGTCCAGCCGAGCCAAGTCGGCAATTCGCTGATAAACAGACAACAGGCGAGACCCACAAGTACAGCGCCGGCCGCTAGCCAGTTGGCAATTTCCAAGCGGTAAGAATTCCTTGAGATGGGCTGTCCATTCTTCCAAAAGATGCTCAGCCATATTGAGTGTCCCGGCGGATACACTCGGACCGGAGGAAGGTTGATGTACTGCTCGAAGCGATAGCCGTGTCCGGCGCTTAAAGCCGCGGCGCCGCCTAAGTATGAATTGACATCATTGTCGAATGGCAGGTCCGTTGGCAGGACGAGGAAGAGTGCTATCCACAGCGAGAGAGCCGTGCCGAAAAATATCGCGAAGCGGAGCCTGCTTTGGGAGTTGGCCAACACTCGCCGCAACGAGTGCCGCGGGTTGCGTGCATTAGACTCGAGAACCGGGGTTTCGGGGGGCACGGGCGAGATCTCCCTCGTCTATCGGTCCGCTGTGTTCATATCGACGGCTTCCGCGCCATCACGCCGTAAAAACAGCACGTGAACCGCCGCGTCGGAAGACGCTCGAATAAAGCAAAAAAGTTCAATAGCGCCCGGATTACTGCATCTCCCTTCCCACCCATAACGCTTCGCACGGCTAGAAAGATCAGCGTCGATACCAGTCGGGGATTATGCAACAAGGTGGCCGAGCCAATCACCTCGAACCCCATCCAGGCAAGTTGTTTCCGCAGCGATCCCGGCAAAGGCGTGTACCCCAATCGAAATGGCCCGGCGACGCTCAACCACCGCAACGGCCAATACAGTGGGTTCAGAGGATTGTCTAAAGTGAGAATGAGCGTTCCACCTGGGTGCAAAACTCGTCCGAGTTCCTGAAGAGCCGCGTCGAAATCACGTTTCTTTCTGAAGTGGTCCAGCGTCGAACTAGATACCACAACATCGAAGCTATCTGCCTTGAAAGGGATGGAACGCACATCAGCCACCAGAAAACCGATCGCGGGGCCCGGCGGACAACGCCTGCGGGCTTGAGCAACAATGCCAGAGTCATGGTCCAACCCAAGCGTGATGCCGCACCGATCGCGAAGATCGAAAAGCAACTGGTCGGCCCCGTTCGCTTCTTCGAACAGGTCGGTTTTTAAGAGACGACCCGCCGTTTTCGTAGTCCACCGTGCCACCAACTCCAAATGGGCTTGCTGCTTCTGGCGTGCCACTATCGGATCTAAGTACCAGGACCGTGACGGCCGATCTTTCAAGCGTGACAATCCTCCGATTAACCGACCTTCGCTGCCATTGTTAGCGGCCGGCAAAATTTAACGGCCAAGAGCTGTGCTAAGAGCCCGTGGCAGCGGATCGGGCCCGCTTGGCTTCGATCGCCGGCCGCTTTGGTTCGAGAGCTCGTTGAGTCGATGCTCCCAACAACCGTACGGCGCGAAACTTTCCCGTAGCAGCCAGAACCGGCGGTACCACTTCCGCCCGGATTCCCTCCGAGTGCAGCCAGGACACCACCGATAAGGAGCCGCCGTACACTCGTTTTACCTCATCCAAGAAATGCTTCAGAATGTCGTTGGGCGGCGCGGCGCTGACGCCCGGACGGATTCGCAAAACGATCTCGGTCTGAGATCCGGCCTCGGCTTCGCACAGTTGGTAGTCGCCCGAATGCCCTCCAAACCGCGCCGGCAACTTCTCCTCCAATAGAGGAACAAGCTCAGTTATCTCGATCGTCACCCCTTGCGCCGTTACCATGCTGATCGCGGCGACGTCGCGAACTTGTAAATCGAAGCCGAGCTTGGAGAAGGAACAATCACAGGTGGCCTTTTCGATTACGCCCGTATCGCCGATCTCCGCGTTGATGAAAATACGGGGCGCTATCGGAAGAAGGCTTGTCGCGTACAGCGAATTCACTTGCGTGTCGGTCCAGGCGCTCTTCTGGGTCCGCGAAACCAGTGCGATTGCGTGTTTCATAAGGTGTGAGCAATTCCCTGTGCTCATTTGTGAACAGGGCATCCCAATGCCGCCGAAATCGGTGGTTGCGTACGACGAATACACTCTTATGCCGGCGGATTCTATAAGCTGCCGCTTGGCGTCGGTAAGCGCTTCGCCGCCAGTAAGCGCGCTACAGCCGGTCAGGTCCAAGCCGTTGGATAGCGCGGCTTCAGCCACTCTGGCAATCGCGCTTACAAAACCATTCATCCCCGCCTGATCGCCCGCGTCAAGCCGCTCTTTTATGTATTCGGCTGCGGGTAGAAAATCGTTCTGTTCCAAATAGGTGGGGTAGGGCACTCGCAAGCCCAGCAGCTTGGCCTCCGCCACCAACAGACGCGTAACGATTCTGTAATGCAGATTCTTCCAGGTCGCCCCTCCGGTTGCGAACCATCGATCATAGCCGCCGATCAGGCGACCCGTCGAAATTGCCGAAAAAAGGCCGAACCCCGGAAGGATCGGCGCCACGCTGACGCGAGCGCTATTGGAAAAATTGAACTCGCGAAGGAACAACGTGCCCATGTTCTCGCCATGCCGTGCGGCTGCAACGCTGTAGAATGTCGTTACCGATCGGCCTGAAGTTCCGCTGGAACTTTGCACGTAGCCACCCTTACTCGCCGGGTTGTTCCACATGGAAGCCAAAGCCGCGATATGTCGCCCCGACCGCACAATCTCTTTCTTTCCGCGAAACTCGTCGTGAGTGAGGTATACGCCTTCCTCGAGAAGCTTCTCTAGCGTTGCTTCTAGCCCGTCGCGGCGGACCGAGGATTCGAGGTCTGCATAGCTACATCCCGCAAGTCTGAACATCAGCGCATACGGATGCTCAGGCATGGACATAACAGTAGTCGCATGGGCGAGAAAGTTGTCTGTGCGATCCTCCATCTCCTTCCGAATAATCCCTTCCGGATCGGTCTCAAGCGGGCTACGCAGGTGCTGGACGACCGCCCGCAGCATCCGCGAGTACTTCCACACTTCCGCCAACATGGTTAGAACTATAGGTGGTTTTCTGTTAGTTTCGCAAGGACACTTTGTACTGAGAGTACCACCGAACGGAAGATTGTCCCTGTCAAGCAAGTTTGGTCACAGCCTGCCATTCTCTCGTAACGGGAAAGTTCCCCGCATCGCGGCCGGCCCTGCCCAGGCCGAGCGGGGTAATGTCCTAAATTCCGTTAAAACGTCCCGCCAACTCCCGAGTCACCGCCTTCGTCCCCGCCATCGTCACCACCTTGTCAGCAACCTAAGCCAATCTCGCCCCGCCGCCGGCCGACCCACGTGTTATCCCGGTTCCGAGGTTCCAACAATGACAAACCCGATCCCCACCCCAATCCCTAACCGCCAATCCCCAATCCCGGGGCGCCGCGCTCGCGCCAACCGCGCGAACGCATCCCTCTCCACCGGACCACGCACCGATTCCGGCAAGCAGCGCTCCTCGCTGAATGCGTTGCGCCACGGCCTAACCGCCGCCTCCGCCGTCCTCCCCTCCGAAGACCAGGCAGCGTTCGATGCCCATCGCCGCGGCTTCTTCGACGAATACCAACCCGCCACTCCCACCGAAACCCAGCTCGTCCAGG
>Ga0182015_10001055_pt1 | contig 37862 bp, 29 predicted proteins | sample 712P3MmetaG_FD_120478 | JGI IMG/M metagenome (GOLD analysis project Ga0182015, IMG submission 120478) | Permafrost microbial communities from Stordalen Mire, Sweden - 712P3M metaG | ecosystem: Environmental > Terrestrial > Soil > Wetlands > Permafrost | place: Sweden: Stordalen | collected...
ATGAATTTGATAGAACTGCGCATAATTTCCTTTCAATTCAGAATCGTTATCGATCAGGAACGCTGGGCTCTCTGACTAGAGTGGTTCTTTGAAAGGGCCCGGCTTCAGCCGGGCCGCTGCAAGCCCATAAATGTCGGGCTTTAGCCCCTGAAGGACGGCCCTGTCCCTTCTAATGGCTTACGAACAAGCTCTCAGCTCCGACCCATTCGCTTTCAAACCTCGTTCTTCGCTGCAATGGGAAAACGGCGGCCGTAGCCGAAAGCCTTGGGAGAAATCTTAATGCCTGGGGCCGCCTGCTGGCGCTTGTATTCGGCGCGGTCCACCATTCGGATTACGCGCCGCACCACTTCAATGTCAAACCCATGATCGGGCGCGATGCGCTCAGCCGAGCGCGCATCTTCCACGTAGTCCTCTAGCACCGCGTCAAGAATCTCGTAGGGCGGCAGCGAGTCGCTGTCTTTTTGGTTGGGCCGCAACTCGGCGGATGGTGGCTTCTCAAGCGTGGCCTCGGGAATGACCGGGCGCCGCGAGTTCGCATACTGACTCAGCCGGTACACCAATGTTTTCGGTACATCCGAAATAACCGCCAGGCCTCCCACCATGTCCCCGTAGAGTGTACAGTAGCCCACGCCCAGTTCGCTCTTGTTGCCTGTGGAAAGCACGATGGCGCCGAACTTGTTGGAGAGCGCCATCAACAGCGTGCCCCGCGCGCGCGACTGAATGTTCTCCTCGGTAACATCTTCTTTCCGACCCGCAAAAACGTCCTGCAAGGTTTGTCGGTACGCCTGGACTGCGCCATTGATCGAGAGCAGTTCGAATCGGATACCAAGATTCTTAGCCAGCGCGCGCGCATCCTCGATTGAGCCCGGCGAAGAATACGGACCAGGCATGCCCACTCCGATCACGTTCTCCGGCCCAACCGCATCGGCGGCGATCACGGCGGTGAGCGCCGAGTCAATTCCGCCGCTGAGTCCGATGATGGCCTTTTGAAATCCGCACTTGCGCATGTAGTCGCGCGTGCCCAATACCAGCGCAGCGTACACGCTGGCTTCCTCGCCTTCGATCTGTTCGTGCAAGTCGCCGGTCAAGGTTTTTGAATCGAAGTAGATGAGATCTTCTTCGAAGGAACGCCCCTGCGCGATGACTTGGCCCTGCGGATTGAGCACCAGGCTGGAGCCATCGAAGACCAGGCTGTCATTCCCCCCGACTTGATTCACCAATGCAACCGGAACCTTGTGCTGGCGGGCGATGGAGGCCAGCATGTCGCGGCGGAATTCGCGCTTGCCAATCCAGAAAGGCGACGACGAGACGTTCAGCACAAAGTTTCCGCCGGCGCGCACCAACGCCTCGATGGGATCGACCGTGTACAGGCGCTTGGGCCAGAACAGCTTGTCGTTCCAGGCGTCTTCGCAAATGGTAAGCGCCATGCGGTTGCCGCAAAAGGAGAACAACTCCTGACTCTTCGCCGGCGCGAAGTTTCGCATCTCATCGAAAACGTCGTAGGTGGGCAACAGCATCTTCGACTGCAAAAATGCAACCTTGCCATTCTGCAGCAGTGCGGCGGAATTCATCACGGACTTGCCGGTTGCTGATTCGGCGGGAGTGACTAAACCGCAGATGACGGCGATGCCGCGGGTTTCGGCGGCAATCTGCTCGGCCGTCTCGCGATTGCGGGCGACGAAGGATGGGCGCTCCACCAGGTCGCGAGGCGGATAGCCGCAGACCGACAACTCGGGAAACAGAATCAGTCCCGCGCCGCTCGCTTGCGCGCGGCGGGAAAACTCGACAATTTTATTCCGATTGCCGGAGAAATCTCCGACCGTAGGATTGATTTGCCCGAGCGCAATCTTCACATATTTAGTGTAAAGCTTCCCGGCGGGAGTCGACCAGCACCAGCCTCGCAGCAGGGTTGTGAAAGGGCACGGCTTCAGCCGTGCCGCTATGGGCCAACTGACACCCGGGTTTTAGCCCTGCGTGATAACAAAATTGTGGGACAAGACATTGTGGGACAAGATGTGGAACGGGATTGCAGAATTCCAGTCCCGCGGGGGGCGGCATGTGATAGCCCCGCACGTAAGTCGGCATGACTTACACGTTGATCACACCGTCGTGGCGCTGACCTTTACCACACCGCCTTCCGCGGGCGGCGCGCTGGCGGGTTCGGAGACAGGCGACTTCAAACACAGCTCCAAGGCTTCCGACATGCTTTGGGTTTCGTCCTGCTTTAAGCTTTGCCAACTGCTAAACGTGGATTTCTCCCGCGCCACACCTTCCATGTTGCGGCTGATGCGCGCCATGTAGTGGGCCTTGATGCTTTCCATTTCCGCCTGAATCTGAACAACTTCTTCCGCCTTCCTGGCCCACTCGGCCTCAATCTGCTTCTTCTGCGCGGCCTCGTAGGAATCCAACGCATCTTGGCGCGCTTTAGCATCCTGCTGTATCTGTTCGACGGAAATGCCGGCCGCATCGAGGGCCATCAGCACCGCGGCTCGCTTCATCTCCTTCGATAACCCGCGGATGTGTTCGCTGTTGGTCATTTCGACGATCTTCTTGATGCTGTATCCCTTCCGCGGAATCATGATCCCAGCCATGCGGTAGATATCTTCCATGGGCGACAGTTCGACCTGGAAGGTTGGGACTTCCCGTGCAGAAGGCGCCGGAGCTTTTCTTGTGGGTGGGATGACCTGGGCCATGAAATTCTCCTTCTCGCCGTTCTTGTCGCTATTGCCGTTTCCGTCGCCCCTTGCTTCGCCATCCCCGGCGCTTCCTACGGCGAGGCCCTCCTCCTGATTGCGCCGCGGGGTTAGGTCGAACCATTTACGAGCCATAGATTTTCTCTCCTTGCCAGGTTCTTTCGCCTTCGGAAGCCGTTTCGTCTGAAGTTCAGTTCTTGAAATCGCATCGAACTTTCGGGGCTGCGAAATGCGTGGACTGGCCCGGTTTTCTATTTCGTCAGCAGCCCAGCGCTGAGGTGCGGCGTCCTCGCTCTCGATGTGCAGGCCTGGCACACGTTCCACTTCCGACGCCGCTACGGGTATCTCGCGCGGCTCGCTCTCGTGTCGCTTCGGCACGTTTTCAATTCTTGCGGTCAATACTGGAGGATCGCTGCCTCTCACGCGCCCAGGCGGCGGAACATTCATGGCGGCAGGTCGCTCGGGGACCGGGCTCTGCGTGGTATCTCGCTGAATGCCTACCACGTACTCGTTTCCTTCACTGCGGCAGTATTTGGCAGTGCCCGAGAACCGTTCGAAGCGCCACTGAATTCTCAGCTTCGATCCCGCGCCGATTGGTGTCTTGACCCGTATACATGCTCCACCGAGAGACTTGTCTTCCATGCGCGCAGGCGCAGTCTGCAGGGTTCCGGCCTGATCTTCCCAGGATGCTTCCACCCATGTCATCACAGGCGTCCGGAAATCGTGCATAACTGCACTCATGCCATATCTATCGGCAGGAAATTAATTTGGTCCAGAACTGGCTTGGGCTTCCCAGTTTGGCTAAGGCCGCCATATCTTCCCGTTCTGGTCACCTCGAGCGATTGCGCATCGCCCCGGCATAGAAGAACCTAAGTCAGGTTGCTTGGTTGCCAGCGCGCTCAGGCAATACCAATCTCACATCTGCTAATCCCCTGCCGGAAAAACCGCGTGCCTGGGAGCTGGAGCGGGCGTGTCGCCTTTCTGGTCGTGCCAGAGCACCTGATTCAGACTTGCCGCTCCGGCGGCGTCGGGACGGGAGAAATCCATCCTGGTTGATTCGTTTGCGCCCCGGGCATCGCGCTTGTTGACCTCGTAAATCAATCCGTTCTTCAGGTTGCGATAATCTGCCTGGAAAGCGGGCTGGTCGCCTGCTCCGGAGAACATCGATCCCATGGCGGGTGCGTAGGCGTCGTTCTGGTTCATGGGAGGCAGGCCCAGTAGCATTTCCATGGTGTGAACCATGTTGACCGTGGTGTAGAACCGGTGGTCGAGGTAGGGCTGGGCCGCGGTTCCCGGCGAATACTTGCTGACCACAAACGCAATAGATCGATGCGCGTCGATATGATCTCCGCCGTCTTGCGCGTCGTCTTCGAGAACGAAGATCGCCGTGTCATCCCAGTACCGACTGTGAGAAACCGCTTCCACCACACGGCCCAACGCCAGATCGTTGTCGGCCACCGAGGCTGCCGGACGCGGCAGGTTGGGCCGCGTGCCGCCGGTGTGGTCGTCGGGCAGATAGAGCAGGATGAACGCAGGCAATAAGAACTCGGGCCCCTCGTTCGATTCGCGGGCGCGTGTGTAGGCGGCGAATTCGTTGAGGAATTCGTCGGCACGGAGTTGATCGGGATACTCGGTGTTGAAATCGGGAAACAGCGGGTCGAAGTGATCGCGCAAGACCGCTTTCGTAGCCTTAACGCCCTTGAACAAGGGGACCGCCCACGGGAACGGGCTTGGTCCTCCATGCGGATCGCCAATGTTTGGCGGCAAGGGGTCACCCTGGTGAAGCTCGGTGCGCGGGCAGGGCGCTTCCAGCGAGGAAGGAGTTCCGTGTTTCGGCGACGCGATCTTGCGAGTTTTATTGCACCAAGCGGCATTCACATATTCGCCGTAGTCGCGGTAGGTTAAGCCATTGCGCGCGACGTTGTCCCAAAGAAAGCCGGTGGAGGGATCATCGATATCTGGCTGATTGTGATCGAGCGGCACTTCGTCGGCGACACTGCCGCCGAAATCATAGGTGCGCTCGTGCCCCCGGTAGGCGATCTGCCAGGTTTTTTCGTTGTAGTCGCTGGTGATGGCTGCGGTGGACCAGAGATGGCCGTCGCCGGAAACTTCGCCGCTGTCGTAGAAATTGTCGAGCACCCCGAACTGCAGCGCGAGTTTGTGTTGGTTAGGCGTGATGTCGGCGCCGTACATAGTGAGCGACGGTTCGCCGTCGCCAGGCTTCAGGTCTCCAAGAATCTGATCGTAGGTGCGGTTCTCTTTGATGACGTAGATCACGTGCTTGATCGGATTCTTGCCTCCGGCGAACTGGATCGTGCCGGGATCGTTGTGCAGCAGGTTGTCGTGCTCAACGACGCGGGTCAGTTCATCGAGCTTCCCAAGCGTGGAGGGTATGTTCAGCCGCGCAATCGACCCACGCAGCAGCGTGGGAATGTAAGGGTGCTCACGATGCTTGATCTCCCATGCAGTCTTGCCCGGCCCTGGGTTCGGGCGCGTCCCCTGTCCCTTGGCGGTCGCGATGAGCAGGTCGTCGCCTTGCACGGCGAGCGCGCTGGGATACCAGTCGGTGGGAATGAAGCCGAGGGGTGCTCCCTCCAAGAAGCTGCCAGATGTGTCCGGCCGGGCGAGGAGGTCCGAGACGTCGAGGACACCTACCGCATTGAGGGACGCATCCGCGAAGAACAGCCGCCTGCCATCGGCGGACTGTGCGAGAGCCATCGGATAGGTCCCGCCAAACTGGAGATGGCTGGTTGTGGTGACCAGGAAATCAAAAGGCAGGCCCGTCGAGGTCATCACCACCGCGATCTTATCGGCATTCGATAATGCGACGTAGAGCAGTTTCTCGTCCGCGCTGAGCAGCATTGCCGTGGGATGCGAGCCCGGCGCAAGCGGATCGTCAGGTTCCTTCAACTTGATCCAGCGGACAACTTTGCCGCTGCTGAGATCCAATTCCGCGACACGCGATGCATTCCACAGGCTGCACCACGCACGCCGGCCATCGCGCGTGGCTACGACGGTGTAAGGGAATGAAGACGGAACCAGATCGCTCGTGCTCAGGTCAAAGCGCTGGAACACCTTGCCGTTCTCGACATCGAGCAGCACAACATTATCGGAAAGATTATTGGCCACAAGGAGACGGTCGTGGGCGTTGTCGGGACCGTTCTCTCTCTCTCGAGCGGAGACCAGCGCCAATCCTGCCGGATAAGGAATCGCAGTTCCCGGCGGCGTCTTCTGCAAAGCGATTGCGACCTTTTTCCCGGCGGCGAGCGCTTGCGGTTCAACGGCGATGAATCGCTCGGGCACGACTTTGCCATCGGCGAAGCTGTACACCGCGATGCCGTTGCCAGTATTTCCCGGCTTCTGTCCTATCGCATCGGTGATGGAACCGACCGAGGCGTAGAGGTGCTTGCCGTCGGAGCCGAAGACCAGACCAAGAAAGTAGCTCTGGTGGACATCCTCACCGAAGCGCTTGTCGGGATACTCGGAGATCTGATTAGTTTTGAGATCGAGGACGGCAATCGACTGCATGGCCATGGTCTCCTGGGTTCCATAGCCATTGTTCAGAAGAGCGGCGTAGCGTCCATCCGGGCTGAGCGTAATGGTGGCGGGAAAGCTGTTAGTGCTGCCGATTCGACCGGGAGTGGGAGTCGTCAAGATCTTGCTGGTGGGCAGCGAGATGGATGAGCCTCCAGGCTTTTGTTCCTGCGCGAGCGCAACCGCAGCCTGAAAGGCGAGAAACGCGGACAGGAGGACAATGTTGGAGAGTCGGATCACGGGGCCTCCGCAGATTTGATCTGCAATAGCAGAAGATGAAGAGAGATGAGGTTAATCCAGCCGGGAACCTGCGGTCAAAGCCGATGAGCAACGCGGTGCTGAAGAAAGCACTCTCTCCTTCACCAGCCCACATCGCATAGGAAAACGAGAGTTCGCGAAATGTTGCGGGCGAAACTACACTCCGGAAGCACGGGTAGGCGCCTCGTGGGTGGGCGCGGGCTCAGGATGCTCCTCCACCGCACCAACATTGTGGCGGACGTCGGCGCCCTGCACCCAGAAGATGACATCTTCGGCGATGTTGGTGGCGTGGTCGGCGACGCGCTCCAGATTGCGCGCCACTAGCAGCGCGTCGAGGGCCTGCCGAACTACTTCCGGACGCTGGTTCATCGTCTTCACCAGCTGGATGAAGGCATCGTCCTTCATCCGATCCACTACATTGTCCATTTCGAGCACCGCCTGGGCCAATTCTGCCTTGCCTTCGATGAAGGCCTCCAGGGCCCGGCGCACCATGGCGCTGACGGCGGCTCCCATACGCGCGATATCAACCGGCAAATCCGCCGTAGGCATTTCCACCATATCCATCACACGTTCGGCGATGTTGACCGCCTGGTCGCCGACGCGCTCCAAATCAGAGTTGATCTTGGTCACGGCGAGGATGAAGCGCAGATCGACGGCCATGGGCTGCTGCATCGCCAGCAAGTCGAAGGCAGCCTCGTCGATCTCGCGCTCCGAGGTGTTGATCAGGCTCTCGCCTTCGAGAACCATCTGGCAACGGGCGAGATCGCGGTCAATGTAGGCTTGACGTGCTCGATCCACGGCCTGCTCCGCCAGTCCACCCATGCGGAGCAACTTCTGGCGTAGATCGTCGAGCCCCTGCTGAAAGCGCGTGCGCATTATCCGAACCTTCCTTAATTCAAATCTGCCTTATCCGAATCTGCCTGTGATGTAGTCTTCCGTCTTTTTGTCCGACGGCTTGGTAAAGATTTTTTCCGTCCTGTCAAACTCAATCATCTTGCCCAGCAGGAAGAATCCAGTAAACTCGGCAACCCGCGCCGCCTGCTGCATGTTATGAGTCACAATTACGATGGTATACCGTTCTTTGAGCTGAAAGATCAACTCCTCGATCTTTCCGGTCGAGATCGGATCAAGCGCCGAGCAGGGCTCGTCCATCAACAGGACCTCAGGCTCAACCGCCAGCGCGCGGGCGATGCAAAGTCTCTGCTGTTGCCCGCCGGAAAGGCTGGCTCCCGATTTCTTGTGTACGGAGTCCTTTACCTCGGTCCACAGAGCGGATGCTTCCAGCGATCGTTCCACGATCTCGTCGAGCTTGCGGCGATCGTGAAAGCCATTGAGCTTTAACCCGGAGGCAACATTGTCGTAGATCGACATGGTCGGAAATGGATTCGCCTTCTGAAACACCATTCCCACCCGGCGACGCAGCTGCGTGGCCGAAGTGCCGTTGTAGGCGTCAATTTCGCCGATGCGAACGCTCCCACTCACTCGCGCCTCCGGGATGGTCTCGTGCATGCGGTTCAGGCAGCGGATAAACGTGGACTTGCCGCAGCCCGAAGGTCCAATCAGCGCCGTGGCGTGGTTGGCCGCCATGGTCAATTGAACGTCGTACAACGCCTGCGTCTTGCCATACCACGCGTTCAGGTTTTCGACGCGGATTCCAACGCCCATAAACTATGCCGCTCCGAAGGTGCCACGGCGCACGGCAAAGCGCACGGCCGCGACCGCTGTGACGATCAGAATGATGAGCACGAGCGCTCCGGCCCATGCCTGCCGGTGCCATTCGTCGTAGGGAGAAATAGCATAGGTGAATATTTGCAGTGGCAGCGCGGCGGTGGGCTGGTTGGCTCGCAGATTCCAGAACTGATTTCCGAATGCGGTGAAGAGGAGCGGCGCGGTCTCGCCCGCAACTCGGGCGAAAGCCAGCATAATTCCCGTGATCACACCCGAGGTCGCGGTGCGTAGTGTGATGGAAAGAGTGGTTCGCCAGCGCGGAATGCCCAGTCCATACGCGGCCTCGCGCAAGGCCTGCGGCACCAGCAGGAGCATCTCCTCGGTGGTGCGCGTGATGGTGGGAATCATCATGATGGCCAATGCTACTCCTCCGGCCAGTGCCGAGAAGTGTTTCTGAGTGAGAACGACAATGGCATAGGCCACAATGCCGATCACAATCGAAGGTACGCCGTTCAGCACGTCGGCGGTAAAGCGAATGGCATCGCCGAAACGGTTGCGCCCGTACTCCGCGAGGTAGATTCCCGCACCGACCCCCACGGGAACTCCCAGAATGCTGGCCAGGCCGAGAATGAACGCCGAGCCCACAATGGCGTTGGCCATTCCGCCGCCGGCTTCACCCACGGGTTTCGGGGTTTGCGTGAGAAACGCCCAGTTGATCGAACCTATACCGCGATAGACAAGATAGGTGAATATCGCGAACAACGGCACCAGCACCAGGACGACGGTGAGCATTGCCACTCCGGTCATGACGTGGTCAGTGATCCGGCGCCGCAAAGCAATGGGCGGGACGGCGTGCAGCGCGGACGCGTTGCCAGTATCAGGCATTCGCCCTCGAAGGCTGTCCCCGGGTGACGGTCCAGACCAGCAATCTTGCCAGCGCATTGACTACGATCGTGACCAGGAACAAAGCCAGACCAATCTCGATCAGAGCCGAAAGGTATACGTCGCCGGTGGCCTCGCTGAACTCATTGGCCAGCACGCTCGCCATCGTATATCCGGGAGCAAACAACGACTTCGCAATCTCCGGCCGGTTTCCGATCACCATGGTCACAGCCATGGTTTCCCCCAAGGCGCGGCCCAGGCCCAGAATAATGCCGCCCATGATGCCCGCGCGTGCATTGCGCAGCACGCCGACGCGAATCATCTCCCAGCGCGTTGCACCCAGCGCGAGTGCGGCCTCCCGTTGATGCTGCGGCACCACCATCAGCACTTCGCGTGTGATCGAGGAAATAATTGGGATGATCATGATCGCCAGGATGATTCCTGCCGCCAGCATGCTGATGCCGTACGGCGGACCGTCAAAGAAGCCAGTCCAGCCCAGCGTGCGAGCCAAAAAAGGCTGGACGTAGTTGCTGAGGATGGGTACCAGTACAAAGATCGCCCATAGTCCGTAAACCACGCTCGGAATGGCGGCCAGCAATTCCACGAAAAACGAAAGTGGCCCGCGGAAAACCTTGGGGCACATCTCGGTGGTAAAAACCGCAACGCCCACAGACAGCGGCACGGCGATGATCAATGCCAGGAGTGACGAGACCAGGGTTCCGTAAATGAACGGCAGAGCGCCGAATTGTTCGTTCACTGGATCCCAGTCGTGCCCGGCAAAGAACTTAAATCCAAAAGCGTGCCACGAGGGTCCGGAGCGCAACACCAGTTCATAGACAATCAGAACCAGCATCGCCAGCACGGCCACGCCGCACACCAGCATGGCGAATTTGAAGATTCGGTCGCCGGTTTCGCCACTGGTCCCGCGGAGCACGGGCGCAGCCCACTCTCCCGCTGGGCGCAGGCCGTTAACCTTCGTGTCTTCAACGGGTTGCGGAGCAGGCATATCGGGCTGAGGTAGTGCCGGCAAGGCCATTCCGTTCCACCCTAACAGAATCCTGTTAACAGGATGTTAAAATGACCGTGCTTTTCAGGATTGCCTTTCCCCACGCGGGGCTGTATTTTCATCTCCCGATTCGATTCGCTTTTTTATGTCGATCACACCAAAACGTAGCCAAGTGGTTTTCCAGAAGCTTGAGCGGGATTTGGTCAAGCTCTCCTCGAAACCACGAGCGGCAAACGTACACCGTTTCCGCACCGGCACGCGCCGCCTGCAGATATTGCTGGGCGACCTTTCTCCAAAGCTGGAGCGCAGCCAGAAAAAACTTCTGAAGCTGCTGGGCCGAATCCGCAAACGTGCCGGCAAGGTCCGCGATCTGGACGTGCAACTGGCGGCATTGCGCAGCCTGAAGATTCCGCAGGAACCGCGGCGCAAAACGCAGCTTGTAAGCCGTTTGATCGGGCTGCGCGCCCAGCAAGAGAAGAAGCTGCGTAAGGCAGCCGATGAAGACACTGTCCGCGAGATTCGCAAGCGCCTGAAACGCGCCCTCAAGAACTTCAAGCCGGAAGCGAGCCGCGATCCATTGGCGGTCGCCCGAGGGATGCTGCAAGCGATCGAGCACGGCGACGCACCGGTGACCGAGGCATTACTGCACCAATACCGCATCCTGAGCAAGCGAGCCCGCTATGCGGCAGAGTTCGCCGACGAGTCCAAAGAAGCTGAGCAGTTCATCGCCGGCATCAAGGGTGTGCAAGATGCGTTGGGCGATTGGCATGACTGGTTAACTCTGACCCAAACGGCCATCAAGCATCTCGGCGAAGTGCATGAGTCATCCCTGGTAGCGGAGTTGCGTAACGTAACTGGGGCGAAATTCCGTCATGGAGTCGCGGTGCTCTCGCAGATGCGCAGCAAGCCGGCACCTGAACATCCTGCCCAAACTCACGCTCGCGGCCCAGCGAGGTCTCCGCGCCCTGCGGCCTCTGCTGCATAATCGACACGCAATAAGTGGTTAGCCCCGAATGACAAGTTAACTTGACATCTACGATTCTCCCGGCTACACTATGGAAAGTTAGCTTTACATATGCCTGAGATCCTGAGCCGAGTCAAAGAGCTTCGCAGCGCCCGCGGATGGACGCAGGAGCAACTCGCCAAGGCCGTCGGCGTATCGCGCCAGAGCATTAATTCCATTGAGCGCGACCGTTATGTGCCGAGCCTGCTGCTGGCGCTTACATTTGCGCGAGTCTTCGGCTGTTCGACCGATCAGATCTTCACGTTGGAGAGCGAAAGGCGGAGCAAGAAGGAGACCGAAAAATGAACATTCCTATCGTCGGTAAATTAGTCGATGAACGTTTCCTCAACCACCGTTTGCGGGCCACAAGTCTCGCCGGAATCATCGGTGGCGTCACGGCCATCTGTCTTTTCGCCTACCGTTTTTACGTCACCCACGTCTGGAGTTGGGATCTCTTCGCTGTCGCCATGACCATTCTCGGGGTCAAGTTGACGGTAATGGCCTGGTATCGCTTAACCGACTAAATGTAAAGGAGAACACAATGAGTTTCCGAAATCGCCTGAAAAAACCAGCAGGCATGGTCCCAGTCGCCACGATGTTCCTGGTGGTCGCCATCCTCTGGCCCTACTGCTTCCACCCCACGACCAAGCCGTGGACCGTCTTGAGCGAGGGAGTGCGCGGGACGATGTTCGGCATCTGCTTCGGCATCAACATATTTGCTGCGCTTCAGGCTCGTCGTCAACGCCGCTGCGGTGGGAGCTAAACAGCGGCACGACAGTGTTCCGCCAGACGCCGAAAACGCGGCCGCTGCTGCAAGTCGCTCGTGATCAGCGGCGCTTTAGGGCCTCCAATTCTTCCAGGGTCCGGGGCCAATCCGATCCCAATAGTCGGGACAAACTCCGATCCGCAAGAACTTTGCCGCCGGTTTGGCAGCGCGCACAGTAGTTCGTTTCCTTGTCGGCATAGCGAATGCGTAAAACCTTGTCGCCGCATCTCGGACACGGCTCTCCATAGCGCCCATGAACCGCCATACCCTTACGAAATGCAGTTACCTTTTCCGGAAAGTCAGCCTTCGCCTCGGCGCAAAGTCGGTCCACCCAAAACCCGATCGTGTGCCGGGCCGCAGCGAAGAGTCGCTCCCACTCTTGCGGCTGCAGTTTCTGCGTCAGCGTGAGGGGGGAGAGCTGCGCAGCGTGTAGGATCTCATCGGAATACGCATTGCCGATGCCGCTCAACAGACGCGGATCGGTAAGAGCCCGCTTAAGAGTGTGGTTCTCTGCCGTAAGCGTCGCGCGAAACGAATCGAGATCGCTTGAGAAGATGTCGATCCCTCCAGGATCGAAAGAACGCAAACTCTCCTCGCCGAACAGTATGTGCAAGGAAGCGCGGCGCTTGCTGCCAGCCTCGGTAAGAACCAGAGAACCATTGGGAAAATCGAAAGCTGCCAGACTTTGACGGCCGGCTAGCTTCGCCTCCGGCGCTCGCCAGTGTAACCGGCCGGCAATCATCAGGTGAAGAACCAGCCAAAGATCATTCTCCACGCCAATTGCGATGCGCTTGCCGACTCTCCGCAATTCGCGAACCATGTGGCCTTCTACGCTCGCAACCGGCGGTTGCGCGGTTCGCAGCAGAAAAGCGTTCGCCAGCCTTACCCGCTCCAGCGGCTGGCCGACGATGCGTGTCTCAAGCGCGCCGATGTAGGCGGCAATATCAGGCAGTTCGGGCATGACGTATCACTTTGCACGTGCGGTCGTACTCTTGCAAGCCCTGTTCCCAACACAACTCCAGATGACCGCACCACCTTCGGCATGTAAACTGTTGGCCTTGCCTCATGCCGACTTTTGCCGCGGTTGATATCGGTTCCAACTCTGTTCGCCTGAAGATCGCACGCCTCGTGCGTGGCCGGCTCCGTCCCGTCCACGAAGACCGCGAAGTGACTCGCTTGGGCGAAGGCGTGTTTCGTTCAGGCTTTCTCACTCCCGAGTCGATGGCCGAAACCGTGAAGGTTCTGCGCCGCTTTCACCGGTCCACGCAACAGGTGGTCACCGACCCAGTCCGAGTGGTCGCCACCAGCGCTCTGCGCGACGCCCGCAATTCACAAGCCTTTCTAGAGTGGGTGCGTTCCGCCACCGGCTGGAAGGTCGAAATCATCTCCGGATTGGAAGAAGCGCGTTTGATTCACCTGGGCCTTGTCTCCAATCTCCGAGTGGATAGTTCGCCTGCGTTAATGGTGGACCTGGGAGGCGGGAGCTGCGAACTGACGGTCTCCGGGCGCGGCCACATCCGCGACTTGGTGAGTCTACCGCTCGGGGCCGTTCGTCTCACCGATGAATTTCTTGGCCATGATCCGCCGCGCAAGGGCGAACTGAAACGGCTGCAAGGCTTCGTTGCTCGTGAAGTAAACCGCATCGCCGCTCGCGTGGTGGCGGCAAAAGTCAAGAATGTGATTGCCACCTCTGGAACCGCCGCCGCGCTGGCCGCAGCAGCCAGCCGTCTGCGAAAAAACGGAAGCCGCCAGCGCACGATCGTCTCCCGCGCCGAGATGACCCGGCTCGCCAAACAACTGGCCCGCCTGCCGGTTGTGGAACGGCGCCAGATCGAAGGCATCGGTCCTCGACGGGCGGAAATCATTGTCGCCGGCGCAATCGTCTATCACGAACTGCTTGAACGCTGCCGTCTCAAGGGTTTCCGCTACTCGGCGCTGGGCCTGCGCGACGGTTTGCTGGCGCAGATGGCGGCGGAATACGACCGCAGCACGCGCTCCGGAAAACAGGTTGAATCGGAACGCTGGGAGTCGATCACCCGGGCCGTCTCTCACTATCACGTGGACATGAAGCACGCCCTCGATGTGCGCGAGTCCGCCATGTTTCTGTTCTCCGGGCTGCGTTCGGTGCATGGCTTGACGCCGGAATTCCGCGAGTGGCTGGGCGCGGCCGCCATGCTCTATGAGGTGGGAGATTACCTCAACCGCAACGGCCATCACCGGCACACCTATTACATTATTTCGAACTCGGAGATTCTGGGCTACACGCCCCAGCAGCGCCGCATCATCGCGGCCATTGCGCGCTATCTGGGAAAATCGCGGCCCACCATGGAAGACGGTCCGATGAAGGCGATCGATCCCGCGGACCGGGCCGGAGTGCAGAAAGCGATTCTGCTGCTGCGGCTGGCGCGCGCCCTCAACCTGGGCCGGAGCCGCGCCGTGCAAAAGGTGCGCGTCAGCCATCGCGCCGCCGAGATACGCCTGACCCTGGTGCCCCGCCGCCGCATGGGAGTGGACCTGGAACTGTGGGCGATTGAAAAGGACTGCGCTTATTTCCGCGAAGTGTTCGGGCGTGAACTTTCCACCGCGGTTGCATAGAGCGTGCGCAGCGCTTTCGGAGTCAAACACCACTGCAACGTGCCCGAGCTGCGCCGCATGTCGACCCTGGCCACGGCTCCTTTCTTAAGGTCCACTGAAGCCTCGCAGCCGGACTCGCTGATCACAGTGCCGAGGAACTGGCTGAGGTTGGGATTGTGTCCCACGACCATGATCGATTCCTGGCTCGCATATTTTTCCAACAGCCGGCGGAAGTCAGCGAAAGTCGCCGCCGGACGCAGCCCGGTTTCGATTTGCAGCTTGCCCTCATACCCCATTTCATTTCCGACCAATGAAGCCGTCTGGGTAGCGCGCTTTAGCGGACTGGAAATAATCACGTCCACCTGCGCATCAATCGCGGCCAGCGCGCGCCCCACGTAACCGCACTGCTCGATGCCTTCCTTGTCGAGCGCGCGCTTCTCGTCTTTCTTTGGATTGACGAAGTGTTCGCCGGCGCTGGCGTGTCGCAAGAAATAAATGATCATGGCGAATTATCGTTCCCTCCCGACGGGAGCTTTGCGTTTTCTTGCCGGAAGCTCCGGCGGAGCAAAACTCGCCGCCTGCTTCCCTTCGGCCACGCTGATCAGATAATCCTGCGCGCTGAAAGCGGCTGCTCCAGTAGGCGGTTTGCGTTTCCGTACGCCGCGTACGGGTTGCCATGCCCGAATGTAGGTAGCATCGCGCAGCAGGATCCGAGCTTTGCGGTTATCCGCCAGGTAGGCGTCGAGAATCTCGCGGTGCACGCGCTCGCGCAGAAATTCGTCGCGCAGGGGCACCATCACCTCGACGCGCTCGTAGAGATTGCGCGGCATCCAGTCCGCGCTGCCAATATAAATTTCTTCCTCGCCGCCGTTTCCGAAGTAGTAAATCCGGCTGTGCTCCAAAAATCTCCCCACAATGCTGCGTACCTGGATGCGGTCACTCAGCCCGCGCACTCCCGGCCGCAAGGAGCAAATGCCACGCACGATGAGATCGATCTCCACTCCGGCCTGAGAAGCGCGATACAGGGCCTGAACCATGTTCTTGTCGAGCAGAGCGTTCATCTTGGCAATGATGCGTCCCGCGCGGCCTTGGCGGGCATGATCGGCCTCGCGGTCGATCAATGCAATCGTCTTTTCCGCCAAATCGAGGGGCGCCACCAGCAGCGGATCATAGCTGGGGTTCTCGGCATACGCGGTCAGAAAACTGAAGACGTCGTGCACGGCCCGGGTAACTTCCGGATTCGCCGTGAACAGGCTGAGATCGGTATAGATGCGCGCCGTGGTGGCGTTGTAGTTGCCGGTTCCGATGTGCGCGTAGCTGCGCACGCCATCCGGATCGCGGCGCACCAGCAGCGAAAGTTTGCAATGCGTCTTCAGCCCCACCAGCCCATGAAAAACCTGCACCCCGGCATCTTCCAGATCGCGCGCCCAGCGGATGTTGTGGGCTTCATCGAAACGCGCCTTCAACTCCACCACCGCCGTGACTTCCTTGCGCGAAGCCGCATCCATGAGCGAAGGAACAATCGAAGAGTGCTCGCTGGTGCGGTAGAGGGTCTGCTTGATCGAGAGCACGGCGTCATCTTCCGCCGCCGACTCGATGAACGACACCACCGCGTCGTAGGAATCGTAGGGATGGTGCAGCAGTACGTCATGCCGTCGCAATTCCTCGAAAAGATTTTGGGACTTGGCCGTAAGCCGCAGTTCGCGCGGGGCGAAGGCGTGGTACTTGAGGTCAGGGCGTGGCGTCTGCTCGTAGACGTTAAACAGCCGCGAAAGGTTTACCGGACCGTTCACCGGAAAAACCTGCCAGGGATCCAGCTCGAATACTGTACGCAACCGGTCAATGATTTCGGGATCGGCGTCGGCCTCAATCTCCATGCGCACCGCATCGCCTTTGCGGCGGTTGTGCAACTCCGCGCGCACCGATTCCAGAAGATTGCGCGCTTCTTCTTCTTGCAGATAAAGATTGCTGTTGCGGGTCACGCGGAAGGGAGCCGACGAAACGATGTCGTAGCCGTGATACATGTTCTGGGCGTGGTGCGCGACCAGGTCGGCGAGAAAAATGAAGTCAGCCGTGGTCTCCGAAGGCAATCGCACCAGGCGAGGCAATGCCCGAGGTACTGACACCACCCCCGTGTAGGTAAGCGCGGAGCGCCGCCGTCGGCGCAGGAGGAAGCCCAGGCACAGCGCTTTGTTGATCACCCGGGGAAAAGGATGGGTGGGATCAACCGTCACTGGCGTGAGCAAAGGATCGAGTTCTTTCTCGCAATATTCGTCGACGAAGCGCCGGGCATCGGCGTCCAACTCGTGCAGGCTCAACACGCGAATGCCATGCTCCGCCAGCGCCGGGCGCAGAGCATTCCAACAGTCGTACTGCTCGTCGACGAAATCGTGACTAAGACGCGCCAGAATGTCGCGCTTGGCGGTCAGCGTCAATCCATCGGGGCCAGCCTGGTTGTAGCCGTCTTCAATCTGCTGCATCATGGCGGCCACGCGAATCTCGAAAAACTCATCCAGATTGCTGGCAGAGATGGCGAGGAACTTCAGCCGCTCCAAGAGCGGATTGCCTTCATCCTGGGCTTCTTCGAGCACACGGCCGTTGAACGCGAGCCATGAGGTATCGCGGTTGAGGTAATACTCAGGATTCTCCAGCGAAAGACGAGCCATGTGCGAGGACTTACACGTTCATTGGTACAACTTTTCTTTGCCAACGGGGATCCCTTTCACGGTCGCCAACCAATCCCGGCGCGCGGACCGGATCCGGCAAAAAGACCGTGGGGAGCATCTGCGAGCACCTAGTATAGAACATCTCCCCGAGCGGCGCAGAACAGCAAATCAAGACCGCGAAACGAGAACTCAAGTCCTGAGACAGCAACGCCGACGGAAAAAGTATCCGGCGCATCGGAAGCGGCGGGCTTCGTCGTCCGATGCGCCGGCAGGAGTCGCGCTGAGCCGCACTCATTTCCCTCGTTGGAAGCAATTTCCTTGGCTTCAGGAGCCTATCTGACCTGCTTGATTGCCTCTTTCTCTTTCTGGACAACCCCGTCGGGTAACGACGCATAGGAAAGCGCAGTAGTCATCTTCTGCCCGTCCGTTACCATCCAATTCAAAAAGTCGGACAGAATCTTGCCTTTCGCCGCATCTTTCGACTGCTGCGGAATCAGCAACCAGGTAAAGCTGGAAATGGGATAGGCGTCCTTGCCCGGCGCGTTGGTAATGGAAACGCGAAAATCCGCCGGCATCTTCGGAGCTGACGCGGCCGCCGCCGTCACTCCTTCCAGCGACGCCTTCAAGAAGATGCCTGCCGAATTTCGGACGCTGCCGTACGGGATGTTGTTCTGCACCGCGTAGATCAGTTCGACGTAGCCGATCGCTCCCTGCAATTGTCGAATGGAACCGGCGACCCCTTCATTGCCCTTTCCACCCAGCCCGATCGGCCATTTAACGCTGGTGTTGCTGCCCACGTCGCTCTTCCAATCCGCGCTCACCTTCGAAAGATAGTCGGTCCAGATGTACGTGGTCCCGCTGCCATCGGACCGGTGAATCACGATGATCGGTTTGTCGGGAAATTTGACGCCCGGATTTACGCTGGCGATCGCATTGTCATTCCACTTTGTAATCCTGCCCAGAAAAATTCCCGCCAGTGCGTCGGGGGTGAACTTTACCTCCCCGCTCACTCCGGGAATGTTGTAGGCGGGCACGACCGCGCCCAGCACGCTGGGAATGTTGAGAATCTTGGTCTTCAGCTTGGTCTCAGCTTCCGTAAGCTGAACGTCCGTCATGGGCATATCGCTGGCGCCGAAATCTACCGTGCCTTCTGTCACCTGGCGGATGCCGCCGCCGCTGCCGATGGACTGATAGTTGACCTGGATATCGGAGTGTAGCTTGTGGTATTCGCTGAACCACTTCGAGTAAATGGGATTGGGGAACGTGGCGCCGGCACCATTCAGCGTGGTCTGGCTGATTGCCGGTAATGCTAGAAATGCACACACCAAAAGCAACCCGATTCGTCGCATCACTCGATGATTCCTCCTTAGAAATAGATATCCTAGTTTCTATCGACGCTCTGTTAAAGGACAGTTACAAACGAGTGAATTTCTGATGAATGGGGTTCCTCAAAGATTTAAAAATTAAGGACTTAAAAGAATTAAGAAGTCAACGATTAAGAATTTAAGGTAGTGGTGCAGTTTGATCGTCATCCTGAGCAAGCGTCCTTTGCGCCGCGAGGGATCTGGGCGAGCCGCGCGAAGCGTCGCGTTCTTTGCGACGCATTAATCGCGCGTCTGGCTCGCTTCCTTCCCAAACTGCACCACTACCGAATTTAAGGATGAGAAGCTGACTGGCTACTCTGAATGTTCAGCTGCAAGCGCGCGATCTCCCGCGGAAACAAGGTATTGCCGGGGAACTGTGTGCGCAGCGCGGTAAGCAGCTCAAGAGCGCGGGTCTTATCTTTGTCGCGCACATAGGCAATCGCCAGCAGGATGCGGGCAAACGGCGCCAGATAATGGCCGTGCTGCGCCGTCACCTGCAGGTCAGTGATGCCTCCCTGCTTGTCGCCAGGCAATCCGCCCATGCGCAGCAACCAGCGCACCGGCGCTGTCATGCTCCCGATGATGTACTTACTGAATCCGGTAGCCACCAGAACGTCGGAGCAGTTGTTACAAACCGCTAGAAGCTGCTGGGCCCAGGCGGACGCCTCTTTGGTGTAGTGCAAGGAAGCCAGATTCTTCTTTTCAATCAGCGCCGCGTAATCTGCCTGCAGTCCCGAGGCAAGTGTCAAAGCAAACAACGCGTCCTGGTCCTTCGCATCTTTGGTTAGGCGGGCATGAGCCAGCAGTTGCGCACGGTCCACCGCACTCTGAAAATGTTCGTGCACTTGTGGATCCGGGCTGAGTTTCGAACGTGCGGCGAAGCGGTCGTCATTGTCGTAGAACTGCCCCTCCAGCACGCCCAGGCGGTTGAACTCCGAGAAAAGAAATCCGGCCGCCTCGCTCACCGGCCCTACCGGATCATCCGGATGTTGACCCTCCCACGCGGAAAAATCCTTCTGCGCCCCCGCGAAATCAAGGTTGTACAGCCCCAGAAAACCGCGGTCCAGAGCCGTAACCGGGGCGGCATCGGGTGGCGCCGCAGCCCTGGCCGCAGCATGCAAACCCGAGCCCAGCCACAAGGCTGCTACCATGACGAGGATCACGCATTTGCGAAATCGGACGATGGCTGGAATGCGCATAAAGTTAAGGTCCCTCATTATCACGCGTTTTTGCAGCCGCGCAACGTTACTTTCCGGCGACCTTGCTTCGATGCAACTAATTAGCGTTGCGCCCATCCTATTTTCATGGATCGAGCGATTCCGGAAGGTTCCCGCTCCACAAATAAGCTTCCACTCGGTCGTACTTAGGACGAAAACCTCATGAGCGATTCCCCCGTACGCTATGCCCCGGGCTGGCCCGGCATTCCACCCCGCTGGACCTCAAGCGCCAAGACCGGAGCCGGCACCGCCCTAAACCAGCACAGCAAAGTCTGGTTCACCCTGAGCCACGGCATTGTGAACGAAGTGTACTTCCCGCGCGTCGACCAGGCCTGCACCCGCGACCTCGGCTTCATCGTCACCAACGGACGCGACTTTTTCTCCGAGGAAAAACGCCACTGCACCTTTGAGAACAACCCGTTCGAGCCGGGCGTCCCCGCATTCGAACTGACCAACACGGAAGTCAGCGGACGCTACCGGATTCATAAGGAAATCCTCACTGATCCTTACCGCAACGTGCTTCTGCAGAAGATTCGTTTCGAACCGCTGCAGGGTCAACTCTCCGACTACCGCCTCTACGCTCTGCTCTCCCCCCATCTGGCCAACTGCGGAAACGGAAACACCGCCTGGGTCGGCGACTACAAAGGCGTGCCCATGTTCTTCGCCGAGCACGACGATACCGCGCTCGCTCTGGCCTCTTCGGCGCCCTGGAAAAAAATGTCGGTCGGATTCGTCGGCACCTCCGACGGATGGCAGGATCTCTCCGATCACTTCCGAATGGAGTGGGAATACCAGCGTGCCGAGAATGGCAACCTCGCCTGCACCGGAGAGATCGACCTCGCCGCCTGTAACGGAGAATTCATACTGGCCCTCGGATTCGGCGGGAGGTGGACTGAGGCCGGGCAGCAGGTTCGCTCCAGCCTGCTCGAAGATTACGACGAACTCCGCGAGCACTACGTCTTCCACTGGAAAAACTGGCAGAGCACGCTGCTCAAACTCGATGAACCGGTACGCGAATACGATCTCTATCGCACCTCCACCTCGGTTCTACGCACGCACGAGTCCAAGGATTTTCTGGGCGGCATCATCGCCAGCCTCTCCATCCCCTGGGGATTCAACAAAGGCGATGAGGATCTTGGCGGCTATCACCTGGTCTGGCCTCGCGATCTCGTCGAGACCGCGGGAGCGCTGCTGGCCGCCGGCGCCGCCAGTGACGCCATCAGAGTGGTCCGCTACCTTGAGACCACACAAGAAGCTGACGGCAGATGGGCGCAGAATCTCTGGCTCGATGGACGCGCCTACTGGGGTGGCATCCAGATGGACGAAACCGCCTTCCCCATCCTGCTGCTCGATCTGCTGCGCCGCGAAGCCGCCAACGGCCTGGGCAAGTTGGAGCGCTGGTGGCCGATGGCGCGCAATGCCGCCAGTTTTATTCTCCGAAACGGTCCGGTTACCCAGCAGGATCGCTGGGAAGAAGATGGCGGCTATTCTCCGTTTACTCTCGCGGTTGAGATCTCCGCGCTCCTCGCAGCCGCCGACATCGCCGAACTCACCGGACACAGCGACGCCGCCTCTATTCTTCGCGATGCAGCCGATGCCTGGAATGACAATATCGAACGCTGGGTCTACGCTACCGGCGGCGATCTCGCCCAGCAAGTCGGCGTGGAAGGCTACTACGTGCGCATCGCTCCGCCGGTCACCGATGCCGCCGCTTCGCCCACCCAGGGCTTCGTTCCCATCAAGAACCGCCCTCCCGGTCAAAATATGGAGCGCGCCTTTCGCATCATCAGTCCCGACTCGCTGGCGCTGGTGCGCTTCGGACTGCGCGCCCCCGATGATCCCCGCATTCTGAATACGGTTCGCGTTATCGATGCGCTTCTGCGCGTGCAACTGCCGCAAGGCCCGTGCTGGTACCGCTACAACGGCGACGGTTATGGAGAGCATAAAGACGGCTCGCCTTTCGACGGAACCGGCATTGGCCGTCCCTGGCCTCTGCTCGCCGGAGAGCGCGCGCACTATGAACTTGCCGCCGGCCGCCCTCGTGAAGCCGAAGCTTTGCTCTCGATGATGGAACAATGCCCCACCGGTCACAGCCGCCTGCTGCCGGAACAGGTCTGGGACGCCGACGATATTCCCGAGCTGGAGTTGTTTCGCGGTAAACCCTCGGGCTCGGCCTGTCCCTTGGTCTGGGCGCATTCCGAATACATCAAGCTTCGCCGCTCGCTGCGCGACGGCAAGATTTTCGATCAGCCCCCGCAAACCGTACAACGCTATCTCGTCGAGAAACCCACGCGGCAAATCTTCGGCTGGAGGCTCAACAACAAAGCCCGTTCCATTCCGCGCAACAAAAAACTGCGCATCGTGCTGCTCAATCCCGCGCTGGTGCACTGGAGCATCGACGGCTGGAAAAGTTCTCAGGACACGACCACCCGCGATACGGGCCTGGAAATCTTCGTCATGGACTTACCGACGGCTTCGCTGCCCGGCGGAAGCCAAATCACGTTCACCTTCTATTGGCCGCAGGAAAATCGATGGGAAGGTACAAACTACAGCGTGATTGTGGAATAAGCGCAGCGCGGAATAAGCTAAAGCTGCCGCCAGCATTAACTTCGTGTGGAGACAGCCGCCCTCGGCTGTCCACCGGGCAAAGCCCGGTGCGGCTCGTGTGGAGCGGACACTCCTGTCCGCTGCCTTTGATTTTGTCTCTGCCTTGGACTTGGACTCGATCGTCGTGACAATAGAGGAGGGACTTACGCTTCCGCTGCAACGCTCGTGTAAACAATCTCCACCACCGTGCAGTCATCGTTTAGAGGATTTCCCGCGCAGAACTCCGAGACCGCCGAAAAAATTCCTTCCAGCGTTGGAGCCTTGGCCGCAGCCGCTTCCAACCTCGAGTCTTCAAAGAAATCGCCCATGGCATTTTCGGCCTCTGTCACGCCATCTGTCACCAGAATAAAACGATCACCCGAATTGAGTTGGCAGCGCGCGCTCTCAAACGTAGCGTCGGGCAGCAGCCCTACCGGCACATTGCCGTGCGGCGGACGCATCACTTCCCCGCCACAAACCAGCAGCGGTTGTACGTGACCGCAGTTCACATATTCCAGGTCGCCGTCCTTGCGCAGGCGCGCCAGCAGTACGGTGGCATATTTCTCTCCCACCAGCTTTTCGGTGAAGAAACGGTTCACCGCGGCCACCACATCGAGCAACGGCATGCCCGAACTCAAATGCGAATAAATCATTCCCTGCAAAGTGGAGGCCAGCAGCGCCGCGGAGACTCCCTTGCCGCTCACGTCCGCCAGCACCACCGCGAGGCCTTCCTTCGTATTGACCGCATCGAAGAAGTCTCCGCCAATTTCCTTACAAGACAGGTTCTTCCCGCGCAGCTTGGCAAACGGCACCTCGGGAATCTTCACCTGCATCAACCGCTGCTGAATGCTCGCGGCAATGGTCAGTTCCTGCTGGTAACGCCGTGATTCTTCTTCGGCCTGCACCAGCCGCGCATTCTCGATCAACGACGCGGCTTCTGTCGCGATGGCCCGCAGAATGTCGTGGCCGACGCCGGAAAATTCCCGCGAGGCAAAGCGCGAGTCCACATACAAAACTCCGGTCACCTCCGCGGAGGCGTTGGGCGCCGGCGTCTGCGGCTCACGCGTCGATTGCACCTGCCGCTTGCGCAGCGGAATACAAATCACCGTGCGCAAGTCGTAGGCCACAATGCTCTGCCTCGCCGCTAGATCCATCGAACTGCCGGTATCGGTGAGCAGAAATTCAGAATTCGAACGTAGCGATTCGTCCAGCGCGGAATGCGAAATCGTTTTGTCATCCAGCAGCGGCTCGCCTTTGCTGTTTCGCCCCGCCATCAACCGCAGTTTGCCCTCTTCGTCTTTTAGAAAAACGTAGCCCCGCTCGGCGCGCGTCAGCCGCAGCGTCACTTCCAGCATGGTCATCAGGATTTCATCGAGCACGCCCGCGGTGTTCAACTTGCGCGCGGCTTCTAGAAATAGAGTCAGCTTTTCCAGGTCGGTGGCTTCCTGCGAAATCTGGATTCCGGAAATCTGGCTCAGAAACTCGCGCGCCGTATTCGAGGTGCCGTGCGCCGGATTGAAAATGGCATAGGTCGAATCGCGCGCCCCAAATTCCAGCCGGTCGTTGCGCTCCAGCTTTTGCCGCTGAATGCGCTCCCCGTTGACGAATGTGCCATGTTTGCTACCCTGGTCAACCAGAAAGAATCCGTCTTCTTCCAGGATGATCTGCGCGTGATCGCGCGACACGCGCGGATCCGCGATCACCAGATCCTTATCCACCTTGCGCCCCACACTGAAAGGAGTCCGGTTGAGGACAATGTTTTTCTGTTCGTTCCCCTGCACCAGCACTAGCGCCGGAAACACACCGGAACCGGAAGACGAACGGGCTATCGCATTCAATGCCATGAGATCTCGCGCCGCGAGCGGACGCCCCATCCTTGTCGCGTTCTTTGCGACAGGGTGGGGACCTTCCCGGAAGTTGCGCCGCTATGCATGCCGCTATGCATAATGACAGGAATCATGCCCCGGCGGGAAGAGTCTTTGTACCGGGCGGCGCCGGAGGCACCCGATCGATTCTCTGGTCGATGGCTTCAGGCAGCGCATTGCCCACCGGCAGAATCGAAGACCCAAGGCCGCGTTCTCCTCAAAGGCGGACAAAATCAGATGCCGTTTCCGTCTTTGCGCTGATGTCTTGCCGCCAGAGCGCCACGCCGGCCATTGCGTAGACACCCATTGCGATCAGGAACAACGCACGCATACCGAACACCAGAGAAAAATTTTCCATTAAGCCCCCGGCTACCGCGCCCAACAGATTCGCCCCCAGCGCCGCGCTCTGCGAATCCACGGCCCGAAATTTAGTTGCAAACAATATGCCGGCAAACACCACGGGAACGGAGAAAATCGCGATCGCCACCATCCCCACGACCGCGGGAGAACCCCCGATCCTTTCGAAAGGAAACCAGAACGCCAGTGCCAGCGCGGCGAGCAAAGCCGCTAGATTCCATGCCGGCGACAGCGGCTTATGACTGCGTTCCACGATGGCATTGGCCAACAACAGGGCAACCAGCATTGCCGATATCACGATTCCGTTGACTTGCCACGTTGTGCCGAAAAACAGCGCCAGCCGGCTGATCACCTGAGTCTCGAGCAACAGGAAGCCCGCTCCCATGCAGAAGAAAAACAACTGGGGCCGCCGCGGTGCATCCTCGGAAATTCGCCAATAAAACCCCAGAGCCAGCAAAATAATGATGGCGGAAATCGACCAATACGGCCGCGGAATTGTCTTATCGCGCTGGTAGAGATAAGGCCAGTCATCGGTTGTAACCGGCACTTCGCCGCCTCCGCTATCAACGGGATTCCGGGCCACGAAGTTCGCCAGCCGTTGGTCGCGGTTGAGCGCCTCCTGCACGCGATCGGAGGACGAGATCACGAAGCAGCGTGCCGGCGCCGTGTAACTCGATTCCGCATTGAACACCACCGGGTCTTTGCCAAATGTGGAAGCCAACATCTCCTTCAGCCGACGGGCCATCCAGGGGCGACGCACTTCAAACTTCAGGAAAATGATGCCGTCCGGTTTCAGGTGCGCCTTCGCTTCCAGAAAGGACTCTTCCGTATATACAAAATTGTCGATGCGCATGTTGGCGTAATCAGAAAGCTGGGTGTGCGAATCGAGCAACCCAAAAAGGATCAGGTCGTACTTTCTCGTGCTACGCTTGAGGAAGGCCCGGGCATCGGTCAGATGCACCGAGACTCGGGGAGAGTCATAGGGGTGCTCGGGATGCTCCCTCTTTCCGATCTCCAGGATGGCAGGATCTATCTCCACCGCATCTACGAACGAACTGTCGTGCCGCAGAGCGGCGGCAACGTCATTGCCAGTGCCTGCGCCGACAATCATCACGGATGGCGCGGCAGCCGCAAAGCGGAAAGCCACGTTATACGGATTCTCGTCGAGCGGCTCCGTTACCACCCGCGGATGGCGGCCCAGAAAGTCGCTGGCCAGATTCACGATGAATTGATACCCGACATGGTTGACCTGCACCAGCCCGCCCGCCATCTCGCCGTTCGACGCATAAATGCGCGTGAAATTAATCTGCTGATAGGGCGTCCAGAGACTGTAGTCGTCGTGGTCGGAAGGATCGTGTAAGAGCAGCACCAGCGGAATCAGCAGGCTTCCCAGAAAAATCCGCCGCTCCGCATTTCTTTGCAGCAATGCGAAACCCAGCAGCACGATCCCCATCCAGACCCATGGGGGGAGCATCAGCCGGCTGACCGCGAGAAACCCCAGAATGCCCGCCAGGCTCGCGGCCAGGTTCAGCGAATATGCAGTCAGAGGCCTCGGGGTGAGGTTCATCTGCCGGCCAACTTCCTGCCCCAGAGGCACGAATACCCACACCACCAGCAGAAACAGCAAAGCCGAAAGAGCCGCGGCCAGTGCGAATCCTAGCACATTGCCCGCGGTACTTGTGTTCCAGAGACTCATGTCGGCTGCGGCACCCAGGTTCTGCGACAGATTTTCCAGGATCCCTCCGGCTTGCCATGGCAAACGAACCACAAGCAACAGGCCGAACAGCGCCGTGACCGCCGTATTCCATCGAGCCGGCTTGCGAACCAGCGCGCATCCCATTCCGAAACCGAGAAAACAGAGCAGCAAGGCGAGGTTCTTGAAGTAGGCAAATATGCGCACTTCCACCGCAATCCAGCGAATGAACGCCAATTCGGCAAACAGAACAAGGAAGCTGGCGAGCAACAATCGCCACAGGCTGCGCTGGGATTCTTCTTCCGGGACGGCAATCGATGAATCCCGCTTGCGCCGTTCGCGAATCGCGATCGCCAGCCGCGCCATTACTAGGAATAGAACGGCAAAAACGTAGGCGGTCGCTCGGGAATTCATACGGGCAGGATTATCACACAATATAGGACGGCGAGTTCAGTCAAACCGGATTGCTGGTCAGTTGACTTTCACCAGGGAGCAGTCCCGCCCGGCGCGGTTCGTCTTTCACACAGAAGAAAATCAGCGCGAACACCCACACCGGCAACGCAAACGTTGCAAGAAACGGCCATTTCCAACGCTCCAGCGCCCAAGCCCGCGACCCCGCCAGGTAGGTCGCACTCAGGCTCAGGCTCGCAGCCCACTGCCACGCCACCACCAAAGCGCCCACCAGGTACGCCAAACGCCGAGCCCGTGACCGGGATAGGAACATCCCTCGCTCCCGCACCAGCAGTAGAATTGCTGGCAGCAGAAGAACCTGGTTGTACGGCGCGTACATGGGCACAACCAGAACGGTCAATGCCATTACCAGCGCCGCCGCCCCACCGAATTCTGCCGCATCGGCCGGCTGGGTGCGGAATTTCCACAAAAAAAACGCGCAGGCGAGCACCGCCATTGCCGCCAAAACCTTTCCCGTAAACCCCCACGGTACCAGTTGATCCAGCACGGATTGATTCTGCGTATAGCGATGATATTGCCCGATCGCATGAGCGAACATCCGCCACCAACCCGGCAACACAATCTCCGAGCCCGCCAGCAACAGCGCCATCACCAGCCCAAACCCAAACACCAGTCTCCGTCGCGCCCTCCAATCGCTCGCCGCCCACACCAGCAGCCAAGCCACCAAAGGCCACGCCAGTTGTGGCTTGATCGTAGCCAGCGCCAGCACCGCTCCGCCGCAAAACAGGAAGCCGCTGGCCACGCATGCCACCGACCCTGCCAGCAGAGCTGCTACCAGCAAGCTCAATTGCTGCAGCTTGATCCCTTGCACTGCGGGAACGCTCCCCAGGGTCAGTACCATGCCGATGGCAATCGGCAGCGCCGGCAACCGCCAGCGCAGTGCGCGCAGCCACAGCCAGACACTCGCCGCCGTCACGCCTAGCAATAGCCAGTGAAAAAATATCTGCACTCCATGAAACGGCAGACCAATCAACGGCGCCAGCAGGAACACTACGTAGACGGGATAAGCAAACCCCTGCTGGTCTTTCGGATCATTCGGCCGGGAAGGATCCAGCGCGCGCCCGTAATATCCCTCCTGGATTTCTATCGCGATGTCGTCGCCGTAAGGATTGCGCCGGTGTAGCAGCAGTTCGCGCGTCCCCAGCCACCGCGGATAAAGATCGGACAGATTGCCACGCGGACGTTCGTGTACAGCCGCATCCGCGACCTGATACCCCACCAGAATTCGATCGACGTAGAACCACATGCTCGCCGCCGCCAGCGCGGCGGCAAGAAACATTCCGAATTGCGCGCGCTTCCCCAAGGTCGCCGGCCGTCTCTTCCCCAAATCAGATTTCGAACAACCCGCCCCATGTTACAACTGATCGGGCCACAACTTATCGGACGAAGATCAAGCTTGCGACGGCGGATCCTAATTTCGGCGGCCATTGGACTGGCGAGTGGCTTCTACTGCTGGTTCCTGATGGCGCATTTTCACCAGGGCGCTGCCGACTTCAACTGGGCCATCTGGGCGGCGCAGGATCTGCTCGCCCATCGCAATCCCTACCAACGTCCCATGCAGTTGTATCCCATCCCCAGCGCTATCTTTGGCCTGCCTTTCGTGTGGATGCGTCCCGAGGCTGCCGGCGGGGCCTTCTATGGGATCAGTTCCGCCCTCATGGCATTTGGCCTGTCGCGCTACGGCTACCACCGCCTGCTCGTCTTCCTCGCCTATCCTTATTGGGCCGGTTTGCTCACGGTCCAATGGACGCCCCTCATCCTGGCCGGCGCTTTTCTTCCGCCGCTGCTGCCCGCAGCGCTGGCCAAGCCGCAACTGGGGCTGCCGGTACTGCTTACCCGCGCGACCCGGCGGGGCCTGTTAGCCTGCGCTCTAGTCCTCGCCCTCAGCTTTCTGATTCTGCCCCGGTGGCCGTGGCTCTGGGCCGGCAACTTTCACTTCTATGCGCGCTTCATCCCGCTTCTGATCTGGCCCGGCCCACTGCTGGCGCTGGCCCTGCTCCGCTATCGCGAGCGCGACGCTCGACTTCTTCTCCTGATGGCGATCGCTCCTCAGCGCTGGTTTTACGACATGCTCATTCTCTGGCTCATTCCCAAATCGCGGCGTGAGCTGTGCGCCACCGTCTTTATCAGCTGGGCGGCTGGCATCTGGCGCTGGTACTACTTTCCTCATAGCTTCACCCAGGTCGGGCGTTGCGCCGTCATCGTTTTCTACCTGCCCATGCTGGTCATTGTGCTGCTGCGAAAAAAAACGAACGACGACCCATCAACCGTCCAGGACTGACGGTCCCTCAAACCCCCAACCGTGACCATCCCGTGCCAGACATATCCCGCCCGATCTCCCACGCCCACCACAACAGCGGAATCGCCATCAGATTTACCCGGCCAATCGCGAGCCAAAGCACGATCCACAGCGGGCTCAGCAGAACCGGCAGAACGGGAAGCAGCGGAGCGAATCGACTGCCCAGTTCCCGCGCCGGCGTATGCCAACAATAATCCGTCATCAACACCAACGGCAAAACCAGCAGACTGAGGTCATGCGCATTAGTGTGCCAGCCAATCAATCCCGCTACCGTAATGGCCAATGAGAATTGCAGTTCCAGCCTTTGCGGTTGCGGTGCTTCACCCCGCCGCGTTGCGGCGAAAAGAAACAACAGCAAGGAACCTAGTACAGCCGCCACACTCCCAGACGTCCCCGAAAAGAATGCCGGCCAACCCAGCGCCAAGCCACGCAGGTTCGGCATAAGCTCCGAAGGAACACCTCCCAAGCTCGGCGCCTTCACCACCTGCAGCGCGTACGCCGGATAGTGGAGCAACGCCTGCCAACCCACCAACCCAGCCGAAACGAGCCCAAGCGGGATGCAAGCGGCCACAAACCCGAGCACCACCCGTCGCCGTTTCCAGATTACGAAGAGCAAAACGATTGGAAACATCCACTGAAATTTGAATGTTCCCAGAGCGAACCAGCAGCCGGCGAGAACGTCCGCCTCTCTCTTCAGTGCATTGAACCCCAGCGCACAAAGCAACAAGAGCAAAATGGAATCCTGTCCCTGCAGGAAGCAGGCGAAGACCGGAAAGAAGGCCAGGCATCCCAGCATAAGTTCCCAAGGCGCAACCGAGCGCAGCGTGCTCACGGACCGCCTCAACACGAGAATCACGCCGAAAAGCACACCCGCGTTCAGCAGATCCCAGACTACAAACGCCTGCCGATAAGGCAACAGCGTGAGCGGCAGAAAAATCAGCGCTTCAAAAGGCGGGTGGATGTACGGCAAAGGGCCCTGTCGCGAGGACATTTGGCCGGTAAATTTTTCCTGAATTTCATACTGGACCGACTCGCTATACAGCTGATGTCCAAGTCCATCGCGCAAGATTGTCGCCGCCGTGTAATAAGCCGTGAAATCCGGATAGCCCTTCCTAATCCGTCCCCGGAGATTGATGAAAAACACCAGGTGCAAACCCACCATCCCAGCCATAAAAATCCAGGCCAGGCGCCGCCATCGGCGACCCGCCGGCACGAATTGTCTTTCCTTGGCCAACACGATGGATCGCGATTGTACCCCTTACGCCGGGCAGCCCGCTAAGGTAAACTCTTACATCCGCCGCATCGGCTCCTCCACCCGGACGGAGCTCGTTTCGGACACTGCAGGCAATCGCAAAACCGGCCCGTGACGGCCATCGCGAAAAGCGCACCGTTACCTTCGGTATGCAAGAAATTACACCTCTGGGAGCAATTTGCAGGGTATTATGAGTTGGACTAAATCTCCCCGCAGCGCGCCGTACGAAGAAACGGGACAAGGCCCCCGGAAGTCCACGGGGGCGCGGTTTGTGCTGCAAAATGTTTCGGAAGACGATGTTTATCGACAGTTAAGGAGACTGAAAACTATGAACCATCTTTGGAGATTGTGGCGCGACGAAGAAGGACAGGACATCGCCGAATACGCCGTGATGTTGGCCGTGATTCTTGTAATCGTGGTCGGCACCATCCGGCTGATCGGCTCCAACGCAAACAATGTATTCTCTAACGTGTCCAGTTCGATTCAGTAAGAGTTTGCTCGTCGCAGCGGAAGACCTAAGGAGATTTGCGCCGGGTTACGGCCAAAATCTTTGTTCCTGCGCCTTCTAACGGAGTGCTATGAACCGTACGCGTTTGTTGATGATCGGGGCTCTGGCCCTGGCCTTGGGAGCCGTTGTCAGCCTCATCGTCTTCAAGAAGCTGCAAGGCGGAGGCTCGCCCAATGTCGAACCGGGCACCGACGTCATCGTGGCCGCCGATGACATCCAGGTCGGCGCCAGAATTGGCGAGCATGACATACGCACCGTCAAATATCCTGCCTCTGCTCTGCCGGCTGGAGTCTACAGCAAGCGCTCTCAAGTGCTGGGGCTGGGCGTAATCCTTCCCATCAGCAAGGGCGAATTCATCCTGCCCAGCAAACTGGCTCCGGAAAATGCCGGCTCCGGTCTGCCTTCTCTGATTCCCCGCGGCATGCGCGCCGTCTCCGTCCGGGTCAATGAGGTCGTCTCCGTGGCTGGCTTCGTCGGTCCAGGCACTCGCGTCGATGTCCTGCTCACCGGAACCCCCAACGGAAGCGCCGAGTCTCAAACCACCACCGTTCTCCAGAATGTTGCCGTGATTGCCTCCGGCCATACTCTGGAGCGTAACGCCTCCGGTGAAGCTCAGAACACTCCCGTAATCACGCTCTTGGCGTCGCCCGAGGACGCCGAACGTCTCACTCTCGCCAGTATGGAAGGCAAGATCCAACTCTCGTTGCGCAACCCGCTCGACACGCATTCGGACCCCGTGGACGCTGCCAATGCCAGGGGACTGTACAAAGGTGGCACTCCGGCCCCGGCTCAGTCCCCAGTACACGTTCGTTCTGTGAAGACCCATAAGACGGAGCTACCGCCCCCCACTCCGTCGGTCCTTAGTGTTGAGGTCTATAAAGGTGACAAGCGCACCGTCGTCCCGTTACCTGAACAAAGCGGTGAAGACCCCAAGTAGTCGAAGGAAAGTTCGGCCTACGTGCTTTATGCGCTGCATTGCAGGTTTCCTCATGTGGATAGGAATCGAACGATGAAGGTTCGCACTATATTTTTCGCCGCCGTTGCCCTGCTGTTACTTGTCCCGGCTTTTGCTCTGGCCTCGGCTCCCCTCCAACAGCCTGATCCCCCCGCCAGCGCCCCACCCCAGGAGCCAGCTCCACCGGCCGTCACCCAGACCACTCTTCCGCCTCCGTCGGCGCAGCCGCAAGGCTCGGCTCCGCTGCGCGTCATGGTCGACAAGTCTCTGCTCATCAACACTACCGAGCGCATCAAACGCATCTCGGTAACCGACGAGGCGGTCGCGGATCCCGCTGTACTTACTCCCACCCAGATCCTGGTCCACGGCCGATCGCCCGGCGAAGTCTCCCTCATCATCTGGGACGAACTTGAGCGCTCCCGCAGTTTCGATCTCCGCGTCGACGTGGACGTCAGCGCCTGTGCCGAAGAAGAACATCGCGTCTTCCCCGAGGAGCAGATTTCCGTAACCCCATCCCGTGCCGCCATTGTTCTCTCCGGCCACGTCACCACCGAGGATGTTGCCAAACGCGCCGGAGAACTCGCGTCCGCCTATTCCAAGAATGTCATTAACGTGCTCACCTTCGGTCCCGTGGGTGCGCAGGAAGTTCTGCTCGAAGTCAAGTTCGCCGAAGTGGATCGCAGCGCTCTCACCCAACTTGGCATTAACGTTTTTTCCACCGGCGCTGCCAATTTGATCGGAACCACCACTACCGGCCAATATGGCGGCTTCGCCTCCCAGGCCATCAGTCAGACTCAAGGACAAAACACTCCTTTTCAGGCCACCCAAACCATCAGCAGCGTTCTCAACCTGTTTTTATTCCAGCCCAATATCCACTTGGGCACCGTGATTGAAGCGCTGCAGACCAAGAACCTGCTCCAGATTCTGGCTGAGCCCAATCTCATCGCGGTCAATGGCAAGAAAGCCAGTTTCCTCGCCGGCGGCCAATTCCCCTTTCCCATCGTGCAACCGGGACAGGGTTTCACCGCCGTCACCATCTCCTTCAAGGAGTTTGGCGTGAAGCTCGATTTCACCCCCGTGATCATGCCCAATGGCAACATTCATCTCACCGTCGCCCCTGAGGTCAGCACCCTCGATTTCGCCGACGCGCTCACCATTTCCGGCTTTACCATCCCGGCCTTGAGCACGCGCAAAGCTGAGACCGAATTTGAGTTGCGGGACGGACAAAGTTTCGTAATCGCCGGCCTGATCGACAATCGTGCTACCGACATCTGGAACAAGGTTCCCGGCCTTGGCGATATTCCAATCCTGGGTAATTTTTTCAAAAGCAAAAGCATCCAGAAGAGTAATTCAGAACTGATGGTCCTGTGTACCGTGCACCGGGTCTCACCCAATACTGAAGCACCCCCGGGGCCCAAGAATCCGGACTCCTTTATCGACAACCAAAAGTTCGACGGGAAAAAGACCGGGACCAAGCCTTCGGGCAACTAGCCTGCAAAGCAGGCGGCCAGTGAGCCAAGCCGCGAAGCGGCGCAAGAATGCAGCCCACGGCGTAAGCCGTGGGTAGAATATAGAACGACAACCAGCCCCGGAGGGGCGAAAGAGAGCTACCACTGAGATAGGCCGCAGTTGGAATTACAGTGGCACGAGAAGTAGCCGTCTATGCCCCAGCTTTCAGTCGTGATCGTGGCCACCGACAATGAGCAGCGCACCGTGCTCCAGGTGCTGGTCGATGGCACCAGTGTGGCCAGCACGGTTCATACCTGTGCCAGTTTCCCTCTGGCTGCCGCCGATCCCATCATGCGCCGCGTCGACGCTGCCCATCCTGACGTCCTGCTGGTGGATATCCCCTCGGATAATCCCGCCCCGGCCATGCGCGCCGTTGAACTCCTTCATCAGGAACTTCCCGACTCGGCCGTGTTCGCCATCGGAAGTCTGAACCAGCCCCAGATCATCGTCAACGCCATGCGCGCCGGCGCCCGCGAGTTCATTGACCGTCCCACCACCACCACCGACCTCCTCGAGGCTTTTGTTCGCCTCACCACCGCCCAACGCCGGGTTCAGAAGGAAGGCCCGCGCGGCAAAGTGTTCTCCGTGGTCAACGCCAAGGGCGGCAGCGGATCCACTACCGTGGCCGTCAACCTCGCCCTCGCACTGCAATCGGCTTTCGGCCACACCGCTCTCATCGACCTCGCCCCCCTCGGACATACCGCGCTGCATTTGAACCTTAAGCCTCTGTTCACCGTGGCCGACGCCACTCGCAACCTCCATCGCATGGATAATTCCCTGCTGGAAAGTTTCATGACCCGGCATGGCGGCGGCCTGCAATTGCTGGCCGGAACCAACGCGCCCGCGGCCATCGAACCTTCCACCGCCGAATTTGTCCGGCTGTTCGATATGCTGGTGGGCCACTACCGCTACGTGGTCGTGGACAATTCCTCGCGCCTCGATGTCGCCAGCCGCCTCGTCGCCAATCTTTCCGAATTCGTGCTGCTGGTTGCCTGCACCGACGTGGCCTCCCTGTGGAGTGCCGCGCGCGTGCAACAGTATCTGGGAGAAACCGGCAATCGCGAACGCGTCCGCCTGGTTCTCAACCGCTTCCGCAAAGTACCCGGCTTCAGCGAAGCGGATGCCGAAAACGCCGCCGGAGTCAAATTAGTATGGCGCGTCCCCAATCAATATTTTGCCATCTCTTCCGCTATCGATCGGGGTTCGCCGGTCATGGAACAAAGTCACACTGAAATTGCCCGTTGTTTTGCCGGGTTGGCCCAGGAGCTGACCCGCGACGATGTCGACGTGAAACGCGCCGCGTGGTCTTTGTTTAAGACCGTATAAGGTTTTGAATGGGTGCGGCTTTATAGATCGCGGAAAAGGTTGTTGTTTGCACTTGATTTTGGGTGGCGCAGCGCTTCAGCGCTGCGATAAGCGATTTGTTTTCGGAGCCGGCTTTAGCCGCTGAGGCAACATTCGATCGAGAAGATTTTATGGCCAATCTGCAGACCTTCGAGCACAGCGAGTACCAGCAGGTAAAGGCCGATCTCCATCGCAAGATCCTCGATCGCCTGGACCTGGAAAAACTCGGCCGCACTTCCAACGACACCGCCCGCGAAGAAGTCCTCGTCCTCATCCGCAACTCGGTTAACAACGAGGTCGTTCCTCTCAGCTTTGCCGAACGCGAGCGCCTTTCCCGCGAAATCCTCGACGAAATCTTCGGCCTTGGTCCGCTCGAGCCCCTGCTCAAGGACCAATCCATCTCCGACATTCTGGTCAATCGCTATGACCGGGTTTACATCGAGCGCGCCGGCAAGCTGGAACTCACCGGCTTGTCCTTCAAAGACAATCAGCACCTCATGCAGATCATCGAGCGCATCGTTTCCCGCGTGGGCCGCCGCGTCGACGAATCTTCCCCCATGGTCGACGCTCGCCTGCCTGATGGCTCCCGTGTGAATGCGATTATTCCTCCTCTCGCACTGGATGGCGCTTGCCTCTCCATCCGCCGTTTCGGCCGCGATCCCGTCACCGCCCGCAACATGATCGAAAACCACACCCTCACCGAAGCCATGCTCGAACTGCTCTCCACCATGGTGAAAGGGAAATTGAATCTGCTTATTTCCGGCGGTACCGGCGCCGGCAAGACCACCTTGCTCAACGTGCTTTCCGGCTACATCCCAAACGTCGAGCGCATCGTTACCATCGAAGACGCTGCCGAACTCCAGCTCAAGCAGGAACATGTCGTCCGCCTCGAAACCCGCGCCCCCAACATCGAAGGTAAGGGCGCCGTCCGCCAGCGTCAGCTGGTGATCAACAGCTTGCGTATGCGTCCCGACCGCATCGTCGTGGGCGAGGTCCGCGGCGAAGAAGCCTTCGATATGTTGCAGGCCATGAACACCGGCCACGAAGGTTCCCTCACCACCGTCCACGCCAACTCCGTCCGCGACGCCCTGGCCCGCGTCGAGAACATGGTTTCCATGGCCAATCTCAACATTCCTGAGCGCGCCGTCCGCCACCAGATCGCCTCCGCCATCCACGCCGTCGTGCAGATCGCCCGCTTGTCGGACGGCACACGCAAGGTCATCTCCGTTTCCGAAGTCACCGGCATGGAGAACGACCTCATCGGCATGCAGGATATTTTCGTGTTTGAACGCCGCGCCATCGACGAAAGCGGAAAGGTGCGCGGAACCTTCCGTGCCACCGGAATCCGCCCCCAGTTCGCCGAGCGCTTAGCGACTTTTGGGGCAAAATTGCGCCCTTCTTTATTTGAGTCGAAGACCGAAATTTGAAGATACACTAGCGCTGGCCTCCCGCCGGCCGAGGTTGAAATTTGAGGCACCGTTGATCGGAGTACTAAAAAGTTGCCTGTAGAATCGATGTAGAAAGGCACGCCTTCACAGCTTGCGGAAGAATTTACAACTGCGTGTAATACCGTGGAAGAGCGGCGCTTCAGCGCCGCGTGAAGCCTTTGGGTGGCGCAGCGCTTCAGCGCTGCGAAAAGACTCCCTGCATGGTGAGGGCTTTAGCCCCCGCGGAACCCAACAGCTTGCCACTTTAGAAAGACATTCACCATGCCCGCACTGATCGCTCTTCTCGTCTTCTTCGTGGTCGCCCTCGCGGCCTTTGCCGCTGGATCTCTCATCGATCAGCGCAACGCCCGCGCCCGCCTTATCAAAGACCGCCTCGCCACCGTGCAGAAAGCTCCGGAACGCGAACCGGACGAAGAACTCGCCCTGCTGCGCGATGAGCAACTCAGCAAGATTCCCGCCTTTGATACTTTGTTGCGCCGCTCCGAACGAGTTTCCGCCATACAGGAGGCATTGTTGCAGGGCGGTATGAAGCTCCGCGCCGGCAATTTCCTCATGTTGTGCGTGCTCTGTGGCGTCCTCGCCGGCCTCGCCACCGTGCTCTATACCAAGAATCCCGCCATCGCTTGGGCCGCGCTGATCATCGGTGCTTTTCTTCCTTATTCTTTCGTTTCCTACCGCCGCCAAAAGCGCTTTGAAAAATTTGAGGAGCTTTTCCCCGAGGCCATCGACACTCTCGCCCGCGCCGTCCGCGCCGGGCACGCTTTCACCACCGCTCTCGAAATGATTTCCAACGAAATCGCCGATCCCCTCGCCAGCGAGTTCCGCAAACTCTATGAAGAGCAGAAGTTCGGCATGCCCGTGCGCGATGCCCTCATGAACCTTACCCAGCGTATGCCCCTGGTCGATGTCAAGTTCTTCGTCACCGCCGTCATGCTGCAGCGCGAAACTGGCGGCAACCTCGCCGAAATTCTCGACAATCTTTCCTACGTCATTCGCGAGCGCTTCAAGATTCAGCGTCAGGTCAGGGTTCACACGGCTCAGGGACGCCTCACCATGCTTCTGCTCATGGCCATGCCCCCCACCGTGGTTACTATTCTTTTCGTCTTCAGCCCGGACTTTGTCGCGCCTCTTTTTCATGATCCCATTGGTCACGCTCTGCTGGTGGGCAGCATCGCTTTGCAAACGATTGGCTATTTTGTAATCCGAAAGATCATTAAGATTCAGGTATAGGGATCTAAAGATGCCGTGGCTCTTGACCATCGTCGTGTTCGTTACTGTCGTGCTGGTGGTGTTCGCCTTTGGCGCGGCCGTCGTCACGCCCACTTCCGTACTGGGGGCCCGCTTGCGCGCCTTGGGTGGCCAGCCCTCCATGGCTCAGGAAAAGCCTGCCCTCAAGGTAAGAGAGCGCTTCGAGCAGGCCCTCGATCCCCTCAGCAAGGCCATCCCACTTTCTCCGTCTGACGTATCCCGTACCCGCGGCTGGCTCATCCAGGCCGGACTTCGCGAGCCCCGCCATGTCAGCTACTATTACGGATCCCGCATCATGCTCGCGTTTCTCGGTCTGGCCGGCGTCGTGGTTTTCTCCGGCGTCGATAGCATGCCCTTGCTGGTCTGCGTTCCCGCCTTCGGTTTCTTCGTTCCGCGTTTCTTTCTCAAGCGCATGATCAAGGACCGTCAGCAGCGCATCCGCATCGCTCTGCCTGACGCGCTCGACCTCACCGTCATTTGCGTCGAAGCCGGCCTGGCCCTGGACCAGGCCTTGATGCGCGTCGGCCAGGATCTGCACCACGCCCATCCCGACCTCAGCGATGAATTTCACTTGGTCAACCTCGAGATGCGCGCCGGCAAGCCCCGGGCCGAAGCTCTGCGCAACATGGTCGACCGCACCGGCGTCGATGACATTCGCTCCCTGGTCGGCACTCTCATCCAGACCGACCGCTTCGG
>Ga0182015_10001056_pt1 | contig 37858 bp, 26 predicted proteins | sample 712P3MmetaG_FD_120478 | JGI IMG/M metagenome (GOLD analysis project Ga0182015, IMG submission 120478) | Permafrost microbial communities from Stordalen Mire, Sweden - 712P3M metaG | ecosystem: Environmental > Terrestrial > Soil > Wetlands > Permafrost | place: Sweden: Stordalen | collected...
CGTTGGCTTCGCGGCGTTGGACCTCTCCACCGGAGAATTCCGCGCAACCGAATTTTCGGGAGAAGGCGCGCTGCGCCGTGTACAGGAAGAACTGGAACAACTCCGGCCGAAAGAAATCCTATACGGCTCGGCAGCTCCGCTGTTTGATGCCAACACGAATCGAGTTCAAGCCCCGCAGCGTCGTGCCGCGGGAGCAGGCTGCACGGAGACTCCGCTGGACGACTGGATTTTCGCGCCCGACCATGCCATTCCGCTTCTGGAAAATCACTTCGGAGTCTTGTCGCTCGAAGGCTTTGGACTCGCGGACCGTTGCGCCGCAGCCGCAGCCGCAGGAGCGATTCTCTATTACGTGCGCTCTACCCAGCGCGGATCCCTGGATCACGTGGACCGCATCGGATGGTACGAGCGGCAAAACTGTCTGGTGCTGGATGCAGTCACGGTTCGTAACCTGGAGCTGATCGAACCGCTGTTTGCTGGAGCGGACGCGGGCGTTACTCTGTTTCGCTCCATCGATGCCGCGGTCACCCCCATGGGCAAGCGGCTGCTGCGTGCTTGGCTGCTGCGGCCGTCGCTTGATCTAGAGGAAATCAATGCGCGACTGGATGCTGTGGAAGCCGGCGCAAAGGAAACTATCGCACGCGAGGAGTTGCGCCGCGCCCTCGATGGCGTCCTCGATCTGGAGCGACTTTTGAGCCGTGTGACTCTTGAGACTGCAAATCCTCGCGATGTATTGGCATTGGCTGCGTCGCTCGCAAAGATTCCTGCAATCAAAGCCGCGGTCTCCCGGTTGGCGGCTCAGCGGCTGAACATCCTCCATGCATCACTCGACGAACTCGGTGACCTGCGCGACCGCATCCGAACGACCATCGTGCCCGAGCCTCCCATAAGCTTTGTCGATGGCGGCATCATTGCGTCCAGCGTCGATCGCGATCTCGACGAACTACGCGAACTCTCCCGCAACAGCAAGCAGGTGCTTGCACAGATCGAGCAGCGCGAGCGTGGCCGTACCGGGATCACCTCACTCAAAGTCAAATTCAATTCCGTCTTCGGCTACTACATTGAGGTTTCGAAATCAAATCTTCACTTGGTTCCCCCTGACTACGAACGCAAACAAACTCTGGTGGGGGCCGAACGTTTCACCACGCCGGAGCTGAAAGAGTACGAGGCCAAGATTCTCGATGCGCAAGAAAAGATTGTCGAGATCGAGCGGCGCTTGTTCACTGAGTTGCGCATCGCAATCGCCGCTGAGGCCAAGCGTATCCGCCAGACCGCGCTGGCCCTGGCCGAAGTGGACGTACTGGCTGCGCTGGCCCATATCGCCGCGCTGCGCAATTATTGTCGGCCACAACTACTACCCTCGGGGGAGGGTCACGCCGGGGACCTGGAAATCGTCGAAGGCCGCCATCCTGTGATCGAGCAGCAAGAACTGGCCGGAGGCAGCGAGCGTTTCGTCCCTAACGATCTGTACTTGAATGCTTCGACGCACACGATTCTGCTGCTGACCGGGCCGAACATGGGCGGCAAGTCGACCTATCTCCGGCAAACCGCACTGATCGTGATCCTGGCGCAAATGGGTTCCTTCGTTCCCGCGCGCTTCGCCCGCCTCAGCGTGGTGGACCGCGTCTTCACTCGTATCGGCGCGAGCGACAATCTGGCGCGAGGGCGCTCCACATTCATGGTCGAGATGACGGAGACCGCGGCAATTCTGCACACCGCAACGCAGCGGTCCCTCATTTTGCTCGATGAAGTTGGCCGCGGGACATCTACGTACGATGGCCTTGCGATCGCCTGGGCTGCCGTCGAATATCTGCACGCGCGGGTCAGGGCCAAAGCGCTCTTCGCTACTCATTATTTCGAGCTGACGGAATTGGCCGAACAACTGGCGGGCGTGAAAAACTATCACGTCTCCGTAAAGGAAAGCGGAGGCGGCATCGCATTCTTGCGCAAGGTTGAGCCCGGTGCAGCGGACCGCAGCTATGGCATCGAAGTCGCCAAACTCGCGGGCTTGCCCTTTGAAGTGATCACACGCGCCCGCGAAGTGCTGGCCGAGCATGAATCAACCGAACGCGAACGAACGGGCCATCTCTCGCCGGGCGCTTCTCCTCCGCCGACGCAGTTGACCATCTTCACGCCCCTGTCGCAGCCTGTGCTGGAAAAGCTGCGCGCCGTGGACCTGAACCGTCTCACACCGCTGGAGGCCCTGAATCTGCTGGCAGAGTTGAAGAAAGAAATATGAGATGAACGTCAAAGCCCAAAGAACCAGGTCAAAGCATGACCCCGGCCAACTTCTGATCGTCGGCTTCGACGGGATAAACATGACGCCGCGCCTCAGTTCCCTGCTCACGCGATGGCAGCCTGCGGGAGTGATCTTGTTCGCGCGAAATATAAAAACTCCCGAGCAGACCTGGCGTCTGCTGCAGGATTGCCGGAAATGCGTTTCCACACCGCTGTTTACCTGCGTCGATCTAGAAGGTGGGAGTGTGGACCGCTTCCGCGACGTGCTGGGCCCATCTCCGTCGGCCGCAGATGTGTTCGCCACCGGAGATCGCAAACTCTTCCGCAAGCATGGAGAACTGATCGGAGAGAACTGCCGCGCCTTAGGATTCAACGTCGACTTCGCGCCCGTGCTGGACCTGGCTTTCGAAGCCTCGCGCAGCGTAATGAATTCACGGGCAGTCTCGGCGAGCCCCGGCGAAGTAACTCTATACGCGCGTGAGTTTCTCGGCGGCTTACGTGCCGCGGGCGTGACGGGCTGTGGCAAGCATTTCCCCGGCCTGGGCGAGGGCAAACTGGACAGCCATCACAAGCTACCCGTAATCGATAAGGCACTCAGAAAACTTTGGACTGCGGACCTGCTTCCCTATCGCCTGCTTCGTTCTCAACTGCCAATGGTAATGATTTCACACGCGGCCTATCCAGCGGTGACCCCCGATAAAACTCCAGCTTCACTTTCAAAGATGTGGATTACGGACATCTTGCGCAAGCGCATCGGCCATCGAAAACTTGTCGTGTCCGACGACCTGGAGATGGGCGCGGTTCTGTCAGCGGCTTCCGTGGGCGAGGCTGCCGTACAGCACATTCGTGCTGGCGGAGATCTGTGTCTCGTCTGCCATCGCGAAGACTACGTCGCGCAAGCTTATGACGAGCTTGTCAGCACCTCCGCGCGAGACCCAAATTTTGCCAGGCGCGTCGCGGAATCGGTACGACGTATTCTCGCGTTCAAGAGAAAGTGGGCGAAGATGCTGCGCAGGACGCCGAACCCATCTGCCGTGACCGTCGAAAAGCTGTCGCGCAAGCTCTGGGAATTCGGCGAGCAGATACGCCTGCATGGATTCATCGGAATTAAAGGTGAACGCGCGGCGAATCCGCGGCGGCCGCGCGCATGACCAAGCCAGGCATGATTGTGGCTGGAGTGATGAGCGGAACTTCGGCAGACGGTATTAACGTAGCCTTAGTCCGCATGGGTGGTGGTGGCCACAGAACATCTTCAGTGGCTGAGTCACGGCGTCTCCCCGGTTTCCAATTGCTCGGACACGCGGAATACTCCTACCCCAAGAACGTTCGGAAAGCCGTGCTGGACGCAATGAACGCTTCGCGAGCGAGCGTGGCTGATCTGGCTCGCCTCAATTTCCTTCTAGGCGAACTCTATTCCGACGCTGTGCTTGCTATGGAGCGGCAATTTCGGGTGAAAGCGGCCCTGGTCGGATGCCACGGACAAACCCTCTACCATCAAGGCGAACCGCAGCGTTTTTTGGGCCGCAAGATCGCTGCCACCTGGCAGACCGGCGAAGGCGCAATCGTCGCTGCCCGAGTGGGTGCTCCCGTAGTTTCGGATTTTCGGCCGGCGGATCTGGCCGCTGGCGGCAAGGGCGCGCCTCTGGTTCCGTTCCTCGACTATTTGCTTTTTCGTGATCCATACCTGGGAAGGATCGTTCAAAACATCGGGGGCATCGCCAATCTCACGATGATCCCCGCGGGTGGGCGCACAGGCGATGTGGTCGCATTCGATACCGGCCCGGGCAATATGGTGATCGACGCTGTGACCGAGCAACTATTCGGCCAGCCATTCGACCGTGGCGGAAGAATCGCAGCCTCCGGCAAAGTACTCGATAAAGTCATCCGCGACAGGTTGCGCCGCAAATTCTTCCGTACCTTCCCTCCCAAGACCGCAGGACGCGAGGAATTCGGGCGCGGGTTCGTCTGCGAATTTCTGCGAAGCTGCAAGCGTTGCCGTAAACAAGATGTTGTAGCAACCGCCACAGCGCTGACCGCACAGTCCATTTCCGATGCGGTGCGACGTTGTGTGGAACCTAACTCGCACCCTGCGCGAAAGCCGGCATTTCAGGAGATGATTCTATCGGGCGGAGGTGCGAAAAACTCTACCCTTGTGACGATGTTGACCAATGAACTCGCGCCACTCGGAATGCGGCTGCGCTTCTCCGATGAATTTGGCCTGCCTTCAGCGGCAAAGGAAGCAGTGGCGTTTGCCCTCCTGGCACATGAAACCTGGCAGCGGCGCCCCTCCAGCATCGCGTCTGCGACCGGCGCAAGACGCGCTGCGGTGCTTGGTAAAATCTCATATCCTTAGGACAAGTTGGCACCGGAATTCTCGCAATTATGCCGATTTACGTATCGATGCTCCGCGGAATCAACGTGGGCGGGAACAAGAGAATAAAGATGGACCTTCTTCGCTCATCCCTCGAAGCGCTGGGTCTTTCGCAAGTGAAAACCTACATCCAGAGTGGAAATGTAGTTTTCAAAGCCGCGAAGCTCACGCCCGTTGCGCTCTGCAGCAAGATCGAACAAGCGATTCTCCGCGACTTTGGCTTTCCGGTTTCCGTGATCTCCCGAACCGTCGACGAAATAGAAAACACGATCGCGAACCATCCTTTCGCGAACCATCCTGGGATTGATTCCGAAAAGCTCCATGTCGCTTTTCTTTCCGAATTCCCTGAACCTGCCGGGCTGAAAAAGCTGGCGGACCTGACAAAAGCGCCGGATCAATCCCGCTGTGTCGGCAACGCAGTTTATCTTTATCTTCCGAATGGAGTATCTAAAAGCAGTTTGTGGAAGACTCCTTTGGACCGTGTGTTGTCCGTCGTCACCACCACTCGCAACTGGAAAACTGTGAACAACCTTCATAAGATGTGCAAGGATTGTCAGTGATGCGCCGCAGCGCGGTCTCCTCTCTCATCACCTTTGCCATGATAAGCTGCCTGCTCGCCTGCATCGGCAAACCTGATCCCAATACGCTGGTGATGATGATCGAATCGAGCCCGACCAATCTCGACCCGCGAGTCGGAGTCGATGCTCAGTCGGAGCGCATCGACAATCTCATCTTCGACGATTTGCTTTCTCGCGGCGACAATCTGGATGTGGCGCCCGGCCTTGCTGAGCGCTGGGAAATCCCGGATCCCCTCACTTACATCTTTCATCTTCATCACGGTGCGAAGTTCCATGATGGACGTCCGCTTACCTCGCGCGACGTCAAGTGGACCTTCGATTCCCTGCTCACCGGAAAGATTCGCAGCGCCAAAACCGCGGCATATCGCTTTGTCGATCACCTCGACGCGCCCGACGACTACACGGTGATCTTCCACATGAAGGAACCCGATGCCGCACTGCTGTGGAACCTTTCCGACGGCGCGATTGGCATTGTGCCCATCGGCAGCGGAGACGAAATCACTCGGCATCCCATCGGCTCCGGGCCCTTCAAGTTTGTCAGCGGCGAGACTGACAAAGAAGTCATTATCGAACGGAATCAAGACTACTGGGGCGAGAGAGCAAAACTGGAGCGGGTGCGCTTCGCAGTCGTTCCGGACGCGACAACCGAAGCCCTCGAGCTGCGCAAGAAAAGCGCCGACTTAACCATCAACTCGCTTACGCCAGACACCGTGATGACCCTCGAGCGCGAACCATTCCTCGCCGTCGAACACGCGCCCGGCACCGAGATTCAATATCTTGGATTCAACCTGCGCGATCCGATCCTGAAAGACGTGCGGGTGCGGCAAGCTATTGCTTATGCCCTTGATCGCCGGCCCATGATCCAATATCTCTGGGGCGGATGGGCGCAGCCTGCACGCAGCGTTCTTCCTCCGCAAAGCTGGGCATACAACGGAGACGTTCCCGCCTACGATCACGATCCCGACAAAGCCCGCGCGCTGCTCGATGCCGCCGGCTATCCAGCTGTCAACGGCGTACGATTTCACCTCACCATGAAAACGTCAACGACCGAGAGTACGCGACTCATGGTCGCCGTCATTCAACAGCAGTTGCGAGAAGTTGGAATCGTGCTCGACATTCGTAGCTTCGAATCTGCCACGTTTCTTGCCGACGTAATCCACGGAGCCTTTCAACTTTACGGATTGCGCTGGGTAGGCGGCAACCAGGATCCGGACATTTTCTACGTGTTCCACTCTTCACGGTTTCCACCCAGCGGCGCAAACCGCGGCCGCTACTCAAATCCGAAAGCGGACGCGCTAATCGACCAGGCACGGCGCGAGGTCGATCAGGCAAAGCGCAAGTCGACCTATGCCGAACTGCAGCTCATACTCGCCGACGAACTGCCCTACATCGATCTCTGGTATCTCGACAACGTGCTGGTCCACAACAAAAGAGTCCGCAATCTGCAATTGAATTCCGCCGGTAACTACGATTTCCTCCGCACGGCGGAATTAGTTCAGTAGCGACTCACCCTTGAGACGCCCAGCGAAACTGAGCTGAAATCTTCGCGTGTTACCATCGGATTTCGCCCTTCAAATGCGCATTCTCTTCATTGGCGACATCTTCGGACGTCCCGGCCGCACCATCGTCAAGGACCGACTGCCGGGGATCGTCCGCGATCACGCTATCGATCTGATCATCGCCAACGGCGAGAACTCCGCCGCCGGTTTCGGCATCACTCCCGCGCTCGCCGAAGAATTATTTGAACTGAATATCGATGTCATTACCACCGGCAATCACGTCTGGGACAAGCGCGAGATTATCGACTACTTTCAAATGGTCGAAAGCAACGATAATGGGCCCTCGCGGCGGGTTCTGCGCCCCGCGAACTATCCCGCGGACATGCCTGGGTGGGGACTGTATCAGGGCCGAAAGGGGAAGACTCCTTACGCCGTAATGAACCTCCAGGGACGCGTATTCATGGCCTCGAACGACGATCCCTTCCGCACCGCCGACCAACTCTTGCAGAAGATTGAAGCCAAGATAATCCTCGTGGACTTTCACGCCGAAGCAACCTCTGAAAAAATTTCCATGGGCTGGTATCTGGACGGCCGCGTAACCGCTGTAATCGGCACGCACACGCACGTCCCTACCGCAGACGAACGCGTTCTTCCCCAGGGGACAGCATACATTACCGATGTCGGCATGAGCGGTCCCTATGACGGCGTGATTGGCGTGAAAAAGGAACTGGTCGTGAACAAGTTCCTCAACGGCATGCCGGTCCGCTTTGAACCGGCCTCTGGCGACGTACGCCTGTGCGCCATCGTGATTGACTGCGATGAGAGTACGGGCCGGGCCCGCAGTATCGAGCGCATGATGCTAAGCTGACTGCCGCGCGCTTTGCAAGAAAGGCTGCGCTTGCCGTTCTATCGGCGTTTCGCGCCTCGCCCGAGACCAGTTAGGACCGAAGGTACCCGGTACTAATAGCGCTCCGTAGAGAGACGTAGGCAGGGTAAAATTATCCGAATGCGTGGCACGCGGTTCATTCTGTTGGTCTGCTTTCTGGCGGGGCTTGCGGGCATGCTCGCGTTTGCCGTCGACAATCAAGTCATCAATCCTCCCTCAATCTCCTGTGGCAACGGCGTGCCCGGCGGTATCAACTGCGTGCCTTCCAAAAGGGACTTGAAGGAAGCCCGCAACGCTTACGCCCGCGGATTAAAACTGGAGGATCACCGACGCTTCGAAGAAGCTTTCGCCGAATTCGACGCGGCTTCGCGCCTCGTCCCGCAGGACGCGCATTTCTTTTCGGCACGAGAAGTCGCGAAGTCTCAATTGGTTTTTCAGCATACTGAGCGTGGCAACGCATTCCTGGCCAACGCCCAGCGCGAACCAGCCGTAGCTGAGTTTCGCGCAGCATCGAAACTGGATCCTGACAACAGTTACATGCAGCAGCGCCTTTCGGAAGCACTCCACGATGTACCGTCCGCCGACCTTGGTGGAATATCCGCTCTACTCGCCGATTCGGGTGAAATTCACCTGCAGCCCAAGGCGGAGCGAGCAACCTTTCATTATCGGGGCGACGTCCGCGGACTGTTCACCGAACTGGCATCCGCCTACGGGGTTAGCGCTGAGTTCGACGATTCGGTGCAGACCAAGTCGGTGCGCTTTTTTGTAGACGATGTCGACTTCTTAACGGCTCTCGACCTGGCGTGCCGGGTCAGCAAAACCATGTGGACCGCTCTGGACACGCACCAGTTGCTGGTGGCCGCGAATACTCCCGAAAATCACAAGCAACTTGACCGTATGTCTCTCGCCACTTTTACCGTGCCCGGAGCGGGCACACCTCAAGAGGCGACTGAAATCGTCACTTCGCTTCGCAGCATCTGCGACTTCCAGAAAATAAGTGCAGGGCAACTTAACACGGTCGAAGTCCGTGCGCCCCAGGCGACGCTACGCGCCTGTACCCAGCTTCTGCAACAGTTGACGAATGACCGTCCGCAGGTCGCGCTTGACATCAAAATCTATGAGATCGATCACAACTTCACTCGCGACATCGGCCTGCACATTCCCGACACTTTCAATATGTACAACATTCCCGTGGCCGCGCTGGCAGCGCTGGGCGGGCAAAACATCCAGTCGCTCATCAACCAGCTGATTTCTTCCGGCGGCATTAACGCGGCCGGGAGTTCGGCGCTCTCCGGTTTGCTGGCGCAATTGCAAGGGCAGCAGAACTCCATCTTCAGTCAGCCGCTGGCTACATTCGGCGGGGGCCTCACCTTTTCAGGAGTGAGCCTCGATCACTTGACGACGGCTCTTTCCCTCAATGAATCGTGGAATCGCAGCTTGAGCAATGCGACTCTGCTTGCCGGACAAGGCAAGGAAACCACCTTCCATGTGGGTGAGCGGTATCCCATTCTGAATGCCTCCTACGCGCCCATTTACAATTCACCGCAGATTTCCCAGGTGCTGGGCAACCAGAGTTACATCGCACCTTTTCCTTCCGTCAGTTATGAAGATCTGGGATTAAATCTCAAGGCTACCGCCGTCATTCACGGTGACGGGGACGTGAGCGTGAAGCTGGAATTGCAAGTGCGCTCCCTCACCGGCAGCAGCGCGAACGGAGTGCCGGTGATCTCCAATCAGGAATATCAAGGCAGCATACGTCTAAAGGATGGAGAGCCTGCCGTGATTGCGGGCGAAATCACAACCAACGATCAGTACGCAATAAGCGGAATCCCTGGCCTTGCAGCCCTGCCCGGCCTGAATCAAGCTTTGGTCGACAATAATAAGGTGAAAGAAAACGACGAACTGCTCATCACGCTGACTCCGCACGTGCTGGCCAACCGCAGTCGAATGACCGACGAAATCTGGATCACTGAGAAGTAAGCCGCTTCACTTCCCTTGCTTCGCGGCAAAATCCACCAACCCCTTCAGAGTATCGGCCGGAACCTGACTTACATTTCCGATGCTGCGGCCGTTCACAAACAAAGTGGGGGTCCCGGTCACATTCACTGACTTACCCAAGGCCGTGGAGGCGTCCACATGAGCCTTAGTTGCCGGACTGGCGGCGCAAGTCGCAATGTCTGAACCTTTCACACCGGCAGCATTGGCCAGAGCGGTGAGTTTCTCATCGGCGTTTTCTGCAGTGATGTCAGCCTGCGTTTCGTAAGTCTTAGCAATGAACTTCCAGAAAGCGTCAGGAGACCCTTGCGCAATGCAGTCGGCATAATCGGCACCCTTCGCCGCCCAGTTGTGCATTTCGAGAGGAAAGTTCTGGAAGACGAAACGCGCATTCGGCTCGGCTGCAATCAGAGATTCAATGGCGGGTTGCGCCGCCTTGCAAGCTGGGCATTGCAGATCACCAAACTCCACAATCGTGACGGGGGCATCCTTCGGTCCACGCGAAGGTCCGGTGATTGCTTTCTCCAAAATCTTTCTGACCCGGTCGAAAGGCCTGGCGCCGAATGGAATAATCTCGCCCACCACGGCGTGTTCGCCATCCGCCGCAACGTAAAACCGGCTGAGTTGCTGGCCTTGAGGAGTGGCAAGAATAACGTCCACTTGCGCCAGACCCGGCACCGGAGCTGGTTTGATGCCGGAAATTTTCCAGGTAACCTGCGGCTCGTAACCGAAGGTCTGCTGCATAAACGAATTAACAGTGGCCTCCGAAGGAAGATTCACCGCCGGTGCCGGGGCAGACTTATCCGGCGATTTAGCACTCGTCGAGGACTGCGCAACCGCCAAGGTACCGGTTACCATAAGGATCAAAATCAAACGGAAAAAATGACGCATGATTTCCTTTCAACTTCAGTCAGAGTTTCTTATTCAAGCAAGGAGCAAGACTGATCGAGCGATTTCAAACCTCGCTCTTCGCAGCGATGGGAAATCGCCGTCCGTAGCCGAACGCCTTGGGAGAGATCTTGATACCCGCCGCCGCCTGCTGGCGTTTGTATTCCGCCCGGTCCACCATCCGCACTACGCGCCGCACCACCTCAATGTCAAAGCCATGATCCGCCGCAATGCGTTCGACCGAGTGCGCGTCTTCTACGTAATCTTCAAGTACGGCGTCTAGAATTTCGTAGGGTGGTAGAGAGTCGCTATCTTTCTGATTCGGACGCAATTCCGCTGACGGCGGCTTCTGCAAAGTTGCCGCCGGGATCACCGCGTGACGCGAATTTACGTAATGACTCAGCCGGTAGACCAGCGTTTTTGGCACATCTGAGATGACTGCGAGACCCCCAACCATATCTCCATAAAGTGTACAGTAGCCTACCCCGAGTTCGCTTTTGTTGCCCGTAGAAAGCACGATAGCGCCGAACTTATTCGACAATGCCATGAGGAGCGTGCCTCGCGCCCGAGACTGAATGTTCTCCTCCGTAGTATCTTCTTCACGGCCGGCGAATACTTCCTTCAACGTCTGACGGTATGCTTCAAATACAGCATTGATCGAAAGCAGTTCAAAGCGTATGCCAAGATTCTTGGCCAGCGCGCGCGCATCGTCGATAGAACCTGCGGAAGAGTATGGGCCCGGCATGCCCACTCCGATTACATTTTCCGGACCCACGGCATCGGCGGCGAGGACTGCGGTGAGCGCCGAATCAATACCGCCGCTGAGTCCGATGATTGCCTTTCGGAATCCGCACTTGTACATGTAATCTCTGGTGCCCATCACTAAGGCCGCGTGAACACTGGCTTCCTCGCCTTGCATCGCTTCGTGCAGGTCGCCCGTGAGCGCTTTCGAATCGAAGTAGATCAGGTCCTCTTCGAAGGAGCGCCCTTGCGCGATCACTTTTCCTTCGGCGTTGAGCACAATGCTGGAGCCGTCGAAGACAAGGCTGTCGTTGCCTCCCACTTGATTGACCATCGCCACCGGAACTTTGTGCTGGCGTGCGATCGAGGCCAGCATGTCGCGGCGCACCTCGCGCTTGCCGATCCAGAAGGGCGATGCGGAAATATTCAAAACCAGGTTTCCGCCCGCGCGTACGAGCGCGTCGATGGGATCGACGATATACAGGCGCTTGGGCCAGAACAGCTTGTCGTTCCAGGCGTCCTCGCAAATGGTAAGCGCCACCCGGTTGCCGCAGAGCGAGAATAATTCCTGGCTCTTTGCTGGAGCAAAGTTGCGCATCTCGTCGAAGACGTCGTAAGTTGGCAGCAGCATCTTCGACTGCAAGAATGCGACTTTGCCATCCTGCAACAGCGCGGCGGAATTCATGACGGACTTACCCGTTTCCGATTCGGCCGGAGTGACTAACCCGCAGATTACTGCGATCCCGCGCGCTTCCGACGCAATTTGCTCGGCTGTCTCGCGATTACGATGGACAAATGACGGACGCTCTACCAGATCGCGCGGCGGATAACCAGACACCGACAACTCAGGAAACAGGATGAGCCCAGCCCCAGCTTCTCGCGCACGGCGGGAAAACTCGACGTGCTTGGTGGCATTGCCGGAAAAATCTCCGACTGTAGGGTTGATTTGCCCGAGCGCAATTTTCACTTATTTAGTGTAAAGCGAAGGTCAGCGCCGGCCAAGTTGGTTCACGGATAGCAGGCGTGAAACGCCGAGCCGATGGCGGTTGTCGAACGGCGAAAGGGTCCCTTCGGTCAATCCTTCACTTAGTTACAGTGGCTTGGCGCCTGCCGCAGCGGCATTTGCCCGTGGAGCGGCAGCCGGTTCGGGGCAACCGTTTTCAGAGCCTCACAGCTTCTCGCATGCTGACCGTCTCTTGCTTTTTCGTTGCCGACCAACTTTTGAATACTGATTTCTCGAGCGTTCTTTCCCAGTTGCGGATGATGCGCCGTGTAAAGTGCTTTCACGCGCACTAGGTCGGAGTCAAGTTGGACATTCTCTTCCCTCTTTCGCCCCCACTCGACCTCGACCAGTTGCTGTTGCTCGGCCGCATAGCGGTCGATGCTGGCCGTTCACTTCTTGTATTAGCTTAAAGCGAATCTAAACGATGAGCCATCGCCGGTGAGTTACCGTTCGCCTTCTTGCTGTAGTCACCGATCGAGATCACATGCGCCTTGGAGGCGAGAGGATTTATCGGACCAATATACTCGGAACGTCCTAGCCCAGGTTCTCGGCCTTCAAAAAGCCCAAGATGCTCTTTTGGCCGAAAAGCGCGGCGAGCGTCCCGCGTCCGCTGGTAGCTGAGCATCATGGCACGGTCTACGCGTGCGCTGAAGTCGAACGGGTAGTCGTCGCCTTGCGCACCTGAAAGCAGAAGGTGCATGCTAAGCACCATTCCGTCGTCGAAGTGTTCGGGTAGAGGGTAGGAGTTGATAGCGATAATTACGCCGCTGAGCTTTCGACCGTGCGGCAACCCAACTTCGCCCATCAACCAGCGGTTGAGCACCATTGGAGTCCCAGGCAACGGTCCCAACAGTTCAGGGTAGAACGGGCTGTGCTCTGGATTACTTAACTCGAAATCCGGGGCATCCCAGTTGGGCCAACATGCCCAAGCACAAATGACGGGCCGAGGCTTCAAGGGCCAATATTCGCAAGGCACAACAAAGGCCGTGCCCCCCGAAGGCAGATCGTGCACGACGGCAAATTCGGGTTCGACTTGTCGAAAACCGAGCCTCTTTGGCGGTGTTGATGAACCGAAGAAAGTCCCCGGGACAACGTTAGCGCGGCTCAGCAATAAAAGGTCGGCACGACATCGTCGTTCTTCTGCTCGCGTGAGCTGCAATTTTTTTTTTTTTGTGGGCATCGCTCCCTCCAAACTTTTTAATAACTGCAAGAACTTGCATGACTGCCATAAGGCTTTATGGGACAGTAATCTTCGTGCACTCAGGGCAGTTTTCCGCCGCCTCTCGGGCTGCGGGCAATTCGTACAGTCGGGCGAGCCGATGCACGACGCGACTGGTGTCGCCGTCGAGCAGGAACTGACTGCCAGAGCTAGTCCGGTGCCGAACGAGGCCAAGGGTTTTTAGCTTCCAACCGGCTTCTTCCGCACCGTAGTCGAGGCGGCCTCCTCGCGATCGCGACAGAGTGTTGGCTAGGTCCGCGATTCTGTGGACCGGGATGTCCTTCAGTTCGCCCTGGTGAATGAGTCCTAGCAGTACCTCGACGAGCGAACATTGAATCGCACTCGCACGTTGCCCACGGTAATCCTGGTCCTGCGTTCCGAGCAGCCGCATCACGTCGAACATTAACTGGCGGTCCTCGGAAAGACACGCCGACAGGGTGCGGGCGAGTTGGCGAGTCGGCGAAGCGAATTCCGGAAAATCGATTTCCGATTCTCGAACCCGAGCTAGATTTTTGAGACGAAACGTAAGAAGGCGGGGCTGGAAGTGGCTCGCGATTTTATCTTGGAGCCGCGCGTCCAGGCCCGTTATAAGCGGGACAGCCGCCCTCGGCTGTCCGTCGAGCGAAGCTCGACAGATTTCGGTCGAGCGATTTCCCCGAAGCGCGGCCGCCACATTTGGGACCGTATCTGGCCCAGGAAGAAATGCAGGCCGCGAATCGTGATGGCTTGATTGACTGGCCGATGGGCTGGGGAATCAGGTCGTCTCCTCCTTTGAGTTTCTCTCGTAAGTACTTTCACGGCGCGCCCTGCGTACTTCTGAACTCATTTCAATTTCTGCCGATAGATCCTGGGATGCGACTAATCTCCTGCTGGAGATAAGACTGTATGTCTGGGCTTTGGGACGGGTGTGTCACCTTTTTGATCGCGCCAGAGAACCGCATTCAAATGCACCGCCCCGGCCGCATCCGGGCGCGAGAAGTCCATCTTCGCCGACTCTTTCGCACCTAGCGCATCGGGTTTATTGGTTTCGTAGATCATGCCATTCTTAAGATTGCGATAGTCCGCCTTGAAAGCAGACTGGCTTCCGGAGCCGGAAAACATCGGTCCCATCGCCGGAGCATACGCATCGTTCTGATTCATCGGCGGCAGGCCGAGGAGCATCTCCATGGTGTGGATCAGATTCACTGTCGTGTAGAAACGATGGTCGACATAGGGCACGTCGGCCGTCCCCGGTGAATATTTGCTGACGACAAACGCTATAGATCGATGGGCATCGATGTGGTCTCCGCCGTTTTGCGCGTCATCTTCCAGGATGAAGATGGCGGTGTCTTCCCAGTACAGACTGTGCGAGACCGCGTCCACCACGCGGCCAACGGCAAGATCATTATCCCCCACCGAGGCCTCCGGCCGCGGGCGTTCCGGACGCGTTCCTCCCGTATGATCGTCGGGAAGATAGAGTAAAACGAAGGCGGGCAATTGAATATCCGGGCTCTCGTCAAACTGCCGGGCGCGCGAATATGCCGCAAATTCATTCAGGAATTCGTCCGCCCGAAGCTGGTCGGGATAGTCGGTTTCGAAATCAGGATAAAGCGGATCGAAGTGACCGCGCAGCACCGCCTTAGTAGGCTTCACGCCCTTGAACATAGGCACTGGCCATGGCCACGGACTGGGCGCGCCGTGCGGATCTCCCACGTTGGCCGGCAGATCATCCCCTTGGTGAAGTTCTGTTTGCTGGCATTCGGCTTCTTGCGCCGAAGGAGTTCCCCGCTTCGGCGACGCGGCCTTGCGGATTCGATTGCACCACTCTGCGCTTACATACTCGCCGTAGTCCCGGTAGCTCAATCCATGGTGAGCCAGGTTGTCCCATAGAAATCCGGTGCCAGGATCGTCGATGTCGGGTTGCTTGTGCTCGAGGGGAAATTCGTCGGCGACGGTGCCCTGAAAATCATAGGTTCGCTCTTTGCCTCGGTACGCGATCTGCCAGGTTTTCTCGTTGTAATCGCTGGTAATGGCCGCAGTGGACCAAAGATGCCCGTCTCCGGAAACTTCGCCGCTATCGTAAAAATTGTCCAGCACGCCAAATTGCAAGGCGAGCTTATGTTCGTTGGGTGTGATGTCGGCGCCATACATGGTTAAAGATGGATCGCCGTCGCCCACTTTCAGGTCTCCAAGAATCTGGTCGTAGGTGCGATTTTCCTTGATGATGTAAATCACGTGTTTGATGGGATTCTTACCGCCGGCAAACTGAATGGTTGCGGCATCGTTCGTACCGGCATCTTTATGCAGGAGGTTGTCATGCTCCACAGTGCGGGTAAGCTCATCCAGCTTGCGTACAGTAGAAGGAATATTCAGCCGCGCGATGGAGCCTTGCAACAACGTCGCAATGTAGGCATGGCCGTGGTGCTTGATCTCCCTGGCCAGCTTCCCCGGACTTTTGTTTGGCCCCGTGCCCTGGCCCTTGGCGGTTGCGATCAAGAGATCGTCGCCGTGGACGGCGAGGGCACTCGGATACCAATCAGTCGGGATAAAACCGAGAGCGGGCACGATTGCAGGACTGCTGGCCGCGGCGTTCAGCTTTATATCGGAAGCATCGAATACAGCGACGGCGTCAAGGGATGCGTCGGCCGCGAACAGGCGCTTGCCATCTCCAGATTCAGCCAGAGCACTCGGAAAACTTCCAGCGAATTGCTGATTCTGATCTGCGGTGTTCAGCAGAGCCAGAATCCGGCCATCTTCCGTTGAGACTGCCGCAACGCTGTCTGCATTCGCGAGCGCAACATACAGCATCTTTTCATCCGGGCTCAGTAACATTGCGGTGGGATGCGAACCGGGAGCCGTCGGATCTTCGGGTTCTTTCAACTTGATCGAACGCACCACTTCGCCGCTACTCAAATTGAGTTCTGCCACGCGCGACGCATTCCACAGGCTGCACCACGCCCTACGTCCATCTCGCGTGGCCACGACTGAGTAAGGAAATGAGGATGGCACCAGATCGCTCGTGCTGAGATCGAAACGCTGCAGCACCTTACCACTGGCCACATCGAGCAGCACAACGTTGTCAGACAGATTATTTGCTACCAGGAGCCGGTCGTGACCGTGGCCTCGTCCAGCTAGTGCCAGTCCCGCGGGATATGGTATTGCGGCCACTGACTCCGTCTTCCGTAGACCAACTGCAATCTTCTTTCCCGCAGCAAGTGCCTGCGGTTCAATGGCGATGAAGCGCTCGGGCACCACTTTGCCATCCGCGAAGCTATATACGGCAATTCCATTGCCGGTGTTGCCCGTCTTCTGACCCGTCGGATCAGTAATCGAACCCACTGAAGCGTAGAGATGTTTTCCTTCGGACCCGAACACCAGACCGAGAAAATAACTTTGATGGGCTTCCTCGCCAAATCGCTTGTCGGGATAATCGGAAAGTTGATTCGTTTTGAGATCAAGGACCGCGATGGATTGCGTTCCCATGGTTTCTTGTGTCCCGTAGCCGTCATTCAAAAGCGCCGCGTAGCGGCCATCGGGGCTGAGAGCGATCGTCGCGGGAAAGCTATTCGTGCTTCCAATGCGCCCGGGCGACGGCGTAGTCAGCAATTTGCTGGTGGGCAGAGAAATCGAAGACGCCGTTGAGGAGGATTCCTGGGCCTCAAGGGATATCGAAAGAGCGATCACGAACATTACGAAGATAGCGAGGGAAAATCGAGACACAAAGCCTCCGTGGTGTTCGATCTTTAGCAATACATTAGGAAGAACTGACAGTAATCCAAGAGGGAAGGTGTGGTCAAAAAGGCTGCTGTCACAGCAGAGCGGAAGTTTCACCAGCAGACGGCCGTAATCCTCTAAAATCCCTCAAGCTCGCGACGTGCCCTCGCGTCCGGAAGCGCCCTCTGGATGCTCCTCCACACCCACATTGTGCCTCACGTCGGCACCTTGCACCCAGAAGATGACATCTTCAGCGATGTTCGTGGCATGGTCGGCCACGCGCTCCAAATTGCGCGCGATAAGCAGCGCATCAAGCGCCTGCCGCACTACTTCAGGACGCTGGTTCATGGTCTTCACGAGTTGGATGAAAGCATCGTCTTTCATGCGATCCACCACGTTATCCATTTCCAGCACGGCCTGCGCCAACTCGACTTTGCCTTCGATGAACGATTCGAGAGCTCGGCGTACCATAGCGCTCACTGCAGAACCCATGCGCGCAATATCGACCGGCAGGTCAACGACCGGAAGATCCATCATGTCCATCACACGTTCAGCAATGTTGACCGCTTGATCGCCTACACGTTCCAGATCCGAATTAATCTTGGTTACGGCGAGGATGAAGCGCAGGTCCACAGCCATCGGTTGTTGCATGGCCAGCAGGTCGAAGGCAGCCTCGTCAATCTCCCGCTCGGAAGTGTTGATCAGACTCTCGCCTTCGAGAACCATCTGGCAACGCGTGAGATCCCGATCAATATAGGCCTGCCGGGCACGGTCTACGGCTTGTTCCGCAAGTCCACCCATGCGGAGCAGCTTCTGGCGTAGATCGTCAAGCCCTTGCTGAAAGCGCGTACGCATTATCCGAACCTTCCTTATCCAAATCTGCCTTATCCAAATCTGCCGGTGATGTAATCTTCCGTGCGCTTGTGGGACGGTTTCGTAAAGATCTTTTCCGTCTTATCAAATTCAATCATCTTGCCCAGCAGGAAAAACCCGGTAAACTCCGCCACGCGTGCGGCCTGCTGCATATTGTGCGTCACAATTACGATGGTATACCGTTCTTTGAGCTGGAAGATCAATTCTTCTATTTTCCCGGTGGAGATCGGGTCCAGCGCCGAGCAGGGTTCATCCATCAGCAGAACTTCCGGTTCGACCGCGAGAGCTCGCGCGATGCAAAGCCGCTGCTGCTGGCCGCCGGATAGACTGGCGCCGGATTTCTTATGAATATGATCTTTCACTTCATCCCACAGAGCGGACACTTCCAGCGATCTCTGCACGATCTCATCCAGCTTTCGGCGATCGTTAAAGCCATTCAGCTTCAGTCCCGAAGCCACGTTATCGTAAATGGACATCGTCGGAAAGGGATTTGCCTTTTGAAAAACCATTCCCACCCGCCGCCGCAATTGCGTGGCGGACGTGCCGTTGTAAGCATCGATCTCTCCGATGCGAACACTGCCGGAAACTCGCGCCTCCGGGATGGTCTCATGCATGCGGTTCAGACAGCGAATGAATGTAGACTTGCCGCAACCGGATGGACCGATCAACGCCGTAGCATGGTTCGCGGCCATCGTCAATTGAACGTCGTACAACGCCTGCGTTTTTCCGTACCAGGCGTTCAGATTTTCGACCTTGATTTCGACGCCCATAGACTACGCGGCTCCGAAGCTACCTCGACGCACCGCGAAGCGCACCGCCGCTACCGCGCTGACGATGAGGACTATTAGTACCAACGCTCCCGCCCACGCCTGCCTATGCCATTCATCGTAAGGAGAAATCGCGTAACTGAATATTTGTAGCGGCAGCGCGGCGGTAGGTTGATTGGCGCGCAGATTCCAGAATTGATTTCCGAAGGCCGTGAACAGCAGCGGTGCAGTCTCGCCTGCGACCCGGGCAAAGGCAAGCATTATTCCAGTAATCACCCCGGAAGTTGCCGTTCGTAGAGTGATCGAGAGAGTGGTTCTCCAGCCTGGAATGCCAAGCCCATAAGCCGCTTCCCGTAAAGCCTGCGGCACCAGCAGAAGCATTTCTTCCGTGGTTCGTGTGATCGTCGGAATCATCATGATGGCCAGCGCCACTCCACCCGCCAGTGCAGAAAAATGTTTCTGATAAAGCACAACAATAGAGTAAGCCACAATGCCGATCACGATGGAAGGTACGCCGTTAAGCACATCGGCGGTAAATCGAATTACGTCGCCAAAACGGTTGCGTCCGAACTCGGCGAGATAAATTCCGGCGCCAACGCCAATCGGAACGCCCAAAATGCTGGCCAATGCTAGAATGAAAACCGAACCCACAATCGCGTTCGCCATTCCGCCGCCGGCTTCGCCCACCGGCTTTGGAGTTTGCGTAAGAAAAGCCCAGTTGATCGATCCCACCCCTCGATACACAAGATAGGCGAAGATCGCAAACAGCGGCACCAGTACGAGAATCACCGTCAACACAGCCACTCCCGTCATGACGTGGTCTGTGATCCGCCGTCGCAAAGCGATCGCCGGCACGGAATGCACTGAAGCGTTCTTTTTCTTCTCAGGCATTCGCCCTCGAAGCCTGGCCGCGAGTCACAGTCCACACCAGCAATCGTGCCAGCGCGTTGACAACGATCGTAACCAGAAACAGAGCCAGCCCAATCTCGATCAGGGCTGCAAGATTCAAATCTCCTGTGGCTTCGCTGAACTCATTGGCCAGCACGCTCGCCATCGTGTAGCCGGGCGCAAAAAGCGACTTCGCGATCTCCGGACGGTTTCCTATCACCATCGTGACGGCCATGGTCTCTCCCAGAGCGCGCCCCAGTCCCAGGATGATGCCGCCCATGATTCCCGCCCGCGCGTTGCGCAATACTCCCACTCGAATCATTTCCCATCGTGTAGCGCCCAAGGCCAGCGCGGCTTCCCGTTGATGTTGCGGCACCACCATCAATACTTCGCGAGTGATCGAAGAAATGATGGGAATGATCATGACCGCGAGTATAATTCCCGCCGCCAGCATGCTGATCCCATAAGGTGGACCAGTAAACAATCCGGTCCAGCCCAATGTTCTCGACAGAAACGGCTGAATATAGTTGCTGAGCAGCGGCACCAGCACAAAGATCGCCCACAGCCCGTAAACAACGCTCGGGATAGCAGCCAGCAGTTCCACAAAAAATGAGAGCGGTCCGCGCAGAAGTCTAGGACACATCTCAGTGGTGAAGACGGCGACACCAATCGAGAGGGGCACTGCAATGATCAGGGCCAGAAGCGACGACACCAGCGTGCCGTATACAAACGGCAGCGCTCCAAACCTCTCATTGACCGGATCCCAATCCCGCGCCGCAAAAAACTTAAATCCAAAAGCACGCCAGGACGGTCCGGAGCGCAACACCAGTTCATAGACTATCAAGGCCAAGGTCGCCAGCACCGCCAACCCGCAAAGAAGCATGGCGAATTTGAAGATCTGGTCTGCCGACTCCGCCGGCTTGGGCAGAAAATCGGCGCCCCTCTGTCCGGAGCCATGCAGAACCTTAACTTTCGTATTTTCTGCGGGTTGCGGCGAGAGCATATCAGGCCGAGGTCGGGCGGCGTTGGCCATCGCCACTACCGTAGCAGAATCCTGTTAACAGGGTGTTAAAATGCAGAAGCTTTTCCGATTGCCTTTTCGCCGACAAGTCTGTATTTTCTTCCGATTCGCTCCTCTTTATGCCGATCGCTGCAAAGTACAGTCATGCGATTTTTCAGAAGCTTGAACGGGACGTAATCAAGCTTTCCTCGAAACCGCAGGCGAAAAGCGTCCATCGCTTTCGTACGGGAACCAGGCGCCTTCAAATCCTTCTCGGCGAACTTTCTCCTAAAGTCAGCAGCAGCGAGAGGAAACTCCTGAAGCTCCTCAGTCGCATCCGTAAGCGCGCCGGTAAAGTGCGCGACCTTGACGTCCAATCGGCCGCACTTCGTAGCCTTAAAGTCCCTCAGGAACCGCGACGCAAAACTCAGCTCATCAATCATTTGATCGTACTCCGCGACGAGCAGGAAAAAAAACTGCGTAAAGCGGTCGATGCGGACACTGTGCGCGAGATTCAAAAACGATTGAAACGCGCCGCCGAGCGTTTTAATCCGGAAGCCTGCCACGATCCTTTGGCTGTCGCCAAAGCTATGCTCAAGCCGCTTGAGCGCGCAGCATCGCCGCTCACCGAACCGATCCTGCACGAGTACCGCATTCTTAGCAAGAGGGCCCGCTATGCCGCTGAGTTTGCCACTCCCTCGAATGAAGCTAACCGTTCCATCGCCGAGATGAGGCGTATTCAGGATGCGTTAGGAGATTGGCACGATTGGCTTATTCTGACGCAAACAGCGATCAAGTATCTCGGCGAGGTACGCGAATCGCCACTCGCTGCCGAATTGCATAACGTAACGGGAGCAAAATTCCGGCATGCCGTTGCTGTTCTCTCTCAGACGAGAGGAAAACCGGAAACTGTTTCCCCTAGGGCTGCCAAGTCTCCAGTTCCAGTTCCAGTTGCTCCGTCAGATCGCGAACAGCCTCTGCGTCTTACCTCGTGAGGCCATCTAGTTAGCGCCAGCGAACTCTCCATTTAGCTGGCCTAGGCTTCGCCGAATGGATGCTAATTTAGTTTGTCGACGATGCCACGCTTCTGGCCGACTCGCTGCTCAGGGTGAACGAACCTTTCATCCGTATATCCCGCGATGAGGATCCGACCAGCACTTCGAACGGGCCTGGTTCTGCCACCCAGTCTTTCTTCGCTGTGCTGTAGAAGGATATTGCATTTCGATCGAGCGTGAAATGCACATTTTTGGATTCTCCCGGGGCCAGGTCGACTCGTTGAAAGCCTTTTAGTTCCTGGATGGGACGATCCACACTCGAGTGTCCATCGTGCACGTAAAGCTGCACGACCTCTGCCCCTGCGCGAGATCCACTGTTGCGGACCTGCAGGCTCACTTCTACCGGCTTGCCCGACGATGCCTCGCTCGGTGTCACCTTCAGGTCGCTGTAATCGAACGTCGTATAAGAAAGACCGTATCCAAAAGGAAAAAGGGGCTCTATCATTTTCTTGTCGAAATATCGGTAGCCTACATAAATGCCTTCCGCGTAATCGACCTGCAGATGCTCGCCGGGATAGTGGCCGTAGGCGGGCGAATCCTTCCACTGCTTAACAAACGACACAGGGAGCTTTCCTGACGGATCTGCATCGCCAAACAGAATGTCCGCGATTGCATTCCCACCTTCCTGCCCGCCATACCACATGTCGACGATCGCGGGAACTAGAGCGATCCACTTTGACATAATCACGGGGCCGCCTGCGTTGATCACGACGATGGTGTGTTGATTGACCTTTGCGACGGCCTCGATGAGATCGTCCTGTCCGGCAGGCAGATCAAGCGACTTGATGTCAAAATCTTCGGATTCGAGGTTTGGAGCTCTACCCACCACAATGATGGCGGCATCCGCTTTTGCCGCGGCGTTGACGGCTTCATTTCTGAGCTGCTCTGGCGACTGCGAGGTGTCTTTGTTTCGGTCCTCGCCTTCCATGGTTGCGCCTAATGCGTAGCTCACCTGCACCCGTTGACCTGCTCGATCCTGAATACCTTTCAAAGGACTGACTGAATACTTTGGGACCACAAGCGAACTGCCGCCACCACCAGTCCTGGCTACCGCTGCGTTGGGCCCGATGACAACGACAGAATGAATCTTCGTTGGATCGAGCGGAAGCAAATCGCCCGAGTTTTTGAGGAGAACAATGCTTTCGGTCGCCGCCTTGCGGGCCACGTCCCGCTGATCAGGCGTATCGATGTCGCCGGTCGCGGTGTTTGGCTTGTCGAATTGTCCGCTGACGAAGATGACACGAAGGATGCGGCCTACGTTTTCATCGATCGTGGCCACAGAAATTTTACGGGCAGAGACATCTGCAAGCGCTTTTTCCGGAACCAGCCACCCGCCGCCGTTGCCCGCCGCTTGCGTGCCTGGTTTTTTCAGCCAAGCCGCCATCGGCGGACCGCCTGGCATTTCCACGTCCATGCCGGCATTTACCGTAGCGGCAGTGCTGTAGGTACTGCCCCAATCGGACACCACGAATCCCTTGAAGCCCCATCCGCTTTCAAGCACCGCTTTCAGCAGAGGAGAGTTTTCGGCACAATACACGCCGTTCAGCTTGTTATAAGCCGACATCACAGACCAGACGCCAGCCTCCTGCACAGCCGCTTTGAATGCGGGGAAATAGATCTCGTGCAAGGCTCGCTCGTCAACCACTGCGTTAATTCGGTGCCGCTCGAACTCCTGGTTGTTCGCCGCGAAGTGCTTGACGGTAGCTATGATGCCCTCTCCCTGAACTCCCTTGATGTACGCCACGGCTAACCGACTGGTGAGATAGGGATCTTCGCCGTATCCTTCGAAATTTCTGCCCCAGAGAGGAGTGCGGTTAATGTTGACGGTCGGTCCTAGGATCATGTCGCGTCCCAGAGCTTTCATTTCCTGACCGATTGCCTGCCCTTCACTTTGCAGAAGGTCGGTGTCCCAGGTCGCGGCCATCGCAACTCCCGCAGGAAAGGCAGTGGTGGCAACTTGATTCTTCGCTTTCTCAGCCTTGCCCTCAGAGGAAGGTCCCGTCCACGATCTGATCCCGATTGGACCGTCAGCCATTTTTATCGAAGGTATACCGAGGCGTTGATTCGGAACGGTCTGCATCCAGTCGGCCCCGCTAAGCATGGCGACTTTTTCCTGCAATGTCATGCGGCCGAGCAGATCTTGCACCCGTTGATCGACGGGCAGGTCGGGATTTTTGTACGGGGGATCATCGAAGCCGCTTTGATTCTGGGCAATGCTGTATAGGGCCGCAAACACAATTAAGACCGGACAAAGAAAACGCCTCATCGTTGTTCCTCCAGAACACTCAAATCACGTATGGACCGGGCATGAGCAAAGTGCCCGCTTGAAACGTCACCTTTTTATCACAGATTGGGGGCGCCAGTTTCCGCGAAAGATTTCCTTTCGCTTCGAACTCAATCCGTATGGCTTGGCGTTGTTATCCGTTAACCAGATTGCAAAGTGAATCCCTTAAGAGTACGTGGCGAGTTTAGGGTATCGAGCAGTTGCCGCCGCCGATAGGATGCTGCACGCGGTCGGAGAATTATGAAACCGGCACTTGTCCCGCCAGTTCCAACCCCTTCACCTCATGGAGCAGCGCTTTCTTTACTTTCTTCTGTAAGTCCGTGGAAAGCTTCTTGCCATGCGATGTCAAATAGAAAGTATCAATCGCCATTTGTCCCTCGGTATCGATCAATGCGATTTCGATGTTGCACTCCTGTTGGGACAGGCAGGAACTGATTTTGTGCAACAACCGCGGGCGATCCTGAGCAATCACTTGCAACAGAGTACTGGTCGAAGAGCATTCGTCGTCGAAGTCGATGCGGGTTTCCACCATCACCTTGATCTTGCTGCTTTTTTCAGCGCGTTGACGATCCCGCAGCATTCGATCGAGATCCGCTTCCCCCGCCAAAACTGCGGCAATGCTCTTCTTAAACCGATCCCACTCCGACAAATTCAACTCCAGAGTGCGGAAGCGATCCGTGAAATAAAGAGAGTCCACCACAATTCCAGCTTGGTTTGAGAAGGCATTGGCTTTGACGATATTCATCCCCCACGCGGCCAGTACTCCCGTCAAAGTCGCGAGCAACGATGGCCGATCTTTAGTAACCAGCGTAAGTTCATACCAGTGCCGACCGCGTTTAAGACCCACCTGCACCGGATCGTTCCCGAACTTCTCCGCCATTTCCATGTGAGCGATCACTTCCTCGGCGGAGTGCACTTGCAAATATCGCTGCGGGAATCCTTCCACAAAATTCCTGAACCTAGCACCGGTGACTGGAGCCAGACTACGCAGGCGCGCGAGTTTTTCGTCACCTGCATCGTTGTGCACGCGATGGTCGGCGCTGCGATTCAAATAGTTCGCAGAGGCAATATAGAGCTGCCAAACGCTCTCTGCCTTCCATGGAGTCAGCGCCTCAGGATTCACTGCCTTGATGTCCGCATAGGTCAGGAGGCACAACATTTTCAGCCGCTCTGGCGTGCCCACTCTATTGGCGAAAGCCGCAACCGTTTTGGGATTGAAAATATCCCGCCGCAGTTGTGCCGACATTTCCAGATGGTTTCCGATCAGAAATACAACGACCGCACGCTCTGTGGGATCAACATCCAGCCGGTCCAGACAGCGGCCGCCAATCTCCAGGCTGGCCTCCACGTGATTGCCGCCGGGCACTCCCTTCCCTGTGTCATGCAATAACAGAGCGAGGTAGAGCAGCTCTGGATCTTCCAATTCACCCAGCAACTCCGCGTATCGCCTATCCCATTCCGATTTCGATTCATGCAATCGGTGCAAGCTTTCAATGGCGAGGATGGAGTGCTCATCCACGGTGAAGCGATGGTAAAAATCACGCACCACCAGCGAATCGATTGGCTTCAGTTCCGGCAGCAGCAAAGTGAGTAAACGCATCGAATGCATGGCCCGCAATGCCTCGGCTGCGTGTGGCTGCAGCAGCGTTTCTTGGAGATACAGCCATAGTTCGGCGCCTCGCGGCGGGGTTACCGCAAGCGCCGGAAGCGCCTGCTCAATGCGGTGCTCGGTTGTGGCGCTTAACTTCAGACCATGATGCGCCATAAAGTGAAACAGCCGCAGCAGTATCTCGGGATCTTGAAGGGACGAGGACTGCTGCAAGAAAATCAAACCATCGACCACGGAAAAGTCCGGATGCGACGGCTGTGTACGCCAGCCCTGAAATTGACGGCGAAGCGCAGACCACGATTCCGGAATCTCTTCCATCAACTGCATTACCGCGCGTTGTACAGCGCGGGCATGGCCGAAGTAAATTCGCATCCAGTCCGCAGCGGTGAGGTCTGCTGAATCCGAGGCTCCGATCTTCCGCGCAGCGGCTTCGTCCTGCGCCTCCCAGCTCAGCGCGTTGTCGTCACGCCCGTGCCGGAAGTGCAGAAAACAGCGCGCCGCCATCAGGAACTCGAGCGCCGCGTCCAGTTGCTTCCGCACCGGCGCGCGCAGCGAACTGGCATCGGGCCAATCGCCCAGTTTGCCCATGGCAGAGATCAGCGCGAGCCAGAAAGCCACGTTGCAATCACGAAGGCCGCCCGGGGTCTCTTTCAGATTCGGCTCGAGATGAAATACGGTATGCCCAAATTTTCCATGGCGTTCCCGTGTCACCTCGGACAGGCCCTGCAGCAATGGCTTCGATTCGCGCACCACCAGCTTAGGAATCAATTTGTTATGAAGGCGAGAGAACAGTTCGCGATCTCCAGCCAGAAAACGGCTATCGAGCAGAGAGATGGTGAACTCTGTGTTATGGGGATCAAACCGGTCGCACTCCGCCAGTACCCGAGCCGCGGGACTTAACTTCAGCTTAAGATCCCACAGCTCCTGGGAGAAGCGCTGCACCGCTTCTTTGTGGGTTGCCTCTGCGGAGCGATCGAAATACAGAAAGAGCAGATCGATATCCGAATAAGGAAACAACCACCCGCGCCCGAAGCCTCCAGTGGCTACCAGCGCGAAGCCTTGCTGGCGGTGTTCGTCGGGGGAAACACATTCCCGCCACAGCCGAACTAGAATATTTTCGATGAGCTGCGTACGTTGAGCAATTGCGGCGCGCCCGTCTCCGGTTGCAGCGAAGTCGTTCGCCGTCCGCGCCGATTCTTCGGCAAGAGAATTTCGCAGTTCACTGATCAGTGAAGACGTTGCCGTCATGACGAGGGGTCAATGGATCGATGATCGAAGTTCGCGCTCAATAGTCGCACTTTTTACAACGCGCCCTCGCCCCGCTCGTCATTGCGGATGCGAATCGCTTCCTCCACTCGCGTCAAGAAAATTTTCCCGTCTCCGATCTTGCCGGTGCGCGCCGCCGACACAATGGCTTGCACAGCCTTTTCCACCATTGCATCCGCGAGCACCACCTCGAGCTTGGTTTTGGGAATCAGATCCACGCTGTACTCACGACCGCGATAAACCTCAGTATGGCCTTTCTGACGACCATGGCCGCGTACTTCGATCACTGTCATGCCCTCGACGCCAATCTCCTGCAGCGCGCTCTTGACCGCTTCCAGCTTGGAGTTCTGGATAACCGCTTCCACTTTCGTCATGATGTTGTTCTCAAGCTCTATATTTCGCGATTGCGAGGTTTCGGCTATGCCAGCATCGGCCAACACCAGTATTAACCTCTACGGTTCTGCTAGACAAGTGCAAGCGCTGGATCTTTTGCGCTTTGCGACGCAGGGGGGCATCGTTTATCGTCCGCAGCGGAGCCATGCCGGATCAGACAGACTGGTACCGGCTCACTTTATCGTGAGGCATCGCCTTAAGGAAATCGAAACTATTGATCGGGCTAATCACGATTTAGGCGGTGAACGGATGCTCTTCAGCATCAGGCCAAGCGGCGAAACCTTAGTGGTTGAAAACCTAACTGTGAATACGGAGAGAGATGACCATGGGCATTTGTTCAAACAGCAAGCTGACTTGCAGTGTAGGTGCCTCTGGTTTGACGTGCACGATATAGTCAGCGCCCGCGACGACCGACGGTGGGGAGAGCATGCAGCCGTCGCCTAGGCGGGGAATCTTGTTCTTGAAATTGCCCGCCACCATGTTGCAAACCTCGCCAATCGCGTCTGAGATCTCCGAGCCCACCTCCTCGACATCCTTCCCGAGCATGCGAGATACCATTCATGTGGCGGCCGGTTCTTGGCAGCGAACACTCATCACTTTGCTGAGCATGCCGGCCAATCCCAGCATGGCGGTCACGTTGAGGGAGCTGTAGGCCACGCGACGGGAGCATTGAGTTCGGACCCGGGCATCCCTTCAAAAATTCACGGGTCGCCAATTCGAGTACGGAAACCAGTCCCGGTGGTCATCTCGAGCAACGGGAATGGGAATAACTTGATTCATGTTTGCCTTCTGAACACATCGGCCAAGAATGAAACCGCTTTAGTCGCCTGGAGCGCGGAATGCCTTTAGGCGCGAAAGCCGCAGGTTGTGGATTTTGCTGATAATCTCGACTTAGATATTCAGGAGAGCGTAACTCGTTGCCGCCTATCATCAACGCACAAGGAATTTCAAAATCGTTCGGAGCGAATCCGTTGTTTCAAAATGTTTCTTTTACAGTTTCCGAGGGCGACCGCATTGGACTGATTGGCCCGAATGGCTCGGGAAAATCCACATTGCTCCGCATTCTCGCCGCCGACGTGAGTCTGGACAGCGGCGAAATCGCGATCCGCAAACGAGTCCGACTCCGCTACGTGGAGCAGGAATCGAAATTCACATCCGGGGAGACTGTGCGCTCTGTGGCCGAGAAGGCAATGGAGCGCTCTGCGTTGGCGGACTCGGAGCGCGGAACTCTCTTGGCTGAAACCCTGGGCCGCGCGGCCTTCGAAGATGTTGAAAGCGAAGCCTCCGCATTATCCGGCGGCTGGCAGAAGCGTCTGGCGATTGTCGAAGCAATCGTTCAAGCTCCCGATATCCTACTGCTCGATGAGCCGACGAATCATCTGGATCTGGCTGGAATTGAGTGGCTGGAAGGTCTGCTGGAGGCCGCATCCTTCGCCTGTGTAGTGGTCAGTCATGATCGCTACTTCCTGGAAAATGTCGCCACGACAATGGCGGAGCTGAACCGAATCTATCCCGACGGACTGCTGCGAGTCGCGGGGAGCTACAGCCGGTTTCTGGAGAAGAAAGAAGAATTCCTTCATGCCCAATCGAAGCAGCAGGAGGCGCTCGAAAATCTTGTACACCGCGAGATTGAATGGCTGCGGCGGGGGGCGAAGGCGCGGACGCGCAAGTCCAAGGCCCGCATCGATAAGGCAGGAGAGCTAATGAGCGAACTGGCGGATCGGAATGCCAGAAGCCGGAGCGGATCCGCGCAGATCGATTTTTCCGCCACCTACAGGAAGACGAAACGCCTGATCGAAATGGAAGATGTCTCCTGCGAAGTAGGGGGCCGCAGATTGTTCACCGGGCTGAACTGCGTCATTATCGCCGGAATGAGAGTGGGACTCGTCGGCCCGAACGGCAGCGGAAAGACTAGCCTTTTGCGACTGCTGCGCGGAGAAGCGTTGCCGCTGAGTGGAGAAATTCACCGTGCCGACCGGTTGCGAATCATTTACTTCGATCAGACGCGCGAGCTCGACCCGGATGTGACGCTGCGCCATGCTCTGGCTCCGGAAGGCGATTCCGTTACCTATCAGAATCGGCTGACTCACGTGGCATCCTGGGCCGCAAAATTCTTGTTCACGGGTGAGCAACTGAATCAGCCCGTGGGAAAGCTTTCAGGCGGCGAACGAGCCCGCGTTCTGATCGCCCAGCTCATGCTGCAGCCCGCTGACGTTCTTCTGCTGGACGAACCCACGAACGATCTCGACATCCCGACCCTGGACATTCTCGAAGAAAGCCTGCTGGAGTTTCCTGGATCTTTGGTTCTGGTAACGCACGATCGCTACATGCTTGATCGTGTATCCACCGTTGTTCTTGGACTCGATGGACAGGGCGGAGTGGGGCTCTTCGCGGATTATTCGCAATGGGAGGTCTGGCTGGACGAACATCAGAGAAGGGCGCGGACGGCGGCAACAGGTATCACGGCGAGTTCTCACGGCGGCGCCAAGGATGAGGGAAACCGCCAGGGACCGGCTAAGAAGAAGTTGTCGTATTTGGAATCTCGGGAATATGAAACGATTGAGCAGCGCGTGGCGGAGGCCGAGCATTTTTTGCAAAGCAAGCGGGAAGAGTTGGAAGATCCCGCGATTGTAAGCGACAGTCAACGCCTCGTAACGGCCCACGCACAGATGGAAGACGCCCAGGACAAAGTGGATGAGCTATACGCGCGATGGGCAGAGCTAGAGAAGAAAAAGGTTTGAATTAGGGCTCTCGGCCCTTCCGGATCGTGCCGCATTCATCGAGCCAACTCTCAGCTTCTTCCTTGTGAAATCCTAGCTACATACAACTGCGCAAGAAACCTGCACTACGCTTCAGAACGGCGTCGAAGCCCTCGCTTTCTGACAAGCAAACTGTGGACAATAGGTGCGGGATTCGATGGCCTTTCGGGCGTTCAATAAGCAAAGCCGCTGCCAGCCATGTTCGGCCTATCCGGCCACGCTGGAATTCGAAATTCTCCCCGACCAGGAAAGCTCGCGACAAGGGGTGTTGCACGAGGTGCGCCTGCAAACGTCCTGCACGCCTTGGCAGGAATCAAACAATCAAGGTCTGAGTAAACGAATCAGCTCCTGGTGCTCCTGGTTGCTTTGGATGACTACGCAGCGCTTCGGCATGTAAACTGTGATCCTTCGTCATGCCGACCTTCGCCGCGGTTGATATCGGTTCCAACTCAGTCCGCTTAAAAATCGCGCGTCTCACGCGCGGCCATCTTCGTCCCGTTCATGAAGACCGCGAGGTCACTCGTCTGGGGGAGGGGGTGTTCCGCTCTGGCTTCCTCACTCCAGAGTCCATGGCCGAAACCGTCAAGGTGTTGCGCCGCTTCCACCGCGCCACGCAACAGATCGTCACCGACCCAGTACGCGTCGTCGCTACCAGCGCTCTGCGCGACGCGCACAACTCCCAGGCTTTTCTCGAATGGGTGCGTTCCGCCACGGGATGGACGGTTGAAATTATTTCCGGCTTGGAAGAAGCCCGCCTGATACACCTTGGCCTCGTCTCCAATCTTCGCGCCGACAGTTCGGCCACTTTGATGATGGACCTCGGCGGTGGAAGTTGCGAACTAACCGTCTCTGTCCGCGGCCATATCCGCGAAACTGTTAGCCTTCCTCTTGGCGCGGTACGTCTTACCGACGAATTCTTGCGTCACGACCCGCCGCGCAAAGGCGAGCTGAAACGAATGCAAGGATTCGTCGCTCGCGAGGTCAACCGCATCGCCGCTCGCGTGGTGGCGGCGAGAGTTCGAAATGTAATCGCCACCTCTGGAACCGCCGCTGCACTCGCGGCCGCGGCCAGCCATTTGCGCAAGAACGGAACTCGGCAGCGCATGCTCGTCTCCCGTGCGGAAATGACTCGACTCGCCAAACGCCTGGCTCGGCTACCCGTGGAAGAGCGCAGAAAAATTGAAGGCATCGGTCTTCGGCGCGCAGAAATCGTAGTTGCCGGAGCCATGGTCTACCACGAGCTTCTGGATCGCTGCCATCTGAAAGGTTTTCGCTACTCGCCACTCGGATTGCGCGATGGACTGCTGGCGCAGATGGCCGCCGAATATGACCGCAGCACGCGCTCTGGAAAACAAATTGAATCGGAACGCTGGGAGTCGATCACAAAAGCGGTGAGTCACTATGGCGTGGACATGAAGCACGCGCTCGATGTACGCGAGTCCGCCATGTTTTTGTTCTCCGCGCTGCGCTCGGTACACGGTCTGACTCCGGAATATCGGGAGTGGCTATCCGCGGCCGCGATGCTCTACGAGGTGGGAGACTACGTCAACCGCAACGGCCATCATCGGCACACCTATTACATTATTTCGAATTCGGAAATACTCGGCTACACACCCCAGCAACGCCGCTTGATTGCCGCCATCGCGCGTTATCTGGGAAAGTCACGTCCGTCACTGGACGAAGCGCCCGTCAAGGTGCTCGATCCCGCCGACCGCCCTGGTGTGCAGAAAGCCATCATGCTGCTCCGGCTGGCTCGCGCACTCAACCTGGGCCGCAGCCGGGCCGTCCAGAAGGTGCGCGTCAGCCACCAGGGCGCCGAGGTGCGGCTCACCCTCATCCCCCGACGTCGTATGGGGGTGGATCTGGAATTATGGGCGATCGAGAAAGACGCTGCTTATTTCCGGGAAGTATTCGGACGAGAGCTTTCCACCGCGGCGGTGTAGAGGATGCGCAAGGCCTTCGGAGTCAGACACCACTGCAGCGTGCCGGAGCTGCGGCGCATGTCAACCCGCGCCACCGCTCCCTTCTTCAGTTCAACCGACGCTTCGCATGCTGACTCGCTGATCACGGTGCCCAGGAACTGACTCAGATTTGGATTGTGCCCGACGACCATGATCGATTCCTGGCTTGCATACTTTTCCAGCAGGCGACGAAAGTCCGCGAATGTGGCTCCGGGACGCAGTGCAGGCTCCATTTGCAGCTTGCCTTCGTAACCCATTTCGTTTCCCACGAGCGACGCCGTTTGCGTAGCGCGTTTCAGCGGACTGGAGAGAATCACGTCCACCTGGGCTTCGATGGCCGCCAACGCGCGGCCCACATATCCGCACTGCTCGATGCCTTCCTTGTCGAGCGCCCGCTTCTCGTCCTTTTTCGGATTGATCAGGTGTTCCCCGGCACTGGCATGGCGCAGAAAATAAATAATCATCGCGAATTATCGTTCCCTTCCCGCTGGCGCCCGGCGCTTCCTGGCCGGAACCGGCGGCGGAGCGGACTCCAACTGCTTCCCTTCCGCCACGCTGATGAGAAAATCCTGCGCGCTGAAAGCCGCCGCACCAGTCGGCGGTCTGCGATTCCTTCTGCCCTGCAAGGGCTGCCACGCGCGAATATAAGTCGCGTCGCGCAGCAGGATGCGAGCCTTGCGGTTATCTGCTAGATAAGCATCGAGGATTTCGCGGCGTACCCGCTCTCGCAGAAACTCGTCCCGCAGCGGCACCAGCACTTCCACCCGCTCGTACAGATTGCGCGGCATCCAGTCAGCACTACCGATGTAAATTTCTTCCTCGCCGGCATTGCCAAAGTAATAAATTCGGCTATGCTCGAGAAAGCGTCCCACGATGCTCCGCACTCTGATCCTGTCGCTCAGCCCGCGCACGCCGGGACGCAAGGCACACATGCCTCTGACAATCAAATCGATTTCGACTCCCGCCTGAGAAGCTCGATACAAGGCGCGGATTACATTCTTATCGAGCAGCGCATTCATCTTGGCGATGATTCGCCCCTCGCCGCCCCGCCGTGCATGCTCTGCTTCACGATCAATCAACGCCATGGTCTTCTCTGCCAAATCCAGCGGCGCCACCAGTAGCGGCTCGTAGCTTGGGTTCTCGGCATACGCGGTCAGAAAACTGAAAACGTCATGCACCGCCCGGGTGATCTCCGGGTTCGCCGTGAATAAACTCAGGTCGGTGTAAATCCGCGCCGTGGTGGCATTGTAATTACCGGTTCCAATGTGCGCGTAGCTGCGCACTCCATCCGGATCGCGCCGCACCAGCAGCGAAAGCTTGCAGTGAGTTTTAAGCCCGACCAGTCCGTGAAACACCTGCACCCCCGCGTCTTCCAGATCGCGGGCCCAGCGGATGTTGTGCGCTTCGTCGAACCGTGCCTTCAACTCCACCACCGCCGTCACCTCTTTGCGCGACGCCGCATCGATGAGCAAGGGAACAATCAAAGAGTGCTCGTTCGTACGGTAGAGCGTTTGCTTGATGGAAAGCACGTGCTCGTCTTCCGCAGCCGACTCGATAAAAGCAATGACCGCGTCATACGAGTCGTAAGGATGATGCAGCAGCACATCGTGCCGCCGAAGTTCTTCAAATAGATTTTGCGATTTCGCCGTCAGCCTTAACTCGCGAGGCGCAAACGGACGGTATTTCAGATCCGGTCTTGCGGTCTGCTCATACACATTGAACAGCCGCGAAAGATTGACCGGACCATTCACCGGGAAAACCTGCCATGGGTCCAGCTCAAAAACAGTTCGCAGGCGCTCGATCATCTCCGGATCCGCATCAGCCTCAATTTCCATGCGCACCGCATCGCCTTTGCGGCGGTTGTGCAACTCCGCGCGCACCGACTCCAAGAGGTTCCGCGCTTCCTCCTCCTGCAGATAAAGATTGCTGTTTCTAGTCACGCGAAAGGGTGCCGAGGCCACGATGTCGTAGCCGCGATACATATTCTGCGCATGATGTGCCACCAGGTCGGCAAGGAAAATAAAGTCCGTCGTATTGTCGGAGGGCAGCCTCACCAATCGAGGCAATCCGCGAGGAACAGAAACCACTCCTGTATAAGTAAGCGCTGAGCGCCGCCTCCGCCGCAGAAGCAGTCCCAGGCATAACGCCTTATTGATCACACGCGGGAACGGATGCGTGGGATCTACCGTGACCGGCGTGAGCAGCGGATCCAGCTCCTTTTCGCAATATTCATCCACGAAGCGCCGCGCCTCGGCATCCAACTCGTGCATGCCGAGTACACGGATCCCGTGCTCGGCCATAGCCGGCCGCAACGAATTCCAACATTCATATTGCTGGTCAACAAATTCATGCGTGAGCTTTGCCAGAAGATCGCGCTTGTCGGTCAGCATCAAGCCGTCGGGGCCGGCTTCGTTGTAGCCGTCCTCGATCTGCTGCACCATGGCCGCCAGTCGAATTTCGAAGAACTCATCGAGATTGCTGGCGGAGATCGCCAGAAATTTCACCCGTTCCAAAAGCGGATTGCCCGCGTCTTCGGCTTCCTCGAGCACCCGTTCATTGAAGGCGAGCCATGAGGTGTCGCGATTAAGGTAGAACTGAGGACTTTCCAGTGAAAGGCGAGCCATGTGCGAAGACTATTGAACTATCTTTCGTTTTAGGGGGTCCGCTTCCGATCCGACCTACCAGGACTTAGCCGGACCCCTAGTATAAAGCATCTCCCCAATGCCGTGCTTACTGGCCTTAAGCCGGTCAAATAGGAACGAAAAAATCCGGCGCATCGCCAAGGCAGTTTCCCAAACGATGCGCCGGTCAAAGATAAGAGTGACAGTTGCGTTCTACGGCAAGTAATAACGGAATGAGGTGAAGACCATGCCGTCCAGTCCTTCCGGGGTCACTCCGGGTGCGCCCGATCCTGACGGACCCACGCCGGACCAGGTTTGGCGCGTCACGTAGGAATACTGTGCGCCGAACTGGAGCCGCCCCTTAGGCCCGGTATAGAACCGGTACCAGAAGCCAGCCGTACCCTCAATGAGAGCCCGGGTATCGGCCGTGCAACTCGAGAGACTACCAGGAAAGAACCCGCCGCTCAGACTCGGTGAGGTTTCCGAGTAGCAGCCGGTGTTGCTGAAGAAGGGCGCACCATAGCCAACATACTTGCCTGAGATCGGATCGAAATCGGCCGCGCGGGCGGCATATTCGGCGCCGGCGTTCAGGTAGATGTCCAGCTTCGGCCCATGCCATTCGAGTGTCGTCAACCCTTGTAAACTCCGAACCAGATCGAAGGTTCCGTTGGCGTGGATCGAGGTATCGGGAAGGCCACCAGTCCCATATCGGCCCACTCCACTGCCGCCAAAACCATGCAGACCGAAGTCGAGGTGCTTGTTGGCAAACGACCACCGGGCATTGGCGCCGATGCCGCCGCCATTCTTCGAGGAATTAAAGGCTCCCAGGGCGTTGGCGCCCGCGGTAGTGGCACCGCCGCAGGGCGTAGTGCTGCCGCTAGCTACCTCGCCGCAAGGAAAGATTCGGTCACGGAAGCGGTCGTATACACCGAATACTTCGTAGTGCCCGAATCCCGGCTCAAAAACGAGTTTAGCGATGATATCCGGAGCTGGGTTGAAAGCATAGCTGGCCGCCAAAGTGCAGGTGGTGGTGGCGCTGGTGTCGGTGGAATTGAGGGCAGTGGTGCAATTGGTGACTGCACCATTGTAGAGGCCGCCGCCGGCGCCGGCTGAACCCACCAGAAAATTGGTGCCGTTGTTGTGACTTGTAACCGTGGCCTGCGCATTTTCCATCGACACCGCAAACCACACTTTGTTGTCGAAGTTCTTGGCCAGACGCAGTCCATACTGCCGCGCCCAACTGAAGCCGACGGTATACTGCGGGTCGATGGTCATGGGAACAGCTTCGGTGCGGTTGTCAACTCCATGCTTGGTTTCAGTTAGCAAGCTCCACATTTGCCCGCCGGTAACCGACCACCCGCTATCCGTTGCAGCCTGGCCCCACGCCTGCCGCTGCCGAAGCGTGTAGCTGTTGCTTTCGTTGTTGTTGGAGGTAACGCCCGCCGAGAGGAAGTCAGTCTCCACATAGGCTGAAAGCTTCGCGCTGTTCAACCGCCCCTCGACCAGCCCCGAGATACGGGACTGGCGTCCTGACCCGAAGAACTCTGAAATGTTGCTTTGTGAAGCGCCGGGCATGGTCAGCGAGTTAAACGGCGTATTGATGTCGGCTCCCAGAGCCCGCGACCGCCGCACAAATTCAGCCGCCGCGAATCCCCCCGGCGTAATCGTGACGCCCTTGTAATGGATTGCCAGGGGGCTCTCCAGTTCCGTATGGATAGTCTTCTGCGTCTCCTGCAGCGTCACTGCCGTATTGTTGACGTTGGTCCGCAGATCGCTCACATCGGTCTTCAACTCTACGACCGCCTGCTGCTGCTGACTGGCCTGGGCCTGCGCCGCATCTGCCTTGGAGGCTGCATCGGTAGCCACCCCCTGCACCTGCGTTACCGCCTGATCCTTGCGATGTAGTTCATCCCGCAGCTCCTGAATCTGCTGTTGCTGTTGGGCCAGCGCCGCCTGCTGAGAGGCAATTGCGTCCTTCAATGCCTGCACATCAGCCGCCGTTATCGTAGCGGTTTTTTTCTTTGGCTTCGGCGGTGTACTAGTCTGCGCTACCATCGTCGTCGCCACAAATAAGATCACGCACCACTTCCAAACAGAAGTCATTCCGCTCTCCTTTTGAACAATTAATGGAAAATATCGACCTGACTACTTAACCAGCTTGATCGCGTCTTTCTCTTTTTGGACAACATTCTCAGGCAGCGGTGCATAAGAAAGTGCAGCCGTCATCTTCTGTCCATCGGTTACCATCCAGTTGAGAAAGTCGGCGAGAATTTTTCCTCGCGCCGGATCCTTCGACTGCTCCGGGATCAATAGCCAGGTGAAGCTGGAAATCGGATACGCATCTTTTCCCGGCGCGTTTGTGATCGACACGCGAAAATCCGCCGGCATTTTTGGCGCCGAAGCCGCAGCCGCCGTCACGCTCTCGAGCGACGCCTTCACAAAATTCCCAGCCGCGTTCTTCACGCTGCCATACGAAATGTTGTTCTGCACGGCGTAGACCAGCTCCACGTAACCGATCGAGCCCTGGAGCTGCCGAATCGATCCCGCCACGCCCTCATTTCCCTTTCCACCCAGCCCGATCGGCCACTTTACCGACGTCCCTGTCCCCACCTGGCTTTGCCACTCGGGGCTGATCTTCGAGAGGTAGTCCGTCCAGATGTAGGTCGTGCCGCTGCCATCGGAACGATGCACCACAATGATGTCTTTGTCCGGAAGATTCACGCCGGGATTCACGCTGACAATGGCTTTGTCATTCCACTTGGTGATCTTTCCCAGGAAAATTCCGGCGAGCGCCTCGGGAGTAAACTTCAACTCGGCGTTCACCCCCGGAATGTTGTACGCGGGAACATCCGCGCCTAACACGGTCGGCATGTGAAGGATTTTTGTCTTCGCTTCCTTCATCATGTCATCCGTCATCGGACCATCGCTCGCGCCGAAATCCACCGTGCCATTGATGACCTGACGGATGCCGCCGCCGCTGCCGATCGATTGGTAGTTGATTTGAATGTCAGGATGCAGCTTGTGATATTCGCTGAACCATTTCGAATACATCGGATAAGGAAACGTGGCCCCCGCTCCATTCAACGTTGTCTGGGCAAATGCCGGCAAAGCTAGAAACGCACACACCAGAAGCAGCGCGATTCTTCGCATCACTCTGTGATTCCTCCTTGGATTGACACTCAGTTCTAACGGCGTTGTGTTACAGGATAGTTACAAACCAGTAAATTTATGATGAATGGGATTTTGTACACAGGAAGGAAAAGTTCGATGGCAG
>Ga0182015_10001057_pt1 | contig 37852 bp, 23 predicted proteins | sample 712P3MmetaG_FD_120478 | JGI IMG/M metagenome (GOLD analysis project Ga0182015, IMG submission 120478) | Permafrost microbial communities from Stordalen Mire, Sweden - 712P3M metaG | ecosystem: Environmental > Terrestrial > Soil > Wetlands > Permafrost | place: Sweden: Stordalen | collected...
CACGTCGCCGCCAATCTTTCCACCGTCGCCGCCGCCGTGTACGAAGCCAGTACGCGTTATCTGGGCTGGGACATGCACGATCACAGCCGTGACAACGGAGCCTGCTAATGGCGATCGTAGCCGACTGTCCTCATCGCGATCCTAATGAGAAGCAGAACCAGCTTCCGTTACCGTGAAAATTTGATCTATCTGCGGATTCTTCAACACCTGTATGATGCCGCTTGGCCAGCGAATCTCAACCTGCATCACAGTATTCGCCGAACCAAGTCCGAAGTGCACGCGCTTATCGCTCGAAGACTGGTAACTGCCAGCGGTAGTCACAGTGGCATACTGGTCGCCCGCCGCGGTCGTAAGCTTGATTCGGGCTCCGATGCCGTCTTTGTTGCTTTTCATTCCGACCAACTTTAGAGTGATCCAATGGTTGGCAGTGGGAGTTTGGTTGCGAAGAATCCAGGCGGGCCCATCATTCTCGGTGACCACAACGTCGGTCTTACCGTCGTTATCGATGTCCCCGATCGCCATGCCGCGCGCAGCCCATTTTTGCTGAAAAACCTCCCCAGACTGCGACGAGACATCCACAAATTTCTTGCCTTTCTCGTTCCATAAAAGCAACGGAGACTCACGATAGCGCAGGTGTGGCTCCTCGAGCTGAATCGTATCCATAACGTGTGACTGAACTAGGAAAAGATCTTTCCAACCATCATTGTCATAGTCCATAAAGCGGACGCCCCACGCCGAGTGCAGCAAGCTGACTGCTCCCAGCCCGGCCGTCAGGGTCGAATAATCGAAAGTTCCGTCTCCCGCATTTGTGTAAAGGGCATATTTCTGATTAGCCAAATCCGTGATGATGATGTCGGGCCAGCCATCGTTATTGTAATCTTCGAAATCCACACCCATCCCCGCGAAAGTACCTCCACTGCCATCAAGACCCATCCCAGAAACGAGACCGACCTCTTCGAAGGTGCCGTTCCCTTTGTTGTGAAAGAGAAACTCCGGGATGGAGTCATTGGCAAGCAGAATATCCATCCAGCCATCGTGATCGTAATCCGCTATCGCCAGGCCGAGGCCTTTGCCGGGCTTGCTCATTCCCGCCTTCTGCGCTACTTCGGTGAACTTGCCATTGCCATCGTTGTGATAGAGCAGCACCGATACCGGTTTGAAAGCGTCGGGATGGCAATAAGAACGGTATCCTTGTTCACGGTGGCCGCAATAGATATCGTCAAAGTCCCATTCCATGTAGCGGGCGACGACCAGGTCAAGCTTACCGTCGTTGTCATAGTCAACCCAAGCGGCGCTGGTGGCCCAGCCCGCCCCTGCCACGCCTGCGCTCGCTGTGACATCGGTAAACGTACCGTCGCCATTGTTGTGATACAGCGTGCTGTGTCCGTAGCCAGCGACGAAGAGATCATCGAAACCGTCGTTGTCGTAGTCGCCCACGGCCACGCCGGTGGAGTAGCCAGTTCCCGCGACACCAGCCTTTTCCGTTACATCTTCAAAAGTACCATCTGCTTTTTGGTGGTAAAGGCGATTCCAATATTTCTTGCCATCTTTCTGGGGAATCGCCCCCTTGGGCATAGGATCGTCAATGCGCGCACCATTGGCAAAGAAGATATCGAGCCGGCCATCGTTGTCGTAGTCGAAGAGAGCAACACCCGAACCCATAGTTTCGAGCAAATACTTCTTCGAAGTCGGAGAGGCTTCCTGCTTGAAATGAATACCCAGCTGTTCGGTCACATCTACAAAGTTACCGGGCACGGGCAAATTTCCCTCGGGTTTGACGGACGCAGTCGTGTGAACCGTTGCGGAGGGATTTTGGCAGTCGCCATGGCCGAGCAACCACAGGAATCCAATCGTGCACGACACTAGCCAGAAAAATCTATAGTTACGTGTTGCCATGGCGTGAAGAAATTGAGAGCCGCAGTGCGGCCACGGTCAGAATATTCTCTCTCAGTGCTCCTTCCACTCTATCCTCCCGACGCCATCGAACGAATCTATGCATTCCGAGGGAATTCTACTTCAGCCGGCTATCGGAGGATTGGTCGGTTCCAGGCTTCGGGTCTAAAACACCAGGAACGATCCCTTTGCCTTCTTCGACAGAATAGAAGCGGTCAACTGTCGGCAAACTAAGACGCTCCACGGTCCCACTCGGCCAGTGGATCTCGACACTGTCCACCCTGGCCGTTTCCCCAAGTCCGAAGTGCAGGCGCAGATCATTCGAGGACGCGTAGCTACCACCGCTGATCACATCCGCCCTCTGACGAATCCCTCCTGAGACCAGGTAAACCGCAGCTCCGATCGCGTCGCGCGGACTCTTCGGTCCTCCGATCAGTTTGAGTCCGACCCAGTGGTTCTTCGTGACATACACATTGCGAAGAAGAGCCGGAACGTTATGGAGTTGGTTGATCACTACATCGATTTTTCCGTCGTTGAAAAGATCGCCGAAAGCCGCACCCCGAGCTGTCAGCACAGAGGCCAGGCCTGTCCCTCTTACGGGCGGGATGACCTCGAACTTGCCGTTCCGCAAATTGTGAAACAAGAGCGGACGCTCGGCAAATGTGGTACCCCAATCGCTCTGATCGACTCCCGGATACACATGCCCATTCACCGCCAGAAGATCCTTCCAGCCATCGTTGTCGTAATCAAGAAAACCCGTCCCCCAACCCAGAAATGGGATCGTCGCCTCGGCTATACCGACCTGATAGCTGACGTCGGTAAAGTTCGCCCCACCTTCGTTTCTATAGAGCGGGTTGTAATCGTCCGAGAAGACCGTGTTGTAGAGATCCAACATGCCATTGTTCAGGTAGTCTCCGACAGCGATTCCCATCGACGCCGTTTCGCGGCCATTCTCATTCAGAGCGTATCCGGAGGCATAGCTTGCGTCCTCAAAAGTTCCGTTGCCCTTATTGATGTATAAATAGTTCGGCGTGGAGTCATTGGCCACCATCAAATCGACCTTGCCGTCGTTGTTAACGTCGGCAAATACGGCGGTAAGACCGTAGTAGCGGTTGGAATCGCCAATCCCAGCCTTCTCGCTAACGTCGGTAAAGGTACCGTCGCCATTGTTGTGGAAAAGATGGTCGGGTTCGCCCTTCAATCCGCGTGGGCCACACATCACCTTCATGCCCCGAAATTCGCAAGTCGAAAAAGCGACTACGGAGGAACCTGGTACGGGCGGATGATCGAGATCATAATGCACATAACCGGGAACAAACAGGTCGAGCCGGCCATCACCGTCGTAGTCACCAAAGGTTGCGCCAGTCGACCAGTTGCCCAGAGCAACTCCTGCCTTTTCCGCGACGTCAGTAAACGTTCCATCGTGATTATTGTGATAGAGGCGATTCTTGCCAAAATTTGTCACATAGAGATCAGGCCAACCATCGTTGTCATAATCGCCCACGGCTACCCCGAAGCCCCAGCGATCATTGGTAACCCCAGCCTGCTGCGCGACGTCGGTGAATGTGCCGTCATGATTGTTGTGAAAGAGAGCGGCGTGCGGAGGCGACGCTTTGCCAGACATTGCGTCGTATGTAGAACCATTGACGAGATAGATGTCCAGCCAGCCATCGTTGTCATAGTCGAGTAAGGCGACACCGGAACCTACGGTTTCGAGAATGAAGCGCGATTCGTCGGTGCCCATTACGTGCCGCCAGCGAGTCAGCCCGGCTTTTTCGGCAATCTCTTGAAAAACAATTGGCCCGCTTTCTACAAATCCACCCGCCGTAATCGGTCGCTTCTCACTATCCAGCACCGCCGTATGAACTCCGCCGGTTGAAACCGCGCCTTGCGTTTGTTGCATCGGAGCGGCGGAAGATTGGCTTGCTTCCTGTTTTTGTGGAGCTGTCTGCGGCTCGGCCGTCGACAACATGCCGACGATAGTCAGGGCCAAGAGTGCCAATATCCTCAAAGAACTTTTTTTTATGGTCATTGACTTCTTGCATCCACGCCAGTCAGTTGGCGAATCAACTCAGCTTCCTTCGCATCGTAAGGCGCTCCATCCTTGTGAAAGATATCGTGGAACCAAACCTTGGGTTCGTTAGTGTAGGGCTTCTCCCAAGAATCCCAAGGATAAATGGTTTGAGTCTTTCCACTCACAAAACCCCAGTTATATGCGCCCACATGTTCTTCTTTCAGCAGCGGCAGGATGGAGGCGAATGTGCTGCCCAGTGGACGCGCCATGTATTCGGTGCACACGATGGGGCGATGGAAGCGGCGAAGCGACTCAATCTTTTGCTTCGTCACTTCTGCAGAATTGTAGCTGTGAAAGGTGACAACATCGGAGTTCTGCAACTGGAAGCGCTCCATCTCGCTGAGCGATGCATCGCGCGACCAGTCTCCGTCCCAGACACCGCTGGTGAGCGGCTGCGAAGGATTCACGGCGCGTGCCCATTTCCACTCCGCCTTCAACAGCAACAATGCCCGAATGGATTTGTCCGGAAGTTCCACGCTTTTGTACTGATCGCTATCGTTATCCGGTTCGTTCATCAGGTCCCACATCAAAATGCGCCGGTCGTTGCGAAAGTGCGCGAGCACGCCGGTGATGTAAGGTTTCAATTCTGCATCCCATCGGGATTCATCTCTCAAGAGATCGGCTCCAGGTGCCTGCACCCAACCGGAGTTATGAATATGAGGCCTGGGCTCCCGCTGTTTGCCTAGCTTTGGACGAGGGTCCCAAACCGAATCGAACAGCACAAACGTGATTCGGATATGGTGCTTGTCGGCGATCTCCAGAAACTGATCCATGCGGCGAAGGAAACCCTGAGAATCTTGCTGCCACAAGAGATTGTGGAGAAACACTCGCATAGTGTTCATGCCCAATGCCTGAGCCCAGCCGAGTTCACGGTCGATCGTCGGCAAATCAAATGTATCGGACTGCCACATTTCCAGTTGGTTGATGGCACTGCTCGGAATAAAGTTGCTGCCGACCAGCCAGGGCTGTCGCGAATACCAGAGATTAGAGCGCGCTCTGGACCACTGTCCGTTGGCCGCTGCCGCCGCGCTCAAGGAGATGCACCACAGAAGCGCGACGGTGAAAGAGGACAACCACCGCCGGCATTTCAAGCACACGCTTCTTCGCGTGCTTGGGCGTGCGTCCATTGATCGATTCCCTCCCCGGTTTCGCGTTGACAGAAAATTGCGCGCAGGCTCTTGGTTTACGTCAGAGTCAACGTCAGTTTCGTAACTTCCCGGGGAGAGGATTCCATTGAGACTCGCACTCCACGGAATCGGAGACTCCACCTTCGCATCTTCAATCCTTGAGCCCCGCGACCTTTCCTCGCAAGACGGTGATTGAGGCCTTCGGCAGAGTAAACACCGTGTCTGGACCTGCGGCCATTGTAGTCGCGACCGGTGGGTGATCCGGGTCCGCATGACTGTTTAGGCCGTCGTTAATCCAGACATATTGCTCGCTTCCGAAAGTTACGAAAGTCACCGGCCCGGAAAACGATGCATTCTGTTTATTCTTAGAATCCTCAAATTGTACGCGCACGGTATGCGGACTGGTCTCGTCCCGGTTGACCAGCATCAGAGACCAGTTTCCGTCGGGACGATGCACCGCATACGATGTAACCAGCACATTGCCTACGGCATCCTTGATGTCTGTGGAAGAACGGAACATGTAATGCACGCCGGAACGGTGCTGCACCCATTCCAGGTTAATCATGTGAGCGGCGAAGTAGGGCGAGGTGTATCCCTTAATATCGTAGTCTTCGTCGGAAATAAAATTCGACCACGAGGCCCAGCCAAGGCAACTGTTTTGAATGCCCTGAGGCTGAATCGGCGAATGATAGAAAGCAGCGCCTCCACCCTCGAAGAAAGAGCCAACGTTGTCGGCCAGCCACAGCGCCGCAAAGATCGTGGTCATGGGCCCAGTGAGCTCGGCGGCCAGATGGTTCTCGGTCACCATCAGCGGCACTTCTTTGGGAACGCCGTCGTCTCTCCACACTTGCAGGATGTGCTTCATCAACTGTGGTTCGGTATACAAAGTTTTCCACGTGATAGTGCAAGGCTCAAAGGGATAGTGCTCGAAAGACACGAAAGCGAGGTCGGAGATACGACCATGTGCCTTTAAGTAGTCTACAAAGCGGCCCATCCAAGACGTGGGGCCCTGCGCGTCGGGCCAGACCCGAATGTCCTCATTCACTCCTTCGAAAACCGGCCCGCCCAGCTTGAGTTTCGGATCGACCTTGTGAATGGCCGTGGCCCATTGAATGTACAAGGCAGCGTAGTCTTCAGGCATGGCGTGCTTGCCGTCGGGCTCCTCGCCCATCTCGATGTATCCAATGCGATAGCCGCGTTTTTCAATGTAGGCAATTTGGGCGGCAGAGTCATCCGGTGTGCCGTAAAGCAGGGTGACCGGAATCATCGCCGGAAGATCGTTAGTGAGTCCGCTGCTGAAGAAAAGGTCGAAGCCGCTGTGCTGGTAGCCACCGGTGGCGTTCACGTCAGCGGCCGAGTGCCAGGGATCAATCGAAGACGAACTATAGGTGGTTGGCTTATCGCTGAGATTCTTCTGGACCTCGGCAAAAGTGCCGCTGGAATCGACACTACCGACGCGAATTTCCTGAATGGCGTAGCCCACGCAGTTACGGATGTCGTCCGCTCCATGCAGATCGCAGGTATTCGATGATTCAGTCATCAAGATGCGCACGTATTGAGTAGTGATGGGCGCGTCGGCTAGTTTCAAGTCGACCGTCCCGGCTTGAGCGTTCTTGATTGCGCCCGAAGAGAAGGTCTTCCACTCGCCTTGAGGACCCTCGTCAAAGTCGAGTGCACGCTTTCCTACCCAATATTCCACCTGGTAGGTCGTGGCGTACGGACTGGCCCAGGCAATGCGGATCGCATTCACCGGTTTTTCCGCTTTGAGATCGACGACAACCCATTGCGGGTGCAGTGCGTCGCTTTCCCCGGTGAACTTGCTGGTGAGATATGGATTGCTCTTCCAATAGCTGAGATTGGGGCCTTGCAGCGGGCGGTCTCCGCTGGTGGAGAAACCACGGTGTGGCAACGCGTAGGAAAGGATGTAGCGCAGCGGCTCCTTGAGATCGGTGCTGCCGGTAAAGTATCCGCTCTTGTGCGCCGGGTCGCTCCAAGTTCCGTTTTCAGTCCAGTGCCAAGCCGCCATGCGCAGCTCGGAATTGTTACGATAAGTAATCGGCCCCCATCCTGCGGAGAGCGATTCCTGAATAATGTGCGGGGTATACACCTTATCGATGTCGTTATGAGAGAGGACATCAATGGAGCTGCCAAGCGCGCTGTCGGGATCGAAGGAGTTGATCGCATGCCCGGGCGTCGCATCCACGTGGACGGTCGCTGCGTGCGGTTCTACGGTGGATGCCGATTGGGCAGTCGCGGTAGTGCTATACAGGAGAATCGCAAAAACAGTGATCGCAATGGCAGATCTGCTCCGCAGTTTGCCAGCAAAAAGTAGGCCGAAGTTCACCTTTGTGGAGTGACTAAGCTGCATAGGGTTCCCCTTAGCTCGTCGGACAAATCAACTCTGAAGCTGCACCGGGTTAGCGTCACCCGGCGGAACCATCAGTTGTCGCGACGGATCCACCACCATCCAACTCACTGCACCCACCAGGCACAAACCAGCCGCCACCAGAAATGAGGTCGTCCAACCGAACCGGGCAGCAATCCAGGGAGTGAGAGAAGCCGTGAGCGCGGCTCCAATCTGGTTTCCCATATTCATGAAGCCCGATACCGAACCCGAGGACGCGCCCGCAATATCGGCCGTTACCGACCAGAAAGAACTCTGGGACAAATACAGCGCACCTGCTCCACCAGCGAGTACGACACTGGCCAGTCGCGCGCTTTGAACTTGCGATCCAAAAGCGATGAATATCCCGGCCACGGCGATTGCGAACGCCGCCAGACCACAGCGTCCAACCCGCGGCCCCCGCCATTTCGTGAGCCGGTCGTTGATGGCTCCTCCCAAAAGACAGCACACCAGCATGGCCAGAAAAGGCAACATGGTGTAGAACGCGCTCGCTTTCAAATCCAGCCCGCGCACTTTGGCGAGATAGCGATAGAACCAGCTAAAAAAGATCCATGCTACGTAGCCGTAGCAGAAATAGCTGAGGGTAATGGCCCAGACTTCTTTGCTGCGCATGACGCGCGCCCACGGCACGAGCGCTTTCGCGTCATTCTTTGGCTCTGCCTGCGTCAGCCCGGAGCGAATCAACGCCAACTCCGACGCAGACACACTGCTGTGTTCGGCAGGCATGTCGCGGGCAATGAGGAACCACACCGCTCCGGCGGCGAATCCGATGAGGGAGCACAGCCAGAATGATGACCGCCAGCCGTAATGGACCATGATGTAAGTGATGATCAACGGCGTAAGACCGGCGCCAGCTCCCACGCCGGCAAAGATCCAGCCATTCGCAACGCCGCGTTCCGTTATTGGAATCCACCGTGCAACGAATTGATTGGCGGAGGGATAGATGACTGCTTCGCCGGCGCCGAGAAGAAAGCGGACCGCGACAAAAATGAACAGCGCGCCGGCAATGTTCGCGGGTACCATCGCCGTCAGCGCGGTGAAAATTCCCCACCACATGACGCCACCAGCCAGAACACGGCGCGGTCCAAAGCGGTCAGCGAGCCTGCCGCCAACGGTCTGGAAAAGCGCATAACCGACCAGCATGGCGCTGAACACTTTGCCCAGTTGCACGTCGCTGAGATGGTAAGCCTCGGCGATAGACCCACCGGCAATCGAAATGTTTACCCGATCGAGATAAGACACGGCGCTGAGGATGAACAGCCAGAACACCAAAAACCAGCGCACATGGCTCGTCTTGGCGCTGGTCATGGCTGACTCCTTGGCTCGTAGTGAAAAAAACACTCTTGTCGCAAAGCGCGTCTGCTGGCGGATAACCGGTTGCTGCGGTGGCCGACATGTGATATTTTCGCGGTCGCGATCGAGCTAGTTTTCAATGCTGAGATTCTTCTCGGAGTCCTATGAACAAAGCTGCCATTTTTGCTGGACTGACAATTTTCTTGGCGCCGCTGCTGGTCGCGCCAGCCCGCGCTCAACTCAACCTCTTCTCGAAAGAGCAGCGCATTGAATTCACCCCGGAATGGCACGGCGAGCGTTTCCCGGATGGACGTCCGAATGTGCCGGACTCGGTGCTGACGCGGCTTAAAGACGTTACCGCCGACGAGGCGTGGGACGTTCTGCAGGATGCCGGCTACAAAAACCAGTTCGAAGGTGGCTGGAAGGTAATCAATCCGGGAGACCGTCTTGTGGGCCGCGTTGTAACCGCTGTTTTCATGCCGCAACGACCCGATGTAGATTCCGTAATTCGGGCCAGCGGCAAAAAAGAAAATCGCATTGGCGACGAAAACTCCTGGATCATTGACATCTTGAAACCCGGCGACATTCTGGTCGTCGATCTGTTTGGAAAAATTCGCTATGGCACGATTGTCGGAGATAATCTCTCGACCGCCATCTACGCCAAAAGCCACAACGGCTTGATCGTCAACGGAGCGGTTCGTGATGTCACCGGTATTCAGGAAATTCCTGGCTTTCAGGTGTACACGCGCGGTGTCGACCCCTCCGCGCTCGAGAACGTCATGCTGACGGGAATCAACGTCCCCATCCGAATCGGAGAGGTAACCGTGATGCCGGGTGACATAGCGATCGGCGATCCGGAGGGCATAACTTTTGTTCCTCCGCAACTGGCTGGAAAAGTGGCCGAGGACACAGAAATGGATCACCTGATCGATGACTGGGGCCACACGATGCTCCGCGAAGGCAAGTACACACCGGGTCAGATCGACGCCACGTGGACCAAGGAGATGATCGAACAATTTAATACCTGGCTGGAGAAAAAAGGGTCCAAGCTCCGCATGCCGGTGCGGTGAGCGGCTCGATTCAGCTTGATCAGCGCTGCGTCTCGTGAGCCCCAGAATTCTCCTAAGTTCATCCCCCAATGTGGGTCTTCTTCGGTTTACGCCGCGTGCTCGCGCAGGAGCCGCGACAGTTGCTCAGCAACGATTTTGTCTTCGCCCGGTTGGAGCATGAACGAGTTCATGGCCAGCCCTGGCCGTCCTTCCCCGATTCCTATCACAATCGAAGGTTTCGAACTGCGCAGCAGCTTTGACGCCTGCTCCGGCGTCAATGAAATGCGCGCCGCATCCCAGGTGATGCTCATGTGCGGCACATGATTGGCGATGTCCGGGACAAAAAACGATGTAGCGACGCCCGGAACTTTCTTGATCTCGCGGGAGATCCCTTCCAGCCGGTCTTGCCATTCCTTGGCCAGAGCCTCATGGTCCTCCGCGAGAAAAAGCTCGAGCGCCTTGACCATCCCAACGATTTCTTCTTTCCCCACCTTCTGGCTGCGGCCTAATGTGTCTTCGTTGGGGCTGTTGTTGAGCAGCGCATTTGCCACGATGTCTTTGCGCCCGATCAACATGCCAGCGCATTGCGGCCCCCGAATCGCTTTCCCGCCACTAAACGTCACGAGGTCGTAACCCATGTTTGAGTAGTCCCAAAGATGAGACACCGGTGGCGTATCGGCCGCAGCATCATTCATGCAAGGAATGTTATATTGCTTCCCTAGCTTGACCCATTCCTCCACTTTGATCTGCCCCGCGGCGTTGGCAAAGTTGGAGAAATGCATCATCGCCGTGCGTTCATTGACTGCGGCTCGAAATTGATCGATGGTTTCGATCTCGATGAGCTTGATCCCGGTTGATCGTAGCTGGTGATCAAACGGATTGCGATGCGACTTCTGAATGATCACTTCCGATTTCATGCCGGTCAGATCGGGCAATTGCCGGATCAGCGCCTCGTTGCCGCCAGTCAGAATACCCGCTAGTCCGGATTGAATCGCCGCCGCCGCGCCGGACGTCACCAGCGCCGTGTAACCATCTGGCAACTTGAGCATTTCCGCGATGCGCTTGCCCGCGGCTACTTCCAACTCGTGGATGCTTACAAAGTGGCGCCCGGCCAGCGTCATGACGGCTTCGAGTTCCGGGTGAGGCAGGGAGCCGCCCAGCGTGGTCATGGTTCCTTCACAATTAATCAGCGTTGTGACCCCAAGTTCTTCGTAAGGATTACCGGTCTGTCCGAAACCGCTTACACGAGCGCTTGCGCCCACGGCCCCGCGATTCCAGGAGAACAACTTGCGCGGCGCCAGGATTGAGCCTGCAATCACTCCCACACTGCCGAGAAAACTTCGCCGGTTCCACTTCGAGTTGAATCGCATTAGATCTGCTCCTTGGCGCTTCATTTACGGGTAACTGCGGCAATGCAATTGATTTCTACAAGCGAGTCCCCCGGCAGCGCGGCCACGGCTACGGTTGTACGCGCGGGACCACCATGGGGAAAATAGGTCGAGAACACCTTGTGCATTCCGTCCCAGTGTTCAATTTTCACCAGGTAGACATTCAGTTGAAGAATGCTGTCCATGGTCCCTCCGCCAATTTCCACATGCTTCTTGATCTTATCCATGACCATGCTGGTGTGGGATTCAATCGTCCATTCTTTGGAATCTCGAGTATCGTGGGCGCCCTGCCCAGCGACATAAATCAATCCATTGTGGATAATCACCGGCATAATGACGTCTTTTTCGCTGCCCGGTTTGCCGTCGCTATTCAGCTTGCGGATTACATCCGCATCCTGTGCGGCGGCACTCTGCGCCAAGGCGCGGTTGGGCAACACGGCGGCGGTAACGCCCAATGCGGAAAGCACGGAAGCAACCCGTGCGGCAAACGTTCTGCGAGTGAAAGTCGAATTCATTGTATTTCCTCCTTCAATTTAACCTTCGAGATCCGCGCGCGATTAAGGCAACGCGAAACTGAAAACGTCACTACCTGCGGCAATCGCCACATACTGTTTGCCGGCAATTCCATAGCTCATGGGGGACGCACTTATGTCTTGCCCGGTATTGAAGTGCCAGAGCGCCTTGCCGGTTCGCGCGTCCGCGGCCTCAAACGAGCCGGTATCGTCTCCGAAAAACACCAGGCCACCGGCGGTTGCCATGGTTCCACTCGAGGAGCGTGCTGCTCCCGTTTGTGAGTACTTCCAGGCAATCGAGTTTGTATCCAGATTGAATGCAACCAGAACCTTCTGGGATGCCTCGTTTGGAATGCGCTTTACACCGGTCGAGTAATAGCCTTGACCTTCCTGAAAAGCTTGCGGTTTGAAGAAATAAGTTTCGCATTCCTCCAGCGCCATGAAATATACCGAATGAGTGGACTCGCTGTAGGATGGTGCGAACCAGTTGGTTGCGCCCGAATAGCCAGGGCAAACCCGTGTTCCCCCAGCCGTTGGCTCAATGCCGGTTCGCACCGGCCTGCCTTGCTCATCGGTTCCCTTCGCCCAGTTCAGTTTTTCCACGAATGGCGTTGCGGAAAGAAATTTTCCGTTTGTGCGATCAAGCACATAGATATAGCCGTTCCGGTTTGCCTGCACCATCAGTTTTCGTGCCGCGCCCTGATAGACCGCATCGATCAGGATCGGAGTCTCGACCGCGTCGTAGTCGAACAAATCATGTGGCGTAAACTGGAAATACCACTTCAATTTTCCAGTATCCGGATCCAGAGCTAACACACAGTCAGTGTAAAGATCGTCTCCCGGACGCACGCCGCCCTCGAAGTCAGGCGCGGGATTGCTGGTACCCCAATAAATTGTATTGAGTTGGGGATCATAGGTTCCGGGCATCCACGTGGTTCCACCGCCATGCAGATAAAGTTTCCCGGGCCAGCTTTCGGAGCCGGCTTCGCCCGGCCCGGGTATCGTCCAGAATCTCCAGGCCAACTTGCCAGTCAATGCATCGTAAGCGGCAACGAAGCCGCGCACGCCGTCGTCGCCGCCGGACGTCCCTACAAGCACTTTGTCTTTGACTACCAGCGGCGCGCTGGTGGCACCGTAATTCTTGTTCCAATTTGCATAAGCGACATCCCAGATGAGATTGCCTGACCGGGCATCGAGGCAGAGGAGATGCGCGTTATCCGTTTCCATATAGACACGGTTGTGCCACACGCCGACACCGCGGTTGATGTGCCCTGAGGCGTCATCGATCAACCCTTCCGAGATCGGCCATGCATGGTGCCAAACCACCCGCCCGGTTCGGGCATCGAGCGCAGAGGCGTCATTCGCCGCTGTCACAAACATCATTCCATTCACCACAACAGGAGTGACCTCAAGACGGCTCGTGTTCCGCGCATGAAAAACCCATTCCGTGCGCAGTCCCCCGAGATTGCCCGCGTTGATTTCTGCAAGGCCGCTATAGCGACGTCCGGAATAGTCCCCGTTGTAGGAGATCCAATTGTCCGTGGGTGGCTGAATCAGAAGGTCCTCTGAGCGCACATCGATCGCCGTAGATATGGTCGCAGGCGGGTCATCTCCCGCCCAAACTGCCAGGCGGGTGAAAATGATGGCGATGAGCGCTGCCATCCGCATGCTACAAGTTCTCCCCGACGCCATTTTTTCGCGACGGCAAGCGGTGACCAGATGTCTGATACCCGAGCTCCCGTGAGATTTGCAGTCCCGCCGCTTGAATGAGCGGCGCGAGTTGTCGTAGTCGAGTAACGGCCATGCGCACCAGCGGCGCGGTGATGCTGAGGCTGGCATTTACGCACCCGGCGTGGTCCCAGATGGGTGCTGCGACGCATCGTATGTGAAGTTCGTGCTCCTCCAGATCGCAGGCATAGCCGTTCTTTCGTACCCGGTATAGTTCCGCTTCCAACTCCTGAAGGTTTCCCACCGTGTTCGTTGTTAGGCGCTTCAGCCCCAACCGCGGAAGAACTTTTTGCCGCTCCTCGTCAGGCATGTAAGCCAGCATGACCTTGCCGACTGCGGTGCAATACAACGGAACGGCGGCGCCGATGCGTGAGTGAATGCGCAACTGTTCGGGTGAGTCCAGCTTCTCGACGTAAACCGCGGACAATCCGTGGCGCACAGTCAGATGAATGGTTTCGCGGGTTTGCCGATTCAATTCCTGAAGGTGCGGCAGACTTACCCGGCGAATATCGAGTTGGCCCAAAGCTGCGTGGCCGATCGCGAAACACGCAATTCCCAAGTGGTATACGCCATCCCCGCTGCAGTTCAAAAAATCCGAGGCTTCCAAGTTCGCCAGGAAACGGTGAACCGTACTCACCGGCAGCCGGGACCGGCCCGCAACCTGCTTCGCGGCGAGGCCCTGCGGCGACTCGCTGAACAGTTGCAGAAGGCGCAGCCCACGTTGCAGTGCCGTAATGTTGTAGCTTCGTTTTTGAGAATTCGCCATGAGCGATCAAAAATCCGGCATTCACAAAATGAAAGTGCAAATTATCTGATGAAAGTCCAATTTGTGCAAGAGATCTCTTTGGCCTACAGCCTCCCAAACTTTTTTACGGCTTCTACAATCGATTTCATCTGTTCGATCACGGCGTACATCGAGTGCTCTTTGAAATCCATTTGTTGCGCCAGGTTTAGCACCTCCTGGGCCCTGGCTCTCGGAACAACCACGACCCCATCGCTGTCTGCCGCGATAATGTCGCCGGCATTCACTGTGACACCGTCGCAGTTCACTGGAATCTGGGATCCTCCGAATCGATAGTGGTGCACCGATGTCGAGGGCACGATGCCAGTCGCATACACCGGGAACCCAATCTTGCGCAAATATGCCACGTCACGCACTCCTCCATCGATTACAGCTCCGGCGTAGCCGCGTGCAGACATAGCAGTGCCCATCAGTCCGCCCATGCCGGCGATGTCCTCGCCGTCCTCAACAACCATCACATAAACGGAATCGGTGGAGCCTTGATCGATAGCTTCCAGCATTCCGTTCAACGCAGCAGGGTCACTGTTGCCCTCGTCTTTTTTAAGCTGGACAGTCCGCGCAAAGCCGGCAAACTTTGTGGTCAAGATCGGATGCATGCGGTGACTCATGTACATGCGCTTGCCGGTCAGTTGTTCCAGCGCATCCGAGACTGAAGCCACCTCCACCCGCCGAAAGTCGGCAATTAAAGAGTTGTCGGACGGCGCTGCATCTGTTCCGGTAGCAGACTGAGCCCGCAAAACTCTGGCTCCGCACAAAATACTGACTAAAATGCCGATCGATAGAAGAGATAACGCAATTGTGTGGGATTTCACAAAGCCGTGAAACTTGTCCATTTCGTCCTCCTGGATGTATATATGTGCGCGGACTCTAACACTGTTTTTCGCCGCGTGGAAGAGCCGACCTACTTTATTCGGAGGAAAACGAAAATGAAAATTACAATGCATACAAGAACTGCCCAGCTATTTCTGTGGGCTCTCGCGATCGGGCTGACGATCGGCGTTGCAGCAGAGCGGGCTCATGCCCAGGAACGGAAGGCTGTGAATCTATCCAGCACCAGGGGACTTCCTTTCAGCGATGGCATCGTGGCGGGGAACACCCTGTACATTGCCGGCCAGGAAGGTACGGACGCGTCCGACAAACTGGCTGCCGGGGGCATTGGCCCTGAAACCACGGCGGCGCTCGAAAATATCGAGAAGGTACTCAAGGCCGCTGGCTTTGAACTAAAGGATGTCGTCAGCGTCACAGTCTATCTTGCCGACATTCATGAGTTCCCGGACATGAACAAGGTTTACAAGAGCGTGATGCCCGACCCCAAGCCCGCGCGCGCGACCATCCAGGCAGCGGCCCTGGTCAATAATGCACGAATTGAAATCTCGGCCATCGCGGTGAAACAGAAGTAGATTCTCCGCTGTTTGCGAAACCGGCGTTTTCTGCTAGCCGCCGGGAGAAATTGTCGCATAGGAAGCCGAAGGTTGTGCAGGGAACGGTTAAGCCACGCGACAAGGATTATCGCTCTACATCACGGCCACCACCTCGGTGTCCCGCTTGGAGATGAAGACACAAGGCTTCGTGCCGTATCGATGAAGAAGCGGGCTAGGCCCTGACTTGACACTCCGGCAGCTAAGGAGCAGTATATCCCTGTATTAAACGCATTTAATACAGCCATCCCTTGGTAAAGAGGAAGCAATGTTGTCTTCGAGCCCACGCTTCTCAATCTCCCTTCGACTCGTTTCAGTCGCCAGCGTTTTACTCGCCCTGCTTGCGTGGACTCCGACCGCAGGGGCGCAGTCTGCCTATGTGCGCGTCAGTCAAGTTGGCTATGAAGCCGGCAAGACGCCTTTTCGTGCGTACTTGATGTCCACGGCTGCGGTAAGCGGAGCGAGCTTCAAGGTGGTCGACTCGAAGGGCGCCACCGCGTATACGGGCTCCGTCGGCAGTTTGCTTGGCAGCTGGAGCCACAGCAAGACCCTTACCTACGACGTGTACGCCCTGGACTTCACCGTTCTCGGAGGCGACCTCTACACGATTTCGGTGTCCGGGCCGGCAGCGGCGGCTTCGCCGAGTTTCGCGGTGGACAGCCCGGATGCGCTCTATTCCGGCTTACTCTTGAACACTTTATTTTTCTACGAAACGGAGCGCGATGGAGCCAACTTCACCTCCAACGCGCTACGCACGGCACCCGGACACTTGAAAGACGAGAACGCACATGTTTACGAGACACCGCTGCTCGACGGTAACGACTTTATCGATAACCAGCCGCCCACGCCGCCACTAGTATCCGCAAAACTCCCGAATATCGATGCATCCGGTGGTTGGTGGGACGCGGGCGACTACATGAAATACGTCGAAACAGTCAGCTATACCGCAGCCCTGATGCAGATAGGAATTCGCGACTTTCCCCACCAGATGGGCGCGCGGGCTCGCATGAACCCTCCCCCTCCGCCAGCCTCCGTTTCTTATGCGGGCAGCAGCGGGCCGGGAGCGCCAGCCTCGTCCGACTTTACCGACGAGGCGAGGTTTGGGGTCAACTGGCTGATGAAAATGTGGGATGACAAAACGCGAACCCTGTACTACCAGGTCGATAACAGTCAAGACTGGGATTATTACGGGGAGGGCGATCCTAGTTCGGCCGCGGGCAACTGTGGTGGAACCTATGCGACGCCGTACTGCCTGATCACCGAATATGACATCTGGACCGTGCCCCAGGCAGCCGACAATTTCGAGCAGGCCGGTGATCCGCGGCCTTGCGATCCGTACACTACCTTCCTCATCTGCTATCGTCCGGTGTTCGTGGCCGGTCCCGCAGGTTCGCCAGTCAGCCCGAATCTGGCGGGACGTTTGGCGGCGGACTTTGCTCTCTGCTACCAACTCAACCGCGTCGCGAACCCTTCTCTAGCGAATCAGTGCCTCAAGAATGCAGAGGACATTTTTGCGCTGGCGAATACTTCGTATCCAGACCCCGCGCCCACGGTAGGTTCGGGCACCTGCGCGAACTGCCTGCTCACCATTGTTCCCTTCGACGGTTATCCCGAAGACGTATGGGAAGATGACATGGAGTTGGGCGCAACCGAACTATACTTCGCTCTGCAATCGGCGCAGCAATCCGCCGGGGGAGCCAACGATCTGCCCGCTCCAGCCCTGCCGGCCGGACTGCCGCACACCGATCCCATGGACTACCTGCGGCAGGCGGCACAGTTTGCCAGAAATTACGTCACGAATATTTATGATGCAGGATACACAGATACTCTGAACCTGTACGACGTTAGCGGCCTGGCACATTTCGAACTGTACCGTGCGCTGGAGATGGCGGGAAACCCTGGCGGCCTGGCAGTTTCGCAATCGAGCATTCGTAAACAACTTTTGCGGCAGGTGGATGACGCGATCACCCAAGCCGGCGCGGATGCCTGGGGTTTTGGATACCAATGGAGTTACGGCGATACAACTTCGCACGGCGCCGGTCTGTCGGTGATGGCCAGTGAAGCATATTCTCTGACTCAGTCCTTGAGCTATGACACCTACTCGCAGAGATGGCTGGCTAACATCCTGGGCGCGAATTCCTGGGGTTCGTCATTCATCGTGGGCGACGGAAGTACGTTTCCGAATTGCATCCAGCACCAGGTGGCAAACCTGGCGGGCGCGCTGGATGGAACTTCCGGAGGCACACCGGTACTTTGGGGTGCAGCTTCCGAGGGACCAGCCAGTTCTGCCACTTCCGGCGTGGTCGGTGGCATGATTTTGTGCCCGGCAAGCGGAGTGGACACGTTCAGGAAATTCAATGGAAATGACGGCCCATTTGATGCGTCGCAAGTAGCGGTCTATCGAGACAATGTGCAGTCTTACAGCACGACCGAACCAGCGATCGACCTCACCTCGACATCGTTCCTTATGTGGTCCTGGAGATTGGCTCGATACCCCCGCTTCTGACGGACGGCCTTGAACAATCTTGGGCTCACCGCAGGCGTTTCTTGCCGCATTTAGGGCCTGCGGCATTTTCGCCGCCTTTGCTTACTCTTTGCTCTTAATCTTCATCCAAGTACTCACCGGGCACGTCATCTTCGGGCACCTCGCGCGTGTGAACTTCCCTGGTGCCACGTTCTCCAGCGTCTTCGACGCCCGCCACCACTCCAGCCTCGAACGCATTTCCCTCCTCGATCAATTCGTCAACACTTTCCGAATCAGCGCTCTCGATATTGGACAAACCCTGCAGATCTCCGGATTGCTCGCCAGAACGCGATCCCGATGTATCACGGGAGAATGCCGATGAACCCCGCTCCTGGCTTTTGTTCCGGGTCTTGTTGTTCCCTGCTCTCGCCGTCTTCCCGCTAACCGTTTTCTTCAAGCCTCTCTTTTTTGCCACAGCTTTGTTCGGAGCAGCCGTCTTCTTCGCCAATTTCTTAGCAATTGTCCGCTTCTGCGCCTGCTTCTTTGCCGGCGTCGCCTTCCGGCCGGTACTTTTCTTCGATTTCGTTTTGTTTTTCTTTTTGCTCGCCATTCGCGCAGTCTAGCACCGTCGCACTCGCGAGGGCAAAACTGAGCCGGGCGGTTTCTCGATCAGGCGAGCGAGCGGTTTTTAATAGATGCCAGTATCGCTTGCCCGGCATAACCGGAGGGTCTACTCCTACGGGCAGCCAGCACACACCGGTGTTCTCGCGGCGTAGTAGCCGAGAGACACCACCCCGGAAGGAGAACTCGCATTCACCGCGTCTATTTCGACGAAGAAGCCGTGGCCCGGATCAACGATGTAATACTCTGCCGCGAATGGGGAGAACTCGAATGTTTGGCCGGTGAAAGTGCCCGCGAAACGACCATTGGATCCCGGGGCAGCGATAGTGCCGGTGAACGGGTTGTCGAATGAGGCGTTAGAACTACCAACATTGATATCCACAAAGCCCGATAAGGTGCTGGCAGACGAGATGGCAGTCATCTGACCCGTACCCTCATTTTCGCTCCCATTTTGCTGGGAGATGGTAAACCCGTACGTCCCGCCGAATGTAAGGGGAGCAGCCGCTTGCGGATATGCTATTCCCGCTCCAAGAAATGTGTAGTTGACGTTTCCGGAGACGAGAACCAGCGGCGGATTCCCGTTCCCGGTAAGATAAAAAATAAAGTTCGAAGAAAAATCTCCAATTGGCTCGGGCACAAAGTTGTCGAGAATCGCGCGGAGACGGCCGGTCCCTGGGTTGGCGCCGACGTCATATGTGCCACCGAATGCTGCGCTGATCTGAGCACCCGCTGTGCCTTGAACACTATTTGCCTGTAGAAATGTGTCGGTGAACCCATTTGTCAGGTCCCCGCTGCCATCGGCGGTGAACATGCCGACCGAAGTCAAGCTGGAGGGTGACACAGCACTAAGGTCTTGCCCAAGGACGCCGAACACATACGTCCCGGAGAACGACGTGTCCGTAAAGGTGCCGGTGGCAGATCCCTGCCCAATGGCGAGTCCGGCTGTCGAACCGATGCCGCCAGCGCCGAATGTGTTGTCGCTCTCAATCAGTTTTATGTGTAGGGCGTCGACGATATAGCCTGTGAACTGGAAAGTGGTGGTGGTGGGCAGGGCGGCCACAGTCAGATTCAATGTGACTGCACCGAATGAATCAGGGTTCGAGAGTGTCCCCGAAGGTGTCACCGAGACAGTCACAGTCCCGGCGAGGTTCTGATCGATCACGCTGCCTTTTCCTGAAATGTTGTCGGGCGAATCTATGTTAAGAATGCCGCCGAAGGCTGTAGGCGACCCGGTAGTAAAATCGGTGCCGCTCGCTACGAAGGCATAACCAGCCGAGGGCGCAGAAATGCCGCTGCTCTGCAAATCCATGGTTCCGGTAGCGGAGATTGAGAGAGCGGATGTCGGAAGGGCGGTAATGAGCGTTTGGGAACTGGAGAGGAACACAAAACTAAACATCTCCGTTCCGTTGGTGCCAAGGTCTGGGTCGTTGGTGTTGATGTTAATTGTTCCTCGTCCGTCAGGACCAAGGAAATAGCTGCCTCCGGTGACCACGTCTGGCTTGGAGATTAAAGCGCTAATATTCGGATTTGGATCGAAGAAGTTGACAGTTTGCTCGCCGGACGAGATCCCTCCGTTGCCATCGAGAACGATTACGCCGGCAAACTGGTAGGGGTTGAGACTCGAATCAAGTCCTTGGGCTTGCAAAACATAGGTGCCTTTCAAAGTGCCGCCAAAAGCGGTGACGATGAGTCCGGCGACGACATTCTTTGTATGATCCGCGGTCGCGAAGGCCAAAATGGTGACGGGCTGGTTATTTCCCGAAAGGGTTGCAGGGGGCGTATAGATCGTAGCTTGGCCGCTGGCGGTGTGCGGAGCACTGAGCGAGCCGCAGTTGCCGGGATTTTGGCATTCCAAAGACCAATCCACCCCACTATTGCTGGAATCGTTGCTCACAACGGCCGTGAAATTTGTGGTGGAATTGATAAAAACCGATGCCGCCGGGGCGGGCTGAAAAACGATGGAGACCGGCGTTGCTGCTGGTGGCGCTGGAGGATTCTGTATATTCGCAGTGCTGCTGCTACTGCACCCGGCCATCACTGAAAACATTGCGGCTGGCAGAAGAAACAAAATCCATTGTCTGATTGCCACTGCCAACCTCCTTGAAGTGAGTTGCGTCAGCATAAGTGCCACCGGATTAGCTCCCGAACGTGGCTGCCAGTTCGAACACGAAGACCGCCTCGCGTTGCAGGTCATTGCCCTGTACCTCGCAGATAGATTGTTTGCGGACCACCACTAGGTTCCGGCGTGTAATTGATGGTGACCGTGCCCGGATCGAAACCGACTGCGGTAGGAATAAAAGTTAAGGTCAGAACGCAACTGCCACCGGGGGCAAGGTTGAACGGACAATTGTCAGTCTCGGTATAGTTGCCCTGCACCACCACCTTGCCGACAAAGTCTACCGTCACCGGGTTTGCCACGGTCGCGTCATTGAGCAGCGTAACTGTCTGCGGAAGACTAGGCTGGCCCAGCGGCAGGCTCCCAAAATCCAGCCCCGCGGTTGGAGACATTCTCAGCGGGCTTGGCGGATTCGCTTTTAACTCCACCGGGAAACGTCCGCTATCGATTTCGCAGTTGGATGCCACGCCGTCGATGGAGCTGCACTGCAGCGTATTCAATTCCAGAAAATAATCCAGACCGGCACTCAAATTGGTGTTCGGCTGTGGGACATACACAACCTGCAAGCTGCAGGTTTGTTGAGGAGCGAGCAGAAGTCCCATGCAGGTTTCCGAAGAGATCTGGAAATTCGGTTGCAAGGTACCCGAATCACTGTCGCAGTTGTAGGTGATGGTGGAATCGTTGCCGGCAACGCCGATGTTTCCGATACTGGCGAGCCCGTTGCTAACCACCTGCAGGCCGCCGACAAGGCTAGTTACCTGTAACGGGTGCGGCAGAGTGAGATGTCCATTCGATGGGTTCAGGCACGGGGCAAAATCAAGAACCTGGACAGGACCCCCGCTAAAGTTTGTGAACGAAAGCAAATGAGGAAGGCTCGATTCCGAGACTGCTTCCGCACCGAAATCAATTTCAGGAGTCGAAGGTTCGATAGCACTGGCCCCGAGGCCGGTGATGGGCACGGCAAATGCCGTATTGTTGTCCGCGCTCACAGGGCTGTTCACGGTCAGGATTGCTCCCAGAGGAAACGGACAGTCGGACGGAGGAGCCCCCGACACGGATGGTGGATTTCCGAACGGCAGCCACGGGCAACTTTCCTGAGGGGTAAAGGTGACCGTAATAGAACAAGACTGTGCAGGACCGAGGGAGAAACTCGACCCCAGCGAAGGAGCGCAGGTATCCTGTTCTGCAAAATTCGGCAGGCCGTTGAAATCGCTGGGAGCGCCGTTGTCGAAGAGGCCGTTATTTACTAACCAGGTGAACGTCAGACCGCTGAGGGTAGCGCCCGAAAGATCGTTGTTTGCGAGCGTAATCGTCTGTGTCGTCGGAGTCGACCCGAGCAGTTGAGAGGGAAACGTAAGCACGGCGGGAGACAGCGTGATGGGTTGCTGGCAAGCTGTTGTATTGCCAACTGCCAGACACATGCTCCCAGAATCCCCAGCATTGCTAAGGCTGGAGCCCAAACAAGCCTTCGTGTTTACAGCGTACGCTGGCGAGACGGCGGAGTGCAGAACATACCCGTTCGGCGTGGAATCAAAAGTGACGGTATTGAGACCTGAGCCGAGTACTCCTCCAATTTGACCGATATTCGATCCGTTCGTCCCAATGATCTGCAGAATTACCGTATTCCCAGTGATTTGGCCGTTGATCAATGCCGTACTGAAGCAAGGGTAGTCGCTTAGATTGCTTGATTGACTTATAAAGTCCAAATTGCCTGTGATGGTCGCGTTGCTGGCTCCGATATTCTGCCCTTGAGTAAGTGAACCTATTACCGCGAAATCTTGATTAGTCAGGCCCGCAGCACCACCTGCGCTGTGAAAGCTCCCTTGGATTGGTCCGGAGAGTGGCGGCACGGAGATTGCGCTCCATTGCAGTCCGGTTTGAGCGGTTCCGCAAGGTGTACCGTTCACCATCAAACCAGCGGTTGACGAGTAAGTGCCCGCCATAGTCGAACCATTCGAACTTAGCGTTCCAGTAAACGTAAAAGTCTGTGTGCCAGCCGCCGCAGTGAGGGTTACACTCGAGCCACTAATCGTTCCGGTGAACGGAGCCGAGCCGCTATTGCACACGGTCGCGTTTCCGCCACCTCCGGTCGGTGGCAGCGAGATGGAGTAAATTGCGGCCCCTCTCACCGAGCCGTTGTTCTGCAGCAGAAACCCGCTCTGCACGCCTCCTGCGAAGGACTGATCGGAGGGATTCGCCACGGTGAACTGCCAGTTGCCCGAAATCGATGCGGCGTTCTGCGCTCCGCGGGAGGTACTGTTACTACACGCCGAAAACATCATGGCGCCAGCGAAGAGCAAAATCCAAACACTCATTCCATGCCCTCTGCAAGGAGAAGCAGGAGCGGTTCGCGATTCGCCCGACAGAGGGTCCTGTTTGTTAATAGTTATCTCCATGACATTCCACGTCCTAGAAGGCCAGCTTGAGACCAAACTGCAGGGTGCGGGACCGATGCGCATCCAGCGGGTGCAGAAAGGATGCCCCATTGACGCAATTGGCTCCGCTGCCCTCAAATCCGGCGGAATACAGCGGGCCGGCATAGCAACTGACGATGTTATTTCCACTGCTGCCCGGGTTATCGGGATCGTAGATCCGGAACTGAGTGTGATTAAAAATGTTGAAGGCCTCAGCACGGAACTCAAGGTCGGCAGATTCCCGAATCTTGAAATGTTTCAGTAGTGCCATATCGAAGTTCGCGCGCCCCGGATTATTCAGGAAGTTCCGGCCTGCGTCCCCAAATGTAAGCCCCCGCGGAGCCACAAACTGCGATGGATTGCCAATGAGTGGGCCAAAGCTTCCTGGATTGTTGCCTGGGGAGTGCAATCCACTTACAACATCGGGGTACGAAGCCGCGATGCCGAGCCCGCTCGAAACCCCCGCGTTGTCGGTTAGGGAAATACCAGTGTTGCCGGCGCTGTTGATCACGGTGAACGGCGTGCCCGACTGAAGAATCGTTACCCCCGAAATCTCCCAGCCGTCGAGCAGTTGGTTCGCGAAGCTTGAACAACAGTTTCCAGCGGATGCCGGATCTTTTGTTTCGCGTTCCCCGAGCCAATCGTAAAAGCGCCGGGAAAAATTTCTTGGCAGGCGATACACGTAGCTGATGTTGAGCAGATGACGCTGGTCAAAATTCGAGCTGGCACGGTTCTCACGCAGGTCGTAAGAATTGACCAGAACCGGATCGCTTCGGTCCGAAGCATCGTCCAGCGAGTGGCTATAAGAATAGGAGATTCCGGCCGTGAGCGGTCCGCTGGTGTGTCGCAGCGTAGCCTGAAGTGCGTTGTAGCTCGAATCAGCTACATTCTGCAGCGAGAGAACTTTTCCGAGCCCCGGATAGGGTCGTCCAGGAAGCGAATTGACGTTCGGGATGTTTGGGTTCGTGCACGCTGCCTGCAAATACATGTAGGCGGGGTTCTGCGGCGTCACCTGCGTTCCATTCTGAAGCAAGAACGCGGTCGTGCCGTCTCCCGGGCTAGTGTTCACGCCCGGAGCAGGAACAGTGCAATCCGTGATGGTCAGTGGTTCGTTCGGGCCGAAGGGGTTTTCACTTGCCGGTAATGGCACTAACTGGTTGAGTTGGCGTTCAACCGTCAAGTGCGTTCCTTTGCTCCCTACATATGCAAGATTGACCACAAACGTTCTGGCCAGCTCTCTCTGAATTCCGAAACTCCACTGCTGCGCATAGGACCAAACTGCTTTGGTCGGAATCGAAGTGACGTCCAGAGGAAACGCCGAACCGGCCGCGGGCACAGAACTCGAGGAACTCAGAGGGCTTGCACAAACGCTATTCGCTGGATCAAACGCAGCGCCATACCCGACATTACCGATGCATGCATAGCTGACAGGAAGCGGTTGCGTCATGCTGAGCACGAGCGGTGCACTAGCCTCGAGGGAACCGGTATTGGCTTCGTTGCCGGTGCCATGCTCGAAAAATATGCCATAGCCGCCACGGATTGACGTCTTGCCGTTGCCCCACGGGTCCCAGGCAAAACCAACCCGCGGAGCTGGATTGAACAGATGGCCCTGCATGCAGCTCGCGGGCGTGCCGTTCGTGCCGCACTGAACCAGGCCCAAGTCGCTCACAACGCCGGGATCCAATTGGAACGTGGCAGGGTCGAACGCGACCGGAGCCGACCCGGCAGTTTTATCCAGAAGCACGCCATACACAGGGTCCACTGCAAATCGTGTTGAATTGAATCGCGAAGCCTCCCAGTTCCACGCGTTTTGGTTCTTCTCGCTATACGTGCCAAACAGACTGATTCTTAACCCTAGATTCAAAGTAAGTCGGCTGGTCACCTTCCAGTCGTCCTGGAAATAAGGCTCCGCGATTTGGTAGCGTTGATAGTATCGGCGCTGCGCGGAATCCTGGGTGAAGCTCTGAATGAATCCAGCCGGAGGTCGACTCCCATCCGCGGAGGATTCAACCAGGAAGTCGGCGAAGGCATTCCCTGTACTGTGTGCCAGATTGCTGAAGGTCAAAAGGCCCTGCAAGTCACCGGAAGCTGCGCCGATCGCATTATTGGTTTGATTGCGCTGGGAGTACACGTATTGCGCCCCGAACTGCAGCGTATGTTTGCCAATTGCTTTGCCCACGTCGTCACGCAAAGAATAAGTTGGATTGGTATGGCTCCAGGGCATGTAGGAAGGATCGGCTGCAAAGCCCTCACCGCCGTAAGCGGCATTCGTGCCGAGAAAGTTGACTCCCGGCATCTTGCCGCCAAAACCGTTATTGAAGATGTAACCGATGGCGCATTGCGGAAAACCAGTCGCGGGGTCAACGCTGAGGGCGGGATTGCACTGTCCGTGGGCCGATGGGTCGGTAACGAGCGGCTGATCCAGCGTAGGATTGCGCTGGAACTGAGCGCCTCCCGGCCCGTTCTGATCAGTCAACGTAATATTCGAATCGACGTAACTGACAACCAAATCGTTCAGCAGCGTCGGCGATATCGTGTGCGTGAGGTGCGCCACCAAGCTTGTGCTCGGTCCGACAAAGCTGTTCTGCACGGTGGGGAAGGTGTTACGCACAACGCCCCACTGCGGCGTCAGCACAAACGTATTCCAAGCATCGTGAATGTAACGAAACGACACCTTGATGTTATTGGTCAGTACATGATCGATGCGAAATAATTCCTCACGCCAGTAGGTCGAGGGCGACACGGAAGCGTTGTAACAATGGTTAGGATCGCTCGGGTCGAGGTTGCTGAGAGTAGCGTTGAGATTTGGCAAATTGAAATTGCAGCCATACGGGGCATTCGGTAGCGGTATCAGGTTCGAGTTCAAAATCGCCAACGCGTTCTTATCCACGCTGACGTTGGATTCAGTGCCAATGGGGTCCGCGGGCGCTTGCAAATGATTTAGCGCTTGGAGAACGCCGGGTTGGCCTTGCGAGGGCAGAGCCGGGCAGTCCGGGAATTGCTGACGGACAAAGTTGCCGCCGCCCAACGGGCACACATCGCTAAAATCGAAGTCCTGGTAAACCACTCCCGTCGTGGCAACTTGCAGGTTCTTCTGGACCCCTTGTGGCGTCAGGATCAGGCCGCGCTCTTTGAGACCCGGCACGGCCTGGTTGTATTCCGTGGGAGTTTTCTCCAGGCGGAACTCCTCGGAGAAAAAGAAAAATGTCTTGTCTTTCTTGGGATTGTAAACACCAGGAATGGTGAGCGGCCCGCCGATCGTACCTCCGAAATCCTGACGACGATAGAGCGGAGCTTTGCCTCCAAATGTTTGTCCAACAGTCTGCCCTGGAGCTGGTGGGGTCGTATATACAATGTCGAAGTAATTGCGTGCGTTAAACGCTTCGTTGCGGATAAATTCGTAGAGATTGCCGTGCAGCTTAGCGGTTCCCGACTTAGTAGTTACCTGTACTGTTCCGGATGCCGTGCGCCCAAACTGAGCACCGTAGTTAGACGTGAGCACCTTCACTTCTTGAATTGCATCCAGGCTGGGGTAAACCATAAGCGTGCTTGAGGCGCCGTTCAGTCCAGTGTTAAGCACATCGCTGCCGTCCACTTCGAAAGTGTTGTACTCGACACGGCCTCCATTAACGCTGTACTTCACGCTACCCACAACTCCCACCTTAGCTTCGTCTTGCCCGGTCTGGTTGCTCACCCCGGGTGCGAGCGCGATGAGCTGTGTGAAATTACGGCCGTTGAGTCCAATGGAGACGACTTCTTTCTGTGTAATGGTGCCGGAAACAGAGGCGCTCTCGGTCTCGACTTGACCTACATTGCCGGACTCCACGTTCACTTCAGTTTTTTCACCAGCTGGCGCCAGAGTAGCATCCAGCGTTAATTCGAGGCCTGCGGTGAGTGTGATGTAGTCAAAGGTCTTCAAAGAGAAATTAGGAGCCGTCACCACCAGCGTGTAAGTCCCCGGTTTAAGTTTGGTGAAGGAATACATGCCCTTGTCATTGACTTGGGTTTCAAGTTTCTCTTTTGCCTCATTCGTCAGCAAGATCTTTGCCCCCGTCACCACAGCTTGGGTTTGATCGGTCACTGTCCCGTTGATGGTGCCCGTCGATGTCGCCGTCTTCGGTTGCTCCTGGCCGACACTGATCGACAACCCAAGGAATACGAGCGTGAGGAGGCTGATGGCGCGCGACAAGATACAGGGCGCAGAGAATTTCACACTCATTGCTCCGGGCAAGATTCTGTTGAAGGCTGTTCGGCGAAAGGGGGATTCTATATGTCAGGTCAGCACACCAAGGTTAATGGTATGTGAAATTTCGTTGGCCATTTCTCTGCAATGCGTCTGTTAAGAACTGTTCACTAACTTGTCACAGAGCCTTAACAATGAGCGGATACACTCCGGCCTGAAATACAGCTTCCCTTTTGGTGATTTGGCGTATGTAGGCTCTGCGGCACGACGATTGAATGATGCGCGGCAAAGTGACGCGAGTGTTTTAGAGAGGGTTATCCCTGCGTGGGGCGCAAGGCCTCACGTCACTCAGTAATGGTCGCAACCATGAGAAAGGAAAACAATCATGTCGAGTAGAAAATCATTTGTCGCGGCGCTGGTATTAGCCGTGATCGTGGGTGTCGTACCTCAGGTACACGCTCAAACCTTTGAAGTAGTTATTGCAGGCTCTTCGGCCTTGTGGCAGACGTTGGCCTTGGGCGCTTACAACAATGGAACGAGCATTGTCAGTGGCGGCGGCGCCACCTTCCATTGGACAAGCGCTTCGAACTCCGTCAACCTGACGGACACCAGGCCAACGCCCGTCAACAACGATGCCGGCACTATCTGGGTAGTTTGGGACAGCGCCGCCACACCCAACGTCTGGGTGTTCGACAAAGTTGATTCCGTCGTTGGAGACCGCTGCTACTTCGCTCAACCTCACTGCAATGTAAACGGTTCCGCCGCCACGATGGCGGCTGCTGGTGCGGGACAGATAGCCACTGCCTTATGGGGCGCAGACACGAATCTGCCGGCAAACATCCAGGCTCTGTTAGTGTCCGGAACTCTTGTTAGCGTAGCAGCGACTGACATCCGTCCGGAAGATGCCGCGTTCGCTATATGCCGTGTGAACTCTGCCCTCGGAGCGGGAACAGCGGGCGGAAGCGCCAGCGACAAACTTGACGGCCTCGGATACAACGCGAACAATGCCGCCGGCGTTTGCCCGGCGTACCCGATTGGGACCACCGGTAAGGGTGTGGGAAGCCCGGTTCTTAGCGGCTACCCCGGCAGCACGGCTGCCGCCAACGTTCTGGCGTTCAACATCAGCGGCAAGGATCCCTTCACCGATACGGCGATCCCTGTAGCCACGGTAACGGCTGTGGGCGCAGCCCCAATCGTGTTCGTCATCGAACGCGATAAGGGTCAACTCACCGATCTGACCAACGCCAGCGAGATTCAACTTCAGCAGGCGTTCTCAGGCACAAACTGCGACGCTACCGCTTTCGGTCTGGCGGCCGGGTCCATTAGCATCAATCTGCGTGAGCCCCTCTCCGGCACCATGAATACCACGGAAGCCACGGTTTTCCGTCGGCCCACCGTTTATCCCGACCCGGTGCTTGGCCTGAGCCAGGAAGCCAATGTAGACGGTCCGGTAAATAACCCGCTGAAAGGGCAGGCGGCGACCTGCCTGGCTGGCACCGGCGCACGCTATCGTGCCATTGGTACTGGCGAAGAAGTGAAGTCCGTCTTAAATTCCGGCGCTAACTATGGCCACGACGGCATCGGCTACACTTTCTTCAGCTACGGGAACGTGAGCTCGATCGCCAACAACACTGCTTACGGTTACATTCAAGTGAACGGGATCGATCCCATTTTCCAAACCTACGGGTCGACACTCGATCCCGGGCAGCCCGCCGGTGGCTCACTGCCGGCCGCTGCGAACCTGCCTGCGACTTGCGCCGGTGGGCTCGGGGCATTCCCTTGCTCGGAGCACGACATCTGGAAGAACGGGTTCTCTTTCCCGAACCTCCGCAACGGAACCTACCGCGCGTGGTCGGAGCAGCGCCTCGTGTCCAACGGCACTGCTTCAACCAACGCGGCCGCGCTCGTGAAGGCCTCAAATATTTTCGTTGTCAACGATGTTCCCGACTATGTGCCAATCTCGGCAGTCACTGGGACGACAGATCTTGGTCTCAAACTGCTACGTTCGCACTACCAACAGCTAAGCGGATCGGGGGCTCTCCTTGGACCGGCTGGTAAGAATAGTCCGGAAGCAGGCGGCGACATGGGCGGCTACATCATCCCGACCCTTATCGGCGCAACCACGGCAACACAGATACAGCTGATCCAGAATGAAAACCCGGCGAACTCTAACCTGGGTCCTGTCCTCAGACCGTAAATGGACCTAGCCGGACGTAATGCGTTTCGACTAAACACGGAGGGCGACCGCTTTCATCGGGCCGCCCTTCTTCTTTGATCGCATTGCACCCAGGATCTCAATGGCAAGATCGAAAACACTCCAATCCGCGGAGAAGATGATGTCCCATCTGTCGCTATCAACATTGATTAGAACGCTCACTCTCGGGATCGCGCTTCTGTCTTTGGCGCCAACCACTCTCGCTCAGTTGCAGGCATCTCCGCCCATAGCCGATCCGAACGACACTCGTTTTCAGGACGTTCAAGAAGACTGGACTTCACCGGCGTTGAGCAGCAGCCATCTAAAATCGGTTCGCCCACTCGGCCCATTTGTCGATGAACACCCGGGATACACCGTGGAACTGCTCCAGCTACAGTGGCGCTGGGGAGATCCGCTCGACGTTTATGTAATGAAACCCAGGGGAGTCAAAAAGCCTCCAGTGATCCTGCATCTGTACGGTTATCCCGCGGATACGGACGCCTTCAAGAATGAAATCTTCCAAAATGCCCTGACCAAAGACGGCTTTGCCGCCGTGGGCTTTGTTTCTGCGCTTACCGGGCATCGCTATCACGACCGGCCGATGAAAGAATGGTTCCTGAGCGAATTGCAGGAGTGTCTGGCGACCTCGGCGCACGACGTGCAGATGGTGCTGAATTATCTCGCCGCGCGCGGCGATCTCGACATGAGCCGGGTGGGTATGTTCGGGCAGGGGTCGGGAGCAAGCATCGCGATCCTCGCTTCGGGAGCCGATCCGCGTATTAAGGTGCTGGATGTGCTGGATCCATGGGGCGATTGGCCAATCTGGATGGCAACCTCTCCCTTTGTGCCGGAGGACGAACGGGCAGAGTACGTGAAACCGAAATTCTTAAAGAAAGCAGCCGCACTTGAGCCGGTCGAGTGGCTCCCCAAGATTCAGGCGAAGAAGTTTCGGCTCCAGCAGGCGATCTTTGAGACCGACACGCCTAAGGCCGCCAAAGAAAAGTTGCGATCGGTCGTTCCGGCTGGTACAACCTTGATCCTCTACAAAACTCCGCAAGAGTTCCACGCAGCCTTCCGAGACAGCACGAACTTGGAATGGATCCAGCACGAGCTTCAATCTCTTCCCGAGAGTGCGTCGGCTGGTCGTCCTGGTCCGCAGGAGCCGCAGCAGAAGTAGATAGATAATTGAGGAGTTTGCTCTAACAGGTGGGAAATTCCCAGTAGTTCGCTGACTCAGCCTCGAATGTTGTCCATTCGTCAACCGTGTACATCCTCCAACGCACACGGGTGTTCCTGGGTGGAAGGAAGTTTCGAGGATCTGCTTGAAAGAGGGAATCGAAGACTTTTGCTTTCACGATCTGCGTCACACGTTCGCATCCTGGTACATGATGAACTGCGGCGATCTTTACGAGCTTGCGAAAAATCCTCAGCCACTCGAATATCAAGATGACCGAACGCTGTGCAAAGTTGGTGCGGCAACACATTGCCCGGGCCGGCAGCACGGCGAGGGAAATGTGGAAACTGCTGCATCAACCGAAACTGTTGGAAGCAACAACGGCCTGCGACGCGGCGAACATCCTGTTCGATGTTCGCGTATAGTTCGCGCGACTGAAACCTTATCTCTCTGGCAGCTGGTAAGTGCTCAAGAATGTGGTGGCCAGGGACGGAGTTGAACGCCGACGCCACCCTTTTCAGTCAGCTATTAAGTGTTTACAATGACTTGGAACGCACGGACGACACCGTAAGTCATTGAAGATCACCCCAGGTCAAGAGTTTTGTGGGCCTTTTTGTGGGCTGGGATCAGATGACGCAAGCGTGCAACGCATCCGCGCCATTTGGCGGCAGAAGATCTCCTTGAACGCGTATTGCTCCGGTATCGATGGTCCGGTTCGGACCACCAACGCCACAATTGTCCGCCACTCCGAAGTCATGTAAGACTCTTCCGCGAGAACCCTAAATGACTTCCGCGGCGCTCATTCGTAAGCAATGCAGAGCGATTGGCCCAGTCCTGGCAGATCACTTCAGCTATGCCGACTTGTCGTTACTAATCCGGCCAACTTCCTCGAAGCCCGTTTCTGGATAGTTTCCGGTTTGCCGTCAACTTGGGAGTTGTCCTGCGCGTGCCTGCTTTGGAGACAGCTATGTGTGCGCGGCCAATCTGACGCGCTTATAGCGGATCGACTGTTACAGTGCATTTTTCATGAATTTCTCATGCCGCTATCATGACAGAACTGCGTTCTGGAAATAGACTACTGCACAGGAAGGAGCAAAGCCGGACACGGAGCTGAGCTCTAGCCCGAAACCTACTGAGGAGAGTCCAGTGCCACTCATTCAAGTAAAGCTCATCGAAAAGGTTTTTACGAATCAGCAAAAGCAGGAAATGATTAAGAAGCTGACGGACGCTATGGTTTCCATCGAAGGGGAGAATATGCGTCCGGTGACCTGGGTCATTATTGAAGAGGTGATCAGCGGTGAATGGGGTATCGGCGGACAAGCTATGACCACGGAAGCAGTGAAGGCACTGGCTGCCGGCAAGTCGTAACCGTCGGCGGAGCGGAATGGTGATCAAGAAGTTCTCTGGAGGCGTGCCATGTCATTTCGACCCGATCCTACTTTCTACCCATCGCCGCGGCTGGCGATGCAAGCTCCGCCAGAGCGGCTGGCTTATGTGGCGGCCCTGAATTCAAACGAGCACCGCCCGGATGAAATGACGGTGGTGGACTTAGACCCTGGCTCGACAACTTACAGTCAGATTGTTGGTCGTCTGGCCATGCCGCAGGTGGGTGACGAATTACATCATTTCGGCTGGAATGCTTGTAGCTCGGCATTGTGTCCGTACGCGCCTCACCCGCATGTCGAACGACGTTACCTGATCGTCCCCGGACTGCGTTCGTCTCGTATCCACATCATTGATACCAAGCCCGACCCGCGAAAGCCGCAGATCGTAAAGATAATCGAAGCCGACGAGATCGCGAAGCGCTCTGGCTATTCGCGCATGCACACTGTGCACTGCGGACCCGACGGTATTTACGTAAATGCGATCGGGTCTTCAAGTGGCGATGGACCGGGTGGAATCCTGATCCTCGATCATGATTCGTTCGAGGTGCTGGGGCGCTGGGAGGTCGATCGCGGCCCGCAGTACTTCGCTTACGACTTCTGGTGGCACTTGGGGTACGACACTATGCTGACGAGCGAATGGGGCACTCCCAACATGGTGGAAAACGGGCTGAATCCCGAGTTACTCTTAGGCGCCAAGTACGGCCACCGTCTTCATGTTTGGGACCTTCGCAAGCGGCGCCATAAACAGGTGCTTGACCTGGGCGAGGAGTACCAGTTGCCGCTCGAACTTCGCCCGGCCCACGATCCGTCAAAAGCATACGGGTTTGTGGGCGTTGTCATCTCTCTCAAAGACCTCTCGTCATCCATTTGGCTTTGGAGAGCTCAGAATGGCGGATGGACAATTAAGAAGATCATCGAAATCCCGGCGGAGCCCGCCGATCCCGATCTGCTGCCTCCTATGTTGAAAGGATTCAAGGCAGTACCGCCGCTCCTGACTGACATTGATCTTTCGCTGGATGACAGATTTCTTTATGCCAACTGCTGGGGGACGGGCGAATTGCGCCAGTATGACGTTTCCGACCCTCTTGATCCCAAGCTCACCGGCTCGGTTCATTTAGGTGGTATCGCGCGCCGCACGGCTCATCCGAAGAACCTGAAGCAGCCGTTGAACGGTGCTCCGCAAATGGTGGAAATCAGCCGAGATGGCCGACGTGTATATTTCACCAACTCTCTGTACCGCAGTTGGGATGATCAGTTTTATCCGGACGGAATTCGTGGTTGGATGGCGAAGGCCGATGTATCCCCGCAAGGCCAGCTCGAATTGGATCGCAATTTTTTCGTTGATTTCGGTGACCTCCGCGCTCACCAGGTCCGGTTGGAGGGCGGCGACGCTTCGTCAGATTCGTATTGCTTTTCGTGAACGCTATGTGGATTTGGTCAATTCTGTTTCTGCTCGGCGCTTACCATGGACTGAATCCCGCTATGGGATGGCTGTTCGCTGTTGCCCTTGGCCTGCAGGAAAAGACTGGTAGGGCGGTTATTAATTCGCTATTTCCGTTGGGACTTGGGCACCTAATGTCCGTTGCCGTGGTCTTGGGAGTGGCGCAAGCGGTGCGGTCCACGCTGCCGTTAGGCAAGGTCCGGATATTGGCGGCTATGGTCATGATCGCTTTCGGCGTATACCGATTGGTCCGAAGAGGTCATCCCCGGTGGGTGGGCATGCGTGTGGGCCCTCGCGACCTTACGCTATGGTCGTTCCTAATGGCATCCGCACACGGAGCGGGACTGATGCTGCTGCCTTTTGTGCTGGCGTATCCGCAACCGCCGAAGCTTGCCGGGCACGTCCATAACATGATGCTTTCAAGTGCGATGCAAACTCCATCGAGTGTGACGGCGCAATGGTGGCTTCCAGTGGGGCTGCACACGCTTGGCTACCTCCTCGCTACCGCGTCGATCGCGCTGGTGGTGTATCACAAGTTGGGCGTTGCCTTCCTGCGTCGCGCCTGGTTCAATCTAGACTTGGTGTGGGTCGGAGCTCTGTTTACTATGGGTGCCCTGACGCTGGTGAACTGACTCGGCGCCGCGTTCCGCAGCATCAAGTATTGCAGAAATGCGTTACAATCCTTCGCAGAATCTCGGATGGTGAGCCATGGTTGGCGAAACGATCCAGCATTATCGGGTGCTTGAAAAGCTTGGCGGCGGGGGAATGGGAGTCGTGTACAAGGCGGAAGATAGCCGCCTGCGCAGGTTCGTCGCACTGAAGTTCCTGCCCGACGACGTGGCCCAGGACGCCCAGATGCTCGCTCGCTTTCGCAGGGAGGCGCAGGCTGCCTCGGCGCTCAGTCATCCCAATATCTGCACAATCTATGACATCAGCGAAGACGGTGGACGCACGTTCATCGCGCTTGAATATCTCGAAGGCACAACACTGAAAGAGTTAATCGTGGGCCGCCCGTTAGAGGCGGAGCAGTTGCTAGATCTCGCCGTTCAAATCGCCGACGCTTTCGATGCAGCGCATAGCAGCGGCATCGTGCACCGTGATATCAAGCCGGCCAATATTCTTGTCACCCGGCGCGGCCAGGCGAAAGTGCTCGATTTTGGGTTGGCCAAGGTTGTCTGTAACCGGGCGGTAGCTGCAGACTCTGTCGTGACAGCAATGGCGAGCGAACACTTAACCCAACCGGGCTCAGCAATCGGAACGGTGCCCTACATGTCGCCGGAACAAGTGCGCGGCAAGGAATTGGACACCCGTAGCGACTTGTTCAGTTTAGGGGTGGTGCTGTACGAGATGGCAACCGGTCTGATGCCATTCCGGGGAGAGACAACAGGCGTGATTTCGTCGGCGATCCTGAACGCAAACCCCACACCGCCGCTGCGGCTGAACCCGGATCTCCCGCCGAAACTGGGAGAGATAATCCAGAAGGCGTTGGAGAAAGACCGGGAGTTACGCTACCAGCATGCCTCAGAAATGCGCACCGACTTAAAGCGCCTACGGCGGGAGAGTGACCCCGGCTTGCGTACCACTGACAGTGCGCCGACCCGCGTTGGAGATCTTGTTGCCGAGCAGGCGAACCGCACTTTTGCCGGACGGAAACAGGAACTGTCCTGCCTGCTGGGGACACTCAGCGATTCAGGCCCCGCGGTAGTATACGTGCACGGAATAGCTGGGATTGGTAAATCCAGGCTGATTGCGGCATTTGCAGAACGGGCGCGGGACTATAACGCAGCCGTTATTGTCCTCGATTGCCGCGCCGTTGAACCTACGGAACACGGGTTTTTGCGAGCCCTCGGCTCGCGGTTCGGAAGGAATTTCGGTTCAGTAGAAGACGCTGCCAGATGTTTGGGCAGCATCGGCTCGCGCGTGGTGCTGGCGCTCGATCACTATGAAGTTTTGAAACTGCTTGACTCATGGCTGCGCCAGAGCTTCATTCCCCGGTTGTCCAGCACGGCGCGTCTTATCCTGGCAGACCGTGAGGCGCCGGCGCCAACGTGGGCTGCCGCGCCGGGATGGGAAGGACTTTTTCGGACACTCGAACTGAACGCGTTATCAGGCCAGGATGCCACTTCATTGTTAACTTGTCTCGGCATTCCCGAATCGCGCGCGGCGCGTATCAATCGCGTGGCCCAAGGCCACCCGCTGGCCTTGACGCTGGCCGCATCTTCTCTCGCAAACCGACAAGATCCCGCTTTCGATGACCTGGCGATTCATCGCGTGATTCATGAGCTTACTCAGCTCTATCTTGCGGAAATCAAAGACTCGGTCGCACGCCGCGCTCTCGAAGCTGCGTGCGTTCTCCGTCGGGTAACGGTTTCTCTATTACACGCGATGCTCGCGGACACACCACCTCAGGACGCCTTCTCCCGACTTCGCTCGCTCCCGTTCGTCCATATCGGTCTTGACGGTCTGCACATCAACGATTCGGTGAAGCAGGTGGTAGCAACGGCCCTGCGCGCGACGGACCCGAGCAAGTATCGCGATTACAGGCGGGCGGCCTGGGCACAGTTACGGACAGAGTTGGTTACCGCCCCGACTTCGGATCTGTGGCGATACACTGCCGACATGCTCTACCTGCTCGAAAATCCGGCCATTCGCGAGGCGTTTTTCCCCACGGGTGCGCACATTTACGCCGTGGAACCAGCCTGCCCGCAGGATAGTCAGGCGGTCCGCGCCATCTGCGAATATCATGAAGGCACCGAGGCCGCCAAGCCCTTGTCCGAATGGTGGAAGGCTACTCCTAACACCTTTTCGGTGGTGCGGGACGCGACTGGCAAGACGGTGGGTTTTTATTGTCTCTGTGAGTCTACGAACGTCCCCGAGGTCATTCTCCGCCAGGATCCCGTTGTATGTGCCTGGCTGGCTCATCTCCGCGATGAACCGCTACCCAAGAATGAGACAGCGCTCTTTCTCCGTCGTTGGTTAAGCGAGGGCGAAGGCGAACAGCCATCAGCTATCCAGGCCGCTTGCTGGCTTGACATTAAGAGAACTTATCTTGCCCTGCGACCAAAACTTCGACGTGTTTACCTGACGCTTCAGGATATTGGCCCGTATGCGGCCGCCGCACAGACACTGGGCTTCGCGCCTGTTCCCAGCGCCAACGTCAATCTGGACGGACGGACCTACTACAGCGCCATGCTCGATTTCGGTCCTTCTTCTGTCGATGGCTGGCTTGCTCGACTTGTCGCGGCCGAACTCGGTGTAAGTGCAAATGAGATGCTCGATGTAGACGCACGTGAACTCGTGATCGATGGTTCCCGGGTGCAGCTCACTCGGCTGGAGTTCGCCGTGGTCCATTACCTTCGTGAACGAGAAGGCAAAGCTGTGGCACGAGAAGCCCTGATCCGGGACGTGTGGGGCCACAAATATGACGTGGGAAGCAACGTAGTGGACGCGGTGATCAAAAGCTTGCGGAAGAAACTTGGAAAACAGTCCGACTTAATCGAGACGGTTGCAGGGTGCGGATACAAGTTCAGGTGCCCAGCCTAGACTCGGATCGCTGCTTGCACACGAACCGAAGACTTAATTGCTTTGCCATTCTTCTTCGTTTCGGGGTTTGTGGTCGTATCAGATCAGGATTCGAGCCTCCGACAACTTGTGACTCTCAGTTGACTAGCCGGCTGGCGGATGACAGGCTAGCGAACAAGTTTTCAACGACGCTGGCCAGAAGTTGGCTTGGGAGCCATCACCCCCATCAGGTGTCTTCCAGCCCGAGTTTGTCGTTCACGCTTGGCTGATGTCAGCACGTTTGGCGGCAAGGAAGCCAACATAGCCAGCCGTCGTGACTACGGCGAGGCTGAGACCGGGTGCACTGCCTTCAATGTTCCCTGCAGCGGCAAACGTATTGGGAATAATCGTGGCCAGACCTGCTCCAGGGCACGTAAATCCCACCAACGCCCAACCGGCATTGCCGAACAACAAGACGAAGACAAGCCCTGCCGCGGCCAAAAGAGCCCCGTAACATACGAGTGGCCGCGTCCAAGCTTCCCAGTGAAATAGTCGCCTGTCAGGCGACCTCCAGCCATAGCGCCTGAGAACACCGCATATCCAAGAGCGGCCAATCCTGGCCCGGTGAGAACCGAAGTACGAAGATAAATCGCGCTCCAATCGGCGATCGC